>Ga0207720_100841_pt1 | contig 15071 bp, 13 predicted proteins | sample A23P2SouthBayCA_2_FD_187751 | JGI IMG/M metagenome (GOLD analysis project Ga0207720, IMG submission 187751) | Aerobic enrichment media microbial communities from Eden Landing Ponds, California, USA - A23 E3 (2) (SPAdes) | ecosystem: Environmental > Aquatic > Marine > Unclassified | place...
CTCGCCGGCGACCCGCTGGTGTCGCCGCCGAAGAGCCCCGCTATCCCGCCGAGCGACGGGGCGTCCACGCCGCCGTCGTCGGCCGCCGCGGCGTCGGACGCGCTCGGGCCGCCGCCGGCTGTCCCGTCCGCGCCGTCGTCGGTTCCACCGCCGCCCCCTGTTCCGGCGTCGGTTCCGCCGCCGCCAGCAGTCCCGGTGTCGGTTCCGCCGCCGCCAGCAGTCCCGGCGTCGCCGCCGCCACCGCTCGCGCCGCCGTCGACGCGGCTTCCGGTCGGCACCAGCGCGTCGCGCTCGCGGTACTGGAGGTCCACGACGACGGGGAACGCGGCCGACTGGTTCTCCTCGCGGGCCATCTGTCGCTCGTTGTACGACCGGACCGCGTCGCGGAACGCGCTGTAGGCGGCCCGGCCGGTCTGCGTGTCCGCGACCGAGATGTGCGTCTCGCTGACGACGAGTTCGACGTTCGGGTCCGAGACGGGGCGAGCGTCGAGCGCCGACGACTGGTCGACCGCGTCGTAGTAGGGGCTGTCGCCGGCGATGCCGACGCGGTAGAGGTCGCGGTCGAGCGCGACGCCGCCGACCGCCGCCCCGGCCGCGATGCCGCCGGCGACGAGGACGGCGACCAGGCCAATAACGGCGGTTCGGCGGTCGAGCGTCCCCGCCGAGCGCGACACCTCCCAGCGGGCGATGCGGAGGACGGCCCGGGCGTGTGCGACGAGTCGGGTTCGGCGGTCGGTCACGACTGCTCGTTCCCTCCGGCGACGCGGCGTTCGCGCTCGTCGACGGCGGTGGTCCCGCCAGCGCCTCCGCCGCGCCCGCCCTCGGCTTCGCTCGTCGTCGGTGCTTCCCGAGCGAGTCGGAGGAAGATGTCCTCCAGCGACGCCTCGTCGGTTCGGATGTCGGCGACGCGGCCGCCGGCGGCCTCGGCGCGCTCGCGGAGCGACTCGACGGCCGACATCTCGTCGACGACGGCGACGTGGCGCTCCTCGCCGCCGACCTCGTCGTCCGCGGGCAGGGTCTCCGCGAGCGGGACGGTCGTGAAGACCCGGTAGGTCGTCTCGCCGTGTTCCGCGCGAATCTCGGAGACCGTCCCGCGGGCGATAATCTCCCCGCGGTTCATGATGACCACGCGGTCGCAGATGGACTCGACGTGAAAGAGGTTGTGCGCGCTGAAGACGACGGTCTTGTCCTCGTCGCGGAGTTCGCGGACGAACTCCAAGACGACGTTCGTCGTCAGCGGGTCGAGGCCGCTGGCCGGTTCGTCGTAGATGAGCAGGTCGGGGTCGTTGACGAGCGACCGAGCGATGGCGACCTTGCGCTTCATCCCCTTCGACATGTCGCCGAGTCGGCGGTCGCGGTATTCGAGGTCGAGGCGGTCGAGCACCGCGCCGGTGCGCTCGTCGGCCACGTCGCGAGGCACGTCGTAGAGGTCGGCGAAAAATCGGAGGTACGACCGCGCCGTCATGTCCTCGTACAGCGGCGACTCCTCGGGGAGAAAGCCGAGTTTGCGCCGCATCGCCGGCTCCTCGGGGTCGTATCCGAGCACCGACGCCGACCCGCCGGTCGGTTCGACGAGTCCGGCGAGCATCTTCAGCGTCGTCGTCTTCCCCGCCCCGTTGGGGCCGACGATGCCGAACACCTCGCCCGACTCGACCGAGAAGTCGCTTCCCACGACGGCGGGGAAGTCGCCGTAGGTCTTCCGCAGGTTCTCGACCGTAATCATTGTGAGAGTTTCACGCGGGACAGCATAAAAGCGTTCGCGCGGGGTTTCAGGATTGATAGCCGTCCCCTTCGCGGGGCAACAGTTTCGCCGTCCCGCGGTCGGGGACGAGCGAATGGCCGCGACCGCCGGGAAGCGCCGTTACTCGTACTCGTAGAAGCCCTTGCCCGTCTTCTTGCCGAGGTCGCCCGCCGCGACCTTGCGCTTGAGCAGGTACGCCGGCTTGTAGCGGTCGCCGAGTTCCTCGAACAGCGTCTCGGAGGCGTCCAGACAGATGTCGAGGCCGATGTGGTCGGCGAGGGTGAGCGGGCCCATCGGGACGTTCGTGCCGAGGGTCATGCCGCGGTCGATGTCCGCCTTGGAGGCGACGCCCTCGTCGTAGGCGCGGATGCCCTCGTTGAGCCACGGCATGAGGATGCGGTTGGTGACGAAGCCGGGCTTGTCGTCGGACTCCCACGTCTCCTTGCCGAGGGCCTCCGAGAACTCGTGGGCGAACGTGACGACCTCGTCGTCGGTCTTCTCGCCGCGGACGACCTCGACGCCCTTCATAATCGGCACGGGGTTCATGAAGTGGAGGCCGACGACGAGTTCGGGGCGCTCGGTCGCGGCCGCGATGGTCGTGATAGAGAGCGTGCTGGTGTTGGTCGCCAGCACGACGCCCTCCGGGACGATGTCGTCGAGGTCGGCGAAGACCTCGCGCTTGACGTCCATGTTCTCGACGGCGGCCTCGACCACGAGGTCGCAGTCCGCGAGGTCCGCGAGCTCGGTCGTCCCCGAGACGCGCCCTTTCGCCGCATCAGCCTCGTCCTCGGTCAGTTTCTCCTTGGAGACGAACCGCGAGAGGCTGTCGTCGATGGCCGACAGGCCGCGTTCGACGTATTCGGGTTCGAGGTCGCGCATGACCACGTCGTAGCCGGCCATCGCGGCCACCTGCGCGATGCCGTTGCCCATCGTTCCCGCGCCGACGACGCCCACCGTGTCGATATCTTCGGTATCGTACATGTCCGGGTCTGCGCGAGGCGGGGAGGTAAAACTTGCCGATTCGTTCGGAATAGTGACAGACTCGTGACTGTCACGGGAAGACTCAAGTCGGGCGCAAGAATGGGGATATGCAACGGTGACTGGGGTGAACGACGCCGGCAGATACGACGAAGACGACGCGGGCGGGGACGGAGGGGAAGCCGTCTCGAACGCGCGCCCGAGCGGCGGTGAGGGCGCAAACCGGGGGAACGGGCCGGACGAGGAACCGAAAGACCCCGATGAGGCGCTGACCCACCTGCTCAGACCGCGGGGCGACCGCGCGAGCGACGGCCTCCCGTCCGAGCGACAGGACCTGAAATACGTCGGCCCGGCGACCGCCGACTGTCTCGCCGAGGCGAACATCGACGCGGCCGCCATCGTCGACGGCGAGGTGTGCTACCGCGACCTCGTCGCCGCGGGGACGAACCCCGGCGTAGCGGCGAAGATTCGTCGCTGGCACTCGCTTTCGTGGTCGTTCAGCTCCGGCGACGACCTCGACCGGCGCTCCTCGCAGGTCCGCGGACTGGGCGACGACGAGCGCGCGTGGGTCGCCGCGAGTTCGGGCGACTGGGACGAGACCGACGGCGCAGACGCCGACGGCGGCGACAGCAACGGCGAGGCCGGCGATTGGACGCCGAGCGGCCGGGGCGAGGCGACGGGGACGGACAGGTCCGCGCGAGAGGGGGACTGGACGCCCTCGGGTTCTGGAGGCGAGTCGGACGCACGCTCGGGGGCGACCGCGTCGGGGGATTGGACCCCAACCGGACGAGAGGCGATCGACGCGTCGGCCGACGGCTCGGGGGACGCGCTCGCGGCCGAAGAAGTGTGGCGCGAGCGGTCGAAACCCGAGCCGCTCACGACGCTCGCCGGCATCGACGAGTCCGACGCCGAACTGCTCGGCGAGGCGGGCGTCCGCTCCGTCAGGCGACTCGCCACCGCCGACCCGGAACACGTCGCCGACGCCCTCCGAATCGACCCGACCGTCGTCAGCGCGTGGAAAGGTCAGGCGCGCGACGCCATGAAGTGACCGCCGGTTCTGACTGCCCATCCGAATTTTTACTATCTGAGTAGTAATTTCTATTCGGGTCGAATTAGTACGTAATATTTTGTTACGACCCTCATAACGACCGAATCCAGCAATATCTCCTAAACCACACTAGACGCAGTTTTTATATAGATAGTTACACCATTTTGAATCAGATGATGCCCGGTTCCGACACGGCCGTCGACGCCCCGCAGACGGTATCTCCCGCCCCGACGACGCTCGGGGTCAGCGCTCGACTCACCGACGATTCGCGTTCGACTCGCCGACGCCCCGAGGGGTGGGCCTGATGGCGACGACAGACATCAACACCGCGGAGACCGCCCGCGACGTGCGGACCATCGACGGTGTGGTCGACGTCATCGCGAGCACCGCGCCCGAGATTCGAACCGGCCTGCCCGGCCGCCGCGTCACCGCCGAAGACGAGAACCCGAGCGGCGAGACGCAGATGGCCGCCGACGTGTTCGCCGACGACCTCCTCTGTGAGCGCATCGGCGGGCTCGACGGCGTCGGCGAGTACGCCAGCGAGGAACGGCCCGAGTCGGTCGACGTGGGCACCGGTCGCCTGTCGGTCGCGGTCGACCCGCTCGACGGCTCGTCGAACCTGAAGCCGAACAACACGATGGGGACCATCTTCGCGGTGTACGAGGCCCCGCTTCCGGCCCACGGCCGCGACCTCGTCGCCGCCGGCTACGTCCTCTACGGCCCGGTCATGACGATGGTCGTCGCCCGCAACGGCACCGTCGACGAGTACGTCATCCACGACGACGCGAGCCGCGAACTCGTCCGCGAGGACGTCACGATTCCCGACGAGGGGTCGGTGTACGGCTTCGGCGGCCGCGTCCCCGACTGGACCGACGACTTCGAGGCGTTCGCTCGCGAGGTCGAACAGGACCCCTCGCGCAAGCTCCGCTACGGCGGGTCGATGATCGGCGACGTGAACCAGATTCTCACCTACGGCGGCATCTTCGCGTACCCGACGCTGGAGTCCGCCCCCGAGGGCAAGCTCCGCGTCCAGTTCGAGGGCTATCCCATCGGCTACGTCATCGAGACGGCCGGCGGCGCGACCTCCGACGGCACGAAGTCGCTTCTCGACGTGGACAAAGAGGAACTCCACGCGCGGACTCCGATGTACGTCGGGAACACCGACCTCGTGGCGAAACTCGAAGCCGCGCTGGACTGAGCGTGCACGGCCGACTCGTCGACCCGCGGGGCTGACGCGCTGGGCACGCCGGACGCGCCGAGCGCAGTAACCGCACCGACCGAACCGACCGCACCGACCGAATCGAGCGAACCGAAACGACCGGGCACACTCGTTTTCGCTGACTCCGCAGTCGATAGCGACAGGTCTCCGAACGGACTGCGGCCGGACTACCGCCGGCCCCCATTCGACCGACTGGCAAATCGTGCATGGAAAACCATTTTGAATACGGTGGTGCATCACCGAGTATGAAGGTCAGAATCGGCGACGGCGCGACCGACGACGAGGCCGAGGCCATCGCCAACGCACTGGCGCGACACCTCGGAACGGACGTGAACGTCTTCGTCGGCGACGGCGAGGAAGCCGTCGCGGACGCCGAACCGCCCGCGGACACCTTCCCGCTCGACGACGATATGGGACCCACCGAGCGCGAGGAGAAACTCCGCGAGGAGATCGCGGACATCCTCGGCGGCGGTCCCGAGAAGTACAAACAGCGCCTGCCGGAGTCGGGAAAGCTGTTCGTCCGCGACCGCCTCGAGCGCTGGTTCCCCGACGGGTTGACGTTCGAAGACGGCAAGTTCGCCAACTTCGACTCGTGGCACGAGAACTCCCCCGAGGTCGACGAGGCGGACCCGAACACCCGCCTGCCGGGCGACGGCCTCCTCACGGGTGCCGCGGAGTTCGAGGGGCGCGACCTCCACGTCATGGCCAACGACTTCACCGTCAAGGCCGGGTCGATGGCTCGCCGCGGCGTCGAGAAGTTCCTCCGGATGCAACAGCGGGCGCTCAAGACGGGCAAGCCGGTGCTCTACCTGATGGACTCCTCGGGCGGTCGCATCGACCAGCAGACCGGCTTCTTCGCCAACCGCGAGGGCATCGGGAAGTACTACTACAACCACTCGATGCTCTCGGGGTACGTCCCGCAGATTTGCGTCCTCTACGGGCCGTGCATCGCCGGTGCGGCCTACACGCCCGTCTTCGCCGACTTCACCGTCATGGTCGAGGGGATGTCCGCGATGGCCATCGCCTCGCCGCGCATGGTGAAGATGGTCACCGGGGAGGAGATTTCCATGCAGGACCTCGGCGGCGCGCGGATGCACGCCGAGGAATCGGGGAGCGCCGACCTCGTCGCCCGCGACGAGGCCCACGCCCGCGAACTCGTCGCCCAACTCGTCACCTACCTCCCCGACAAGGCCGGCGAGAAGCCGCCGCGCTCGGAGTCGAAACCGCCGCGGTACTCGCCCGACGGCATCGACGAACTCATCCCCGAGTCACCGAACCGCCCCTACGATGCTCACGACCTCATCGAGCGCGTCGTCGACGCGGAGTCGGTGTTCGAACTGAAGCCCGACTACGGCAAGGAAATCGTCACCGCGTTCGCCCGCATCGACGGCCGGCCGGTCGGCATCGTCGCCAACCAGCCCACCGAGCGGTCGGGAGCCATCTTCCCCGACGCCGCCGAGAAGGCCGCGGAGTTCATCTGGACCTGCGACGCCTACGAGATTCCGCTCCTCTACCTCTGTGACACGCCCGGCTTCATGGCCGGCTCGCAGGTCGAAAAAGACGCCATCTTGGAGAAGGGCAAGAAGTTCATCTACGCCACGTCGTCGGCGACGGTGCCCAAACAGACCGTCATCGTGCGGAAGGCCTACGGCGCGGGCATCTACGCCATGGGGGGCCCCGCCTACGACCCCGAAAGCGTCATCGCACTCCCCTCGGGCGAAATCGGCATCATGGGTCCCGAGGCCGCCATCAACGCGGTGTACGCGAACAAGCTCGCCGACATCGACGACCCCGAAGAGCGGGCGCGGATGGAAGACGAACTCCGCGAGGAGTACCGCGAGGACATCGACGCCCACCGGATGGCGAGCGAGGTCGTCATCGACGAACTCGTCCCGCCGTCGACCCTCCGCGACGAGCTTGCGGCCCGCTTCGAGTTCTACGCGGACGTGGAGAAGTCGCTTCCCGACAAGAAACACGGGACCGTCCTCTGAGCCGACTCGGGGGTTAATGCTCCGTTTTTCCGGCGGGTAATCTCACGGTAACTGACCTAAGCGGCTCGTACTGAGGACGGTCGGGGTGCTACGGACTCTATCGTCGGCCGACGTCCCTCCCGTCCGTCCCATCGCGTCCCGACTGTCCCGTCTCGGCCCGGCGTCGGGAACCGTCTGCCGATAGCCCGCCATGAGCCACGAAGTTCCCCTCCCCGAGACGACCCGAACGGCACTCGCACACGCGATAAGCGACGAGCACGTCCTCTGGACCGTGACGATGCTGGCGTTCGTCCTCGACGTGTTGACGACGCTCTACGGACTCGGTCGGGGGCTGGCCGAACTGAATCCCGTCGTCCTCGCGCTCATCCCCGCGCTCGGCCCGGTGGGCGCGCTCATCTCGCTGAAACTCGTCGTGCTCGCGGTCGCGGTCGTCGCGTGGCGCGTCCTCCCGAGTCGCTACCGCGGGGCGATTCCAATCGGCGTGGCCGTCCCGTGGGGCGTCGCCGGGCTGATGAACACGCAACTCATCCTCGTCACGCTGTTCGGGTAGGCCGCCGGAGCGACTCGACCAGCACGGCCCACGCGAGCCCCGCCAGTCCGATGTCGCGGGCGAGCACGTCGCCGAACAGGCCGCCCTCGACGGCGAAGACGACCGCGAGGTAGAGACACGTCGCCGACAGCGAGACGGCCGCGACGGCGCTCGCGAGGGCGGTGTAGCGGTCGGCGACGATGGCCGCGCCGAACCCGACTTCGAGGACGCCGTTTGCGAGCATGAACGTCACGGGCGAGACGACGAGAAACGGCGCGAGCCACGGGACGACGTAGGCCGACCACGAAAGCGGGTCCAGAAGCTTGTGGACGCCCGCCGCGAACACCATCGAGCCGAGGCCGACCCGGGCGACGGTCGCCGGGTCGGGGGCGCGGTCGGCGACCGAGGTGGCCCGGTCGGTGGCCGACGCAACTCGCCCGGAGAGGCCGTCGAAGTCCATGCCCGACCTAGCGACGCCGGGGAGAAAACGGTGCGGGCGGGCGTGGAACCGCAGAGTGACACAGGCCGACCGAACCCGACCGGACCCGACCGAACCCGACCGAACCCGACCCGCCTCAGGCGTCGTCCGCGTCGGCGGCGAACTCGCGTTTCAGCGACAGCGCCGTGCGCTCGAACTCGCAGACGAGGTCGTCGTCCTGATTGAACACCTCGACGGTCATCGTCACCACGCCGCGCTCGCCGTCGGCGGTCTCGCGCTTGTCGAGGACGGTCGTCTGCGCCCGGAGCGTGTCGCCGTGGAACACCGGATTCGGGTGGGACACGTCGTCGTAGCCGAGATTCGCCACGATGGTCCCGTCGGTCGTGTCGGGAATCGAGAGGCCGACCGCGAGGCTCATCGTGTACAGGCCGTTGACCAGTCGCTCGCCGAACTGCGAGTCGGCCGCGAACTCGGCGTCGAGGTGGAGCGGTTGCTGGTTCATCGTCACGTCGCAGAAGCGCTGGTTGTCCGACTCAGAGACGGTGCGGCGCTTTTCGTGTTCGATGGTCCGGCCGACCTCGAACTCCTCGTAGTACAGACCGGTCATGGTGAATCGTGTGATAGACCGTGATAAAATCGTGCCGGTCGACCCTCCCGTATGACAACTATTGCCCCGAGCGAAACTAGATAACAACCATTATAATTATTCACAATAGAGGATTGCGAAAGCGCCCGATGGCGGCCGATTCGGTCGTCCGTTCGGTCGACGATTCGGCCGTCGCTACGGGCGCGGGACGGCGCGTCTGTCCCCCGGCACAGCCGGCGCTCGGCCGGCACGACCAACCATGGCATCCACAGTACCATCCACGGCGACGGACGACGAACCGACCGAAGAGACAGCCCTCCAGACGGCCCGCCGACAGCTCGAACGCGCGGCGGCGCACCTCGACGTCGACCCGGGCGTCATCGAGCGGCTTCGGCATCCGAATCAGGTCCACCGCGTCTCGGTGCCGCTCGAACGCGACGACGGCTCGACCGCGGTCTACACCGGCTACCGCGCTCAGCACGACAGCGTCCGCGGGCCGTACAAGGGCGGCCTCCGGTTCCACCCCGGCGTGACCGAAGCCGAGTGCATCGGGCTCTCGATGTGGATGACGTGGAAGTGCGCCGTGATGGACCTGCCCTTCGGCGGCGGCAAAGGCGGCATCGTCGTCGACCCCAAGGACCTCTCGACCGACGAGAAAGAGCGGCTCACCCGCCGGTTCGCCGAGGAGCTTCGGCCCTTCATCGGCCCCACGAAGGACATCCCCGCGCCCGATATGGGCACCGACGCCCAGACGATGGCGTGGTTCATGGACGCCTACTCGATGCAGGAAGGCGAGACGACGCCCGGGGTCGTGACGGGTAAGCCGCCGGTCGTCGGCGGGAGCGAGGGCCGCGACACCGCGCCCGGCCGCTCCGTCGCTATCATCGCCCGCGAAGCCATCGACTACCTCGGCTGGGACATCGAAGACACCACCGTCGCAGTCCAGGGGTTCGGCTCGGTCGGCGCGCCCGCCGCGCGACTCCTCAACGACGAGGGCGCGACGGTCGTCGCCGTCTCCGACGTGAACGGGGGCATCTACGACCCAGACGGCCTCGACACGCACGACGTGCCGACCCACGAGGAGGAACCGGAAGCCGTCATGAAGTACGACGCGCCGCGGAAGCTCTCGAACGAGGAACTGCTCGAACTCGACGTTGACGTGCTCATCCCGGCCGCCGTCGGCAACGTCCTGACCGCCGAGAACGCCCGCGACGTGCAGGCTGACCTCATCGTCGAGGGCGCGAACGGCCCGACCACGTCGGCCGCGGACGAACTCTTCGAGGCGCGCGAGATTCCCGTGGTCCCCGACATCCTCGCCAACGCCGGTGGCGTCACCGTCTCGTACTTCGAGTGGCTCCAAGACCTCAACCACCGCTCGTGGTCGCTCGAACGCGTCCACGACGAACTGGAGACCGAGATGCTCCGCGCGTGGACCGCCGTCCGCGAGCGCGTCGAGGAACACGACGCGACGTGGCGCGACGCCGCCTACATGGTCGCGCTCGAACGCGTCTCCGAGGCGCACGAACACCGCGGCCTCTGGCCCTGAGTCGGGTCGCCGACGAGTCGATATTTCACCGTCCCCCTCGATACACACACCATGCCCCGACGAAGTGTCCTGTTCTCGCCCGGCGACCGACCCGAACTCCTGCGGAAGGCCCCCGGCGCGGGCGCGGACGTGCTCGTCTTCGACCTCGAAGACGCCGTCTCGCCCGACAGGAAAGCCGAAGCCCGCGAGACCGTCGCCGCGGTCCTCTCGGACGCCGACTTCGAGCCCGACGCCGAGGTCGCGGTCCGCGTCAACCCCGGCGACGCCGGCCGCGACGACATCGCCGCTGTCTGCGCCACCCACCCGCCGGACGCGCTCGTCGTCCCGAAGGCGACGAGCGCCGACGACGTGACGAGCGTTGCCGGCGCGGCCCGGGAGGTCGGCGCTGACTGTCCCGTCATCGCCATCGTCGAGAGCGCGGCGGGCGTCCTCGCCGCCCCCGAGGTCGCGGCCGCGCCCGACACCGACGCCGTCGTCTTCGGCGCGGAGGACTTCGCCGCCGACGTGGATGCGACTCGGTCCGACGACGGGACCGAGGTGCTGTACGCCCGCGAGCGCGTCGTCGTCGCGGCCGCGGCCGCCGGCGTCGACGCCATCGACACGCTCCACGTCGACTATCGGGACGAGGCGGGCCTGCGAGAGGACGCCGCGTTCGGCCGGCGACTCGGCTACGACGGGAAACTCGCCATCCACCCCGCGCAGGTGCCCGTCATCAACGAGGCGTTCTCGCCCGACGAGGAGGACGTGGCGTGGGCCAAGAAGGTGCTCCGCGCCCGCGACGAGGCGGCGAGCGAGGGCAGAGGCGTCTTCGGCGTCGACGGCGAGATGATAGACGCCCCGCTCGTCAAGCAGGCCGAAAACATTCTCGACCGCGCCGGCGAGTCGTACTGAACGCGCCCCGGCCGGCCCGACGTCGACCCGGCCGAACGCCCGAGGACGGTCACTTTTTATCGATGAGTATGTGTCTCAATACTGTGGTACGCTAAAGTTCCCGCTACGCTTAACCGGATGCCCGGAGCGTATTAGAGCATGGCACAAGAGGCGAATCCCTTCGAGAGTCTGCAGGAGCAAATCGACGACGCGGCCGCCTACCTCGACGTGCGCGACGACGTTATCGAGCGGCTGAAGAACCCCGAGCGAGTCCTCGAAGCGAACCTCGCCGTCGAGATGGACGACGGCGACGTCGAGCTGTTTCGCGCCTACCGGTCGCAGTTCAACGGCGACCGCGGCCCGTACAAAGGCGGGATTCGCTACCACCCGAACGTCAGCCGAGACGAGGTGAAGGCGCTTTCGGGCTGGATGGTGTACAAGTGCGCCGTCGTCGACATCCCCTACGGCGGCGGCAAGGGCGGTATCGTCATCGACCCCAAGGCGTACTCCGAGTCCGAACTCGAACGCATCACCCGGTCGTTCGCGAAGGAACTTCGCCCCCTTATCGGCGAGAGCCGCGATATCCCCGCGCCCGACGTGAACACCGGCCAGCGCGAGATGAACTGGATTAAGGACACCTACGAGACGCTCGAAAACACGACCGCGCCGGGCGTCATCACCGGCAAGGCGCTCTCGAACGGCGGGAGCGAGGGTCGCGTCGAGGCGACCGGTCGCTCGACGATGCTCACCGCCCGCGAGGCGTTCGACTACCTCGGCCGCGACATCGAGGGCGCGACCGTCGCCGTACAGGGCTACGGGAACGCCGGCTCCATCGCCGCGAAGTTCATCGAGGACCTCGGTGCGACGGTCGTCGCCGTCTCCGACTCCTCCGGCGGCATCTACGACGCCGACGGCCTCGACACCCGCGCGGTCAAGGGGTTCAAAAACGAGACGGGCACCGTCTCCGACTACGAGGGGACGGAGGCCATCACCAACGAGGAACTGCTCACCCTCGACGTGGACCTGCTCGTTCCCGCCGCGCTGGAGAACGCCATCGACGGCGAACTCGCCCACGACGTGAACGCGGACGTCGTCGTCGAGGCCGCCAACGGCCCGCTCACGCCCGACGCCGACGACGTGCTCACCGAGCGCGAGGTCCACGTCTTCCCCGATATCCTCGCCAACGCCGGCGGCGTCACCGTCTCGTACTTCGAGTGGGTCCAGAACCGCCAGCGGTTCTACTGGACCGAAGACCGCGTCAACGACGAGCTGGAGCGCGTCATCGTCGACGCCTTCGAGGAACTCGTCGACGCCTACGAGAGCCACGACCTGCCGAACTTCCGCACCGCGGCCTACGTCGTCGCCATCCGGCGCGTCGTCGACTCATACGACTCCGCCGGCAACTGGCCGTAGAGCCGGCGTCAGTCGTCGCCTCGGCGTTTCGTCCTGCCGTCTCGGCGTTTCGTCGTGCCGCCTCGGCGCCTCGTTTTCCGACCGCTTCGCCCGCCGTGCTGTGTCCGCCGCGGTCGCCGATATCGCCGATTCTGTGCATGGTGGTGAATATCACTCAGAGCGTCCGATGCCGGGGGATTCAAGTCGGTGTAGGTCGCGTCATTCATCGATGCGTCAGGACCACCTCATCTCCGCGTCGCACCTCTCGCGGGAGGACATCGAGGCGGTGCTCGACCGCGCGGCCGACATCGACGCCGACCCGGCCGCGTTCCGGCAACGACACGCCGGGAAGGTTCTCGGGCTCTGTTTCTTCGAGCCGAGCACGCGAACCCGGATGAGCTTCGACTCCGCGATGAAACGCCTCGGCGGCCAGACCGTCGATATGGGACCGGTCGAGTCGTCGTCGGTCAAGAAGGGCGAGACGCTCGCCGACACCGTCCGCGTGGTCGAGGGCTACGCCGACGCGCTCGTGCTCCGCCACCCGAGCGAGGGCGCGGCCACGATGGCCGCCGAGTTCGTCGACGTGCCCCTCGTCAACGCGGGCGACGGCGCGGGTCAGCACCCGAGTCAGACCCTGCTGGACCTCTACACCATCCGGGAGAACGCCGGCCTCGACGACCTCACCATCGGCATCATGGGCGACCTGAAGTACGGGCGGACGGTCCACTCGCTGGCCGAGGCGCTGACGAACTTCGACGCCAGCCAGCACTTCATCAGCCCCGAGAGCCTGCGGCTCCCCCGGAACGTCCGCTACGACCTCCACGCCTCGGGCGCGCAGGTCAGAGAACACACCGACCTCGACGAGGTGCTCCCCGAACTCGACGTGCTCTACGTGACGCGCATCCAGCGCGAGCGCTTCCCCGACGAAAACGAGTACCGCAAGGTCGCGGGACAGTACCAAATCGACTCGGAGACGCTGGCGGCGGCGTCCGACGACCTCACGATTATGCACCCGCTCCCCCGCGTGGACGAGATTTCGCCCGACATCGACGACACCGACCACGCGACGTACTTCGAACAGGCTCACAACGGCATCCCGGTCCGAATGGCGCTTCTGGACATCCTCCTCTCCCAAGACCGATGACAGACGACCACCAACTCCGCGTCTCGAAGATTCGAAACGGCACCGTCATCGACCACGTCGCCGCGGGGCAGGCGCTCAACGTCCTCGCCATCCTCGGCATCGACGGCACCAGCGGGGAGGCGGTCTCGGTCGGGATGAACGTTCCCTCCGACCGCCTCGGCCGCAAGGACATCGTGAAGGTCGAAGGCCGCGAGCTGAGCCAGTCCGAGGTGGACGTGCTGTCGCTCATCGCGCCCGCCGCGAGCATCAACATCGTCCGCGACTACGACGTGGTCGAAAAGAACCGGGTCGTCCGCCCCGACGCCGTCGCGAGCATCATCTCGTGTCCGAACAGGAACTGCATCTCCAACGCCGACGAACCCATCCAGTCGAGCTTTACCGTCCTCTCGGACGGCGTGCGCTGTGACTACTGCGAGACCATCGTCCGCGAGGACGAAGTCGCGGCCAACCTCGACGTGAACTGACCGTTTTCACTGCTCGTTCGACGCGCTTTTTCCCGCGGCGCTCGCCGGACAGCGGTGGTCCTCGTCGGCGAACTCGATGCCGTCGGCGGATAGGACGCGTATCGGGAAATCGAACATTTCCGTGATATTTATCGATTAATTAACACGATGATAGAGTGTATTCCGTTTTCCGCCGCCCGCCGCGGCTCCTCCCGGTGTCGTAATCACTTAGTGCGGTGCGGTCGAAGTTCTCGGTATGTCCAAGAAGGCCAAACTGGTCCTGGTACTGGCGCTCGTCGCGGTCCTCTACACCGTGTTCTCCGGAAGCGGAGAGACCGTCGAAGTCGAAATCGAAGAGTAACCGCTTTTCGGCGCTCGGTCGACCACGACCGAGTCCGCCCCACTCCCGACCGTCTAGCGGCGACGCCGGAACGCGAGCCGCACGCCCGAGAGCGAACGACTTACCCGACGCCCGCGCGAAGGCGGAGCCATGTACGGGGTCGTCACGCGCAACGAGGAGGAAGTCGACTGGCCGGAGTTCGACCGCGGATTCTACGAGGTCAAAGACGTCACCGGCCGGGCGGCCGAACCGCTGTCGAACGCCGTCAACATGATTTCGTGTTTCGGCGACAACGCCGCCGCCAACGAGAGCCCCGAACTGGTCCCCGTCGACGGCGAGGGGAACCCGGCGACGCGCGACCGCACGTACTTCGACTGGGCGTACATCTGCCCGACGAACGAGAAGTACCGCGCCGGCCTGCTCGAAATCGTCGCGGACGCCGCCGCGGCTAACGGCGACGTTCGCCTCGACGACGTGGGCTTCCCCCGCGACGAGTACTGCCGGTGTGACCGCTGTACCTCGCAGTTCGAGGCCTGGGCCGCCGACCGCGGCCGCGACGCCGACGACGAGGACGCGTGGTTCGAGTGGCGCGCCGAGGTCATCACCGACTTCGTCGCCGACGCCGCCGAGCGCGTCCCCGGCCGCCTGTATCTCACGCTGTATCCCGACCCCTATCCGGGCCACCTCTACCGACGCGCCGGCCTCGACATCGAGGCGCTCTCGGAGTACGTCGACGAGTTCGTCGTCCCGCTCTACGACACCCACTACGGGACGACCTACTGGCTCGAAACCATCGCCCGCGGCT
>Ga0207720_100842_pt1 | contig 15069 bp, 12 predicted proteins | sample A23P2SouthBayCA_2_FD_187751 | JGI IMG/M metagenome (GOLD analysis project Ga0207720, IMG submission 187751) | Aerobic enrichment media microbial communities from Eden Landing Ponds, California, USA - A23 E3 (2) (SPAdes) | ecosystem: Environmental > Aquatic > Marine > Unclassified | place...
GCGATCGGCCCCCGAGCGCTCCGCGAGCCCCGCGATCCGCTCGCGCTCGTCGGCGAGCCGTTCCTCGACCGCGTCGGGGTCGGCGTCGTCGCCGACCGCGGTCACCGTGAGCCACGCGCCGTTGTCCGCGAACGTGACCTGCACGCGCGGGAGGACGAACCGCGCCTCGGGGAACGGCTCCCACGGGTCGCCGTCGCACCCTCCCTCGTGGAAGGCGAACCCGCCGAAGAGTCGGGGGCGAGCGGCCTCGGTCCCGGCGTGGACGTCACCGGAGTCGAACAGCTCGTCGGCGCCCGCGCGTATCGCGGCGAACCGGTCCGGGCCGCTCGCGGTCAGCGTCGCGGCCGCGCCGCTGGCGAGCACGAGCGCGTCGTCTGGCGCGCTCCACGTCGTTCGCGGCGCCGGCAGGGCGTCGAACGCGGCCGCGAACGCGGGCGCATCGATCCCGATCGTACGGCTGACGAGTGTCGACGTCGGGGACGAACGCGCCCGTTCCATTGACGTTCGATCGGGCCCGAGGAACCTTTATCCTGACTATCCCGGGGCCGACGGGCGAGCGTTTGGGCGGGCGGTTCGACGAAGCTCTCGGGGATTAGCTGTACCGCTCCTCGTTCCAGGGGTTCGCGGTGTCGCTGTAGCCGCGCTTCTCCCAGTACCCGAGCTCCTTCTCCGTGAGGAACTCGACCCCGGAGACCCACTTCGCCCCCTTGTACGCGTACTTGTGCGGCGTGACGACCCGAATCGGGCCGCCGTGGTCGGCGGGGAGGTCGTCGCCGTCGAACCCGTACGCGAACAGCACGCCCTCGCGGGTACACTCTTCCAGGGAGAGATTCGTCGTGTAGCCGTCGAGCGCGTGGAACAGGACGTGCTCGGCGTCGTCTCGCACGGCGGCGCGCTCGACGATATCGCCGAACTCGACGCCGGTGAACGCGCAGTCGAACTTGCTCCAGCCGGTCACGCAGTGGAAGTCCTGTCGCTGGGTTACCGACGGGAGATCGCGGAACGCGGAAAGCGAGTACGCGAGGGGCTCCTCGACCGCGCCCCAGACCTCGAATTCGAACGTCTCGGGGTCCCACGAGGGCGTCCCGCTCTTCGAGAGCACCGGAAAGCGGTCGGTCTCGCGCTGCCCCGGTGGGAGCCGATCGCTCCCGTACTCGCGGTAGAGGTCGGTGAGATCCTCGATCGCGTCGGCGTCGGTGGCGCCGGCTTCGGTCATACCGTCCGTACGGCCCGACAACACCTATGAATGTCGTTCCCGTGACGGCACCCGACGAGCGCGACCGGCGAACCGCACACAGAAGTGTTTGTAATGATTCAGTAGTTTCGATATCTAGAGTCTGCATTTGAAAAATAAGAACTAGCGTTTCAAAAACACCCGATATCGGTTTCTAATAGCCGTAGCATCGACGCCACATTTATATACCCATTCCCATTACTCCCGGACAGGAAATGCCACAAGTAGAGATAACCGTGCCGGAGCATCTGGAAATGCAGATCGCTCAGATGGTCGAGCAGGGGGAGTTCCTCAACCGCGAGGAGGCGGTCGAAGAGCTCCTGTCGACGGGGATAAAGGCGTTCAAGACGAGCGGTCCGCGAGACGACGAGGACTCCAACGGGTTCGAAGACGAGGGAATGATGGGCCACGAGGACGAGTACGTCTTCTGAATCGGTGCGTCCCGCTGCGCCGTTCCGGTCGGTTCCGATCGCTGTTCTCCGTCGCCGACCACCGTTCCACGACGTCGATCCTCGTACCACGTCGCCGACCTCCGTTCCACGTCGCTGAGCCCGCCGCGGGTTCACCGTCCGCTCCCGTCTCGCTTCGCACCCAGATCGGACTGAGAGCAGTCGAACCGCCGCAGATCTGTGCGTATACCCCTCAACAATGCTTAAAGGGTGTCCGACCCGTATCGTGGGGTATGCACAAAGACGAGCTCCTCGAACTCCACGAACAGATGGTGACCATCATGGAGCACTTCCGCAACCACGAGACCGTGGACGGTTCGCTTTTCGATCCGTACGACGAGCTCGACGTCGACCCCTCCCACGTCCACAAATCGAAGAGCGAGCACAAACACGCCGTGTTCGTCCTCGGCAACGCCCTCGCGAACGCGATGAGCGAAGACGAGTTCTCCCCTGCGGGCCGCGTCGGAAAGCGGATGGAGGAGCTCGCCGACGACGCGGAAAACAAGATCTGAGGCGGCGATACCGCCACGTACCGGCTCGTCTCGTGAGGGATGCGGCCCGTGGTGATCCCCTTCTCGACCGAGGTTCACCCGCGAACGCTTAAGCACTCGGCGGCCCGCTCACCGACATGGTCGCGGAGGCGTTCTCGGCCGACACCGCTCACCTCGTCGCCGGCGGCGCACTCGTCGCCGTCGCGCTCGCCGTCGTATATGGGGCCGACAGACCGCGAGGCGCGTGGACGCGGGCGCTTCGCTCTCGCTTTCTCCTCGGCGTCCCGTGGGGGACGCTCGTCACGATCGCCGCGGTCGTCGGGGTCTACGCGTTCGTACAGAGCGGGCTGGAGAACCCGAACCGACCCGTCGTCATCCCGTTCCGCTCGTGGTCGTACCTCTACCCCGAGGGGATGCTCTGGTCCGGGCTCGCACACTCCGGCCGGGGCCACATCACCGGGAACCTCCTGTCGACGCTCGTCGCCGGCGCGCTCGCCGAGTACGCCTACGGGCACTTCCCGGGCGGTCGCGAGGTCGACGACGGGGGCGAGGCGGAAACCGGACCCAGACCCGTGCGTTCGGCGTTGCCGTCGATCGGAGCGCTTCGAGAGTCGCCCCCGATTGTCGCGTCGCTCCGGGAATCGCTTCCGACCGTCGCGTCGCTCCGTGAGCCGCTCTCGGTCGGTGGGCCCGCTCGCGAATCGCTCTCCCGGGAAGCGCTCGCCGCGAACCCCTACGTCCGGGCGTTCGTCGTCGTCCCGGGGGCGATGGTGGGGTTCGGCGTCCTGTCGTCCCTGTTCGCGCTCGGACCGGTGATCGGCTTCTCGGGCGTGGTGTTCGCGCTGTGGGGGTTCGCGCTCGTCTGCTACCCGATCAGAACGGTCGCCGCGCTCACCGGGGTGACGCTGGTGAACGTGACCTACGAGACCCTCCGGAACCCGGTCGTCGTCTCCGAGGCGAGCGGGTCGTACGGCGCCCCGAGTTGGGCGAACATCGCGATACAGGGGCACGCGATCGGACTGATCGGCGGCATCCTCGCCGCGGTGTGGTTCGTCCGACGGCGTCGGGGACGCCGAAGCGAGACAGTGTGGCTCGATCCGGAGTCGCGGACGACCGCGCTGGTCGTCTTCGGCGCGGTCCTGCTGTTCGGCGCGTCTCGCCGACTCTGGGCCGTCTACTGGTACCTCGGGAACGAGCGGTACGAGATGTACCGCGCGATCGGGTTCGGCCTCCTGGCGGCCCTCGCGGCGATCGTCGCGCTCGCGGTCGCCGGGCGCGACGAGCCGCTCCGCCCGGACCTGGCGGTTCCGGAGCCGAAGACGGTCCGCGAGAGCGCCCGGTCCCTGACGCCCGCGGCGGTCGGCCTCCTGTTGCTCGTCTCGGCGCTGGCGGTCGTGGCGGGGCCGGGGATCGCCCCGAACCTCGTCGCCGTCGACGACGACGAGCTCCCGGGCGACCCGATCGAGATCGAGGGGTATCAGCTGACGTACGCCGAGAACGTCGAGGACCGGGTCGTGAGCGTCGTCGACGTGGAGGCGTTCGGCCGGTCGACGAGCGTCAACACCTCCGGGGTGATCGTGGCGAACGCCGACCGGGAGATCTGGACGACGGCGGTCTCGAAGGGGAACCTCGCCTTCTGGGGGTACCGTGCGATCGACGTCGGCGGGACGGGCTGGCGCGAGACCGTCTGGGTCCAGCGCACCGGCTGGGTGGCGACGAACGGCGGTCCGGCCTACCGGGTCGACGCCGTGCGCGACGAGACGCGTTCGACGCTGTTCACGAGCGACCCGGCGCGGGCCGAACCGCGGATCGACGGTCGGACCGTCACGGTCGCCCCCGTCGACGGCGGGTTCGAACTGCGGGTCGACGGCGGCGGGGAGCGGGACGTCGCCCGGTTCCCGACCGCGAACGAGTCGGTGACGCTGCGCGGAGTCACGTTCGTCCGGCAGGGCGACGCGGTGTTCGCGGTGCGGGGGGAGACGCGGGTACGGATCGCGGAGCGAGAGCGGTACGAGGGGCGGCGGTGAGGCGAAGCCGCTCTAGTGGGCCGGGCCGGTTTCGCAGACGCGTTCGGCTCCGACACGGCTGGTCGATCAAAAGTTGCCTTTTGATCGACCGCAAGAGTGAGTGTTTCAGATCGGTGGTGGGATCCGATATTTAAATGCCACTGAGCGACTTCGACGATCACTTATAAATAACCGTAGCAGTGGCGTCGCCGCGCGACGCCGTCGCTAGAGCGTGTAATATACACGAGACGCGTTTCGAGAGCGGTCCGATGTCGCCGGTAGCGGATGCTGCCGAACGAGCTACAGCCGAGTGAGGTTCGTCGCGCGCGGACCCTTGTCCGCCTCCTCGATCTCGAACTCTACCTCTTGGCCTTCTTCGAGGTCCGGGCCGCCGACGTCTTCCATGTGGAAGAACACGTCTTCGTCAGCGTCGTCAGTCTCGATGAATCCGTAGCCGCCGGTGTCGTTGAAGAAGTCGACCTTGCCTGTCGCCATCGCGTTTCGACTCACTCCCGACTGGGACATAAGTGTTGTGTGCCCCCGGACGCGCCCGAGCGTGCCCCGACCGCTCACTGACTCCGTTTCGCCATCTCCAGCGAGATGAAGAACCCGAAGTACGCGGGGATGCCGGCGAGCATGAACATGTACAGCACCCACCGCGGGGAGTCCGCGAACAGGAAGTCGTACAGCAGCGAGACGCTTGTCACCCACACGACCGCGAACACGAAGTCGGAGAGCATCCCACCCCGGTTCTCGCTGACGTGCGTTCGGAGGCGATCGGTGAGGCTCTCGGGCTCGGAATCGGTCGGGTCCGCGCTGTCGGTGTCAGTCATTGGGTGAGCGTGGGTCGCCGGATACGTCGGTGTTCCGGACCGAACCGATCGCGGTCGGTCCGCCCGTCGCGCCGAGACGGCGGCCGGAGGCGTCTCGGATCGGTCGAACGGTGAACGAGTTATGCGCGGCGAAGCGGTCGGGAGGTGGAACCGCGCGTCAGTCCTCGTCGAGGTAGTCGACGACGAGGACGGGCACGTGCGTCGAGCGCAGCGTGCGTTCGGTGACGCTCCCGAGGAGCGCGCGGCGGACGCCGGCGCGCCCGTGGCTCCCCATCACGATCAGGTCGATATCGTGGTTTTCGGCGTAGTCGCCGATCACCTTGTGCGGGCGGCCGCCGGAGACGTGTTCCACGACGTCGACGCCGCGGTCGTCGCCGCGCTCGGCGACCACGCCGGTCGCCTCGTCCGCCTGCTCTTTCAGTTCTCCCATCTCGTCGAACCGGCCCTGCTTGAGCCGGTCGACCTGTTCGGTTCCGAGGCTGAAGTTCACCGAGTCGATGTCGACCACGTACAGCGCGTGGACTTCGGCGTCGTACTTCTCCGCGAGGTCGAGCGCGTGGTCGACGGCGGCCTCTGCGACGTCGCTTCCGTCCGTGGGGACGAGGATTCGTTCGTACATAGATTACTCCTCCGTCGTTTCGTCGTCGTCAACTGCGCGGTCCCCCTCGGCGGCCGCGTCGTCAACTGCGCGGCCCCCGTCGGTCGCCACGTCTTCGCCGCCGTCGGCGACGACGTCCTCGGCGGTCTCCTGCTGTCCCATCGGTTCGGGACTGTGACACTGCCGGACGATCCGCTTCGTCTCCAGCGAGGGTTCGTCGGTCGCCATCGAGACGGCGATGGTGACGACGAACACGACCGGGAGCGTGATGAGCGCCGAGCCGATGGCGGGCATCCACGTCGCCAGCCCCGCCGACAGCGGCGCCTCCAGCGATCCGATGTACGTCGGGACGATCTGGTTGATCATCGGGAGCGACCAGAGCGTCAGCCCGGTCGTCATGCCGGCGAGCGCACCCTGTCGGTTGGCGTTCTCCCACCACATGCCGAGGAAGAACATCGGGAACAACACGGAGCCGGCGAGCGAGAACGCGTAGCCCACGAGCGCCGCGATCGACGACGCGGGGTTGAGCGCGGCCAGCGTGGTCAGCGCGCCCAGGGCGACGATCGAGAGGCGGCCGACGAGGATCTGCTGGCGCTGCGTCGCGTCCTCGTTGATGATGTTCGTGTAGATGTCGTGGCTGATCGCCGACGAACCGGCGATGAACAGCCCGGCGACCGTCGCGATCGCCGCGGCGATACCGCCCGCCGCGACGATGCCGACGAACCAGTCCGGAAGCCCGGACAGCTGCGCCGCCAGCACGACGATGACCTCGCTGGCCGCGCTCGTCATGCCGGGGTCGCCGTACGTCGCGCCGACGTTCTGCGTGTAGAGGTCGGTGCCGAACGCCGCGAACGCCGGGGCGCTCCAGTAGAGGATACAGATGAAGAACAGCCCCCAGACCGTCGACCAGCGGGCCGTCCGCTCGCTTTCGACCGTGTAGAACCGGACGAGCACGTGCGGGAGCCCGCAGGTACCGACGATCAGCGAGAACGTCGTGGCGACCCAGAGGTAGTAGCTCGACGAGGCGAACGGCTCGGAGAACTCGCTGCCGAGTTCGCTGATCAACATTCCGTATTCGAGATGCGGCAGCACCGTGGAGTAGCCGTTGGTGTAGCCGACGACGAACAGCCCGACGACGAACGCGAGGATGAGGATGACGTACTGGACGGCCTGGTTCTTCGTGGCGCCCAGCATACCGGAGAGCGTCAGGTAGCCGACGGTGACGACCATCATCGCGACCACCATCACCTGGTACCCGTCGAGACCGGGGATGAGGCCCCCGTAGTCACCGAAGATGTACAGGCCGACGAGCGCCATCCCCTTCGCCTGCCCGATGGCGTAGACGAAGCCGATGAGGAACGTCGTCACCGCCGCGATGGCGCGCGCGGTGTCGGAGTTGAACCGGTCGCCGACGAAGTCCGGCGCCGTGTACTTCCCGAACCGGCGCAGCTGCGCGGCGAGGAAGATGAGCAGGATGAAGTAACCCGTCGTCCAGCCGACGACGTACACCAGCCCGTAGAACCCCGCGAGCGCGATGGACGCCGCCATGCCGAGGTACGAGGCGGCCGACATCCAGTTCGCCCCGATCGCCATCCCGTTCTCGACGTTCCCGATAGACCGTCCGGCGACCCACATGTTCTCGGTGTCGGCCACGCGGAAGACGAAGCCGATCGTGAGGAACAGCCCCAACATCGCGATCACGAGGATCGACGGCGCTAGCTTAAACGAGATGTCGAGCGCCTCCGGGAGGAGGTCGCTCTGCAGGAGCAGCGAACCCCCCGTCATTCGTCTACCCCTCCGTCGGTCGCCGCGACGTCACCGTGTTCGATCCCGTACTTCTCGTCGAGCGCGTCCCGCTTGCGCGAGTACCAGAACGCTAAGATCAGCGCGCTGGTCGGCGCGCCGAACGCGACGAGGAAGTAGTGGAGCGGGAACTGGAGGATCGGCATCTGGCTCGTCATCACATCCGTTGCGAGGTACGTCAGGGTCACCGGTCCCCACACCGCGAGGACCCAGACCGCGAACCCCGACCAGACGATGCGGAGGTGGTCCCGCATATACGGCGTGCTCGGATTGAGGATGTTCACCTCCGCTCCGAGGTAGTCGGTGTCGTTGTGCGCCTGTGCCGCGGTCGCGGCGACGCCGCCGTCGGTGGCCGCGTCGTCAGCTGCGCGGCCACCATCGGTCGCCGCGTCTTCCGAACTTCGTGAGCTATTGTCTGACATGTGTTGTGGTGTGTATTGTCGTGGTACGTTTGTGCGATTTTATCGTGATATTTATTCGCTGTGTCGCGCGCTTCGTCGCTCGTGTAGCGTCTCGAAAACGGAACCGCCGGTCGGCTACTCGCCTTTGGCCTTCCGCTGGATCTCTTCGACGATCTCCGGGTTCCGGAGGGTGCTGGTGTTACCCAGTTCCTTCCCGTCCGCGATGTTCTCCAACAGGCGGCGCATGATCTTCCCGGACCGGGTCTTCGGCAGGTCGGGCGTGAACACGACCTGCTCCGGTCGGGCGATCGGGCCGATGGCGTCCTCGACGCCCGCGACGATCGCGTCGCGGAGTTCGTCGTTGCCCTCGTACCCGTCCTCGGTGGTCACGTAGGTGTAGACGGCCTCACCCTTGATGTCGTGGTCGCCGCCGACGACGGCGGCCTCGGCGACCCCCTCGACGCCGACGATGGCCGACTCGATCTCCATCGTCCCGAGCCGGTGGCCCGAGACGTTGAGCACGTCGTCGACGCGTCCGAGGACGGTGATGTAGCCGTCCTCGTCGATCTTGGCCCCGTCTTCCGGGAAGTACACCCAGTCCTCGGGGTCGTCGCTGTCGGTGTCGGAGTACTCCGCCCAGTACTCCTCGATGTAGCGCTCGTCGTTGTTGTACAGCGTCCGGAGCATGCCGGGCCACGGCTTCTGTACGGTGAGGTAGCCGGCCTTTCCGGGCTCTACCTCGTCGCCGAGCGTGTCGAGGATCTGTATGTCGAGGCCCGGGAGCGGCGGTCCGGCCGCTCCGGGCTTCATGTCTTTCACCCCGGGCAGCGTCGTCACCATCATGCCGCCGGTCTCGGTCTGCCACCAGGTGTCGACGATCGGGCACTCCTCGTTCCCGATGTGCTGGTAGTACCACTTCCACGCGCGGGGGTTGATCGGCTCGCCGACCGTGCCGAGCAGCCGTAGCGACGAGAGGTCGTGGCGGTCCGGGAACTCCTGGCCCCACTTCATGAACGCCCGGATCGCGGTGGGCGCGGTGTACAACTGGGTTGCGTCGTACTCGTCGACGATCTCCCAGAGACGGTCCTGTTCGGGGTGATCGGGCGTCCCCTCGTACATCATCGTCGTCGTCCCGAGCGCGAGCGGCCCGTAGACGATGTAGGAGTGGCCCGTGATCCAGCCGATGTCGGCCGAACAGAAGTACGTGTCATCCGGCTTGATGTCGAGGACCGACTGCGAGGTCCACGATACCCACGAGAGGTAGCCGCCGGTCGTGTGTTTCACCCCCTTCGGCTCCCCTGTCGTCCCCGAGGTGTACATCAGGAACAGCATGTCCTCGGCGTCGCGGGTGACCGGCTCGACCTCGGCGCCCTCGTGTTCCGCGACGAGATCGCCGTAGTCGATCTGGTCGTCACCGAGGTCGTGACCGAAGTCGTCGCCGTTCGGTCCGAGTCGGTCGACGACGACCGTGGTCGTGTCGTGCTCGACGCCGGAGAGCCCCTCGTTCGCCTTGTCGAGGTGGTCGAGGGGGTCGCCGCGGCGGTAGTAGCCGTCGCAGGTGACGAGGTACTCCGAGTCCGCGGAGTTCATCCGGGTCGCCAGCGCGTCCGCCGAGAACCCGGCGAAGACGACGCTGTGGGGCGCGCCGATGCGGGCGCACGCCAGCATCGCGATCGGTAGCTCCGGGATCATCGGCATGTACATCGTCACGACGTCGTCCTCCTCGACGCCCTGCTCGCGGAGCGCGGCCGCGAACTCGTTCACCTCGCGGTGGAGCTCCGCGTACGTGTACGTGCGGTCGTCCTCGTCGACCGGCTCGCCGACCCATTCGATCGCGGCCTCGTCGCCGCGCTCGTCCAGGTGTCGGTCAAGACAGTTGGCCGACGCGTTCAACTCACCGCCCGTGAACCACTCGTAGAAGGGAGGGTTGCTGTCGTCCAGCACCTGATCGTAGTCTGTCTCCCAGTCGAGCAGATCGGCGGCCGCCTCCCAGCACCCCGGCCAGTTCTCCTCGAACTCGTCGTAGATGCCGGGATCCGACACGTTCGCCTGTTCGACGAACGACTCCGGCGGCTCGAACACCTCCTGATCTGCGAGTCTCGCTTCCAGTTGACCGTCTCCCTCTGTCATGGTACGGGCATACACAACCGATCTCACTATATAAACGCTGGCGCTAAATACGAAAAATCGTGATAGATACGCGCGCGATTCGGGGCGTCCCGAACACCTGGGACCGACTCACTCCCGACCGGCGCGCCGGGCCCGTCGCCCGTCCTCGAAGAGTTCGTCGAGCAGCCCGCGTTGTGCCTTCCGGAGGTGGTTGTGGAACGTCGGCGAGGAGACGTCCATGGCGTCGGCGACCTCCTCGGCGGTGCTTCCCCGCGGCCAGTCGAAGTACCCGCCGTGGTACGCGGCCGACAGCGCCGCCCACTGCCGGTCGGTGAACCGGTCGGCGACCCCCTCCCGCAGTGAGTCCTCGCTCCGGGGCGACCGCGGCACCGACTCCTTGCTCGCGAGTCGCGCGTCGGCGAAGGCGGCCCGAAACCCGTCGGCGACGGGGCGGACGTCGGCGCCCTCCGGCAGTTCCGCGACGACCCGGACCCGTCCGTCCTCGGCGGTCGCGTCGCGGACGGTCGCGCCGTGCTCCGTGAGCGTTCGGACCGCGGATCCCCCTTCCACGCGCGCGGACACGTCGCAGCCGTCCTCGCGGGTCTCGATCACGCGGAGGTCCGAGACTCCGGGCGCGCCAGCGACCGCGTCGGCCAGCGCCTGCGGGCGCGCCCCCTCGACCGAGAGGTAGAAGCGAGAGGCGTCGTCGTCGACCGCCACGGTCGAGGCCAACTCGATCCGACAGCCGAGCGCCGCGCTCGCGCTGGCGAGAAACGCCCCCTCGTCGCCGGTGTGGAGCTCCACCTCGGTCACCGCGTCGGAGTGGAGCAGATCGCGCCAGCGTCTCGCGGTCACCGCCCACCCGAGACACCGACCGAGCGCCGCTATCTCCCGGCGCTCGACCGACGAGACGGGCGGGACGGGCGAGGCGGACGACTCCCCGCCAGCGACGACGCACAGCGCGCCGTGCGTCACGTCGCGGTATCGAAGCGGAACCGCTATCGCCGGTTGCCCCGCGGTCGCGGGAAGTCCCTCGGTCGCGACCGGCTCACCCTCCGCGACCGCGTCGCGCCACGGGCCGTCGCCGTCGACGCCGCGGTCGACGAGCGTCTCCCGGTCGACGCCGGCCGCGCCAGCGATCTCGACGCTGTCGCGGTCCCCCAGCCTGCGGACGACCCACGCCTCGGCCCAGCGGTCGGACTCGATCACGCCCTCGGGGACCGCCGCGAGGGGGTTCGCCCGGTCGTCGCCGGCCGCGAGCGCTTCGAACCCACCGAGAGCGGTCGGCGCCGACCTCGCCGCCGGACCGTCTTCGGGCCCGGCCCTCTCCTCGGCGACGGCCTCGGCGATCGCCTCCCCGTCGAGCGGTCCGAGGTAGCCGTCGAGCGTCGCCAGCGTCTCCCATCCGCCAGCTTCGCGGACGGCGTGAGCGTCCACGCCGCGGTCGACGAGGAGCCGCCGCGCGAACGTCCGGCGGAGGTCTCGGGGCGTCACGTCGGGGGCGACGAGGCCGTCTGTCCGCGCCGCCGCGCGCTCCGCGGTCTCGCGCACGATCATCTGGACGCGACGGGGCGACACGTCGACGAACGGCTCCGACTCGCCGAGAGAGGCGCTCTCGGCGTACCGCCGCAGTTCCGCCGCCAGCGACGCCGGTATCGCCGTCTCGCGGTCGATCCCGTCTCGGTCCCCCGCCGCGGCGTCCGTCTCGGGGTCGCCGTCGGTTTCGGTCGCCCCCGCAGCGTCGTCGGTCGGGACCGCGAGGATCGCGAGGTCCACGCCACTCTCCGGCTCGCGGAGGTGTCGAGGGGCGACACGGGTGATCTCACCGGTCCGCAGTCCGGCCTCGCCGCCGAGGCGGACGACCAGCGCGGCGCGGTACGTCTCCGCCGCGGTCACGAGCGCGTCGTACTCCGCGGCGTCCAGTCCGTCGACCATTTGTTTCGGGTTTACTCAGAAACACGAAATAAATGTTTCCCCCTACCAGGCGTACAGATCGAGTGTTTTGACTAGTTCCGTTCTCACCCCTCGTCGTTCGGCGTGAAACCCCGAACTAATCGTCTATCTGTTTCGGATTTCTATCTAAACACGAAACCCACGTTATCGATCGTCAATCATCACCGACCGTCAGTCGTGACCGATCGCCAGTCGTCATCGTGTCACACACGCGATCGATTATCCCGTATCAATCGACTACCGACGGCCTGTCCAGTGAGTAGCCGTCGACTACCGGCTGACCGTCCAGTGACGGAGTTCAGATCCCACCTGGATCGACGACGCAGGCCGCTTCGGCGACGCTCCACGTCACGCGATCCCACAGCCGACTCGCTCCCGCGCGTGGAGCGCGAGACGAAACTGGCTCGCGTGGCGTCCGACGGTCCGGAGCGATACGAAACCGAGTGACGTTTCCAAATTTTGTAAACGAACTGCGTATCGGTTACGTTTCGCGAACCGCCGACTCGATCTCGCCGACGACCTCGGGGTTTCGCAGGGCGCTCACGTCGCCGAACTCGTCTCCGCGGGCGATGTCCTCCAGCAGGCGACGCATGATCTTTCCCGAGCGGGTCTTCGGCAGGTCGGGCGTGAAGACGACTCGGTCGGGCCGAGCCACGTCGCCGACCGCCTGCGCCAGCCGCTCGCCGATCGCCTCGCGGAGGGACTCGTCGGGGTCCACGTCGCCTCGGGTCGTCACGTACGCGACGATCCGCCCGTCGCCGTCGCCGACGACCGCGGCCTCGGTGACGCCGTCACCCCCGACGATGGCGGACTCCAGTTCGGCGGTATTGAACCGGTGCGTCCGGACGTTGATCACGTCGTCGACGCGACCGAGGATCGTAACGTAACCGTCCTCGTCGACGGTGGCGCCGTCGCCGGTGCGGTACCGCCACCCGTCGTCGCCCTTCAGCCAGTACTCCCGGCGATACCGCTCGTCGCCCTCGCGGAGCCCGCGGAGCATGCCGGGCCACGGGGCGGCGATGGTGAGATACCCCGGCTCGCCGGGGTCGACCGGCTCGCCGTCCTCGTCGACGACGCGCGCGTCGATCCCCGGCAGCGACGGCCCGACCTTCCCGGGCTTCATCGGGGTGACCCCCGGCAGCGTCGCGAGGGAGATGGCGCCCGTCTCGGTCTGCCACCACGTGTCGACGATCGGCGCCTCCCCGTCCCCGACGTGCTCGCGGTACCAGCGCCACGCCTTCGGCGTGATCGACTCGCCGACGGTCCCCAGCAGGCGGATCGACGACAGGTCGTGCGCGTCGGGGTACTCCGCGCCCCACTTCATAAAGGAGCGAATCGCGGTCGGCGAGGTGTAGAAGACGCTGACGGCGTTGCGCTCGATCAGGTCCCACACGCGGTCGCGGTCGGGGTAGTCTGGCGATCCCTCGTAGAGGACGGTCGTGGTTCCCACGGAGAGGGGCCCGTACACGCCGTAGGAGTGGCCCGTGATCCAGCCGATGTCGGCGGCGCACCAGTAGGTGTCGCCCGGGCGCACGTCGAGCACGTTCCGAGTCGTCCAGGCGACGTGGGAGAGGTATCCCCCGGTCGCGTGTTCGACGCCCTTGGGGCGCCCCGTGGTCCCGGAGGTGTACATCACGAACAGGAGGTCGGTGGCGTCGCGCGCGACCGGCTCGACGGTGTCCCCGTCGTGTGCGTCTACGATCGCCTCGTACTCGTGTTCGTCGTCGCCGAGCGGCACGTCGAGCGCGTCGCCGAGGCGGTCGACGACTACCGTCGCCGAGAGGTCGGCGTCGGCCCGAAGCTGAGCGTTGTCCGCCTTCGACTTCTGGTTGAACGCGTCCTCCCGGCGGTAGTAGCCGTCACACGTGACGAGGAACTCCGAGTCGGCGGCGTCGATCCGGGTCGCGAGCGCCTCCGCCGACAGCCCCGCGAAGACGACGTTGTGGGGCGCGCCGATCCGAGCACACGCCAGCATCGCGATCGGTAGCTCCGGGATCATCGGGAGGTACAGCGTCACGACGTCGCCCTCCGCGACGCCCAGGTCGCGGAGCCCGGCCGCGAGCGCGTTCACCTCGCGGTGGAGGTCGAGGTAGGTGTACGACCGGCGCTCCCCGCGCTTCCCGAACCACCGTATCGCGAGTTGGTTCCGCCGCTCGTCGAGGTGGCGGTCGATACAGTTGGTCGACGCGTTGAGCCGTCCGTCCGGGAACCACTCGTAAAACGGCGGGTCGCTGTCGTCCAGCACCCGATCGTAGTCCGTCTCCCAGTCGAGCAGGTCGGCTGCGCGGCGCCACGCCTCGGGTCCCTCCTCGGCGAAGGCCTCGTATATCTCCGGGTCGTTCGCGACGGCCCGGTCGCTGAACGCGGCTGGCGGCTCGACGACGTCGTCGCCGTCGGCGGTCTCGTCCGTCCGCCGGCCGTCGACTCCGGCGTAATCCATGATACCACTTCGCAATCGAAGGAATGTATACTTTGTCCGCGATCGCGTCACGCGAGCGCGGTCGGGGAGGGGGTAGCGCCGGCCGCCTACGAGGAGAGCCGGCCGCCTACGTCGACTCCGCGGGCGCGAGCCCGGCCGCCTTCGACCGGGCGCGGGCGACGATCGACGGCTTCGCCTCGAAGTCGAGCGTGACCTGGTCGTCCGCGTACGTCTCCGCCTCGACGTGGCCGTGGTCGTGGACCCACGAGACGAGGCTCATCGCGTCGTCTGAGAGAGGGAGGACGAGCCGCTCGCGCTCCCAGTCGGGCAGCTCTTCCTCGACGCGGTCGCGGAGCTCCGCGACGCCCGCGCCCGTCTTCGCCGAGACGGCGACCGGATCCGGGGCGACCCCGGAGAGCGCGGCGCGCTTGTCCGCCAGCTCGCCCGGCGCCAGCCGGTCGACCTTGTTGAACACGGTGACGATCGGGGCCTCGTTTCGCTCGTAGAGGGTGTCGTGGCTCGTGACGAGCTTCTCGCGCATCTCCTCGACGGGCTCGCTGGCGTCGACGACGAGCAGCACGAGGTCGGCGCGGTAGACGGAGTCGAGCGTCGACTCGAACGACTCCACCAGCCAGTGGGGGAGGTCCGCGATGAACCCGACCGTGTCGGTGAGGAGGACGTCGCGCTTCTCCATCTCGGCCCGGCGGGTGGTGGTGCCGAGCGTCGTGAACAGCATGTCCTGCGACTCGGCGGTCGTGTCGAGGTCCGGGTGG
>Ga0207720_100848_pt1 | contig 14966 bp, 19 predicted proteins | sample A23P2SouthBayCA_2_FD_187751 | JGI IMG/M metagenome (GOLD analysis project Ga0207720, IMG submission 187751) | Aerobic enrichment media microbial communities from Eden Landing Ponds, California, USA - A23 E3 (2) (SPAdes) | ecosystem: Environmental > Aquatic > Marine > Unclassified | place...
ACGTATCCGAGTTGTAGGCGGCGTGGTACGCACGATGTCGCTTGAGCGACCCGGTCGCCTTGAAGTGGAAGAAGGCAGCAGCTGTGTACGGCTTGCTTGATGTTTCGACCTGTGCTTCGACTGACGCCGGGAGTGCGATGTGCGGTGTATCACTGTCGATTCCCGCGGCAAAGGATCGAGCTTCGTCGACGCTTGCTTGCGAATGTGCTGGTGTCTCACCGGTCAACACATTCACGGGTGTTTCCGTCTCGTCTGTGAATAGTACGCCTTCGAAGGTACGAGTGCCAAGAATCGCGTCGGGGCTCAGCTCACAATCCTCAAACGGATCTTTCGATGGTTGTTCAGACATTGAATCACGAAGCCCTGAGGGCTCAGTCATTCAGCCCTCGAAAAACATCCTCTGGCGCTCTTGTACCAACATAGAGCAATTACCCGGGGTCAGTTGCCATCAATCTCGATCTTGACCGTCACGTCGTCGAGTGTTTTGTCCGAGTCTTGCAGATGGACGAGAAGACTAAATTCGAGGATTTTGCTGACTCGTTCGGTTCCTGCAGCTGTAAGCATGAATCGGAATGGGCAGGTCAACCGAGCGAGCTTCTCGATCTCTTCCCAATCTTCCGGTGATATCTCCTCATCAGGGAGATCTCCGAATAGGGCCTCAGTGTTGTCGAACGCGTCCCACCGATTCAACAGACAAAAATCAGCGAGCGCGTGGCGTACTGTCTCGTGCAACCGGTCGTGATACTCTGGCGGGAGCGACTCATTTCCATCAATCGCCTCTTGGATATGACCGCGGTCTACGAGCGAGAGGAATCCGTCAGACCAATCCTTACGGGTTGGCTTGAGTTCTGAGCCGCACTCTGGACAGTAGTTGGCTGTTGGCTCGACCGCGGTGCTACAGCTATCACAGATCGTCATACTACTCGGTTCGACGCGCTCGTCAATCAAATCGACTTGACGAAATACTAGTACTCTGCTCGAGAAATTCGACTGCTATTTTTCGACTGGACTGGGTTCACTGAGATCTGCGTATAGGACGTCCCTCTCACGAATGACGTACCGCTTCGCCAGTACTGGGAAGCGACATTTCGTGTACCCCGCGGTCTGGATGTCGAATTCCTCACCGGGTTCGAGATAGTTGGTCAGCTTTCGGAGGAACTCGTGAGTAGCGAGACCACCTTCGTAGTCAGGAAGCCCATCCTCACGAGTTTCGTAGATCTCGAAGGCGTCGTATCCCCAGATGACGAGCTCTCCTTCTTCGTCCACCTCCCAATTCAGGGTCCCGAAGCAATGTGCTTCGCAGAGCTGGCGTACTGACTGTGCATCGGTTACGACTGCGCCGGTCGATGTCGTCGCTGCTTGGAGTGTTGCCATTGTTTGCACCCGAGGGCGTTTTCCTGCCCCCGCACCCCTTTGGGGTTACAAAATCGACTGGAAGAGAAGCTGAATCGATGCTGTTGAGGTTACTGAGCGAGCGATGCAGCCGGCATCCTGGTGTATCTCGTGGGTCCATGATGTACGCCTTCGCCGACGTCGGGCGCAGAAGAACGAAGCAGGTACGCTGATGTCTCCCGCTGAAGCCCTTCAATAGGTTTAACCAACAAATTTCGTTCTGACAGCCTACGTTGGTTAAGTCCTTGTTCAACCGAGTATCCTACTGAGGAGTTGGTCCGTGACGAGGCGACTGACACACCTGACACTCCCACATCGGCTGGCCCGACCATTCGTCATCTGGGAGAGACTCAAGTTCCTGGAACTGATGCTTGGTCGTTCGACCACACTTGCGACAGTCAAGACGTGTTTTCGAGGGAATGTTGGGCCGACGATCCTCTGAGTGCTCGTCGTCGACGGAACGCTGAAGTGCAATCGCTGGGACTAACCAGACGTCGCTCTCGGCCCTCTCAAGTAAGCCTGTAAGCCGACTTTCCTCACTAACGCCGTACCCTCTCTCGTCGTAGAGGAACGTCGTGTGCGCCCCCTCACACGGCGACTGCGTCGACTCTGTCTGTTTCCTCCGCTGACGAGCGGTTGTGAGTAGCTGTTCACCGCTTTCAGAGGTGATTCGAACTGCTTCGGGTAGCGAGGGCCACTTCTCGACCAACTGTGCGGCGGGCTCTGCATCGAGGTCGTAGATCAGCTGGCAGTCGTCGACCGCTGGATCTCTGTCAGCCTTCGCGACGAGTCTAGCCGCAGCAGCACCCTTCGCGACGGCGACGTAGAACGTCGACGCCTCGACGAGCAGATGTACGACGTGGAGTAGTGTCCACTCAGTATCCGGAGGGCGACTACCGTCGCTGGTTCCATCGAGATGGTTTGAGAGGCAGAACCGACACTTGGTACGGTTCGCAGGAATCGACGCACTACACGAGGAACACTCGCTCCGTGTCCATATCATTCGATCTGGATACGATCCGAGCCCTTCCTTTCGCTCTGCTCGTCCAACGTCCCCCCGTCTGGAAAGCTCGTCGTCGGGAACGTGGGTCGTTTCGCCAAGTGGTCGTAGTTCCTCAAAATCAGAGTAGTGGTCCGTCATCTCTTGTGAATGGCTTCCTTCGTTATCGTACTTGAACTCATGCACCCCTTCATCACGAAATCACTGTGACGACCACAGCGTCTCTATGCGTTGCTCAATTGCCGTGAGGACGGTGGAGTATACTTCGAGTGGATGTAGCGACGGGAGTTCGAGGTCGGTAATTTCGGCGGCAGTCGGTGGCTTGTGGAAGTGCAACCGGGTGTTGTGCGTGTTCGGATGCCGGTCCCAGCGACACTCCCAGCGTTCCCCGTCCTCGTGCTCTTCGACGTAGTGGACCGAGAAATCGCCAGTCGTGAACCATCGGATGTCGAGACGGGCTGCTGTTACTGTGTCAGGATATCGCCCAGCGTCGAGCAGTCCACGAAGCAGTCGAGGTTCGTATGAATCCGGATCGAACGCAGTCTCGGCGACGAGTGAATCCGACGAGAGGTGTCGCTCCAGCAGGCGCAGCGTCTGTCGATCCGGCGGGCCCGTCGAGTGTGGGGCCGGATCCTCCGGTGGCTGACTCATTTAGGCCGGAATCAGATGCCCATCATTCTGGGAGAGCTGGCGAGCAAGTTCGTATAGTCGGATATCTCGAATCACGCCCTGCCACTCGCTGACTGCGGTCATCCGCTCGTGGATGGTTTCGTGACTATCGTGATCAAACACGTTGACAGCCGCTGGGTCTGACGTTTCGAATTGGGCTTCGTATTCCGTTCGCTGGGCTTCAAGCGCCTCCACGCGGTCGATGATCGCTTCGATAGAGAGCTCGGTTGCGATTCGACTGGCCTCTTGCCATTCGAGATACCCCTCGTTTCGTTCGTATGTCGCCGGGCGGCTGTCTCTCTCGGCTCGAGCGATGCCCATCTCTGCCAAGCGGTCGAGGTGCTTTTTGGCGGCATTCGGAGAGCAGTCCGCAAGCTCAGCGATATCGGTGTAGGCAGTTGGAGAGGTAACGCCGAGGACGACATCGTAGACGCGACCAAACGTGTCTGTCCCCGTCTGCCACCGGCGCTGAGCATCGTCGGACGAGGGGGCCGGATCGAACTCGGTCATACCTATCTGTAGGTGGCCACTCTCAATATATCTTCGGATTCTTCAAATATATGCAAATAGGTGCTGTGCTGGGTTACTGGGAGGGCAGGACCAGACTTGGTCAATCGCGTAGTCTTGCGACTGCCTTTCCGACCTGCCGGACGTGTTCACTCCGCTCCAAGTCTAACTCCTCGGCGAGATAATCGACCGTCTCTGTGAGCGTCATAGTTGGGTAACTCATCTCGCAGCGTATGAAGTTGATGCCGTTGCAAATCGGCTCATGCTGCGTTGAGTTCGTCTCTCCTCGCACGAACTGTTACAGCTGACATCCCTGCAGCATCCGCAACTCTCTGCTGTGTGAGTGGCCTTCCGTATTCCTGTGCAGCTTTGTATATGCAGGCCGCCGCGACGCCACTCGGACGACACCCGTTTGAAATAACAGTTTCTTGATAGTGCTTCGAGAGTGCTACTGCTCGATGCCGGATGGCGTCTGAAATGCCAAGTTCTGACGCGAGACGGGGGATGTACTCACTCGGGCGAACTGGCTGAGTCGGGAGCCCAAGTTCTGTATTCAGGGTCTTGTACGCATTCTCGACTCTCGATTGTTCGACGCGTGCTGTGTCGACGACGTCGTCGAGTGACCGTGTGTGGCCGTTACAGCGACAGGCCCCGTGGACGCTTGCTGCCGCAATCGCCTCGATTGATCGGCCTCGAAGCAGGTCTTCGTTCTGAGCGCTCCGGAACAGTTGACACGCCTGGTCACGGACCGAATCTGTAAGCTCGAGGGCGCTGGCGATTCTTCGTACTTCACCCAGCCCGTGTGCGAGATTTCGCTCGGCTTTCGACTGGAACCGACCACGAGTCTGTTCACGCCGCATTCGGGATAGCCGCTGGCGCTTCCGTCCGGAGAGTTCGTTCCCGTTCGCATCTTTCCAGCGACCGATCTCGGTCGACAGCCCTCGGTCATGACGTGCCGCAGTCAGTGGAGCGCCCGTCCGCTTTCGCTGGTCCTGATCGTGAGTTCTCCATTCAGGACCGTGGTCGATTCGTTGTTCGTCAATAACGAGTCCACAGTCTTCACAGATAGTTTCGACCGAGTTGGTAGTGACCCGGCCATCGCACTCCGGACATGGGTTCGTGCTGGAGTTCGTCTGGACGTCCTCGTCGAAGCCCGTTTCGTAGATATCTCTCGTCGCCATGTTTTCTCACCAATTATCGAGATTCGCCGATACGGCGAACCCCTCACCCATTGAGGGGAAAATAAACTCCGGCGAATCAGATAGGCACTTTCTCCGGGGTTTCGAACCCTCTCGACTGGTCTACCTCGAACCTCCCTTTCACCAGAACTTCTACATACGTCTCTCTGGATGGCGATATATGGACTATCAGCGGGTTTTAGATGAGATTGCGGAGGCGTTCATAGAGAGACCATTGGATTTTTTTGCTCGAACAAGATCTCCAGACCCGCGTAGCTGAGGCTCTCCGACACGAACTTCGGAATCGGGATTCCCTGGCTCTGTTGAAATCCTATTGTCTCGATATTTTCGCCGGACTATCGGGTAGACAGGTGTGCGAACTGATCGTGAGGTTACCAGTTCCAAGGATATTTTTGTGAGCCTGCTGAATACACAGTGCGAGTCGGTCACGAGGCGAGTTCCCCGACAACTTCTGGCCCATGAACACTGACAAATCGCCTCTCGGTCGGTGCCCGTAGTGAGAGACGGCTACTTTTTGAGGATTACGTCGCCATCTGCGGTGACGGTGACACTATAGCCGCAGTAGGTGAACGTCACTGTGCCGTCCGTTGGGTTCCCGCTGGCGAACAGTGAGTCCAATGAGTCGGGGTCAAGTATATCGTACAGTTTTTCAGGGAGTTCCGTGGACTGAACATCCCTCTGCGCGGCCACCGCTTCAATCACGGCAACACTCGGGGACTTCGCTGCGGGAGAGGAAGGCGAACTATCCATATCAGTGGGTAGGGCTGTGTCCAAATATGAGTAGCGTTCCCGCAGACCAGTGTGCCGTGTCTTGGCCTATTCGTCGGTGTGGTCGCGGGCACACTCAAGCAGTGGCCGGAGTTCATCGAAGCGCGGCCCTTTGACGACTTCGTTGGCGTCCTTGTTCCACTCGATGTAGCCGTAGTCTTCGAGTTTGGGCAGGTGTGAGTGGTACATCTGTACGTCGAGTTGCTGTGTGGTCGTTGCCGAGCCTGAACCCCCATCCACAGACACGACTCCGGTGTCGGGCTGTGGATTCTCTTCGAGCAGCGCGACCAAGAGTCTCCGGCGGTCTTCGTTGGCGAGTGCGTTGAAAGCGTTGTCGTTCATGATTATGTTGAAGCGTCCACCGTGAGGGAGCGTCTGACTCCGATGGTTACATCGTCAGTAGCCGATAGAATGAGTAGCGGGATAACGGTGTTGTATAAGAATATATATGGATTTGGGAATCCGCAGGAATAGTGGCTACTGAATGTTTTTTTTTGCCTTGGGTGTGTGCCATTCCGAGTATTAGTGCAATATTTTGCGGAATCTCGAAATCGTGCCTGCGCTCACTCTGTCGGAGACTCGTCGTCTTCGTCCGAAGCGTTGGCGCGCGCGTCCATCTCTTCAGTCCCCTGTAAGAAGAAGTGGTTGAAGGGCTGAACGTGCCGCCGCCTCATCATCTCGGAACTCTCGATTTCGACGCCAAGGTCGTGAATCGCGTCTGTGATGCGGGTAATATCGCTCGTGCTTGTCCCGACCACATCGACGTGGATGTTGCGACGGCCAGTAAGCATTTCCCGCACGTCGATAACGCCCTGTATTCCACGAATCTGTTCCGAGTAGTTTTTCAGTTCCGTCGGCGGCGCGGAGATAACAAACGCCACCTGTAAGGGCAAGTTCGCCGCTTCGTAATCTATCTCCGGGTGGTAGCCTTTGATGACACCGTCGTCTTCGAGTTGGTCGATTCGGTTGCGGATGGTGCTGGCCGAGACACCAACCTTGTCAGCCATCGCTTCTGCGGTTGTACCACGAGCGTTGCGCTGAAGCAGGTACAAGATACTTCGGTCCACGTCGTCCAAGTCGCGTCCCATGAGAACGAGTATGGTGCGAGTGCTACTAACATATTTTCCCAGCTGGGTCAGTGCGGGCCGCCGACAGCGAAGGGAGATATACCAGTGATGATTCTCATGGGAACCGACAGTCTACACACAATATTCGACAAGTTCAACGCGAATAATACATGATTGCCGTGACCGAGGTATCCTCTATATTCAGCAGTCCGTTTCTCTCGGAATCACAGACATTCGCCCCCCTCGTATGAAATAACGAGGTTGCGCTCCAGATTGTGAACGACGCACTTGATGACGAGTTCACGGAACTGCTTCGACCACAGACGTGACCGCACGAACGCACCGTATTTTTGTTTGATCGCCGCATTGACTGTCTCGTTCATGTTCCGCCTGTGGTAGAGATCGCTGTCCAGTCGCGCATTCCACGCCTTGTGGAGGGGTGTGAATTTACGATGCTTGATGAGTGGCCGAATATCGTGGTCACGGGCGAGCCGCCGGCGTTTCTGGTCGTCGTAGCTCTTGTCACCGGTCAACGCCGCGATGGACTGTTCGTTCCGTTTCACTACCTGTGGCGCAATCTGCGTATCGTGCTTCCGCGTTGTCGTCACGTGAACATCAAGAATGGCGTTGGTCGCTGTATCGACCAGCAGTGTTGTCTTCAACTGCTGGATAGTGAGATTCGTTCGTTTTGTGTAGTGAGTTGACGCATGCGCTCGCTCAAACCCGGAGGCATCGATACCGGTGACACCGCTTAGTGGCCAGTCCGCGAGCGAGACGTTCAGTAACGCCCGCCAGACGGCTATCTCCAAACGGTCAAACGCCTTGCAGAGTGTTGAGGGGACGGGAATCGAATCGAGGTTGAGGGCGTCACGAATGCGGGGAATCTCGATTAGTTCGTCAACAAGATCGCGGTACGTGGTTGTCTTCTTGACTTTCAGAGAGAGAAAGACGACGTGTCCCTCGGGCAGCGTGGCGGAGCGTGAATCGCTTCCGTGAATAGCGAGTCGAAAAAACCGAGAAAGGTGGGCCAGTACGACAGCACGTTCGACGAACCGGAGGAGACGTGACTTCGGGAAGGAATCCATCCTGTCACACTACTCCTCCGTCATGTTTTCCAGCAAGGGTTTCAACAAGGCCAACTGTCCGTGATTGTCCCGACGCCAGTGTAAATACCCCTCGACAAGAATGGTTCAAATCAATGGAACTGACACACAACAAGACGATTGACGATCTTCTGACTGGTTCTCCAGGTCCATTCCGAATAGAAACGTCAGAGGAACGGGGGCAGCGGGTGTTGAATGGCCTTCGCGAGACGGTTGCGAAATCAGAAGCCGAAGCTGAGTTTGCATTGGACAAAGAGTACTGGGTCCGGTACTATCTTGAGGGACATAGCGAGGCTTACGGCTTTGAAATTGCTGGTGACCTCGACAAGGAAATGAGAGGTAGACGCGGCGACTATCGAGTTATCTATGAGGAGCAGGATATGGTGCTGGAAGTTGAGAAAGACCTGAAGAATTTCTTCGAACACGGGCACGAAACCGAAGGGGCGGTTGGATGGGATGCGCCGGGGAGTATTGACCTCGTCTTTGCTGTCACCGACAATGACGATCGAAAAGAGGAGTTCGACATCCCGGTCATCATTGCAGCTGACTATGATCGTTCTGAGCTCGAGGAGCCGACATTCAGGCAGTGGTACAATCGCGTTAGAGAGCTCAAGTCTGTCAAGGAGGCATTCGTCATGAGTCTCCTCTCGGCAGTCTACTGGGAATATACGAAGGGAATCCCAACGGTGTGGGAAGTCCAGAAACGAGCCGGGGAGATCGACTCGACGAGCCGCGAGTACCTTTCCGCGATACATGAGAACCTCTGGACTGCCGTCGCAAATGGGGTGAACGATGTCCTATTCAACCGAGAGGTCGCGATCCAAGAAGGCGAAGAATTCGCTGACCTCAAATCGAAGGCCATGTCTCTCGTCCAGGATGGGTACTCTGAGACGTCTGACTGTGAATGCCCTAATTGCTCAGAGCCGTTTGTCTTAGTCGGCACCCACAAGCGGGTCTATGAACCGGATTTCGAGACTATGACTGAAGGGCAGTGGGCTGAGCAGCAGGCTGCTCAAGAAGGTGGGTTCTTTGAGGAAGGTGTCCACGGGGAGACGCTCACAGCAATGTACTGTTTCGATTGTCTGATTGGTGGAGTCGCAAGTGCTCTCGATGCTGAGCCTATGCTGTTTGACAACCGGACTGAGGTCGAGTTCAAGTAACGACTGTCTCTTGAGCAGACCCCCTCTTGTCCCCGAGGTTGTGGCTGCGCGCGCAGCGAAGCGAGCACGTAGCGGTGGGTGGGGAGGAGGGGCCTGGGTCGGTCCGGCACGTAGCAAAAAAGAAGGGTGCGACGACCGGCTACTCCCACCACCGACCGCGCTCGGGGAAATTCACCGTGGTCCAGCCGGTCAGCGCCACTGAGACGCGCCCGTTGTACCAGTTCTTCGCCGCTCCGTGAATGCGAACGCGCTCTCCCTCTTCGATCCAAGGTTGATTCGATTTCTCCCAGACAGTCAGCTTCGTACGACCGCTCTCGTCTTCGATGAGTCCGACTTGTTGAATAGCCGGCGAGTCGCTCTCCCAAAGCACCGTCATACGACCTTCGATGCTCACCTCTTTGCGATTGACGTCCTCGAGCATCCCGATGGGAACTACCTGTCCCGGCGCCGTCTGCAACTCTTTGAACACCCCGACGACTGCACTCGTCAGGTCTTTCCCACCGACCACAGCCTCACCCAACCGCCGGCCAATCGCTGCTCGCGACCAGCCATCCAACTTCTCCGCCAGCCGCATCGACTGCTTGTTCACCGCCGCCAACTGCTCCTGCGTCAGTTTTGCACGAGGGTCGTCCCGCTCTGGGTCCGCCCACGGATCCACGCTCGCCGCCCGCTTCTGGAACTCTGCACGCCGCTCAGCACTCCGCTTCGTCACGACATTTCGCGTCCGCTTCTCCCGACCTTCTTGCGTCCCCATCTCCGCCTGGGCACTGATGCGCTCCAGTTCAGCTTCCCGCGCCCGAATGCGCTCTTCCTGTTCGAGAGTCGCACCGTAAATCCGCTCATCACTGGTGTGGACCATCCCGTCCGGGTGGTTCGCATCGACTTTTGCTTGCACCTCCATCTGCACCGTCGCCTGGAACTCCGGCGTCTCATCGACGACCTCGAAGCCCTCTTCATCGACCGCCGCTTCGTCCGCTTTCTCGAATGCCTGTTCATCGACCGAAACTACTTCACTGGTAACGTTCTTACTTGACATTGGATCTCACTGATCCGAAGGCGCTCAGCGCCCGACACCGCGATGCTGCAACATCGCGGTTCTTCGACGACAACGCCCGACAGAACCATCTACGCGCTCTCGCTCGCGCCTTCGTGAGCGCCCCCTGGGGCGCGAGCGAGAGCGCCAAAGGAAGGTCACCCAACCAGCACCGCGCGCCGACCCGCCCGGAGCAAGCGTCCAGCTTTAAGCCGTTTCTCGTGTCCGGCCCGGACTGCGAGTCCGTGTCCAGGGCGACGGTCGTGAGCACGGCGAGTCGTGGTGTGACTCGCCGCGCGGAGCGGCCCAAAGCGCTGGAACGCGAAAGCCCGCGAGGGGCGCAACCGAAAACGCGCTTAATGCTGGCGTCGAGACCAGATTCATTTTAGCCCGGAATGGGCGCGGGCGGTGCGGAGAGCGCCCACACGCCCGGAATGGTCGGTCGCGAGCGACGCGGAGGGCGGCACGCGGCGAGCGGTGCGTGCCGTATCGCACACACCAAAATAGGATTCTACTTCGGGGATGGGCTGAATCTTGACCGTCATCGGTTTTGGATGACGAAATAACTTAAAGGGAATTGCCTTATTAGCATCCTTCAACCAGGGCAAGACGGGCGATGAACGAGGACAGCAACCAATCATCGAACAAAGACCGTCCCCGAGGGATTCTCTCGGAAGCAGACAGAGAATTCTTACAAGGTGAAAAAGAACTCTCGGAAAGCGCAGAGCGAAACGCCCGTCAAAGGATAAGACAAAGGGTCAAAGCAGGACTCGAAGACTTTGAGCTGCTGTGGATGTGTCTTTCTGACCGTGACTTGGAGTTGGTTTTCCATCCTGAGGAAGACGACGAGCGTCATGGGATCCGATCATGGTCTCACCACGCTATTGCGTTCGTCCGACTCGGTCTCTGGACTAACCGTGACCCTCATGCCGACAGAATAGCGGATGCCGTTGAACAGGCAGCATTCGCAGCAGGCTGGGCGACTGATGTTGACCTTGACTTGACAAAGGAACGACTGCCAGAAGGGGATCTACTGTTGGCGAAGATTCAGCACAAGAATAAGAAAATCAACGAATTACGAAAACGCGTCACTGAAGATGACTTGGGGGACACTCCTCGAGAGGATCTGCAAGAAGAGCTGAATCGAGAAGCGTCTCTGCAATATTACCTTTACGAGCAGGCAATGCAAGATCCAGCGGTTGACGCAGAGGAGCTGGCATCTTCAGAGATTTTCGGGTTGGAGGACGAACTGAGCGGTGAAGACCTCGAAAAGGAGCGTGAAGGCTGGGATAAAACGCCTGTTGTTCGGCAGCCGATGCCAGTTATCGTTAATGTATCCGCTGCTACGCTAGATGAGGATGAGAAACAGCAGTCAGAAGGTGACACATGATCCCGAAATACACGACTACGGTTCAAAAGTATAGCCAGCAAAACGACTGCGAGAAATGCGGAGGTGCCGTGTAATGTCCCGAAGCCGTCGCAGCATCTCTTTCAAAAAGAGACAGGAGGCTGATGAGGTGTATGTGTATCCGCTTCACGAAAACACTGCGACGCTGCATACTACCAACTCAACGGTAATGGTAGACCATCAAGACGATGGGACCGTATTGGTGATTGCTGGGAAAATCCCTGGTATGACGGGATACTACGATAACTACGACAACGTTGGCGAGGATGAGGAAAAGCGCCGGAAGCACGAATTTTCACGCAAGTTGCTGGATGACGCTCTTGACTTCCTCTCGGAGTACGACCCGGAAACGAGTTCGTCCAAATCGAACAGTGGGAACAGAAGTATGAATGACATCTACGTGAGGGTAGACGAAGACAAGAGGAACGAAGTGGTGCTGAAGATGTGGAAGCTCTTGAACTATATGAAAGACGAGTATCATCGTTTTCTGGAAAAGCATGACCCTGACGAGTTTGTTGAACATCCATCGTTGGAGGAAGAGATCGTCCAGATCACTCGAAAAAGCGAATTAGGAGAAGGTCACTGACCAATTCAACGCTCTACCCCGGCTAGTAGCTTGATACGAGCTGTCAGGTCTATGGGTATCTGTTGTAGTTACAAAAGCAAGCGACCAGCGGGTCGACATCCACTCCACAGATAGGAGCGTCCGCTCGCTAGCGTTGAGGACGCTACGGCGGCACCTCGCGGGTCTGTGCGCTATTCGTTGGGCGTCACTGCGGCTCCCTCAACGGGATACCACTGGTGATCGTCCCACTGGAACCGCACGGGCCGTGCCGTCGGCCTAACTGGTGTGTTCGTTGCCCGTTCGAGCAATGTTCTCGAAGCAACGAGATCCGAGTGGCCGTCGAAACCACACGGGCAAGTAAGCGTCTCTCGATGGCGACGCGTTCGTTCTCGCTCACCGCATTCTGGACACGTCTGAGACGTCCATGCCTCCGAGAGTGACTCCACGTTGATACTGTACTCCTCACAGACGGATTCGAGTCGGTCGATACACTGCCGGTGAGCCCAGAAGCTCTGCGTTTTGAGGTTCGCTTCGACTGACCAGTACTCACCGAGTACTCCGGTGAGATCGCCGTGGTAGAGCGTTGAGACACCAGACGCCTCTAAGCGCTCGACTAAGTCCCGAAGGAGTGTGTTCACTGCGTGGTCACGTCGCCGCGAGCGTTTGCGATAGAGCCGTTTGATTCGTTGACTCGTGTGTTGTCCATCAGGGAGTTTCGCTTGAGCGCTGGCGATAGCGTTAGTCGTCTCTAGAAACTGCTCGAATGGGTGGTGGCCACTGTAGAGATACTGCTCACCGGCTGTTGTCGTACAGGCAACGAGCACGTTCGCACCGAGATCGAGTGCAGCAGCCTCGGGGCCATCTGATCTGCTCTCTTCGACGTCGTCGATGGTTACGGATTGATGCACACGGTACGTCTCTTCGACCGAGTCGTACGAGATTTCGAGTCGACCACTGTCCCCATGCCACTTCGGATTGCCCTGAACCGGCAACCGGAGACGTTCGTACATTCCGTACCCGTACTCGTCTTTGAGACCCATGCCGATGCGAATCTCCAGTCGGGACCGCCTATTCCACTGAATGGTGTACGAATCGTTTCGAATGTAGGTTCGGAGCTCTCGGCCATTGTCTTGATTCCCCCAGTAGCCGGGGGGACTCGGATCGTACTCAGGATCCTCGAGAAGTTCGAAGAAGGATCGCCATGCAGTATCGTTCACGCGAGCGATCTGTTGGGTCGTCGCTCCGCTTAGCACGTCGACGTACTCGTCGTAGTAGCCATCGCACTCCCAGATACTTTCGCCGTCGAAGAACTGCTGGCGGCGGTCGTAGGTGAGTTTATTCCAGAGGCTTGCCGATGCGTCCAGCACTCGCGTAAGGATCTCTTCTGTTGTTTCAGAATTGGGAGCGATATCGAACGTATTCGTTCGTTTCATGGCTCTGAACGATATTGCATCCAAGCCACGCCTTCGTTGATTCCAGTTGACTGCACGATCCTCGGAAAACTACTGTCGGATTTGGTCTGGCAACGTCGTCTCATTTTCAATTCCTCTCTGGTGAAGGCACGATCACGTCGCGCCTCCGCCCGTTCCGGGCGCGAAAAACCAACACCAGCAAGTCGAGTTGGGTCACATCATCGGTCGCTGTGGCCCCACATCCGCGGCACGTAGCCGAGGTGTTCGATGTCGTCCGCGTAGTCCCGAAGGAGCCCGATCAGGACGACTTCCGGAACACCGTTCTCGGCTTGTTCGACTAGCCACTCCTCAAGTTCGACTTCGGCCTCTTCGATCTCGTTCAGTTCGACCGCCACCGGTCATCGCGCCTCCTGCTGACGGTACACCTGTCGCTGGTGGTAGTGTCGCATCTCGAATCACCTGTGCTGTGCAGGCACGACTGAACGCGCCTGCGCCCTTTGCAGGCGCCAAAAAACAACGCAGAGTATCACGAGCTATTTCGTTTCCCCAAGGATGGCCACACGGGGTTTCATTAGCGACGCACGTCCTCAATGGTGTATGGTTCGAACCGTGGCTGATGTCCCGAGCTACGAACTTACATCGGTTGATTCTCAGGACAACCTGATTTCTGCGATTGAGATTATGTTCGAGAACGACTACTCTCAATTGGGCGTCGAACGTGATGGGGAACTAATCGGAATGGTATCCTATCGATCTATCTCACGGGTGCTGTCGATATTACGCAAGCTGGGGGCTGATAAGAACCTCCCCGGGCGAACGGTGCAGATCGCTATCGAAGATGTCGAACCCGTGGTGGAGCCCACGGCAGATCTCGTCGTCCTCTTTGACTTGTTGGCCGAAGATCCGTATGTACTGGTTAATGATCCCGATCAAGAGCCGTTGCAGATTCTCACGAACTACGATCTTCTTCACTATCTCCGGGACTCGATTGAACCCTTTCTGATGATTGAGGACATCGAGATCGCGATTAGAACGCTCCTCCAAGAAGCGTTCCCCGAAGATCTCGATACTGAACTGCAAAACTTCTACCAGGACAAGGATATCCGGACGCCAGAGGGGCTGACGGACTGTAGTTTCGGCCATTATCCACAGTTCATGTGTCAGAATTGGCCTCAGTTTGAGTCGTATTTTGAAGAGAACGGCGACTTCGTTCGTCGACTAATCAATGAGGTCGGGGATATCCGCAATCAGATTTTCCATTTTCGAACCCAACGTCATAATCCGGATGTTGATGAAGCGCTCTTGGAATTTGCTCATAGCTATTTTGCAGACCGAATATCTCGAACCCCGTCGTCATAACCTCTCTTTGCTGAGAATTAATGGTCGGTCGCGAGCAACGCGGAGGGCGGAAGCGGCGAGCGGGGCGAGCCATAGAGAACCACTGTTCAATCAGACTCACTACTCAATAATCAAGTCAATTTTATGATGGATTCGGGAGGCGATATCGTCTCGGCTGTCCACTATCTCTGTAAACACCGTTGATCTATAGAGAAACCTCAAAAACGAACTCAACGACTATGGAATAGGTCCAGCTGTCTTAACTCCATTTTCCGATTCCAAACAGTCGGCGCCTGTTGAGATTATTCAGTGGCTCTTCGACCGAGCGTGAACACAAACATAGCA
>Ga0207720_100852_pt1 | contig 14922 bp, 20 predicted proteins | sample A23P2SouthBayCA_2_FD_187751 | JGI IMG/M metagenome (GOLD analysis project Ga0207720, IMG submission 187751) | Aerobic enrichment media microbial communities from Eden Landing Ponds, California, USA - A23 E3 (2) (SPAdes) | ecosystem: Environmental > Aquatic > Marine > Unclassified | place...
CCACTGCTCCTGTAGTTCCTTGTTCTTCGTCGGCTGGAGGCGGACGACGTCCGCCAGCCGGTCGCGTTCCTCTGCCGACAGTGTCATCGGTCGGGGATTGGCGCGTCCCCCATATCCGTGTTCCGAACCGAACCGAACCGAACGATTAACCACTTGGCCGTCGTCGAGTCGGGCGTGTCCTGGAACACCGTCACGTTCGACGTTTCCGACGGCGTCGCCCGGCTTACGGTCGACCGCCCCGACGCGCTGAACGCCATGAACACCGAGACGCTCGACGAGATCGCGGCGGCCATCGATGAGGCCGAGGACGAGGGCGCCCGCGTGCTGGTCCTGACGGGAGCCGGCGACGACGCGTTCATCGCCGGTGCCGACATCGACTACATGAAGGAGTTCACCACGCCCGAGGCGCTCGCCTACGCCGAACGCGGACAGGACGTCGTCCGCGACCTGCTCTCCTTCCCCGGCGTCACCATCGCGGCCATCAACGGCTACGCCTTCGGCGGCGGCTGCGAGTTCGCGCTCGCCTGCGACCTCCGGGTGGCGAGCGAACGAGCGATCATCGGCCAGACCGAGATCGACCTCGGCATCATCCCCGGCTGGGGCGGGACGCAGCTCCTCCAGCGACTCGTTCCCGACGAGACGGCGCGGCGCCTGATCTTCTTCGGCGAACGCCTCGACGCGAGCGACGCTCACGAACGCGGGCTCGTCGGTGACGTGACCGCCCACGACGAACTCTACGACCACGTCGACGAGCTGGCGACGGAACTGGCGGCCAAACCCCGGCACGCCCTCTACGCCGCGAAGGAGGCGCTCAACGCCTTCCACGAGGGCGGCGTCGAGACGGGACTGAACGTGGAGCGGCGGGCCTGGAGCGGCCTGTTCGGCACCCACGACCAGCGCGAGGGGATGGCGGCCTTCGCCGAGAAGCGCGACCCCGAGTTCGAGTAGTCCGCCGCCGGACACGCCACACCGCGTGGCGCGTCCCTCTCCGTCTCCGAGCGCGAGCGCCACGAAAGCGTCGGGCGGCTCGCGCGTTCGAGGGAGCGACGCGGGGAAACGCAGGCCCACCTCTAAGTGTCGAGGGGTCGTAGCACCGGACATGAGCGAACGCGTGAAACTGAGTCGGGTCGAGTCGGCGTTCGAGCGGCTCGACTACCCGGTCACCCGTGACGACGCGGCGGCCGAATTCGCCGACGTGATCGTAACCTTCGCCGATGGCGAAGCGAACCTCGGCGAACTCGTCTCGGAGGTCGGGGGCGACGCCTTCCACGGTCCGGACGAACTGCACGCCGAACTCCAGAACGTCCTCCCGGTGGAGGCGGTCGGCGAACCCGGCCAGTCAGACGGCGACGCGTGAGAACGTATCGTAAGCCGGGATAGATCCTCTCCGGAGCGACCGACAGTCACACGCTCCTTGCAGTATCCGTGGGTTAAAGACCGTCGAGCGTCAGGGTTCGAGCCACTATGGAGTTCTGCGACGAATGTGGATCGATGATGCAGACGGACGACGGGATGTGGGTCTGTACCCAGTGCGGCCACGAGACGCCGCGCGACGCGGGGGCGGAGGCCGAGATGGTCACCACGCAGGCCCAGGAGGAATCGGAGATCATCGAGTCCGGCGGCGGGTCGAGCGGCCTGCCGACGACGAGCGCCGACTGCCCCGAGTGTGACAACGACGAGGCCTACTGGTACATGCAACAGATTCGCGCCGCCGACGAGTCCGAGACGCGCTTTTTCGTCTGTACCGAGTGCGAGCACAAGTGGCGCGAAGACGACCACTAGGGGATGGTCGCGCCGCCGTCGGTCCCCGACGAGCGACTGACCGACTGGCGGCGAGCGAGCGACCGGACGGAGACGCTGTTCTCGGCCGCCGGTCTCACCGTCACGGCGCGCATCCGTCTCTACGAGGACGACCGACTGCGCGCCGCCGTCCGCGAGCGGACTGGCGTCGACCGTAGCTGGCGCTTCTTCCTCGCCGCCAGGCTCGAACTCGCGCCCCAACCGCCCGTGACCGGCGCGCTCCGGGGACTGGTCGCGTCGCGGGCGAGTCGCGGCTTCGTCGAGCGCCTCGAAGACCGCGGCTTCCGCGACGTGGAACGCGCCGAGCGCCGCACCCTCCGCGTCGGCGACGACGACGCTCGCCTGTTCGGCTACGACGCTCGCTGTCGCGTGGCCGGGGTCACGCTCTCGGTCGACGGCTGGCTGGCGACGTGGGCGCCGAACCGAACCTTTCGGCTGGCCGGCGGCGCCTATCCGACCGGCGTCGTCGACGGCACCGGGGAGACGGCGGCGGCGCTCGACGGCAGTCTCGACCCGTCGGCGTTCCGGACGGAACTGTTCGAGTTGATCCGCGATACGAGGTAATTATCCGCGCCACGTCGACAGCGCGGCGAGGAGGAGGCCGCCGGGACTGACGCGCGCCGGGTCGACGCCGAGCGCGCGGGAGAGCGGGCCGGGATCGACGCCCGGACCCACCCGGGCGACGCTCCGGCCCCGCACTCGGACGTCGACGGTTACGTCCGCGTCGTGGAGGTGATCGAGGAGGTGCAGGTCGTCGAGGAGCGGTCTCGACCGGGCGAGCGTCCGCACGGCCGCAAGCGACGGCGCGGCGACGACGACGAGGTCGCCGTACCCCCGGATCGACACCGTCTCGTCGTCGACGGCGAGGGTCAGATCGGCGTCGACGTCGAGCGCTCGGTCGAGGTCGGTCACTCGTCGTCGCTGCCGCGGTCGCGGGTCCTGATGCGCACCGTGCCGTCGAGTCGCCATCGGGCGTGGTCGGCGTCCGGTCCCATCCGGTCCGGGACGCGCACCTCCAGGTCGTCGAACTCGTAGGTGATCTCGGCGCCCCGACCGGTGAGGCGTTCGTAGAGACCGACCGCCAGTTCGGGCCACGTCCGCACGTCCTCGATCTCGGCGCCGCGCTCCCGGCTCATACCGCTCGGTTCGGCGGCCACGCACTTATACCGTCGGTCGGTCTCCCGGACCGCGGGAGCGCCGGATCGTCGGCGGTGCGATACCGGCCGTCACTCCCACCGCGCCACCGTGAGGTAGCCGGTGTGGCCGACGCCCCGGGTGTCGGGACGCGAGCCGCGGTCGTCGAACTGCATCGCTCGCTGGATCGTCTCGTGGGTCGTCACGTCGGTCAGTCCTGCCTCTCGGGCGGCCTCGACGGCGGCCCGTGATCCCTCGACGAACGGCGAGTAGACGACGACGAATCCGCCGCTCACGAGGAGGTCGGGCGCCCGGCGAACGACGTCGGGGGCGTCCTCGGTGTCGAGGGTCAGGAGGTCGAAGTCGGGACCGTCGACGAGCGTCCCCATCGCCGCCAGCACGTCGCCGGTCCGCACGTCGACGGCGTCGGCGACGCCGGCGAGGCGCATGTTCTCGCGTGCGACCTCGGCGAAGTCGGCGTCGCGTTCGTAGGTGACCACCTCGGCGCCGACGCGGCCGAGGTAGGCCGCGAGGACGCCCGTCCCGGTCCCCGCGTCGAGGACGCGGTCCTCGGCCGCGGCGCCGGTGAACCCGACCACCAGCCCCACGTCTCGGGGCATCATCGGTGCGCCCGTGCGCTCGAAGTGATCGAACAGGTCGGGACCGCGCGGCTCGCGGACGACGAACTCCTCGCCGAGATGCGTCTCCAGCCGCTGTCCGGGTTCGACGTCGTCGGGGACCGTCAGGACGCCGAGATCGGTCTGGAGTTCCTCGCCGGGCGCCCGGAGGTACTCGCGGTCGCCACGGACCAGCAGGATCACTCGAGTCGGGCGATGGCCGCCGCCAGGTCGCCGTCCTCGGCTTCGAGGGCCTCGCGAGCGTCGCTTTTGCTCACGCCGGCGCGGGTCGCGACGAGTTCCACGTCGTCGTCGGGGATGCCGGCGTCGTCGGCCGATTCGTCCTCGGCACCGGTCTCGACGGCGCTGGGTTCGGCTCCGGCTTCGACGGCGCCGGTCTCGTGGACCTCCGGGTCTCCGACGACCTGGTAGGTCTCCTGGCCCTGCGCGTCCATGCGCGTCACCTGGACGTCGGAGAAGACGAGCTCTTCGTCGCCCGTCCGGATGACGACCTCTTCGGCATCGAGTTCGGTCACGTCGATGCCCATCTGTTTCATCATCTGTTTCATCTTCCGCGGGTTCATGCCGCCGCCACCAAACATAGCTCGTGGGTGGGGGTGCGTGGGCAAAAGGATGGCGAAGGGGCGATCCGACGCCGCCGTCAGTTCAACACCCAGAACTGGTAGTTGAGGTAGACCGCGAAGCTCACCCACAGCAGGTACGGCAGGAGGAGCAGCGCCGCCCGTCGATCCACCCGATAGAACGCCCCAATCGTGAGGAGGATCAGGGCCAGGAGGACGACGATCACGGCCAGCCCCAGTTCGACCGACTGGAGACCGAAGAAGGCGGCCGACCACGCCACGTTGACGGCGAAGTGAATGCAGAAGACGACGAGGGCGGCCCCTGCGCGGCGGTCCATCCGGGGCGAGTCCAGTCGTCGCCAGACGAGCCAGACTGCGACGCCCATGAGCGCGAACAGCGTCGTCCAGACGGGACCGAACACCCAGTCCGGCGGCGCGAATTCGGGTCGCTGGAGCGTCCCGTACCAGGAGACGAGACCGCTGGCGGTGAAGACGGCGCCCGACGCGCCGACGACTTCCACCACGAGGACGGCGAGAAGCAGAGAGAGACGGGGGCGCTGGTGGGGGAAGCGGCGCAAGCGCGGGCCGAGACTGGACATACGTCCCGTACGTCCGCCGGGGGCAAAGGTACGTCGGCGATCCTACACGTGCGGCTTCGGCAGCAGCGCCTCGAACGGCTGGTCGTCCAGCCACTCACAGAGCCGACAGAGCTGTTCGGTCGCCGCCTCGAACATCTCGGCACCTTTCTCGGCGGTGGCGTCGGTCTGGTCGCCGAGGACGCCGTTGCCCGTGTTGTCGGCGGCGTCGTAGAAGGTGCGCGAGCCGTGTCTGATCGTCTCCGCGGTCTCGACGTCCGGAACGCCGCCGTCGCGGGCGTCGTCCAGTCGGTCGTCGCGGACGAGGTGGGCGTGGAGATGCTGGATCATCGCCGTCTCCTTCGGGCCGCCGTGGGGACCGTTCTGTTCGAACAGGTCGTCGACGAGTTCGGGGATGCTGTCGTTCCACATCCACTCGATGGCGTAGAGTTCCTCGTCGTCGCGGAGGCGTCGACCCACTTCGCGAAGGTGGTCGACGTTGCCGCCGTGGGCGTTGACGTAGATCACGCGGTCGATGCCGTGGTACGCGAGGTTGCGGGTGAACGACTCCACGTAGTCGCGGAAGACGGGCGCGTCGACCCACATGGTGCCGTGGAACTGTCGGTGGTGCGGGCTGACGCCGACGTTGATCGTCGGCGTGCAGAGGTAGCCGGTTCGGTCGGCCGCCTCGCGGGCGAACGCCTCCGCGATCAGGTGGTCGGTCGCGAGCGGAAGGTGCGGGCCGTGCTGCTCGGTCGACCCCAGGGGGACGAGCGCCAGCGACTCGTCGGCGAAGTAGTCGCCCAGTTCGGGCCACGTCTCGTCTGCGATGTACATCCTACCCTTGTTCCGGGGGGCATCCCCTTCAATCGTGTCACTCGCGATTCGGGACGGCCGTCGTGGTCAGCCGTCGAGGCCGCCGTCCGTCGAGGCACGAGCGTCCGACGATCCGGCCGCTTCCGGCGACATCGTCCGGGCGTTCGCGGTGAACTGATCGAGCAGATCCTGAAGCGAGTCGGCCTGTTCCGTGAGCGCCTGTGCGCTCTGTGAGACGTCCGCGAGCGTCGAGGTCTGTTCCTCCGCGGCGGCAGAGACGTTCGCCGCCTCCGCGCTCGACTGGTCGGCGACGCGTTCGACCTCGTCGAGCATGGAGACCACGTCGGTAGTCGAGCCGGCCTGATCGTCCGTCGCCTCGCTGATCTCCCGGACCCCCGTGTGGAGGTCCTCGACGTGGTCGGCCACGTCGTCGAGCGAAGTGAGCGCCTCGTCGATGGTTTCGGCGCCGTGTGTGACGCCCTCGCCCATCGCCCGCATGTCGTCGACGGCGCCGTTGGCGGACGCCTGCACGTCCGCGATCCGTCGGTCGATTCGCTCGGTTGCGTCGGCCGCCTCGCCCGCGAGGGATTTGATCTCGTCCGCGACGACGGCGAAGCCGTCGCCGTCCACGTCGGCGCGGGCGGCTTCGATGGAGGCGTTCAGCGCCAGCATGTTGGTCTGTTCGGCGATGTCGGCGATCAGCTCGACGATCTCACCGATCTCGTCGATCTCGTCGGCCAGCGAGACGACCTCCTCGACCGTCTCGTCGGTTCGGGTTTCGATCCGCGCCAGTTCGTCGATGGCGTCCGCGGCCGCGTCGCTCCCGGATTCGCTGATCTCGGCGGCCCGATCAGCCGTCGACGCCACCCCGTCGGCCGACGATGCCACCTCCTCGATGGCGCCGGAGAGACTCTGCATCTCACCCGAAATCTCCGTGAGCCGTTCGTCCTGTCGCTCGGCCCCCGCCGACACCTCTTGGATCGACTCGCTGACTTCGGCGCTCGCGCTCCGGACCTCCTCGGTGCTCGCGGTCACCTGCTGGCTCGCGGTCGCCACCTCGTCGGCGAACGACCGAATCCGGCTCAGTGTCCCCTCCATCTCCGCCATCATCTCGTTGAACGATTCGGCGATGGTCTCCATCGCCTCGCTCCGACTGTCCGTGTCCATCCGCTGGGTCAGGTCGCCGGCGGCGGCCGTTGCCATCGTCTCGCCGAACGTCTCGGCCGTGGTCTCGAGGTCGTCGTTCAGGTCTTCGACCTCGCGTTGTGCCGCTTCGGCGTCCTGTTTTGCCTCTCTGGCCTCCCGCTGGGCTTGCTCTACGTCGTCGCTCATTCGATCGATCGTTTCACCGAACGTCCCCGGGACCTCCTGGTCGAGTATCGGCGCGTCGAACCGCTGCTCCGCGACCGCTTCGGCCTGGCCCCCGACCGTGGAGAGGTACTCCTGCATGTCGGCGAACGCGTTCGTCAGCCGTCCGATCTCGTCGGTCCGGTCGGACCGTTCGATCTCGGTGTCGAGTTCACCCCGGGCGATTACCTCGGCGTCGTCGGTGAGGCGATCCAGCGCCCGAACCGTGTCGCGGCCGAGTGTCAGACCGATCAGGAGGAAGCCGGCGAGCGCGATGCCGATGAGCGACAGGAAGTCACGAGTGACGATGCCGGCCAGCGCGTACGCCTCCGAGCGCGGGATGTGCGTGACGATAACCCAGTCGGAATCTTCGACCGGCGCGTAGCCCACCACGAGGTTCTTGCCGGGCATATCCATCACGCCCGTCTCCCCGTCCTGCGCTTTTTGGATATGCTCCTTCCCGTACTGATACTGTTCGAGCACCGCTTCCTCGTCCTGGGCGAACTCGACATCACCGTGGCTGTCGACGACCTGGGTGAAACTCGACTCGGTCGGGGTTCGGAACTGTTCGGCTCGTTCCTGGGCGTTCGCGGTCAGCATGATCGCTCGCTCCGTCCCCTCGATCCGGCTGAGAAACGCGATCACTTCGGTGCCGTCCTGCCGGTATCCCTCGGTGACCGCCACGGACGAGGCGTCCTCCCTCTCGAACGACCCGCGCGCCCACGTCCTCTCGGGGACCGTCGTCCCGACCCGGTCGTCAGCGGTACTCTCGACGATCCGTCGGGAGTCGAGATCGACGTAGTGAATCGCCCGGGTCGACTCGAACTGCTCGAGTTCGTGGTGGAGCGCCGCGTCGATGCGCTCCTGGTCGCCGGAGCGCACCGAGTCGAACTCGGAGAGCAGGCGCGTCTTCTGGCTGTTGCGGTTCAGCCACTCGCCGATCGCGTCGGCCTCCAGTTCGGCGACCGTCCGCAGTTCGTTCTGGCGCTCGTGGCGAAGTTCCTCGGTCACCTCGCCGTGGAAGAAGACGCCAGCGCCGGCCACGACGATCAACACGATCGCGACGATGGCTGCGAACTGTTTCAGGTAACTGTCGCGTACGAACGAGGGCAGGACTCTCATCCACGAAACCCCTTACTGGCCGCAAGCCATCGAAAACCATTCCGTTCCCGTGTTCGCCGGCTTGACATGCGCTCCCTGCGAACCGGTAGGTAAAAACGGACAGGCCGAATTTATCAAATGAGAGAACGGGAGCGGGGGCTTACCCCGTCCCACCGGTCAGCCGTTCCCGGCGGCGTTCGAACTCCTCCTCGTCGAGGTCGCCGGCCGCGTAGCGTTCGCGGAGGGTCGCGAGCGCGCCGTCTTCGTCGTCGCCGGTGGTCCGCGTCAGATACACCGCCGCGGCGACGACGGCGACGACGAGGAGCGCGAGCAGGAGCACGAGCCACCAGCCGCCGCCCATGCCGAACGTTCCCATCCCGGGACCGGCCGTGGCGCCGCCCCAGTGGGGGTCGTGCGGACCGGGACCGTGCGGTCCCGGCTGCCACTGTGCGAGCAGGGTCGAGAGTGTAGATTGGATGGTCATCGTGCTCACCTCAGTTGGAAACTGGACGCGAACGGCGATAGCTACTTCGCCGATTCCTGAGAACTGGGAATCACCCGCGAGCGAGGGGTTCGAACACTTAAGTCCGCGGCGCTCGTCCGATCCCCTATGTTCGATCCCGACGACCTCGACGCGATCCGCGAGGCCAAAGCCGAGTGGGAGGCCGACACCTACGGGCCGACCGTGGATCGGTTCGGGGAACGAAAGGAGACCTTCACCACCGACACGGGCGGCCAGGAGGTGGACCCGCTCTACACCCCCGCCGACGTGGCCGACCTCGACCACCGCGAGGACGTCGGATTCCCGGGCGAGGAGCCGTACACACGCGGCGTCTACTCGTCGATGTACCGTGGTCGCCTGTGGACGATGCGTCAGTACGCGGGGATGGGAACGGCCGCCGAGACCAACGAGCGGTTCAACTACCTGCTCGACGAGGGGCAGACCGGCCTGTCGATGGCCTTCGACCTGCCGACGCAGATGGGCTACGACTCCGACGCGGCGATGGCCGCGGGCGAGGTGGGGAAGTCGGGCGTCGCCATCGACACCTTGCGGGACATGGAGACGGTCTTCGACGGCATCCCGCTCTCCGAGGTGTCGACGAGCATGACGATCAACGCCCCGGCGGCCGTCCTGCTGGCGATGTACGTCGCCATCGGGGACCAGCAGGGCGTCGACCGCTCGGAGCTTCGGGGGACGATACAGAACGACATCATGAAAGAGTACATCGCCCGCAACCTCTACATCTACCCGCCCGAACCCTCGATGCGGCTCATCACGGACATCTTCGAGTTCTGTGCCGCGGAGACGCCGAAGTTCAACACCATCTCCATCTCGGGGTATCACATCCGCGAGGCCGGCTCCACCGCGGCCCAGGAGATCGCGTTCACCCTCGGCAACGGCATCGAGTACGTGAACGCCGCCCTCGACGCCGGTCTCGACGTGGACGAGTTCGCCCCCCAGCTCTCCTTTTTCTTCAACGCCCACAACAACATCTTCGAGGAGGTGGCGAAGTTCCGGGCGGCCCGGCGGATGTGGGCGGAGATCATGGAGTCGCGCTTCGGCGCCGAGAACCCCAAATCAAAGCAGTTGAAGTTCCACGCCCAGACCGGCGGCTCGACGCTGACCGCCCAGCAGATCGAGAACAACGTCGTCCGGGTCGCCTACCAGGCGCTCGCGGCCGTCCTCGGCGGCACGCAGAGCCTCCACACGAACGGCAAGGACGAGGCGCTGTCGTTGCCGACGGAACAGAGCGTCCGGACGGCGCTTCGTACCCAGCAGATCCTCGCCCACGAGTCCGGCGCGGCCGACACCATCGACCCCCTCGCAGGCAGTTACTACGTCGAGTCGCTGACCGACGATCTCGAACGCGAGGCGTTCGACATCCTCGACGAGATCGACCAGCGCGGCGGGATGCTCGACGCGGTGAAGTCACAGTGGGTGCAAGGGCAGATTCAGGACGTGGCGTTCGACCGCCAGCAGGAGATCGAGGAGGGCGAGCGAGTCATCGTCGGCGTCAACGACTATCAGGTCGAGGAGGAACCCGAGGTCGATCTGGAGGAGGTGACCGAAGCGGACGAACGGCGACAGGTCGACCGGCTGGAGACGGTTCGGGCCGAACGCGACGACGAAGCCGTCGACGCCGCGCTGAGCGCCCTCCGGGAGACGGCCCGTAGCGACGACAACTTGCTCCCCGCCATCGTCGACGCGGTCAAGACGTACGCGACGATCGGCGAGATATCGAACGTGCTCCGCGACGAGTTCGGCGAGTATCAGCCCGGTCGGTGAGCCGTCCCGTCACGGTGGCGCGACGACTCGCCGGTCCATGCGGTCGACGTACTCGTCGATGACCGTGCTCTTCCGGTGCTCCACCATCAAGTGAATCCGTAGTTCGGTCCGGTCGGCCACCGCTCGCGCACACAGCGGGCAGTCTTCCCTACGCCTGTTGTTCATGTTCTTTCATTATATTGTCTACGCGTCGTCTCTTATAGATTGTGATGCCCGACCGATCCGCCGCTCCCTGCCCGCGAGAGAGATGCGGCGTTTTATTCGTTTCCCCGCCGGAGGTGGGGTAACGTGAGTGCGATGTACGATACCATCCTCGTGCCGACTGACGGGAGCAACGTCGCGGCCGTCGCGGTAGACGCCGCCATCGACCTCGCGCGGCGGTTCGACGCCGACGTCCACGCGCTGTCCGTCCGCGAATCCGACGTGGACGGCGAACGGGCCACCGCGGCGGTCGCCGACCGCGCCGAAGCCGCCGGAATCGGTGCCGTGACGGCGGTCGTCGACGCCGACGGGCCGGTCTACCGGGCCATCCTCTCCTACGCCGACGATCACGACGTGGACTGTCTCGTCATGGGGACCCACGGCCGGACGGGCCTCGATCGGTTCGTCCTCGGGAGCGTCGCGGAGCGGACGCTCCGCGAATCCCCGGTCCCGGTCGTCACCGTCCACGAGGAGACGGTCGTCGACCGGGACCTCGACGCGGTCCTCGTCCCGACGGACGGGAGCGCCGGCGCCGACGCCGCGGCCGCCCACGCCGTCGACCTCGCGCTCGCGACCGGGGCAGCGCTTCACGTCGTCCACGTCGTCGACGTGACCGTGCTTCCGAGCGACGGGTCGGGCGCGGTACTGGGCGAACTCCAGGCGGCCGGGCGGCAAGCCATCGACTCGGTCGTCGACCGCGCGGAGGCGGCCGGCGTGTCGACGATCCGGGCGTCGGTTCTGAGCGGGGCGCCGTACCAGGCCATCGTCGACTACGCCGACGCGGAGGCGGTCGACTTCGTCGTGATGGGCACCCACGGCCGAACCGGCATCAACCGATTTCTCCTCGGAAGCGTCACCGAACGCGTAGTTCGGCTCTCGGATCGACCGGTACTCACGCTCGGCGACCGCCCGGATTCGTGACGCCCACGGGCGTCGTCGCTCGTTCTCACGCCGTAGGAATCGCCGACGCCATTGATGATTCGTGTCGAACATGTTCTGCGTATGGACTTCGACGAGTTCACTGGCACGATCCAGCACCGGCTCGAATTCTCCGGCACCGGCGAGACGGTTCGAGCGATCCGCGCGACGCTGTCGACGCTCGGCCGACGGATACCCGCCGGGGCAGCCGAGGATCTCGCGGCGTCGCTCCCGATGGAGATTCGCTGGTATCTGACCGGTGCGGTCCACGAACACGGCCAGCGCTTCGACTGGCGGGAGTTCGTCGACCGCGTCGGCGACCTCGAGAACGCCGATCACGCCGACGCCGCGTACCACGCGCAGGTGATCGTCGACCTGGTGCACGCGCAAGTCCCTGGGTCCGACTTCCAACAGCTCCGCGATCAGCTACCGGAGAGTGAGGACGACGAAAACTGGGGCAAGCTCTTCGAACTGATCGACGCGGGTGGGTGGGAGGAGACGCGCGGGGAGTGAACGTGAACGACTCGGCGAGCGCGCCGGCCGCCGCGTCACGCGCCCGCGGTCACTCGGAGTAGCCCTCCTGCAGGAACGCCCCTTCGGTCTCGTACATCGAGACCAGTTCCTCGATGAACTCCTCGTGAGTCTCGTCTTCTTCGAGATGCTTGTCCAAGCGTTCCTTCAAGTCGTCGCTGATTTCGAGCGTGTGTGGCATGGGTGTCTCCGTCACTTCCTCAAACGTGGTCACGACGCAAATAACCTCGCGTCGGTCTCACGCCGATTCGGGATGGACGGTCAGGACGGGGACGTCGAGGGTTCTGACGATCCGTTCGGTGACGCTCCCGACCAGCGCGTGTTCGATACCGGTTCGGCCGTGGGTACCCATCACGACGAGGTCGACTCCTTCCGACTCGGCGTACTCCCCGATACACTCGTGCGGGATGCCGACTCGGAGGGCCTCGACCGCCGACACCCCCGCGCGTTCGGCCCGGTCGAGCACCGACGCGGTCGGTCGTTCGCCCGACTGGTCGACCAGTTCCACCACCTCGTCGTGGTCCATCCCGCTGCTGACCGGGCTCATGCGGACGTCGACCACGTAGAGCGCGTGGACGGTCGCGTCGTGGATCTTCGCGAGGTCGACGGCGTGGGCGGCCGCGGCGTCGGCGCCGGCGCTCCCGTCCGTCGGGACGAGGATCGTCTCGTACATCGACCGGACCCACGCGGGCGCCCCTCTTGAAGGTGGGCGCGCGTCGTCCGCCGGTAACTGGCCGGGCGGCCGTCCACCGGCGAGCGCGAACCTCGCGTACACCGCCAACCGTCGGTCGGCGGGACGGATGCTAACGTTGATGTGGGTGGGCGGAGGGGGTCTCGGTATGCCGAACAACCGAACGCTCCACGATCCGAACGCGGAGTACACGATGCGGGACCTCTCGGCGGAGAGCATGGGACTCTCGGCCGACCGCGGCGCGCGCGACGTCGAGATCACCGACGTTCAGACTACCATGGTCGGCGGCAACTACCCCTGGATTCTGGTCCGCGTCTACACCGACGCGGGCGTCGTCGGGACGGGCGAGGCCTACTGGGGCGGCGGCGACACGGCCATCATCGACCGAATGGCGCCGTTCGTGATCGGCGAGAACCCGCTCGATATCGACCGCCTCTACGAACACCTGATCCAGAAGATGTCCGGCGAAGGGTCGATCTCGGGGAAGGTGATCTCCGCCATCTCGGGGATCGAGATCGCCCTCCACGACGCGGCGGGGAAGCTCCTCGACCTGCCCGCGTACCAACTACTGGGCGGGAAGTACCGCGACGCGGTGCGGGTCTACTGCGACTGCCACGCTGGCGACGAGTCCGAACCCGCCTCGAACGCCGCGGAGGCCGAGCGCGTCGTCTCCGAACTGGGGTACGACGCCCTGAAGTTCGACCTCGACGTGCCCTCGGGCCACGAGGTCGACCGCGCCAACCGACACATGCGCGGTCCCGAGATCGAGCACAAGGCCGAGATCGTCCGACAGGTCTGTGAGACGGTCGGCGACCGCGCGGACGTCGCCTTCGACTGCCACTGGTCGTACACGGCCGGGAGCGCGAAGCAGTTGCTCGAAGCGGTCGAGGACTACGACGTCTGGTGGATCGAAGACCCCGTCCCGCCGGAGAACCACGACGTCCAGCGCGAGGTCACGCAGTCGTCGACGACGCCCGTCACCGTCGGCGAGAACGTCTACCGAACCCACGGTCAGCGCCGACTGATCGAGGAGCAGGCGGTCGACATCCTCGCGCCCGACCTCCCGAAGGTCGGCGGGATGCGCGAGACGCGAAAGATCGCCGCCCACGCCGACCTCTACTACATTCCCATCGCGATGCACAACGTCTCCTCCCCCGTCGGCACGATGGCGAGCGCGCAGGTCGCCGCGACGATCCCCAACGCCCTCGCCGTCGAGTTCCACAGCTACCAGCTCGGGTGGTGGGAGGACCTCGTCGAGGAGGACGGCCTGATCGAGGACGGCCGCATGGCGATCCCCGAGGAGCCCGGACTCGGCCTGACGCTCGATCTCGACGCCGTCGAGGAGCACATGGTCGAGGGCGAGACGTTGTTCGATCCGGCGTAGTCGGATCGACGACCGGCGTCGTCGATGCGGCGAGGAACAACGTTTTGTTACCCCCGTCCATTCTCCGGGTAATGAGTACGACCGAACCCCCCGGCGACGAGCTGGACCGGGACACCGTCACGGACAACGCGCTGGCCAACTGGCTGAACGAGTACGGTCCCGACTGGGTGCTCGAAATCGAGCCGCTCGACGGCGAGACCGAGTATCTCGGCTTCGTCGACGGACGGTTCAAGAACTACAACGAACGCGGCATCAACTTCGTCGCCCTCGACTACCTGCAGGAGATCGCCGAGCGCGCGCGCCGGATCGACTACGTGGCAGTCGAGGAGTCGCCGCTCGCACCCGACGAGGACGACGAGGACGGGTCGTAGTCGCTCGGTGACCGCACACGGAGGCGCGCACGCTCCGTTCCCCGCCGACACCGACATCGAGACACGGTCACCGACCGACTAGACGGACGAGCTCGAACAGCGATTCGATTTCGTGTGTCGGCTCGACACGCAACGCCTGGTTAGCGTTGTGGTCACGGCGGACGAATACGCTGTCGAGACCCGCCCGCTCGGCCGCCAAGACGTCCGTCTCTCGATCCCCGACGTAGTAGCCGTCGGTGGCGTCGAGGGCGGCCAGTCCCTCGAACAGGTAGTGGGGGTCCGGCTTGCGGCGGGCGAAGCCGTCGACGCCCGCGTCGCCCCGCTCGTACCGCCGGGCGAGGTCGCCGTCGTCCCAGAGATGCTCTCGGACGAAGTCGAGGGCATCGACGGCGAGCCCGGCGTCGGCGTCGTCGAGCGCGAGCGCCGCGTCCGCGAACGCGGAGATCGCGAGGCCGTTCCACCCGGCCAGCACCTTCTCGTCTCTGGCCGGCCGCGGGCGCTCGGCGCGGGCGTCGGCCACGTCGCCCATCGCAGTCGCCAGTTCAGCGCGCACCGCGTCCTCGTCCAT
>Ga0207720_100857_pt1 | contig 14827 bp, 13 predicted proteins | sample A23P2SouthBayCA_2_FD_187751 | JGI IMG/M metagenome (GOLD analysis project Ga0207720, IMG submission 187751) | Aerobic enrichment media microbial communities from Eden Landing Ponds, California, USA - A23 E3 (2) (SPAdes) | ecosystem: Environmental > Aquatic > Marine > Unclassified | place...
AGCCGGTGTGTTTTTGAGGAGCGGACGCCGATGTCCGGGCAATGGTCGAGGAGGGTGCGCTGACGGTGAAAGACTACATGACTCGCGAGGTCGACACGGTGTCGCCCGACGATACGGTCGGCGACGTGGCCGCGCGAATCGCCGAGAGCACGGAACACAGCGGGTTTCCGGTCACCGACGGCCGCCACGTCGAGGGGTTCGTCAGCGCGCGGGACCTGCTGCAACAGCCGGACCACGAGCCCATCTTCAAGGTGATGAGCGACGATCTCCTCGTCGCCCACCCGGAGATGGATATCGACGACGCCGCCCGCGTCATCCTCCGGTCGGGCATCCAGAAGCTCCCGGTCGTCGACGACGCCGGCAACCTCGTCGGTATTATCTCCAACGCCGACGTGATCCGCTCGCAGATCGAGCGTGCGACCCCGGGGAAGGTGGACAACCTGATGCAGACCCTGGAGAACATCCACGGCGTCGCCGTCTCCCAGGAGCGCCGGGAGGTCGCGCTGGCCGAGCTGACGCCGACACAGGCGAAGGTGTACGCCGACGAACTGGAGGGGCGCCGGTACGAACTCGACCGCGGGCTGGCCGAGCCGCTGGTCGTCATCGACAACGACGGCGACCTGCTGCTGGCCGACGGCCACCACCGCGTCAAGGCCGCCGCCCGCCTCGACATCGCGGAGATGGACGCCTACGTCATCGTCCTCTCCGAACGAGTCGACCTGGGGATGGCCAAGACCGCCGAGAAGGAAGAGCTGTACTCCATCGACGACATCGCGGTCGTCGACTACGCCCACCACCCGCTGGTCCAGAAGACCAAACGACTGCAGGACTGAGCGACGGCGCCGTCTTCGCGGCCCTGCGGTTCACTCCAGTTCGTACTCGACGACGTTCGTCTCCCCGTCGAGCCAGAGGTGCAACGCGTCGCCGTCGAGGCGAACGTCGACGCTGACGCGGACGGGGTCCTCGGATTCGAGGTCGGCGCGGCCGATGCCGCAGAACGGGAGGGCGACGTACGGCCGACCGCGGATGTCTTCGCCGTGGTCGTGGTGGAACGCGACGACGGCGGGGTGGTCGACGACGCAGGCGCCGGGCGGGAGGTCGAACGACGTGGGACATCGCTCGCATCGGAAGGTCGCGAGCAGGGCGTCGTCGGGTACGCCGACGTCGGCCATCGACGGGAGTGTCGGGTCCGCGGACGGCATCGTCGCTTCGACCGGCCCCCAGCAGTTGGGGCAGACGCCGGCGCGAGCGCGTTCGACTTGTTCGCGGAGATCGAGCATCGTGACCGCGAGGAGGTCTGCCACGTCGAGGTGGTCGGCCGCGACCGGCGGAATGGCCGTCCCGTTGAAGACATGGTGGTCCGGACAGCGGAGCCGGGAGTACTGGTCGTCGTAGGCGACCTCCAGCGCGCGGTCGCAGTCCGGGTAGGGGCAGTCGAACTCCGTCTCCCCGCGCATCGTCTCACCGGGGCCGGTGTAGCGGCCCGACTTGACCGCGCCCACCAGCTGCAGCCCGCGGTTGCGGAGGCAGTACTCCTCGCCGTCTTTGACGACCAGCGGGCCGCGGAGTTTCTCGAGGTGATAGCTGAAGTTACCGGCGTCGTCGACCCCCGCGGCCCGCCGTAGGTCGGCGAACGATAGCCCCGCCCACTGCCAGTTCGACCGGCGCACCCTCGCGAGTTCCCGGACGATGGCGAGGCGCGTCTCGTCGGCGAGCAGTTCGAAGACCCCCGTCGGAGCGACGCCGTCGTTCGCTCTCCCGTCAGTATCGCCTGCCTGCCCGCGCTCGTCCGGCTCCCCGTGTCCACTCCGTTCGGCCATACGCCCCGTTCCCGACCCGCCGAGAAAACGGTTATGTCCTATCAGATATCAAACTGAACGGCCGTACAGGAAATGGTTATAAGCTGACACCCAGTACGCGCTGGTACGATGACGACGGCACCCGAAGCGGTCTCCGACGAGCGCGAGAGCGCCGACGGCCGCGACGACGCGTCGGTGGAGGCGGAGCCGGCCCTCTCGGTGAGCGGCCTCTCCAAGACGTTCGGCGACGGCGACGAGGCGGTCCGGGCGGTCGACGACGTGAGCCTGGACGTGCAGCCGGGCACCGTCGTGGGCGTCCTCGGACCGAACGGCGCCGGGAAGACGACGCTGATCAAGTCGATCCTCGGGCTCGTCGTGGCCGACGAGGGCGACGTGCGCGTCGCGGGCGCGGACGTGTACGACGACCCGCGACCGGCCTACGCCCGCGTCGGCGCGATGCTGGAGGGCGCGCGAAACGTCTACTGGCGGCTCACCGTCCGGGAGAACCTGGAGTACTTCGCGGCGATCGGCGGCGAGTCGCCCGCCGCGGTTCGCGAGCGCCACGACGCCCTACTCGAACAGCTCTCGCTCGCCGACAAAGCCGACGAGACGGTCAACGACCTCTCACGGGGGCAGAAACAGAAAGTCTCGCTGGCCTGTGCGCTGGCGCGGAACGTCGAAGTCGCCTTCCTCGACGAGCCGACGCTCGGGCTAGACGTGGAATCGTCGGTCGACCTCCGCCGGGAGATCCGCCGGCTCGCCGACCAGGAGGACACGACGATCGTCCTCTCCAGTCACGACATGGACGTGGTTCAGGCGGTCTGCGACCGCGTCGTCATCATGAACGGCGGCGAGATAGTCGTCGACGACACAGTCTCCAACCTCGTCGACCTGTTCCGCACGTTCACCTATCGCGTCGTCGTCGGTCGGACCGACGCCGTGGCCGACGCCGACGACGCTCCTCTCGACCCCGACACCCGCGACCGCCTCCGCGAGACGTACGCAATCGACGGGTTCGAGGACCGCGGTAAGTGGACCGCGTTCGAGGTGTCGCTGGGCGACCCCGAGCGGTTCTACGACCTCATGGACGAGTTGCGGGGGGCCGATCTGGTCGTCAACGCGGTCGAATCCGTCGACCCCGATCTGGAGGCGGTGTTCCTCGAACTCACGAACGGGGATGGCTCCACTCCCATGAGCGACCCCGGCGAGTCGGGGCGAACGGCCGGCGCCGACGGGGGTGACCGCGCGTGAGTCCCGAGACTGCCGGCCCGGGCGAGTCCGCGGCTCGGGGTCCTCGGGCGGGAGACGGCGAGCGAGAGCGTGGCACCGCGACCCTGGGGACGCTGCTGTGGGCCCAGACGAAAAAGCGGCTGTTGCTGATGTACCGCTACCCGCTGAACACGCTGTCGGGGCTGGCGATGACGTTCCTCTTTTTCGGGATGGTCTTTTTCGGCGGTCGCGCCGTGGCGGGACAGGCGCTGACCGACAGCCTCGGCGGGATCATCGTCGGGTACTTCCTCTGGAGCATGGCGCTGGGGGCGTTCTCCGGCGTGGCCCGCAGCGTCACCCAGGAGTCCGAATGGGGGACGCTGGAACAGCTGTACATGTCACCGTTCGGCTACGGTCGAGTGATGATCGCGGGGATCGTCGTCGGCCTCCTCGAGAGCGTCGCCTGGGGCGCCGCGACGCTCGCGTTCATGCTCGCCGTCACCGGGAAGGCGCTGTATCTGCCCGTCGCGACCGTCGCCGTCCTGACCGTGTTCGCCGTCGCGCCCGCTATCGGTCTCGGCTTCTTCTTCGGCGGACTCGCGCTGCTGTACAAGCGCGTCGAGAACATCTTCAACGTCATGCAGTTCGTCCTCATCGGGCTCATCGCCGCGCCCACCGTCGGGGTGGTCTGGCTCCGACTGCTGCCCATCGCCCAGGGGAGCTACCTGCTCACCCTGTCGATGCAGGAGGGGATCCGCCTCTGGGAGTTCCCACCGACCGAACTCGCGCTGCTGGCCGGGACCGCCGTCGCCTACTTCGGCCTCGGCTACGCCGCGTTCCAGCGGATGGCCGGGCGCGCCCGCCGACAGGGGCTCATGGGCCACTACTGACTCCCTCTTTTTCGATCGAGCTCACACACCAGGATGCCAATCACTCTACTTGTCGGAGCTGTCTCGGCAATAGACCGTTTGTGCGTCTGTGACAGCGACTGAACGGAGCGATTCAACGTCGTATAGAGTCGGTTCCTCAATGTGGGCACGGAGGCCGATATCATCGGTAAGGTAATACACTCCGACGAGCGGATTGTCTTCGACGGCGCTTCCCTGCATCACCGAAAGCTCACCTTCGGCACCGACGAGAAACCCGTCTGTCGTCTTTTCAGTAAGAGAGTCGTCGGCGCTCGTGCCAACAGACAACTGCTGTGTGTCCGAATTCGCCCTGGTGTCGAGGTATGAGTTGAATTGATAGGCAGACTCGTATTCAGCGGCGTACGCCGCAACCGACTCCGCTGTGAGCGAGTCGGGATACTGTGGGTATTCCTTCGGCTGGGACCTCGCTGTCGGTGTGGGTTGTGGGCGGTCTGAAACGATACACTCCCTCGGGGAAGACGTTTCGAACGGAATTGCAGGCGTGGTCTCCGTAGAGGGCCCTCTCGGGGGAGTCCCGTCTTCTCGGGTTCCAGTTGCAGAAATGTCGGTATCTGTCGCCTCTCCTTCCGTTGTGTCGGATGAAGATGGACCGTCGGTACTCTGACTACATCCGATAACTGCCGTCGAAAGAGCTACAGAACCAGCTCGCAGCAAAGTTCGTCGATCGACGGGCGGAGTCATCTTACTGGATCATTCATGATCATCAATAAATACTTTGTGTCATACTCTCTTCGTCGAACAGCGGAGACACTGTGACTTGCTGCTCGCCCGAACCCTTATGCGCACTCCGGCAATATTTGCGCCCATGTTCGACGACGACGACCTCGCCGCGATCCGCGAATCCCGCGAGGAGTGGGAGGCCGAGCGGCTCGATCCCGTCCTCGACGGCTACGGCGAACGGTCGGAGCGGTTCGCGACGGTGTCGAACCACGAGGTCGACCGGCTGTACACGCCCGCCGACGTGGCGGATCTCGACTACGACGAGGATCTGGGCTTCCCGGGCGAACCGCCCTACACCCGCGGCGTCTATCCGACGATGTACCGCGGGCGCACCTGGACCATGCGGCAGTTCGCCGGCTTCGGGACGCCGAGCGAGACCAACGAGCGCTTCCAGTATCTCATCGACGAGGGTCAGACCGGGCTGTCGACGGCCTTCGACATGCCGTCGCTGATGGGCCTCGACTCGGACGACCCGATGAGCGACGGGGAGGTCGGCCGCGAGGGCGTCGCCGTCGACACGCTGCGGGACATGGAGATCATCTTCGACGGCATCGATATCAGTGAGGTCTCCACCTCCTTTACCATCAACCCGAGCGCGCCGGTGATCTACGCGATGTACGTCGCCATCGCCGACCAGCAGGGGGTGCCCCGCGAGGAGATCCGCGGGACCCTCCAGAACGACATGCTCAAGGAGTTCATCGCCCAGAAGGAGTGGGTCGTGCCGCCCCGGCCATCGCTGGATCTCGTCGTCGACACCGTGGCGTTCGCCGTCGAACAGACGCCGAAGTTCAACCCCATCTCGATTTCGGGCTATCACATCCGCGAGGCCGGGTCGACGGCGATTCAGGAACTCGCGTTCACGCTGGCCGACGGGTTGGCCTACGTCGAGGCCTGCGAGGAGCGCGGTATGGACGTCGACGAGTTCGCGCCCCAGCTGTCCTTTTTCTTCAACTCGCACAACGCCATCTTCGAGGAGGTCGCGAAGTTCCGCGCCGGTCGGCGGATCTGGGCCAACCTGATCGAGGAGTGGTACGGCGCCGAGAGCGACGCGAGCAAGGCGATGAAGTTCCACACCCAGACCGCGGGCCAATCGCTGACGGCCCAGCAGCCGCTCAACAACGTCGTCCGGGTGACGATCCAGGCGCTCGCGGGCGTGCTGGGGGGCACCCAGAGCCTCCACACCAACAGCTTCGACGAGGCGCTGGCGCTGCCCAGCGAGGACGCGGTGCGGGTCGCGCTGCGCACCCAGCAGATCATCGCCGAGGAATCGGGCGCGGCCGATATCGTCGACCCGCTCGGCGGGAGCTTCGCCGTCGAAGCGCTGACCGACGAGATCGAGGCCGAGGCGATGGACTACATCGAGGCGATCCGCGAGATGGGCGACGGGTCGATGCGTGAGGGCGTGTTGACTGGCATCGACGAGGGCTACTTCCACCGGGAGATACAGGACTCGGCCTACGAGTACCAACAGCGCGTCGAGGCCGACGAGGAGGTCGTCGTCGGCGTCAACGCCTACACCGTCGCGGAGGACACCGAACCGGAGCTCCTGCGGGTCGACGAGGAAGTACAGGAGAGCCAGCGCGAGCGACTGGCCGACGTGAAAGCCGAGCGCGACGACGGTGCGGTCGAGGACGCCCTCGCCGCGCTGGACGACGCCATCGACAGCGACGAGAACGTGATGCCAGCCATCGTCGACGCGGTCGAGGCCTACGCGACGATGGGCGAGATCATGGACCGCTTCGAGGCCCACCACGGCAGTTATCGGGAGTCGATCAGTATCACGTAACTGGACTCTATCGGTCGTCCCGCGGATCGATCACGGTCGACTGGATTAAATTGATACGGGAGTCGCGAGAACGACGTACCGAGAGGAGCCAGAGTATGTCTGACGAATCCCCACTGGAGTCGCGGCTGACAGAACAGGAGTACTTCCGACCACCGACCGACTTCGTCGGCCAGGCCAACGTCAGCGATCCCGACATCTACGATCGCTTCGACGAGAACTACCCCGACGCCTTCGAGGAGTACGCGGAACTGCTCGACTGGGACGAACACTGGGACGAGGTGCTCGACGACTCGAACCCCCCCTTCTACGAGTGGTTCACGGGCGGCCAGCTCAACGCGTCGTACAACTGTATCGACCGCCACCTCGAGGAACGCAAGAACCAGGCCGCGTTCATCTGGGAGGGCACCGACGCCGACGAACGCCAGACGATCACCTACCAGGACCTGTACAACCGCGTCAACGCGACGGCCGCGTCGCTGCGCGACGTGGGCGTCGAGGAGGACGACGTGGTCACCTGTCACCTCCCGATGCTGCCGGCCCTGCCGGTGACGATGCTGGCCTGTGCCCGCATCGGCGCGCCCCACTCGGAAGTGTTCGCCGGCTTCTCCGCACAGGCGCTGGCCGACCGTATCGACGACGCCGACTCGGACGTGGTCGTCACCTGCGACGGCTACTACCGCCGCGGCGACTTCCTCAACCACAAGGAGAAATGCGACGAGGCGCTCGAACTCGCCGAGAGCGACGTCGACACGGTCGTCCTCTGGACTCGTCACGACGAACTCCACGAGGACGTCGAGATCGACAGCGACGACCCGTACGTCCTCGCGGACGACCTGCTCGCCGAGAACGACCGCGCCCGCGTCGACCCCGTCTCCCGCGACGCCGAGGACCCCCTGTTCCTCATGTACACCTCGGGGACGACGGGCCAGCCCAAGGGCTGTCAGCACCGCACCGGCGGCTACATGTCCTACGTCACCGCCACCAGCAAGCACGTGCTGGATATCAAGCCCGAAGACACCTACTGGTGCGCCGCCGACATCGGGTGGATCACCGGTCACTCCTACATCGTCTACGGCCCGCTGTCGCTCGGGACCACCTCGGTGATGTACGAGGACACGCCGGACCACCCCCACAAGGGTCGCATCTGGGAGATCGCCGAGCGCTACGACGTGGACATCTTCCACACCTCCCCGACCGCCGTCCGCATGTTCATGAAATGGGGCGCCGACTACGTCGACGAGTACGACTTCGACTTCCGGCACATGACCACCGTCGGCGAGCCGATCCAGCCCGAGGCGTGGCTGTGGTACTACAAGCACATCGGCGACGAGGACACCGTCATCGTCGACACGTGGTGGCAGACCGAGACCGGCGGCCACCTCATCACGAACCTCCCCGCGTTGAAGGACATGAAACCTGGTTCGGCGGGCCTGCCCGCGCCGGGCATCCAGCCAGCCCTGTACGACGACAGCGGCGAGCCCATGGAGGAAGCCAGCGGCAAGGCCGGGAACCTGGTCATCGAGAAGCCCTGGCCGGGCATGCTCCAGACGGTCTACGGCAACGACGAACGGTTCGTCGACGAGTACTGGCGGGACTTCTCCGACACCGACAGCGACGACAGCGAGGACTGGGTGTACAAGGCGGGTGACGGCGCCGTCCACGAGGACGACGGCTACTTCCGCGTGCTGGGCCGCCTCGACGACGTGATGAACGTCGCCGGGCACCGCCTCGGGACGATGGAACTCGAATCGGCGGTCTCGGAAGTGCGGGACGTGGCCGAGGCCGCCGTCGCCGCCCGCGACCACGACGAGAAGGGGGAGGTGCCCGACGTGTACGTCGTCGTCCGCGAGGGCGTCGACGCCAGCAACGAGGACGTCCGCGACCGCATCATCGAGGCGGTCGAGGAAGAGATCGGCAAGTTCGCCCGGCCCGACCGCGTCGTCTTCGTCGAGGACCTCCCGAAGACCCGCTCGGGGAAGATCATGCGCCGCCTGCTGGAGAACATCTCCAACGGCGACGAACTCGGGAACACCACGACGCTACGTGACCCGAGCGTCCCCGAGGAGATCCGCGACCAGGTCCACGGCGACGACTAAAGATGGGTGAAAATGGCCGCTCGCGCGGAGCGCGAGTTCGGTGTCTGCGGGAGTGAGCACCGCGAACGACCGCAGGCTCGGCAGAGCTTCGCTCTGCCGGTGAACCGCGCCTCGCTTCACTCGGCACGGACGCTCAGTGCAGGGGATAGAGTGAGTGAATGCGGTGGCGCGCGCTGTCGAGCGTGCCGAGCGAGAGCGAGACCGCTCGAAACAGCCGTGCGAGGGATGAGCGAGTGAGCAGCGCGAACGAGCGAATCGGTTGGGGAGGCTCGTGGCCGTCTGCAGTGCCGTGCGGGGTGGTTTGTGGTTGCGGTCCTGGCGGATTGAAAGGGCGAGGCGCGCTCGCGCCGGGCGTCGCCTGAGCGGGTCACTATCCGCGCGGTGCGAGGCGCGCAGCGCCTCGAAGCGAACGGCTGTGCCGTGAGCGGGCAGTGCGGAGAGCGCGGATATCCCGGTCAGCGACCGCGAGAGCGAGGGCGACCGAAGGGAGTCCTCGTCAACGCGAACGGTGAGCGAAGCGAACCGTGAGCGAGCGCGCCGAGGGCGTTCAGCGCTTGCTGTCGAGTGCGGTTGCTCTCGTGTCCGTTTTGTTCACGAGGGCCTCAACTGGAACGCTCTCTCAACAAGCAACACGAACTGAACGACCACAACCGGTTGGATCAGCGCGAACGGGCGGCGTTACCGACCGAGATACTTATTCTCCGCGTCGACCGTGTTGGGGAGTCGTTCGGTCGAGGAACCGAAGGTAGCTGCCGCGTCGTGCGCGTCGAACGGGTCTATCGGCGCGGGTTCGTCGTCACTCGGGTCGGTCCCGGCGTCGGCTTCGGCCTCGGACTCGTCGAAGGTAGTCTCGGCTGTCGGTGCGTCTCGGGTCTCGGGGGTCGCGTATGTGCTCATCTGCGATGTGCTGTCGGGTGGCGGTCGGCGAACTGGACGACGCTATCGGGGGAGAAAATCAGCGTACTGCTACGACGAGCGTCGTCCGTGCCATCGGTCTACCCCTACCGAAGCACCAATCCATAATAAAAGTTCATGTTTTATTCGGGCGATGGGGAGATCCGGCCGTCACGGTTCGGTGACCGGTGCTTCCAGTTGACTGACCGTGATCGAGATCCGGTTGCCGGTGTCGTTCGTGGTATGGACTTCGCCGGCGACGACGAGGCCGGCCTGGGCGGTCGGGCCGACGGCGATCGGCTCGCCGACTTCGACCGCGGGCAGGGCAGTCTGGAACTCGATCCACGCCCGGCAGTCCGACGGGTGGTTGACGTTGGTAAAGGAGACGCTCTCGACGGTCGCATCGACGCGATCGAAGTCGTGGGCGACCGTCACCGACTCCCGGTCAGTGTCCGGGTCCCGGTCCAGTACCTCGAACGCCTTCGCGGTCGGTTCGTACCCACCGGTGGGGCCCGCGACGCCCTCGACCAGTCCGAGCGACTCCAGCTGGGGCATCTTGTTCCTGATCGTCCCCGGCGTTCGGTCCATCCGCTCGGCGAGGACGTTCGAGTTCACCGGCGACTCGCGCTGTTGATACTCGTTGACCAGCACCGTCAGCGTCCGCCGCTGGGTCTCGTACAGGTCGAGGGAGTCTGCACTCATCTACGACCGAGTTCGGTCCGAAGCCCTATCGATATTTGGGTCAGTGCCGCATTTGCGCCCGGCCACAGCGACGGGGGCGACTCGCGCCCCACTCGAGACGTCCGGAAGCAGTATCGCGAACGCGACCCCGGTTGCCCCACGATATCATCGGCAATAACTGGAAGTCACGATCGAAATCATCGATTCGAAACGCCTCGACGGCCGCTCCGGGGACCGGGGGCGATCGACTGCGATTCGCACCGATCCGCTGGGCAGACGCGTTCGACCGGCACTGGATAGAGTATCGGATCTGAAAACGGTAAACGACCGTCGGCGATTAAGACGGGCGCGCGCGACTCACCGATAGATGACGCACACGAAACGATTGCTACGACAGGTCGGACTCGCGGTGCTCGGGGGCACCGCGACGAGTGCGGCCGTCGCCGGGACCGCGATGGGGGCACCGGTGGTCCAGTCGGAGTCACCGGACCTCTTTCTCGCGACCAGCGAGATCGCACAGGTGATGCTCTCGATCGGCGCGGTGAGTTTCGCCGTGCTCGCGGCGCGGCTGTACGGGGGCGAGATCGGGAAGGCGATATACACGGTGAGCGGCGGCGTGATCCTGTTCAGCACCTGGCAGCTGCTCAACGGCGCTTCGCAGCTCGCACAGATCCGAGGACCGCCGGCTCGCTTCGGGAGTACCGTCAACCTCGTCGTGACGATCCTCCTGCTCGCGGGGTTCTACATGCTCTACGAGACGATCAACAGCGCGACCACCACCTGAGATGAGCTACGAGCATCTCGCGGGACGACTCATCGAGACTCAGCGGTCGATGCTGGGCCCCTCGGCGGTCGAGATCGCCCGCTCGACCGGCGGCATCGCCGTCGACGACGACGGCACCGTCACCGAGATCGAGGGCGACCAGCGGGCGGCCGTCGGCACGCTGGCCCAGCGATACGTGGACATGCTGGGCGACGCTGCCGAGTCGCGACTGTACTCGGCCGCCAGGGAGTTCGAGGACGAACTCGTCCTCCCACCCGCGCTCGGTGGCCCGGACCCGTCCGAGCGACCGGGCGTCCACCGGACGGATCCGGGGTCGGCCGCGGGCGACTCCTCCTCCACCGGCGCCGCCGGTGCGGTCTCCGACGGTGGGACCGTCGCGGTCGACTCGCTACTGGCCGGCGACGAGTTCGCCGACGCCGTCGACCGAACCGCCAGCGTCGAACAGAAGCCGGAAGTCCCGAACGACGAGACCGCGGGCACCGTACCCGAGCCCGTCACGGTCGAGTACACCGTCGCGAGCGACCTCCCGACCGAGGTCACCGACGGCGCCCTCGCATCGGTGTACCTGCTCCCCGAGTCCGGCGACGGCTGGCGGGAACCGGTCAGCGTCGAGACGGCGGTGACCGACCTCGTCTCGGACGCGACGACACTGCACGACGCGGCGGTCGGCGGCGTCGTCGACGCTATCGACCCGGCGCGTCTGGTCGCGACGCTCGACGGCGACGACGGGGAGACGGTGTCGTTCGTCTACGAGGGCGTCACCGTCACCTTCCACCGAAGCGGGTCGCTGGCCGTCCACTGAGCCGTCGGCCGAACCCGGTCCCACGAGAGGTCGAGAAAGCGAACGCCGCGTTACTGGTAGTCGACTTCGCCGTCGCGCGACCATCTTTTTCGCGGAGGGGTATCCTCGGTCGCCTGCGGCGACCTGCGGGTACCCCTCCATCAAAAACATGGGTGAAAAAGCCGGACGCACCCGTCGGTCGCGTCCGGTGAACCGCCTCGCGTCGCTCGGCGGACAAAAGAGTCGTCGACGTTACTGGTAGTCCACTTCGCCGTCGCCTTCGCCGATCCACCCGCCGCGGTCGGGTTCGCGCGATTCGAGCGGGTCGATGTCCTTGTACCAGGGAACGTTCTTGAGTTGTTCCTTGTCGAGAACGAACTCGTCTTTCGTGTCGGCGGTCCACTCGAAGTTCTGAGTCAGCAGGATGGCGTCGACGGGACAGACCTCCTCACAGAGCCGGCAGTAGATACACTGGCCGATGTGGAGGTTGTACTGCTCGCCGTTGCGCTGGTCGTCGGTGACGATCTGGATGGTGTCGTTCGGGCAGACGTTCTCGCACTGGCGACACCAGATACAGCGCTCCTGGCTGAACTTGTGGACGCCGCGGAAGCGCGGACTCACTTCCGGCGCCGTCTCGGGGTACTCGACGGTGAACGTCTCGCCGTCGAGCGCGTGTTTCATCGTCGTTGCCATCGACTTGAGGATGCCTATCATTGGGAGTCACCTCCGCGCGCCGTCGGTGTCGGGGTCATGCGTTGACCACCCCGACGATGACGGCGGTCAGGATCAGGTTGGCGAACGAAAGGACGAGCATGCCCTTCCAGCCGACCTGAATGAGCTGGTCGATACGCAGTCGGGGGATCGCCGACCGACACCACTGCGTGAACAGGTAGACGGAGACCATCTTGATGAAGAACCAGACGACGCCCGGGAGCACCGGCCCCGAGGCGCCGCCGAGGAAGATCGTCGCGATGATCGCACCACCGAGGAAGATGTGGATGAACTCCCCGAGGTAGATGAGCACGAAGTACACCGAGGAGTACTCCGTCTGGTAGCCGGCGACGATCTCCGTCGGCGCCTCCGGGATGTCGAACGGGTTGCGCCCGACCTCCGCCAGGTTCGCGATCAGGAACAGGACGAATGCGAAGGGGTTGACGAAGGCGTACCACGACGGGATCGGGATCCCGCCGAGGGTCACCAGCGTCTGGCGCTGCATCTCGACGATGGTCGACATCTGCAGCGAGCCGGCGAAGATGACCACCGACGCGCCGGTCAGCACCAGCGGAATCTCGTAGGCGAGGTTCTGCGCGACCGCGCGCAGCCCGCCGAGGAACGAGAACTTGTTGTTCGACGCGTAGCCGGCCATCAGCAGGCCGCCCGACGCGATCGACGCGACCGCGAACACGAAGGCCAGTCCCGTCTCGGGGTCGGCCAGCTGGAGGCCGTCACTGAACGGGATGACCGCGAAGCCCAGCAGCGCCGAGCTGGCGATGACCAGCGGCGCCAGGTCCCAGGCGGGGCGGTCGACGCCCTCGGGAACGATGAGCTCCTTCGAGAGTAGCCGCACCGCGTCCGCGGGAATGATCAGCAGGCCGTAGGGACCGTGGCGGTTGACCGCGATGCGGTCGGTGAACGCGGCAGTGATCTTCCGTTTGCCCCAGATACCGAGCACGGCGGTCATCGACAGCAGAACCGTCGCGATGACGCCCGCGGCGGCGATGCTCGTCACGATGATGACCCACGTCTCGTTGATGTCGAGCCCGAGCAGGTCGGCGATGATCTTCGGGAACGGCGTCGCTGACTGCAGCGGCGCCATTACCGGTCGACCTCCCCGAGGACGATGTCGAGGCTGCCGAGCGAGGCGATCATGTCCGGGATATACTCACCCTCGGACATGACCGGCAGGGTCTGGAGGTTCGAGAAGCACGGGCTCCGGATCTTGAAGCGAGCGGGCTTGTCGGTGCCGTCCGAGCGCATGTAGATGCCGAGTTCGCCCTTCGCGCCCTCGACGGCCCGGTAGATCTCCGTGTCGGGGTCCGGACGCAGCGTGCGCGGGACGTTCGACTGGATCTCCCGTTCGTCTTCGGGCCAGTCCTCCAGCAGGTCGACGCACTGCTCGATGATGCGGGCGGACTGCTCGACCTCGCGCATCCGACAGAGCAGGCGCGCGAAGTTGTCACAGCCGTCCTCGGTGACGACGTCCCAGTCGAGCTGGTCGTAGTAGCCGTAGGGGTCGTCCCGGCGCAGGTCGTAGTCGATGCCCGACCCGCGAGCGACCGGTCCGGTCGCGCCGTAGGACTTGGCCTCCTCCGGCGGCAGGACGCCCGTGTCGACCGTCCGCAGCTGGAGGATCTCGTTCGAGGTGATCATGTCGTGGTACTCGCCGAGGCGCTCGGGGAGCTCGTCGACGAAGTCGCGGATCTTCTCGAAAAAGTCCTCGCGGGGCTCGGGCAGGTCCCACGCGACGCCGCCCAGTCGCAGGTAGTTGAACATCAGCCGCTGGCCGGTCAGGTCCTCGAGGATGTCCTGGACGACCTCGCGGTCGCGGATGGCGTACATGAAGATCGCGGTGAAGTCCCCGTAGATGTCCAGCGCGAACGTCGCCAGCGCGAGCATGTGACTCGCGATCCGGCACAGCTCCGCGGACATCGTGCGGACGACCTGGGCGTACTCGGGCACCTCGATGTCGGCCAGGTCCTCGGCCGCGCGGGCGTACGCCCACTCGTTGAGGATGCCCGCCGAGATGTAGTCCCACCGGTCGGGGTAGGGCATGATCTGGTGGCGGTAGGTGCCCTGCTGGCACATCTGCTCCTCGCAGCGGTGGAGGTAGCCGATGTCCGGGTTCAGGTCGGCGACCTGCTCGCCGTCCAGCACCGTCTCGATGTGGAGCACGCCGTGGGTCGCCGGGTGGTGGGGACCGATGTTGAGGAACATCGTGTCCGTGTCGTCCTCGCCACGGTGGTCCTCCTGCAGCGGGTTGGCGTGCTCGCGCAGCGTGACGACCTGCGGTTCCTCGCCGCTGAAGTCCTGAGACAGGGGGTGGCCCTGCCAGGTCTCGGGCAGGAGGATCCGGCGCATGTCCGGGTGGCCCTCGTAGTCGATGCCGACCAGATCGTAGGCCTCACGCTCGTGCCAGTCGGCCGTGCGG
>Ga0207720_100858_pt1 | contig 14812 bp, 13 predicted proteins | sample A23P2SouthBayCA_2_FD_187751 | JGI IMG/M metagenome (GOLD analysis project Ga0207720, IMG submission 187751) | Aerobic enrichment media microbial communities from Eden Landing Ponds, California, USA - A23 E3 (2) (SPAdes) | ecosystem: Environmental > Aquatic > Marine > Unclassified | place...
ACGTTCGAGACACTCATCTCGAACCGCTGTGGTGTCTCGGTCACCAAGATAACTCCGAGTCCCCGTGCCGGGGATAGGAGTAACGGCGGTGTGGCCCCGCCATCGGCCCGTCATACCGACAAGTCGTAAACCAGCAAATATCCCAACCCAGCGGTGCGGTGCCGTGGGAAGCCTCGCCGTTTACGGCGAGGAGGAGGTCACTCGACGGTAACGCTCTTGGCGAGGTTTCGCGGCTTGTCGATGGGGCGATCGAGGAGGTCGGCGGCGTGATAGGAGACGAGCTGGAGCTGGACGTTTGCCAACAGCCCCGCCAACTTGGAGTCCGTGTCGGGAATCGAGAGGTGCTCGTCGGCCACCGCGATGGCAGGGTGCCCGTCGGGACAGACCGCGACGACGGGCGCGCCACGGGTCTGGGCTTCCTCGGCGTTTTTCAGGGTCTTCTCGTCTTCTTGGCCAGTGAAGACCGCGAACACCGGCGTGTCTGGCGTGACCAGTGCTAGCGGTCCGTGTTTCAACTCACCGGAGGCAAAGCCCTCAGCGTGTTCGTAGGTAATCTCCTTGAACTTCAGCGCACCCTCGAGTGCCACGGGATAGCCGAGCCCGCGTCCAATGAAGAAATACGACTGGCTGTCGTCGTACTGCCTGGCGATCGACGCAGCCTCGGAGGTTGCAAGCACCTCTTCGATCGCGCTCGGCATCGACTCGACGGCCGGCAACAGCGACTCGAGATCGGCTGGCGGCTCACCCAGACGGTCGGCAGCGATGCGTTGAGACAGCAGGGTGAGCATGACGGCCTGTGAGGAGAACGTCTTCGTCGCGGCGACGCCAATCTCCGGCCCGGCGCGGATGAACAGCGCGTCGTTGGCCTCACGGGCGGCCGTCGAGCCGACGACGTTCGTCACCGTCAGCGTGCGCGCACCCTCAGCGTTGGCCTGTCTGAGTGCGTTTAGGGTGTCGGCAGTCTCGCCGCTTTGCGTAACCGCGATCACGAGAGTATCGTCGTCGACCGGCGGTGCGACGACGCTGTACTCGTTGGCCAGTAGCGCAGTCGATTGGACGCCGGCCTGATTCAGCCCGAGCGAGCCGTACAGCGCAGCGTGATAGGAGGTCCCACAGGCGACGAACTGGACGCTCTCGACGTCGTCGAACGTCCCCGGTTCGAACTCTGAGAGTGCGATTCGACCCCTTCGAGGATCGATCCGCCCCTCGAGCGCTTGGGCCAGCGACGTCGGCTGCTCGTGGATCTCCTTGAGCATGAAGTGGTCGTACTCACCCTTCCCGGCCTGTTCGGGGTCCCAGTCGACCGTCTCGGGCGTGCGCGTGACCGGATTCCCCTCGAGGTCGGTAAACTCGACGCCGGTTTCGTCGACGATGACGACGTCGCCGTCCTCGAGGTAGACCACGCTGTCGGTGTACTCGAGGAACGCCGGCACGTCGCTGGCGAGGAAGTACTCGCCGTCCTCGATGCCGACGACGAGCGGCGAGCCTTGCCGGGCCGCATAGAGGACGTGCTCGCCAGACACCATGGCGGTGACGGCGTAACTGCCCTCGAGTTCGCTGATCGCCTGGCGGAACGCCCGCTCGCTGCCAAAGTCCGCATCGAGGTAATACTGGATGAGATGCGGGATGACTTCGGTATCGGTATCGCTCGTAAACTCGTAGCCGTTTGCGGCCAGTCGCTCTTTGAGCTCGGCGTAGTTCTCGATAATACCGTTATGGACGACAGCGACGTCTGCACTCTCGTCAGTATGGGGGTGCGCGTTGGCGTCAGTCGGTGGCCCGTGGGTACTCCAGCGGGTGTGGCCGATGCCGACCTCTCCCCGAAGCGGTTCGCCGATCGATTCTTTCAGCTCTTCGACCTTCCCTGATCGTTTCTCGATATCGATGCCCGAGCCGTTCTGGACGGCGATACCGGCCGAATCGTAGCCTCGGTACTCGAGGTTCTCCAGCCCGGTCAACAGTGGCTCGATGGCGTTTCCGTCTCCGACGCGGCCGATAATTCCACACATCGGTTGCTCACCGCCTGGTGGGCCGCTGGACGGCTGGCCCGGAGACGATCACGGGGTTCGCGGACGGGACACCAGCCAGTCTCCGCTGTGCAGACGACGGTGACCGCCTCGTGGCAGACGATCTCGTCGAAATACGTGGTCGAGACGACGAACGGTATGCAACCATGGGCAGAATTCAGGCCTCCGGAAGCCATTACTATAGACGGGCTACTGAACGGCGTAGCCAAAGGGTACGCTGCCACATGGTGTCATCCGTAGTGATTGTCAGTCACAAGGCACCATGAGAGTGCAAATCGACATCGACGGCGAACTGTCGGAAACGAGCCCCTCTCACACCTAAAACGCACGTGCTGTCGAATCCCCCTCAAAAGTATGGGAAACGAACAGGGGATCAGCGCTCGAGTACGGGGAGACAAACACTCGATAGCGATCGCCCAACGTCAGTAGGGCCGATGAACGGTCGCATCGGACTGGGTACGGAGGAGACTCGAGCAATCGCCGGAACGCCATTCGATGAGTCGGTTGGCTCAATCGATCCGCTTTGGAACGCCAGTGTGGACGAGGAGACGGACCGAACCGTCACATCTTTTGTACTGGCTCGGAACGTATGAGTATGGGTTTTGGTAGCTACGACGAGTCCGAACAGCAAGAGCAGACCACCAACGATGAGGACGTAGAGGCGGTCAACGTCCACGAAAACGATCATCACGGCGAAATGTCCTTCGAGTCTGATGTCTCGACGGACGAACTGGTCTCGCAGCTCGGCTCGATGAAAGACGACGACGACGACGAGTAATCGCGTCACCCCACAGCCGTCGCTGACTTACGTTTTTGAAGCCGGACACTCGCCGTCGAATCAATCGAGATCGAGCGGCGTCACCGATCAGGAAAGTGACGACGCGCAGAGTTCGCCGATCGCTCGTCGCAGTCGCTGTGAGATAGCCGACTTCGAGACGTCGAGTCGATCCGCGAGTTCGTCCTGGGAGATCCCTCGCGGCACGTCGAAATAGCCCTCTTCGTGCGCGACTGTGAGCAGTTCCTGTTGTTTCGCCGTCAGGGCGACGACGCCGTCGTCACCGTCATCGGAGACGCGAAGGTGATCGACAGTCACGGAGATCTCTCGGTCGCGACAGTAGTCGTTGAACGCGACGAGTTGCTCCCGGTCGGCGAACCGAAGCTGGACCTGCCAGCCGTTCCGGCAACTCGAGAGTTCGAGCAGCCGGCCGCCGACGGTGGCAATGGTGGCAGTAAACGTCACCGCACGGTCGGTAAGTGCAACCCGATAGACGCGTCTGTCGGGATACCGATCGACGAGCACGGGATCGGTGACCGTCGGATCCGTCTCGAGGCCGGTTTCGAACTGGTCGAACGCGGTTCCGTAGACGGTGACGAACACGAGCGTTCGCTCCGGCTCGACGGTCGTCCAGTAGTCGGGTTCGACGGTCACGTCCGGCGCGTCCCGGAGCGTCGGCCCTAAAAACAGGTCCGGGTGATCGAGTCGGAGTTGCGCGACGATCCCGCCGTCGGCCTGCGACTGGATCGGAGACCGATCGTCGGTCGCATCGGAGAGCTTTTCGAGGCTCTCGGTCGGGTCGGCGAAATCGATGCTCACGAGTGCATCCGCCATCCGGGGAGACGGCCGCTGTAACTATCACTTACCTCGAACGCGCTCATTGAATAGCTCATTAGATGCTGAGGACATGATCATGGGAGCTATATACGGAACCAGTACCAGCTCAATGCTCAATACTGATTCATCAATCGGTGTCGTGACCAGTCATAAAACGTGAAGAAACACGGTATTACCCACCGTTCAGGCCGAAGTAAGTACCGTATACTGCCCATCGTCGCCGCTCGTCGACTCGCTTGCGATCGAAGGTGGACCGACGATCGGCAGCGTGCAGGCACAGTTGCGCCTATTCTCTTGTCGGCTCGTCGAACAACAGCGCGAACAGTTTCCCCTGGGCCAACCGAAGATGGCGACTGAACGTCGGCTGTGAGACGCCGAGCGATTCAGCGACCTCCTCACCAGTATGTTCGCGGGGCCACTCGAAGAAACCGCCGTAGTAGGCCGCCTCAAGCGTCCGCCGCTGGCGGTCGGACAAGTGGTCGTGTAACTCGTCGAACGGACGGGGCGGGCGAAGCGGGCGATCGCGCTGGCGGCGAGCGACGAGTTCCGTTCCCGGGTGACGTCGCTCGAGGTGCTGGACGAACGACCGAACGTCGATCGGTTCGCCGAGTTCGGTCACGAGCCGGGTCCGATCGTCGACTGGTGTCAACGACCGGAGAACGCCACCGTGGTCTGCGATCGTCTCCGCGACGGTGGGCGCTGTGACACCGATTTCGAGGACGCCATCGTCGCCCCGCTCGATGATCGAGCTCGAATCGACCGCCGGCAGCGATTCGATCGCATCGCACACGGCATCGTCGACGCCGCCCTCAACGGTACAGAATGCCGTCGACCCGCCGGACGTCCGCGGCACGATCGCTCGCACCGTCAGTCGCCGATCGAGTCGATTGGCGATCGCCGAGAGCGGCTCGGTATCGTCTCGCAACACGACCTCGAGTTCGGTGATTCGGTCGGCAAGCAGTGCGCGTTTCGTCTCGATCGACCCGATCGCAGCGCCGGCGATCGCAGCGAGGTGCTGGCACGCACGTTGGACGTGCTCGTCGAACGCCGACGGCTCCGACGCGTATGCGGTGAGCGTCCCATAGCGGACCCCATCAGCCGTCAGCGCAACGCTGAGCACAGACTGAATCCCTCGCTCGAGGAGCCGTCGTCGCCACGATCGGCCGTCGTCGTGTGTCTCCCGGTCGCTCGAGAGGTCATTGACGACGAGTTCCCCGGTCGCAGCTGCCGTCCCCGTCGGCGTGTCGGCGTCCGCTCCCATCGGAACCATCGCGGACTCGAGGAACTCGCCGTCTCGTCCGGCCCAGGTCGTCGGTACGACCGTCTCGCGCCCGTGGTCCGCGTGGCCGATCCACGCGAGTGTGATCCCGTCAGGCGTTTCAGGAGACGACAAGTCGACGACTGCCTCGCAGAGGCGCTGTTCGACCGCGTCGCGGGTTTCGGCTGTTAGCATCGCCCCGCCTGCGTCCCACACCCGTTCGGCCTGTGCGGCAGTGGTCTCGAGGCGCGAGCGATCGTGTCGGCACGTCCGGAGGCTATCGGCACGCTCGAGGGACTCGAGGGCGACCGCAGCGGCGTCCGACACCGTCTCGATCGGGTCCGACTCGAGTCCGTCGAACGCCATCGGGTCGGTGCTGGTCGCGAGGACGACGGCTCGCGTCGCGATCGGGACGGACAGACCCCGCTCGGCGCGGAGTCCGGTTTGAGCGAGCACGGCATCGAGCTCCGCGCGCTCGTAGACGGTCGGCGCTTCGTCCTCGACGGTGGCTGCCAGCGGGGTGTCGTCGAGATCGATCGGTGGTGGTTCGATCGAGTGGCGATCGCCACCGACGTGTTCGGCCGCCGCGATCGCTGCCGGCTGCAGTCGGTCGTCGGCGATGCGATACCAGACGGCCACGTCAGCACCCGTATGCTCCCGGATGGCATCCGTGGCGGCGTCACGAACAGCCGACGGCGTCTCTGCACGACGGATGGCCGCGACGGTGTCGTGGACCGTCGACAGGGTGGCCACACGAGACTCGCGTCTATCACGGACGACACAGAGTGTTCGATCGGGCATCGACAGCGGCACGACGAAGACGTCGACCGGCGGTGCCTCGTCAGTCGCGAGCGTGCCCGAGACCGGCTCCATCCATCTGACGACCGGCGATCGGGCTCGCGTTCGAATCGCCGACACGAGGTCCGCATCGAACACCGTCTCGAGTTCGTGGCCGACGAGTGCGTCCACATTGGCAAGCTCTCGGAGCGCTGGATTCGCCAGCCGAATCGTCGATCCCTTGAGGACGGCGATTCCATCGTCGAGCGCGTCGATGACGGCCTCGAGCAACTCGAGTCGCTCCAGGTCCGGTGCGGCCGCGGCGTCGACGGACTGGTCGGTCGCGTAGACCGAGACGCCGTCGTCGCTGGGGTGGACACGCACGGCGAGGCGGCCCTCGAGCGACGGCGCGGTCACGCTGACCGTTTCGACCGCACCCGTCGATTCTGCGGCACGCACCCGATCGAACAGCGCTTCGCTGATCTCGTCCAAAAAGAGGTCCCAGACGACGGTTCCACTCACGTCGGCGGGATCGATCTGGCGCATCTCGGGACGAAACAGTGCAGTCGCCGCGTCGTTGGCATACTGCAGTTCGTCTTGCGGGCCGAGGGCGACAAACGCGTCTTCGAGTCGGTCGACGCCCGCACGCAGGGCAGCAGGGGCGGCCACGTCGGCCGCCGCGCCGATCCCGGTTCGGGTCACGACGACACCTTCGACGGTCGGATCCGCAAGCCGGTTCGCACATATCACCTCCGAGACGTGCCACGTGCCGTCGGCGTCGCCCAACCGAAGGGTAACGCGTTCGGTCGCGCCGACCGGCGCGTCGGTGACGGCTGCAAGCGTCTCGTGGATCGCCTCGCGGTCGTCGGGATGGACGAGCCGACCGATCGGCGTCCGCTCGAGTTCGGCGGGCGTATACCCCAGTTCTGACTCGACTGCCGGCGTCGCGTATTCGATCTCGCCGTCGGCATCGAGCACCCAGACGACGGCAGCGGCATGCTCGAGGATCGACCGCTGGCGTCGGTCCGAGGCCGCGGCAGCCAGCCGGTACTGCTCTCGCTCGGCGGCAGTTCGAACCCGCGCGGTCAGCACCGGCGGCGACTCGTCGCGGGCCACGACGTCACTCGCACCGGCTGCGAGCGCGTCGTCGGCATCCCCCTTGTCAGTGATAGCCACGATCGGCCGCTCGTCGGCGTCGGCGGCGAGGCGCTCGAGCGTTGATTCTCCCTCCGGTCGATCGACGGCAGCCGCGTCGAACGGACAGACCAGACAGTGGACGTCACGATCGGCGAGTCGCTTGTGAGCCCCCTCGAGCGTCCGCTCTCGGAGTATCGATGCGCCCGCGAATCGTGCAGCGAGCACGTCCCTCGCATCGTCGGCAGCGGCGTCATCGCCGACGACAAGCACACAGGGTGTGTCGCTGACGACGGTCACGGTCCGCTTGCTCACGCGCCGACCACCCCGACTGATACTGCCGGACAAACCGGTTCAGACATCGATCGCACTCGAGACGCTGTCGCCGACGGCGACAGCCGCCGAGACGCGATCGAGTAGTCACTGACGTTTGTCCGGTAGGATGAGACACACGTGGTGCCACCGCTCGCCATCGGCACTGCTCTCGGACACGGGAGGCAAACGGTATAGCGAGCGGACTGACCGGCCACGATGGTGGCTGCGTCGCTTCCGCGCGGGTTAAGTATCAGCGTCGTACCCGGACGTAGCGACGGACTAGGAGGTAGTACACCCGTATTGCCGATCGCTACGTCTGGTCTCGAACCGTGAGAACCGGAACTGGAGCGTTTCGGACGATTTCTTCGGCGACGCTGCCCGAGAGCAGGTGCTCGAGCCCGGACCGACCAGCCGTTCCGACGATCACCATATCGACCGGGTTCGTCTCCGCGTAGTCGACGATCTGTTCCTGCGGGACGCCATGACGAATGTCCGTCGTCGCGTCGATCCCTGCTCGAGTCGCCGCTTCTTTGGCCTCGTCGGCAGCTGTAGTGGCTTCTTCATCCGGATCGGTACGAAGCCGATCTTGTTTGTTCTCCGCCTGTGGCCCCGCTTCGGAAACCGACAGCACGTGGAGGGTCGCATCGAGTTGGTCGGCGAGGTCGATTCCGTGCTCGGTTGCCTGACGAGCGACGTCGCTGCCGTCCGTCGCGAGAAGCAGCTCCTGATACATGATCGTCCGTTCGAGCGACGGTGGGATACATCCCGGACCTGCCGTTGCCTGCCCGGTGGTTGCCAGTCCCTACTCGTCACGTCACTGCCAGGCCGCCGTGGTTCGGTTGCGATCGACCGCGCGTTGCCACCGGCGAGGGCGACCACACGCGATCGCTGTCGGAATCGAACTCTCCACCGTCGCTCAGAACAGCCCGAAGATGTTGAACCGAACAACCGCGAGGTACAACTGCCCGATCCCGGCGACGATCATCACCACGCCCGCGATCCGTTTTAGTAGCCCGGAGTAGGCCGTCAGCCGGCCAGCACCAGCGACGAGTCCCATCCCCGTCGCGACGGTCAACGAGACCATCAACACGACGACGCTGCCGACATAGGTCCCAAGGAGGACCAGCGCATCAGCCATCGACAGCGAGAGCGCACGGGTGACAACGCTGATGAACAGCGGCGCGACACAGCCCGCCGACGCGAGCGCGTAGCCGATGCCGAAGATCGAAAAGCCGAGCACGCTCGAGCGGCGCTTTGGGAGCGTAACCGAAAACGACGGCGCGCGGCCGGCGACGATCAAGGCACCGAGAACGAGCAACACGAGGCCGGCAGCGGCTTCGAACCACTTGATCGACGACAGCGTCGACTGGCCAACCCAGAACGTCGCCCCAAGCAGGGCCGTGAACGTGACCAGGACGCCCAGCCCGGCGAACAGCCCGCGGCTCAACGCACCGCCGAGCGACGCCTGCTCGCCGTCGGTCTGGCTCACGTAAAAGCCGACGTAGCCCGGCAACAACGGGTACGCACACGGCGAGAAAAACGTCGCGATGCCGGTCGAGAGTCCGAACACGATCGACGTGGTCAGTGCGGCGTCGACCATCCTTACTGCCCTCCAGCCGCGAGTGCTTGTTCGATGCCAGCGACGAGTTCGTCGGCGGTTTTGATGCCCGAATCCGACCACTGGACGGTTCCCGACGCGTCGATCGCGACGGCGGACGGATAGCCGCCCGCGAGATATCTGGCCGTCAGTTCGGCAGTCGGGTCAAGCCCAAGCAACCAACTACCGTCGTGTTTCTCCCACCAGTCAGCCAGTTCCTCGTTCGGTATCGATTCACTCGTGACCGACATAAACAGCACCTCGTCGCCGATCCGCTCGTTCGCCTCGGCGAGTGCCGGCATCTGCTCGACACACGGTGGACACCACGTTCCGAAGAAGTCGAGGAACGTCGCCCGATCAGCTGCCGGAACGCGGAACGCATCGGCTTCGCTGCCCGGCGCATCGATCGTCTCGATCGTGAGCGGCTCCGTGTTTGTCGAGTCGGTTTCGTTCGAGTCGCCGGGCTGTGACTCGCCAGTTCCGGTGTTGCCGTCCAGCGATGGCGGCCCACGGACTGCCATCACGCCAGCACCAGCGACGACGCCCACGCTCCCGAGACCGGCGAGGACGTCCCGTCTGCGCATTTACTCCGTCACCACCGTTTCGACGTCGTCGATGACCTTCGACGGGTCGATGGAAGCGCCGTTCGGATATGCACGCTCGACGATGCCGCGTTTGTTGGCAAGCAGGATCAGATTGTAGTGGGGGAACATGTACTCGAGATGGTCGTACTCCGGGGCATCCGTCTTCTTGAACGGCAGCCCGATGTCCTCGGTCATGATCGTCTTGGCTCTGTCGTACGTCTCGGGTCTGAGGAAATGCCAGTTGTCAGCCTCGGCGTCGACACCCTGCTCGTCGGCGAACGTCCGCAGTTTCGATTCGGTGTCTCGTTCCGGATCGAACGTCATCTCGAGGAGCGCCACGTCGTCGCTGAAGCCGTTTTCAGCGGCGACTTCCTGGGTGCGCCGCAGCCGCAACGTGAGCGCTGGGCACATACCATCCGGGCAGTTCGTATAGACGAACGTCATCAACACGGCCCGCTCACCCTCGAACTGGTCGGTCGAAATCGTCTCGTCGATCAGGGGATCAGGCAGGCTGAGCGACGGCAACTCATCACCGTAGCTCGGATGTGAGGACTCGCTTAAATCCATCTCCGGCGGCTCAAGGATGGTGTTAGGGGCCCCAGAATCCGAAGATCCGTTTCCGGTTTCCCCTCCGCCGATCGTTCCATCGAGACAGCCGGCAACACTCGTAAGTCCTGCAATTCCGACTGTTCCAAGATATGTCCGCCGGTCCATATTCGAGTTCTAGAAGCGGTGGATGAAAGGTCCACTGGTTCTCCTCACGAAGGGGCGTCACGTAGCAGTCGCTTACTGACATTGGCTTCAAAAGACACGGAAACTGACCAGAACGGAGAAACACATACCGGAAGCGACACCTCGGGTATCACGTTCGACCAGTGAACCAACAGGCGTTTTGTCGGGGGTTCCCAACCACGGGCTAATGAACCGCCGGGCTTTCCTTCGTGGTACAGCCGCAGCTGGAGCCGTCGGGACTGTCGGCCTCGCCGGCTGTCTCGAGCAACTCGGGTTCGAAGAAGAATCAGCCTTTGCGAACCCACCGCTCGTCGAAAACCGGCCCGATGCCGTCTATCTCCCTTCTTCACGCGACGCGATGGGAATGTATGGGATGGCAACCGACGGCGACTACGCCGCGATGCTCTCGTATACCTTCCCCCACCGGTTCTGGACCGTCGAAGCAACCGACGAGGAGAAAGAGCTCATCGAGATCACCGCCGACGACAGCCTTCATCTCATGGTCACCGTCTGGGATCGTGAGACACACACCGTCCTTCCGGTGGACGCACGCATCGAAATCCGTCAGGACGGGGAACTCGTCGATATCGGCTCCTCATCGCTGTGGCCGATGATTTCCCAGCGGATGGGCTTTCACTACGGGGACAACATCCAGCTGCCGGGCGAGGGGCAGTATACCGCCCGGATTCAAGTCGGTCCGGTCACTCTCGAGCGAACCGGCACGTTCGCGGAGCGACTGGGCTCGCTCGGCTCGCTCGAGATCGACTTCGAGTACGTCCGGTCGGACATTCACGACCTCTCGTTTGAGACGATCCCCGAATCACAGCGGGGGAACCGCGAGGCGTTATCGCTCATGAAGATGGAACACGGCGGCGGTGACGGCGGGCACACGCCGATGGGACAGGCCACGCCGCTCGAGGAACTGCCTGGGGAGTCACTCGACGCCCAGCGCAGCGGCGACGCGACGTTCGCCGCGCTCGTCTCCGATGCCGACCGGCTCGCGGACGGTGGCTCGTATCTGGCAGTCAGTCCCAGAACGCCGTACAACCGGATTATCCTGCCGTTTACCTCCCTGTCTGCGACCGTCGAACGAGATGGGACACCCATCTACGACGAGCCGCTCACGCTCACGGAGGCGCTCGATCACGAGATTGGCCACCACTACGGCGTCACAGTCGATGAGATCGCATCAGGTGATCGCGTCACAGTCACCGTCGGCTCATCGCCGCAGGTGTCACGACACGATGGATACGAGACAGCGTTTTTCGACTTCGACGACGTGACCTATACCGTGTGACTCGCCTCGGGGTCAAGCCTCATCCGCTGATAAAGCCAATCGTACGGTTCGTGAACGGAATGAAACGAGTCCCTGTCAGTACTGTACGATTCCGATAACTATCGGGGACAACCAAATACGTCTACGGTATGTCTCGGACAGGAAATGCAGACATCAATATCGGCTGTCCGGAGTGTGATGCGACGGTTGCCACGTCCCTTCCACCAGGACCGGGGATCCACACGGAGAACGATTCGAACCGGCTTCTCGGGAAAGAGACACAATGTCGAAACTGTGGCCACGAACTCGAACTCTATTACTACTGAACTGACAGCGCCGCCAGCAGCTTCGATGCAACAGGGACCCACATACCGTGGCTGTAACCCACACACCGGGTTTCCGGTGAAATCGTCGGAGACGAAGAATCGGCCTCGAGCGATCGAGATCAGTCCGACACCGAAACCTGGCAGCGACGTCCTGTGGCAGACACACACCGGGTTTCCGGTGAACGACATCGTGATTTCACCGGAGAACGGTCGGCAGTCGGTGGGGCCAGTCAACGACAGTGACGAGGCCAGTCTCTAGTCCCCACTGCCAGTCATTGCATACCCAATCGCACGAGGGCTATGTGATAGATGTGTCAATCGGTTCAGTTATCGACGCCACCAGCGAACAAACACACCGGATTTCCGGTGAATTCGATTCGTCGATAGGAGCCGTGACGAGTTGGATGAGCCAGTGGCCCAACTGTACACTCGAGAAAATATCAGACGACCGCTGTGATCGAACCAGGGACTCTCACGGGTCACAGGCACACGAGTAGCGATGCCATGCTCGCGCGGACACACACCGGGTTTCCGGTGAAACGGTACGAACAGCCGGTGGCCGTTTCTAGCGACGCTGTCGAACGCACACCGGGTTTCCGGTGAAACAAGCAGGGACCTATCGAAACCTCGGACGTGTATCCAGCAAACCAGGAAAACACCCAACGGCATGGGGTATCGAACCGTAATAGTAGGATAAAGTCGAAATATATGGCTATTGTTGGGAGCCTAACACTATTTCTTGCTCAAAATAGGAATATATAAATTGCTAATATGAGTAAAGTCCATTAAGTGAATTAGAAATAGCTATAATAGATATCGATTAGATATCGCTGCAATCGAACCGATGCTCTCTCACTGACAACCCGCTTCGAGTACGGTCACTGAATATTGAACACCATCACTGAGTACGACGGCAGCCCCAAGCGAAAATCGAGACAATAACGTGTCTGTTGCCACGGAATTTCATATATGCCCTCGTGTCGTACACCGGGTTTCCGGTGAAACAGTGACCGTGTAACCGCCGCTTCGACTGCACCCCACAGTGGATTTTTGCTGTTTCACCGGAAACACGGTGTGTGTGTCGGCAGCCGTCGACTGACTCTCACGGTCACCGAATGATGGCGTCTCGTCTCGATCGAATTACCTAATCAGCCGCGTCTCGCCCCCTCGCAACCGTCTCAGTGCAGTTCAGTCTCGACTTCGGATCGTCGCCGCCAAACGGAACAGCTATTTCACCGGAAACACGGTGTCCCTCTATGTCGAGTTCCGGCGACGATCTGTTCACCCGCGACGATCCAATCTTCGAGAACAAAGAACTCCTCGAGATCAACCATCTCCCCGAAGAGGGTCGGATCGTCGGCCGCGACGACGAGATTTCGGAGCTTGCAAACGCGGTCAATCCTGCGATCTTCGGTCAGAGTCCGAGTAACCTGCTGATCTATGGAAAGACAGGAACTGGCAAATCCCTCTGTGCGAAGTACATCTCGGAGCGGCTGGTCCGCGTCGCGGGGGAAGAAGGCGTCACGTCGGCGTTCGCTTACGTCGACTGCGCACAGGACAACACGGAAACCCAGGCCGTCCAGACGATCGCTCACACGTTAAACGAGCCAGCGGTTACTGATATCAGGATTCCCGACAAGGGTCTCAGCACGTCGACCTACTACAAGCGCCTCTGGACGGTATTAGACACCCAGTACGACGTCGTTCTCGTCATTCTCGACGAAGTCGACAAGCTCGACGACGACGACATTCTCATGCAACTCTCGCGCGCGGGCGAGGCCGGCAAGCTCGAGTCGTGCAAGATCGGTGTTATCGGGATCAGTAACAAAATCAAGTACAAGGATCGGCTAGACGAGCGAGTCAAATCGAGTCTCTGTGAACGCGAGTTCGTCTTTCCTCCCTACGATGCAAACCAGCTCCGAGAGATCATGGAGGCCCGCAGTGACGCGTTCAAAGACAGTGTCCTCAAGCCCTCGGTTATTCCTCGCGCCGCGGCGCTTGCAGCTCGCGAACATGGCGACGCCCGCAAGGCGATCGATATCCTCCGGTACGCCGGCGAGATCGCTCAATCGAACGGTAACGAGACCGTTCAGGAAGAGTTCGTCGTCCAGGCTCGCGAGCGGGCCGAAACGGACCGCTTCCGGGAACTCATCCGCGGCTCGACGCCACACTCGCGGTACGTTCTGCAGGCGCTTGCAGTCCTTTCGCTCAACACGCCCGAGGAAGACGGGTTCCGGACGACGAAGATCTACGATATCTACGAGGAAATCTGCCGACAGGAACGGTCTGATCCGCTCTCCCTGCGGCGGGTTCGAGACCTGCTCAAGGAACACGCCTTCCTCGATATCTTAGAGCAGGCTCGCCGGAGCGGCGGCAGCGCCGAGGGGAGCTATACCGAACATCAGTTGCTCGAGGACCCCGAAGTCGTCCGAAAAGTGCTCGTCGAGACTGATGACGCTTGAACACTGCGATCGTCTCGTGCCAATCCTGTCTCGCTGCGCTTGCTTCTAGAATTCGTATTGTCGACGCTTCAACACTTCTATCAGTCGATTTCACCGGAAACCTGGTGTCATAGCTCGCAGGTCGGCCGCGACCTTCCTCGCCGTGTCACTGTCCAGTTTCCCAGCCACGCGGTGTGTCGTTCAGTCGCTCGGCACCGTCGTCGGTGACGACCACGAGATCCTCGATCCGGACGCCGAACTGGCCCTCGAGGTAGATCCCCGGTTCGACGCTGAAGACCATCCCGGGCTCGAGCTCGCGGTCGTTGCCCGCGGCGATGTAGGGCGGTTCGTGGACCTCGAGGCCGACGCCGTGGCCAGTGCGGTGAACGAAGGCATCACCGTAGCCAGCGTCCTCGATGACCGATCTGGCGGCACGATCGATCGAGCCTGCCGTGACGCCCGGCTCGATGGCGTCGATCGCGGCTTGCTGTGCGTTTCTGACGGTCTCGTGGACGCGCTCGTACTCGGCAGGCGGGTCGCCGATGACGATCGTGCGCGTCTGATCGCCAGGATACTGGCCAACTCCCGTCTCGAGAGCAGCCGAGACGAACGCGCCGAAATCCAGCACGATGGGATCACCGGCTGTGATCCGGCGCGACCCGCTGTGATGGTGCGGGCGGGCACCGTTCGGGCCGGCAGCGACGATCGTCTCGAACGCCGGCTCCCCCCCCCC
>Ga0207720_100863_pt1 | contig 14781 bp, 24 predicted proteins | sample A23P2SouthBayCA_2_FD_187751 | JGI IMG/M metagenome (GOLD analysis project Ga0207720, IMG submission 187751) | Aerobic enrichment media microbial communities from Eden Landing Ponds, California, USA - A23 E3 (2) (SPAdes) | ecosystem: Environmental > Aquatic > Marine > Unclassified | place...
GTCAGTTTGGCTATTGACATTGGTGAGGGTGGGCCGATCTCGAAACGGCGAGGAAATCGTCTCGGAGCGGATCAGTGCCGAATCTCCGACAGACCTCTCCCCCCGCCACCGATATCTTGGAATTATGATGTAATAACAGTGGTGGCCAGTTGATACTAGCAGAACATATGACTACCGTTCTCAATACTATCGACACGCTGCTCGTTCCACGCTCAAGATACGCCCTAAGCACATGAGTCAGCGGTACGAGCACCGTCGTGACCAATTTGTAAGACGATGCCTTCCAGTCTGAGCCATCTTCGTCGTCCATCTCCGCTGGACCTGCACAAACCGCGCCCTCCTGTGAACGACACGCCTTTGGGACTTCCCCTAAAAGCCCGAGGCGATGTGGCCCTGGGGACACCTCGCTGTTGCGTACCTGTTGTACACTATCTATACTCACCGCGACGGTCGAAGACCACGCGCACTTCCAGTAGTCGTCCTCGCAATTGGCTCGCAGTTTCCAGACCTAATCGATAAGCCGCTCGCGTGGTCGTTCGGAGTACTCCCCGGCGGGAGAACATTCGCTCATTCAGTGTTCTTCGCTGCGCTACTCCTCCCGACTGTCGCCGTGCTTGCCCATCGCGTTGATCGGGCTGCTATTGGACCTGCGTTCGCCATCGGGCATCTCGCACACCTGCTCGCCGATATCCCACCATCCGTGCTCCTCTTGCAGGATCTCTCGGCAACGACGTTTCTATTCTGGCCTGTCCTCGAGCCGCCAGCGTACCACTCACCTGGCAGCATTCTCGACGGCTTTCTGCGGTACTCGATGGGTTGGTATGAGGGGGTCCAGCTCGGACTGGTCCTCGTCGCACTCGTCGTCTGGTACCGCGATGAGACACCAGGACTTGGCGCTGTGCGCCGCGGACTCGAGCACACCGTCAGCAAAACACCATAGCAGATAGTTCACGGGCGACGCCATCGGCGTGAACTGGCCTCGAGTCTGTCTCAAAAGAGGAATATCATCTCCTGAAGGCTCTTGACGGCTGATTACTGGCCCTCAGAATAAATACGGCCTCATATGCAAAGCTCCATCTAAATAAATAATAACAGGTATGGTTTCATGGAAAGTATTTGATTAACACTCAATGTAGAAGAAATTAGTTGCGACCCAGAGAATTTGACAACAATTTATATTAATGAGATTATCATGTACTTTGGCAAGGGAGCGAGATGGAAAGCGACGAGGGGACGCTGGTCACCAGTGAAGCATCGGGGGAGTCGAAGACAGAGGTTCACAAAACGTTAGAAAAGCTTCTTGCAGAAACATCTCGAGTCATCAGGTCAGATGCTCAATTGTGTCTTTTTCGCATCCAATTCGATCGAGATGATGAATATCGACAACTGAATCGCCGGAAGAGAATTCTCTCTGAGATCGATGACGCACTCGAGATTTGGAGGACTAAGCCGAAAATAGAGGAGATTACCTCATCTGATTTTGTGATAGAGCTAATAGTCGAAACGCGGATCAGTCCAGAGACGATCGTCGATGCACTCAATCACGACTGTATCGATACCGTCGCGTACTGGAAAATCGATCCAGACAAATTCGATCTCGACGTGGCGAACACTGACGATGTGACGACGCTCCGTGACGAGCTTGATCAGAAGCAATCAGCCAACAGCGTCGCGGTGCGACTGGACCACGTCCAATCGCAGATGGACACCTTTACGGCATATATCGACTCGCTCGAAGAATTCCTTGACGAGGAAGGGACGGCACAACAGCTCCTCGAGAACCTGCGGGCGGACATGGACGACCTCCGTGAGGAACTTCAGTCGGGAGCTGATGAACGAGACGAACTGCATGCTCGAGTCACAGAGTTGGAAGCAACCACTCCATCAGCGACCGAGGTTGACGCGGAGATTGCGCGGATAGACTGCGCGCTGGAGAACCTAGCTAACGAGTTTCGACGGGAAACAGATGAACTCCATGCTCGGCTTGACACCATTCAAGCAGATCTCGACGACCAAATCGAGTGGCGCCAGCGTCTCTGTACAGCCGTCGCCAGTACCGAGTTCAACCACGATGTGGAAATGGATGACTGACCAACCAGTGATCGTTCACACGTGAGTCGGACACCAATTTGATCTGTGTCGACGGCGGCCTCTCACTTGATCTTGTACTCAGAAATCGTGTCGGCCTCACACTGGGGACAGCAGGTGTCCGACGCTGAGACCTCGGTGCCACACCGGCGACACTCACGGACGACGGTTGACTCCGAGGTCCTGAAGAGCAGTGATTTGAACAGTTCTTTCATTCCGCACACTTTGTGATATCAATGTCAGACACACATAAAGGATTCTATCACTTTCTCAATATTGGATAAGCAAGTGCATTCATATTGAGATATCGAGCACCGTGAACGGTTTTTGCCCTTAATCGTGGTTCTGAGTCTTGAACCAGGTTACGCTCGCTACTGGTTCGAAGCTGGGCGTAAACCGTCCTTCCAGATACTACTTCGATCGACGAGCCGAACGAATCCAGAGTGAGAGACGTGGAAGAGAGTGAGCGCCTGGTTGATCCTCGCAAGGAGTTACAGATGGTCATCTTCGAAGAGGTTGAACAGTGGCGATACACGGAATGGACGAGAACGTCTTCCCGTGTGCTGATATCGAGGCCGGTTATGGTTATTTCTCTATCATATACGTCTTCACACCTGTCTAGTGTTTCAACAGAAGTAGTTATAGAAGCGGCTTGAGATATCTACGAAAGTGTAGTGGAGAGGGTATTACCCATCAGGAAATCATTCGTATTCGTAAAGCATCCACAGGTGAGACGAGGTCAAGAGAAATTCGGCTGTGACAGTGAAGATACTCTTCGAAGCTCGTGAACTGGGTCTTCTTGACTATTGATGTCAAACTTATTTTTCGCTGTCCGCTTTGTTCACAGCTGTACGCCCTTTGTCCGTGATTTCGTACAGCCCTCGAGTTACCTGTTCCACATAGCCTAATCGAGCGAGTCTCACCAGCACAGTGTTCACATCCCCTTTGTCCAATCCCGTTTCCTCACGAATCAGATATGGATTCGCTCGACCGTCGATCATGACATCAAGTACAGATCGATCTCGGTCGTCCAACTCAACCATATCAAATGTTTGCATACCCATGACTATCAGCGTGATCGTTTCAAGCATACATAGAACTTTCTATAAGCTTACTACGTAAGTCCTATGTAGTCCAAGATGGTAGAGTAGATTGAAGCACGGGATACGGCCAGATGAAACGTCTGTGCCGGCGGCGCTCCACCGCCGCCGACCGTGCCTTAGAGCAAGGCAATGTCAGCTACGACTACGACACACGAAACGATTTCGGATGGACAGCAGGACGACATCGTCCTCGAGCAATCGGGAAGTTACTACGGCTACCTCGGAGAAGACGGCGAGGGGTACCACCATCACGTCGATGAGGCCACGAACACGGTCTACGTGACGCCAGATCGCGCGGAACGATTCCTCCCCGAGAATGCGGGAGTGTACTGGTTTCGCGTCTGTGGCGAACTTGATCATACAGAAAAACTCGAGCAAGACGACGACCGCGACAGGTGGGTTGCGTATGTCGAGTCGGTCAGAGGCTGGACAGATCGTCCGGTCCACATCGATGTCACGGAGATCTTCGCCGAGATGCATGAGGGAGATCGGCGATGACCGACGAACGCCGAGTCATCATCACACTCGAGTTCGAGCACCCAATCACCCCTGGTGACCTCGAACGCGCCTACTGCGAAATTCGCGAACGAGCGGAGGTGGACCAATGAAGGACGGATTCTCCCTCCAGTGGACGCCCGTTCATGGGCCAATGCGAAAGTTCGTCTTCGAACCACAACTCGAGGGCGAATATTCGTGGGCTCGCATCGAGTTCGAACTGTGCGAGTCTCAGTGGCGAGAAGTCGGTATCGAGTATCTCGAGGAGATCTCGATCGTCAGTGACGACAGAAACGAAACCGCGCCATCTCACGCTCAACTTCACCTGAACGGAGGCAACATCGATGAGTAGTCTCCTCGAATGCAGTGAGGTCGACATTGAAACCCTCGCAGAAGCGATCGAGCACCTCCAAGAACAAAACAGACACCTCATCGAGCGCGTCGACACGCTCGAGGACGACCTTGAACAGACCAAAGACGAACTCGAGGGCCTCGAAACAGAGAAAGCAGCCCTCCAAGAGACGAACGAACGCCTTCGCGATCGACTCGAGGACTGCGAACAGGAGACGACTCGACTTGACGCACTCACGGATGCCGCACGCAAGCGCTCGGGAGTGAACAAACAGCGGATCGAAGAACTCCAGGCCCGTGAACTCGAGAAAGGTGCCCACCTCCTCACAGAGACCGTCGATCACCACGAGATCGATATCGACGGCGATCACCTCGAGCGGATCACCAAAGACGACGGCCACACCTATTATCGACTTCCCGAGTCAGACGACCCACTCGATCGCAGTGGGAACGTCGCACTTGCTCATGGTGACCTGCTTCCAGTCCAGCAACTCTCCCGAATGGACGAGGAGATGCTTCGCTCGACAGCGAATGCGTTACCAACGCGGTTGGCTGCAAAGCTGTGGAAAGCACGTACTGACTCGAGCGTCGGTGACAATCCCTGGGAGTCTGGATGCAAGGGAATCAAAGAGTACGTCAAAGCGAGCGATCTGAAACACTGGATCCGCCGACAGGAGCCAGGAACAAGCGAGACGTATGCAAAGAAGCTCGTCTCCCGGACGATCGACGCTGTCCTCGACCTCTCAAATCATCGTGTTGCGGTTCGCAAACGGACTGAGCGAAAGAACGGTCTCGAGTACACCGAACGCCGGCTCATACTCCCCACCGATGCAGAAATCCCCGGTGAGACACCGAACGAGAGTGGATCTAAACAGGCCCCGAAGACAGCTGGCGTCCACGGTCACCCATAGACACCGGGTAGAACCCACCCTCGAGAGAGGCTAAACCTCTCAGCACACAATACCCACACATCGCGCAGGCGGTTGGTTTGGAGGTTGGTTAGCTATAGGTGGGCCTCTCGAGCGGTCTTCGGCGGTCACTTCCGAATACGGTCTCGAGTATTGATACCGGAGACGACAGTTGTCCACAGATGCCTTGACCACACACCCCTCAGCTTTCGGAGACTTCCTCGATTGCCCTGACGAAGTCCTCGGGGCGTTGCGATCCGATAAGAACTGCGCGCCCGTTTGTTCGTTCGATCCAGACGCCTCGGTTGCCACTGACATTGTATGCGAGCTTCCCGGGCGCCCAGCGAATTCCCCAACCGCCGAACTCACGCAGTGGCCTGTACTGTCTGGGTTCGTATCGCTCGATCTCCGACCAAGTAATTCGACGGAAAGACCTGTGAAGCGGCCACATCTTGAAATAGATACCGTCGGCTCTGACCTCGGTCTGGAGACGAAGACTGTAGAGGAGTGCGGCGGTGGCACCAACAACGATGAGTCCACCGTTCCTATTTTCAGCAGCAAACAGCAGCATCTCGAACGAAGCGAGAGTAACTGTGTGTCGCTGGGCTTGACACTGAACTTTTGCTACTATCGTTTTTCGTCCCAATCGGAGTGACAGCGGGCGCGATAAAAGCCGACCCGCCACCAGCAGTCACTCTCGACTGTCCAACATACGTAATAAGCGATGTACCGAACACGGGACGCGAGCCAACGGAACGGCCAGCTAGCTCGATTTCACAATCTCCCGTATAGGAAGACGTGAAACCAGAGTCTAACTTGCTTGATTCCGCATAGAACACGCGAGCCACGTTCACCGCCCCCACGTAGTCACGGTCGGCTTGAAAGCCGCACCGTGAGTTATCACAACGGAAGTGGCTGCCGTGCCATACCTCACAGTAGTGGTCGGGTGACTTCGTGGTATGCCCTGTGGAACCACAGCGTGGACACGTCCGAGATGTATTCCCCGAATACACCCGTTCGACGTGAATACCAGCAAGGTCAGCGCGGTACTCGATTTTCTCGATAATCTCTCTACGCGCCCACGAGGAGAGTTCCCACGATAATTGCCCTTCACCACGTGGTGGAGAGAGCGAACGCAGGTCTTCGTGGACAATCCCATCCACGTCGTACACTAAGGCGAGTGCGAGAACTTGGTTAGCTACGTCGTGTACAAGTTGTTCTCGTTTGTGTCGAATCTTGTTGTTCACTCTCTCATACTCTGATTGGACGTGTTTGAAGTAGTCTGTGTGGTTACGTCCTTGTCGGCGTAGGTATGCAAGTTTCGCGGTAAGTTGACTACGTTCTCGGTTCAGATTCCGCATTCGCTTCCGCTCCGTGTTCTGAATGAAATACGGGGTGGCGAGTTGTTCGCCATCGTTGTCTACGACTACAGCGGTAGCGTCTTTGCGAAGTCCGCCATCAATCGCTAACACTGTGTCAACGTTGTCAGGTGTGTCTGCGTGTTCGACTTCGACAGGGAATGACAACTCGTAGTAGTCGTCCCCTCGTTTTGACGTGTTGGGGTGGAACTCTGGTGCGGAGAGGTCTCCATAGTCTACGAGTTCGTGGAAGGCTTCGTAGCCATCGAGTGTGTATTCTGTCCACGTCCAGTCTCCGTAGGTGTCTGGTTCGAGGGTATCAGGGGTTTTGAGTTCGACAGTGAGTTGTTGTGTGGATTCGTTGTACTGGTATTTTACCACTTGTCCGCTGGTGGGGCCGTCATCTGCTGAATACGGTAATACACCAGACGAGTATTCAGGACAGTCTTGGAAGTCGAAATATGTGTCTGGATACTCACCGTGAACGTCGTAGTACGCATTTAACTGGCCGATGAGCAACTCGATGTATCCTGAAGAGAGGTATTCGTCGGACCCCCACAGTTTTTCTTTGATTCGTCGGGAGTGGATGCGTCGAATCTTGTGGTCAGGGAGGAGTGGTTTGATGGTTTGGAATGCTTCTCGCTTGTCAACGTGGCTGCGGAGTGTTTCTCCGACTTTCTGGAGGAGACAGCGTTTGTATCGACTTGGAAGGTAGATGTCTAACTCATCGAACGCTTCTTGTTCGTCAAAGTATTTCCACGCTTGATACGAGGACTCGTTAATCTCTATAAGATGGTCTGGTGTCCAGTACTGCCCGAGGAGTGTGTTCGCTGTTCGCGTGGTAAGCGTGGTGAGTCGGCTGTATCGCTCTCGCTCTTCGTCGGGTAATCGTAGTGGGAGTGAAAGGTAGCTACTCACTTGTATTCACTTCTGACTCAACAGTTTCGACCAGATTCTTCCGTTTGGATGACCGCATACCGTATAGTTTGCCTGCGAAACTGGCGACGAGTTGGAGGAGGTCATCGACAAGTTCCTCGTGTGCTGTTTTATCGGTTTCTTCGTTGATGACAGTGATTTCGACGCCGTGTTGGTCAAGGAAACGTTCTACATACGAGTATCCGAATCGGGTGAGTCGGTCTTGATATGTGACGAGGATACGACCGTAGTCTGCATCTTCGGCCTCATCGAGTAATTTGTTCAATCCGCGCCTGTTTTCGTTGAGTCCGCTTCCGATGTCTGTGTATTGATTTTCAACGCTCCATCCGTGGTCGTGTGCGTATTCTTTGAGAGCGTCAAGTTGTCTGTTGAGGTCACCATCTTTCTTTTGTCCATGCCCAGATACACGGGCGTAGAGGGCTACTTTGTCGGTTCTCGGTTGGGTAGTTCCTTCGAGGCGTTGGAGTTCTGCGTGAGGGATTCGTCTGTGTCCGCCAGCAGTGCGAGTGTAGTTGAGTTTCTCCTCTCTACACCATCGTTTGACGGTTTCTGGGTGGACTCCAAGCTCATCTGCGAACTCGCCAACGGAGTACACCTTTGCCATTGTTGCTGTTTACTGCTGTTTACTGCTTAATGTTTTCTATTTTCGTAGCTGTTACGCTACCCCACGACACCGGACCTAATACGAGCAGGAGAAGCGAAACACCCCCAAGAAGTGACCAGAGCCACCGCTGGCGAAACCGCTGTACTTCACGAAATGCTGTGTCGGTCTCCATGCGTGAATCGTAGGGGCTTGTCGCTACTTCGTAATGGGAGCACTAGATGATCGGATATTATCGTACTCGAGGTGTGCACTGCAGTCAGCACGAACAGTGGAAAGTGATCAATTAATGGATAATCGCCGTTCGCGTTTAACGTCTCTAACTTGAGGGCCGGTTGACTGGTGGCCCATCTACAGATGAGCAAGGTGAATGCCTCGGGGCTTGACCCCGAGGTGAAGCCGACACTCAAACGTGTTCTGTGCGTTCGATATACCGTTCAATCGTCTCGCTGGATACCTGTCTCGCCGTTCCGACGTAGTACGACTGTTCCCAGACCCCACCGCCCCACAGATACACCTCCAAGTACGGTTCGTGCTGTTCCCACATCTCCCGTGCCGTGATGCTCTTGATCATCCGAACGATTTCGCTCGGCGCGTGCTTCGGGTGAGCGGAGAGGAATAAGTGTACGTGGTCGGGTGAGATGTGGAGTCATTCGAGAGACGAAGTCTCTCGTGATCACAAAAATCAAAAATTTTCGGACGACGACAGTATCTCGTGGTCGTACTCGTCGCACACGTCACGAAAATACGCTTCCAGCGAGCCCTCAATGGGTTCGAGCATCGCGTGGCGGTACTGAACAGGATCGAAGATTCCGCGAGGTATGCAAAGCTTCGCTTTGCTTGACTTCGGACACCACACAAAGTGGTAGTTGACGTTGTACACCGTGTGGTTTGACCGCTTCTCTCCCATATCGAACCCACACCACCAACACCGCTAAGTATATCCAAAATATATACACAAGTATGGCGAATCGCTTTGAAATTGACGGCGAGGAAGTTCTCGACGGTGAGGTCAAACCGTTCGGGAACAGCGCCCACGTCACCGTCCCCAAACGCTGGCGTGGAGCCGACGTGAAAGTCGTCCGAACCTCAGAACCCACAGAGGAGGGTAATGATGAGTAGTACAGCTGATGACTCTTCGAGAACGTCCTCAATAGTTCGGACTCTCTGTAATGCTGAAGGACGTGATGTAGTCCTTCGGTTTGATGAGCCGATTAGTGCTCCGACTGAGAAGTATAATGGACGGTCGTACCAAAGCGATACACTTCCGAAGGCGACGTTAAACGCGACGATACAACACGCTTCAGTCGAGGACGAGGGGATGACTCTCATGTGCTTTGCGGGAATTGAGATGGGGGAACTCGACCGTGTAGGAATCGACCCTTCCGTCGTGTACACGGAACCGATAGAAGGTCCGCCAGAGCGGTGCATGGTGGATATTAACGCTTCGAGAGAGTGGTGGGACGAAGAGCCTGAAATCCCGATGGAAGAAGTCGAACAGGCGATTGAAGATGGGCGTGAGGAAGAAGTCCTTCCGACGTGGGATAGTCTTCCGACAGTCACGGTCAACGTCGAAAGGACGGAAGAATGCCACAAACGCTCCTATGAGTCGGATTTCCATATCCAGTATAGTTCCCCGACTCACGAGATGGGCACTCTAATCGACGTTCGGATCAAATGACTGGCCCACAGGCTCTCGTCAAGACGCTGGACTTCTAACTCGACATCCAAAGTGACAACGAGGGACTGCTGTACGACGCCACGCTCGAAGCACGGTCGGTGTACAACGAAACCATTCGCCTCGCCAAAGAAGGCGTGAACTGGGACACGATTCCCGACCGTGTAGCCGACGACGCCAACCTCGTGAAAAACACGACTCAGCGCGTCGTTGCGAAGGCACTCGGCGCGATGGAGAACTACTACGATGACCTCCTCCGTATCCGGCCGGACTGATCTTCTCATTGTCGGATCCGGGCGAATCGAAGCGACGCGATGCCGTGCAAGAACGTGTTCCGATGGTCCGAGCGGCGGCCCTCCGGCACGTGCTGGATGCGGCCAGTGAGTGATGTCTTTCACATAACGATCAGTACATCCTCGAGATCGGCGACTGCTCCCGCCTCGATATTTCAGTCGGTTTGGACCATCCGAACATTGATTCTCTTAGAGCGTCAACGCTGTCAACAAGAATGTCGCATCAGATCCGTCTCGAAGATGACGTGTACGAACGCATCAAAGCGAACAAGCGTGATGACGAGTCGTTCAGCGATGCCGTAGACCGACTCATCGGTGGGCGGTCACTCCGTGAGCTCCGCGGTGTGTTTGACGACGACCAGGTGAGCGAGATGCGGGACGCCATCGAGGCAGCTGATCAGGCGGATCGTGATGAGGTCCGTGAGGTCGCGGAGCGCTTCGAATGATCGTTGATACGAGCTTCGTCCTGGACGTTATCGACGACGTCGAACCCGCCGTTCAGAAAGCACAGGAACTCGAAACCGAGAGCGTTCCGCTGGTGATTCCCTCGGTGACCGTTCTGGAGCTTTATATCGGCGTTGGGAAGGTGGCAAACACCCTCGAAGAGCGCCAGAAGGTAGAAGCCGTGCTTGACTCCTACCCGGTGGTGGATATGACCCCGAGTATCTCTCGTCGCGCTGGACGGCTGCTCGGTGAGCGGATGGCTGATGCGGACGAAGGCGAAGGACCTGGTATCGGGAAAGGAGACGCAGCAATCGCAGCAACCGCTTTGGAGCGTGACGAACCTGTCCTTGCTGGCGATAGCCACTTTGGGAATATCCCCGGAGTCACCCACGAAAGCTACCGATGATCTGGATTGACTCCCTCCACACCTGCAGGGTGTGGTATCCCACCCTGGATTTCTTCGTCTTGCCGGTCCCCGGCGGCCTGTAGAGCGAGACTGTCGGCGGGAAAGAGCTGTCGTGAACGCCGACGAGCAGCGTCGCCAACTCGCATTCCTGCGCCTCGCGGGCTTGGAACTCGGCGGGTTCCGATAGGGGCTATGTCCTCAAGATCTGTGCGTATCTCACCCGGAATGGCCGCGAATTGCTCGTGTTCGAGGGACTCGGCCACGATGGACTCCAGATCCCGAAGGGAACGATCGAGTCTGGCGAATCGCCGTGGGACGCACTCGAGCGCGAAGTTTGAGAAGAAAGCGGCCTTGCAACACTTCAGAACGTCGAACACCTGACGAGCGATGTCTTGACACGCCGGCGTACCCTTCCAAACGGTATCACAGGCATTTCTTCCACGCAGCGGTTGATGTCGATCGCGACACGTGGACGCACGTGGTGACCGGTGATGGGGAGAAACAGGGCGCCGAGTTCCCTCACTCCTGGCTCGAGCTACCGACAGGATAACAGGTGTCCACGGAAACCCCATTATTCACCTTGCTGGGGCAGACAATCCGTCAGAATCGCTACAGCGGGAGGTCGTCAGCGATCGAGCGAAGATCGCTCTCAGTCGGCTGTGCCCCAATCTCGACCTCATGATCGCCAACCCAGAAATGAAACTCCTGGTGGTCGACATCGAAGTGGAGTCCGCAAGAGACATCTGGGTCTGCCTGTCTGTACTCCAATTCACTCACGTTCTCACCCTTCTGGAGAGTCTCGAGTAGATACTCACCAACGTGGGGGCGTTGTTTCATTGCCAGGATGTGGTCGGTTGCCACGTGTTTCAATACTTCCTCACCCGTACCGTACCCCTCTCCGACGAAGTAGAATTCACCGCTGAACTCATACGAATCCACTCGGACGGTAAGCGTGTAAGTATCGGACATACGCCATCATCGTTGTCCAGAGACACAAATATCACGGTCAACTGGCAATATACGAAGGGGAGTTATCACCTCAAACGAATGAGCCACCGAAACACTCGTATACATTGTATACCATGTAAACAGTATGGGATCGATCTCGGTACGTGTGCCCGATGAGTTGGAGACTGAACTCGACGCGTATCTTGAGGACGAGAACCTCGACCGGAGTACGGCCGTTCGGAAGCTGCTCTCCGAGGGTCTCGAAGAGTGGCGGCGCGAACGAGCACTCGACCAACTTGCAGCTGGAACCATCTCATTCAGTAAAGCGGCTGAGATGGCAGGGATGTCCGTCTGGGATTTTGCTCAGCTCGCTAAAGAGCGTGACATCACCTGGGTGGCGGACGATCATCTTGATGCAGATCTCGAGGCGCTGTGAATGTGGGTCTTCGACGCGACGCCGCTCATATATGTCGCGAAGGTTGATCGACTCACGCTTGCCCAACACCTCGAAGCCTCGTGTGTGATTCCTGAGCGAGTCTACGAGGAAGTTGTCACAACCGGCATTGACGAAGGATATCCGGACGCCCGTCGTATCGAGCGGAGCGTCGACGCCAACCAGTTCGAGATCGTGACGGTTGAACCCTCCCCATTGCTGTCACGACTCCACGATAATAGTAATCTCAGCGACGCTGACGTCGCCGTCCTTGCCTGTGCCGATTCGTATGACGGTGTGGCTGTGATGGATGAGACGTATGGTCGTGACGTCGCCGCGGCTGAAGGAATCACAACTCGGGGCACGGCGTATCTCATCCTAAAAGTCGCGAAGCAGGACGCGATCGATGTCGACGACGCACGAACCGTAATCGATACGATGATCGACGAGGGGTGGTATTGCGCTCCTGATGTCTACACGAAAATAATTCAAAAACTCGATACGCTTTCGAAATGAACTGGTGCTGTTTCGAAGCGATAGTATATTATCAACATTCCTACTAGTATACACAAGTCGGTAGTGCCCTGTGTCCCCAAAGTCTGTGCGTATCTCACCCGGAATGGCCACGAGTTGCTCGTGTTCGAGGGACCCGGGCACGATGGACTCCAGATCCCGAAAGGAACGATCGAGCCTGGCGAATCGCCGTGGGATGCACTCGAGCGCGAAGTCTGGGAAGAAAGCGGCCTCACAACACTTCAGAACATCGAACACCTGACAAGTGATGTCTGGACGCGCCGGCGCACACCTCCCAAACGGTACCACCGGCATTTCTTCCATGCAGAGGTTGATGTCGACCGCGACACGTGGACGCACGTGGTGACTGGCGATGGGGACGAACAGGGCGCCGAATTCACCTATTCCTGGCTCGAGTTACCCACGACTCGAGAGTTCGCCCTCGCCCTCGACGACTACGTGCATCTCCGCATCTAGTGCTGCTTCGAGAATGACAAGTGCGTTTGCTCTTCTATAGCCAGTTTCAAATTAGCCAATCTCAAAATAGGCTATTTCGAAATAGGCTATCTTTAACCAGCGAGAGAATCCCGCCGTTCACGGCGGGCGTGAATCGCGTCACTCAACTATGGAATCCACCGCTCAATAACAGACCGGATATTCAACGCTAATCTGAATGATTAAGTAGGTTTGTCTACATAGGCTATGTATGGCGGTTGAGGCCACTCGAACCTATGTTGGTTCCATCCAGAACCAGCGACAGGTCTGCGAGGGCCTTAATTCGCTCGGCGATTCTGCCTCGAAAATCTGGAACGTCGCACGCTGGACAGCCGACCGCATATGGGAAGAAACCGGCGAAATTCCCGATGAAGGAACGCTGAAAGCGTACATGAAGACCCAGTCGTGCTGGAAAGACTTGAACGCACAATCCAGTCAGAAAGTCATCGAAGAACTTTCTGACGCTTTCCAGTCATGGTTCGACCTGCGACACAAGTTTGACGGGGCGAATCCTCCCGGCTACCGTAAACACGGCGACACTCGACCCAAGAGTACGGTCACGTTCAAAGCAGACGGCTTCAAACACGACCCCGAACACGACCGCGTCCGACTCTCAAAGGGCAAGAACCTGAAAGAACACTGGTCGGACTTCCTGCTCTGCGAGTACCAGACCCGCCCCGACGTTGACCTTTCAGAAGTCAACAAGGTGCAGAACGTTCGAGCCGTCTGGAATGGCGACGAGTGGGAACTGCACTTCGTCTGCAAAGTCGCACTCGAAACCAACGACTCAGCAGGCAACGAAGTGGCCGGTATCGATCTCGGTATCAAGAACATCGCCACAGTCGCATTCCCCGACGAGTACATCCTGTACCCCGGCAACTCGCTCAAACAGGACAAGCACTACTTCACCCGAGTAGAGTACGACACTGAGGGTGAGAACGGCCCCTCGGAGAAGTCGATGCGGGCACGCAGGAAACTCACAGACCGTGAAACTCACTTCTACCACACGCTTACGGACACGATCATCACGGAGTGTGTCGAACGCGGTGTTGGAACGCTCTCAGTGAGTTGGCCCGAAGACGTGCGCGAGTCCGACTGGGGGAAGACGGGGAACAAGAAGTTGCACTCGTGGGCGTTTGACCGTATCTACCAGTACCTCGCGTACAAGGGGGAGATTCGTGGCATTGAGGTGCTGAAAGAGAACGAGTGGGACACCTCGAAGACGTGTTCACGGTGTGGTGACGACACGAGGTCAAACCGCGTGGAACGGGGCTTGTACGTCTGTTCATCGTGTGGGTTGGTCGGGAACGCCGATTGTAACGGGGCGGAGAATATGCGCCAGAAGATAACTCCGAGTCCTCACGGTGAGGATAGGAGTAACGGCTGTGTGGCACAGCCATCGGTACACCTGTTCGACCGCGAGAGCGGGACGTTCCGCACGAGAGAACAGGTCGTGTCGTAGACCAGCAAATATCCCACCTGCGGTACGGGAAGCCTCGCCGTCGTCGGGCGTAGCCCGACTGCCTGAGGGATCTTCGATCCCTCTCCGTTTACGGCGAGGAGGATGTCACTCCTCGATATCGGCCGCTGGTGGTACAAAGAACTGCTCTGTTGAATAGCAGTCTACTCGGCTGATATCATGGGTTAGAAGGCTGAAGTCGAGGAATTCGACTCTGTCCATGGAAGTCGATATCCTCGACTTCGTTGAGCAGTGTCGAGACCTAGCCAAAC
>Ga0207720_100865_pt1 | contig 14760 bp, 17 predicted proteins | sample A23P2SouthBayCA_2_FD_187751 | JGI IMG/M metagenome (GOLD analysis project Ga0207720, IMG submission 187751) | Aerobic enrichment media microbial communities from Eden Landing Ponds, California, USA - A23 E3 (2) (SPAdes) | ecosystem: Environmental > Aquatic > Marine > Unclassified | place...
AGCGACTTGTTGTTCTCGATGGCGAGCCACAGGTACGCCATCTCCTCCAGCGAGAACGTCTTCCAGTTGATGAGGTCCACGGGGGTGAAGGGGACGTCCTTGAACTGGCGGATGGTGTAGTTGGTGCCGTGGTCGGACACCTCCTTACCCAGCGTGAGCTGGGCACGGGAGCCGTCGGGGAGCGTGGCGTCGACCTGTGGGCGGCGCTTGCTGATCCCTTTTCCCGACCGCTGGGCGAGTTTGACCACGAAGTCGTCGAGTTCGTCGTCGCCGTGGTAGATGTTCGAGATGATCTGCTCGTAGTCGCTGTGGTAGACGAAGACGGGCGAGTGGTAGCCGTCACACGAGATGTCCTCGACGTTGATGTCGTGTTTGATGCCGTCGATGCGCTCGTAGCCGATGAAGTCGCGTTTGAGGTAGTAGAGGAGCTTCTCGACCTGGTACTCCGAGAGCCGGTTGGCGTCCTCTTCGATCAGGGCGGGTTCTGGACGGACGCTGAGTCCGGACAGGGTCTCGTCGACGTCGGTCGACGGCCGCCAGCCGAGTCGGGAGAGGAGCCGTCCGACCGTTCCGTCGGCGTCCTCGATCCCGACGCTCTTGGCGATGGTGTCGAGCAAACCCGCCCCCGAGGTGTTCGAGAAGAGATCGTACCGTTCGAGGAGAGCGTACGTCTCGTCCTGGATCACCCGCTCGCGCTCGTCGAGTCCGCCCGCCACCTCGACGTCGGCGTACTTGATCGCGTTCTGGAGCTTGGCGGTCAGAAACTCCAACAGGTCGTCCTCGATGGGCGTCGTGTGGGGCTGGACCACGTAGTATTTCTTCTCGTTTTCCTTCCGCGACTGAAAGATGACGACGTAGGCGTACGGTTTGTTCACCCAGTAGCGGTCGATCTCCTCGAAGTGGAGCTTCTTCTCCTGGGGGACCGTCTTCTCCAGGTCGTACCGGTTGGTGACCGTGGTGGTACCGAACTCCGTGCCGAAGAAGGCGTCCTCGTCGAGTTCCGGGTCGACGTCGACCGTCCGCTCGTCGACGACGTCGTCGAGTTGCGAACCGAGGTCCGCGGCGAACGAGAGCACGCTCTCGGTCTTCTCGGGGTCGAATCCGAGTTCGTCGCGCGGATCGAACGGGAGCGGGTCGCCCCCGCCGTCGGTCGGTGGGTTCCCCTCGTCGTCGTAGTAGTACTCCCGCTTGTAGTCCTCCCACGTCCAGAGGTCCTTGACGACGGGCGTCCCCTCGTCCCGCTCGCGCGTGACGGCGGCGTCGAGCCGCGTCGCCGCCGCTTCGCCGGCGGCGAGCAGCGTGGGGAGGGTCGCGTCGTCGACCGCGCCGTGTCCCTGATCGGCGGCGGCTACGCCGTCGAACTCCCCGGAATCGGAGCTCTCGGCGTCGTCGATAGCCATTGCACGATTCAAGATAGTCACCGCTATAAACTCTGTTGGCCGATCTAGGCGGATGATAATTGGCCGATTCGGGCGGAGAGCAATCTCGAACGTTTTTTGAAGGGGTATTGCTTACCGCTTCCCACGACCGTACCATGACATTCAGTCGCAGGAAGTTCGTCGCGGCCGCCGCCGGACTCGTTGGCTCACTCGCAGGCTGTGCAGGCGGGTCTGGCGGAGGCGGCGACGGCGAAGACGGAGACACCGAACCGACGGCGACCGAGACGTCGACCCCCGAACCGACGGCGACCGAGACGCCGACGCCGTCCGGGCCGCCGGAGGACGCGCCGGTCCAGACGGTCACTGTCGAGAACAAGACGTTCATCCCGATGGTCGCGGAGGTCGAGCCGGGGACGGTCGTCGAGTGGGTCTACGATGGAATCGGCTCACACAGCGTCACCTCGATGTCGCCGTCCAGTTCGGAGAGCGGTCGAACGGCGTGGAATCCGGACGTCGCCTCGGACTGGGAGATGAACGAGGACATCGGCAGCGAACCGGTGAGTCACTACTTCCCCGAAGAGGGCGTCTACGAGTACAAGTGCTCCTACGACTTCGGTCACATCGGGGGCTGTGCCGCCGTCGTCGTCGGCGATCAAGAGTACGACCAGGAGATGCTGCCCTGCGAGCCACAGTAGCGTCGCGACCGCGCCGTTCGCCGCCGACTTCTTCGTATCAGCGACCGAACAGATTTGCGGCCGCGCACCACGCGGTGAGGACGAGCGTCTACTGTCGGCCGACCGGCGAGATGAGGGGGGAAAACAGCGTGTCGCGACCTTCGTCCGGCGGGACGCCTAGCTCTCGGTTTCGGCCGCCGACGTCTCCGTCGACGTCTCGGTCGCCGACGTCTCCGTCGTCGAGGAGTCGGTGCTCGATTCCTCGGCGCCCTCCTGCAGTTCCTCCTCGATCTCCTCGCGACCGCGCTTGAACTCGCCCATGGCCTGCCCGGTCGAGCGAGCCAGCTTCGGAATCTTGTTCGCCCCGAACAGCAAGACGAGGACGAAGAGGACGATGAGCAACTCCGGCCCGCCGGGCAACCCGGGGAACAGTGGAACGATTGGGTCGTGCATCACTACCTCCTGCTAGCCTGTTCGCAATTATAGGCTTTTTGCTGTTCTCGATTCGCGGGGGCGGCGCCGCCGACCACGTCCGTTCGGTCTCCGCAAGCGTAATACCCGTCTCGGCCGAACGACGGCCATGGTCGACATCGGCGACGAGGCTCCGGACTTCACCGCTCCACTCGCGAACGGCGACGTCGAGACGTTCACGCTCTCGGACAATCTGGACGAGGCGCCCATCGTCCTCGCCTTTTTCCCGGCGGCGTTCACCCCGACCTGCACCAACGAGATGTGTGCGTTCCGCGACCGGATGGCGAATTTCGAGGACATCGACGCGACGGTCTACGGCGTCAGCGTCGACCTTCCCTACACCCTCAACGAGTTCCGGGACCGCCACGGCCTGACGTTCGGACTCATCAGCGACGAGAAGCGGGAACTGATCGACGCCTACGGCGTGGCGTCGGCGTTCTCGCCGCTCGACATGCGCGTCGCCCAGCGCGCGGTGTTCGTCGTCGACGGCGACGGCCGGATCACCTACCGATGGCTCGGCGACGACCCGAAACAGGAGCCGGACTACGAGGCGGTGCGCGAGGCGGCGGCCGAGGCGACGGCCTGAGCCGGCGCCCTTTTTCCCGTCGGCCAGCGAGGGCTACGGTATGAGCAACGACGCCGACGGCCGCGAGTACGACCCCGAGGCCGCCCACGCCTTCCCGGACGAGAAACTGAACCGAATCCTGCCGGCCGTCGTCGAGGACCCCGAGGTGCGGACGTACCTCGACGCCCAGAACGTCAACGCCGTCACGCGCAAAGGGTACAACGACCACGGTCCGAAACACATCGAGATCGTCAGAAATCGAGCGCTGCGTCTGTACGACCTGCTGAAACGCGCCGGCGTGTCCTTCAACGGCGCCGCGGACCAGGGACTCGACGAGGCCGACGAGGCGATCATCGTCGCGCTCGCGGCCACCCTCCACGACATCGGCCACGTCGTCCACCGCGACCGGCACACCTACTACTCGATCCCGCTGGCGTCAGACCTGCTCGACCGCTTGCTCCCGGAGTTTTACGACAGGGACGACGCGGTACGGGTGAAAGCCGAGACGCTGCACGCCATCCTCTGTCATCACACCGAGGAAGATCCGCTGACGCGGGAGGCGGGCGTCATCCGCGTCGCCGACGCCCTCGACATGGAGCGGGGACGCTCGCGCATCCCCTACGAGGAGGGCGGCCGCGGGATCAACACCCTGTCGAGCCAGGCGATCCGGAACGTCTCGCTGGAGGAGGGCGACGACGCGGCGGTGCTGGTCGAAATCGAGATGGTGAACGCCGCCGGCGTCTACCAGGTCGACAGCCTGTTGAAGGCGAAACTGCGGGACTCGATGCTGGACGAGCACGTCCGCATCGTCGCCATCAACACGAAAGAGGAGAGCGGGCTGGTCGAGCGGATCGAACTCTAGTCGACGACGGTTTCGGCCGTGACGCCGTCGACCTCGAGCGACCCGCCCAGCGTGCGGTTCGGGTAGGGGATGTTGATATCCTCCTCGTCGAAGCGCTCCTTGACCGCGGTGACGTACTCGCCACGGGTCTTGACGAAGTCGGACCGACTCGGATCGTCGATCCAGACGCGGGATTTGAGCACGACGGAGGAGTCGCCGAGTTCGGCCAAGCGAACCGAGGGCGCGGGGTCGTCGAGGATGTCCGGGTGGGCGTGTGCCTCCTCCAGGATGATCTCGTTCGCCCGCTCGATGTCGTCGTCGTACCCGATGCCGAACGCCGCCTGCAGGCGGAGCTGTTTCTTCGCGACGGGGTTCTTGATGACGTCGTCGGTGAGGTTCGAGTTGGGGACGGTCAGCAGTTCGTTGTCGAAGGTGCGAACCCGCGTCACGCGGAAGCTGATGTCCTCGACGATGCCGGAGTTGCCGTCCCACTCGATCCAGTCGCCGATGCGGAACGGCTTGTCGGTGAAGATGAAGATGCCGGCGACGAAGTTGGCGATGACGTCCTGCATGGCGAAACCGATGGCGAGCGTCGCCGCCGCGGCCACCGTCGCCAGCGACTGCAGGAAGTTGCCGTAGCCCGCGAACCCGAAGGCGACGGCGATGCCCACGAAGACGACGACCGCGAGCGTGAGTTTCCGGAGGGGTTTCCGGGCGTGGACGTCCAGGCCACGCGTATCCATCACGCGGTCGACGAGCGGGATGATCACGAGACGACCGACGACGTAGACGACCAGCAGCGCGACGACGAAAGAGAGGGCCGAACCGACGGCGTCGGCGTACGGGACACCGTTGTTCGCGAGGAATCGGGCAATCGCGTTGCCACCGTCCCCGGTCTGCAGCGCCGTCACGCTCATCGGTAGAGAACGGTAGTGTTCCCCCGGGTCTCGACGACCTCCGCGTCGGTCCGGTCGGCCAGATCCGCTGCCAGCGACTCGACGTCCGTTCCGCCACGGGCCGCGCGCAGGAACTTCACCTTCACCAGCTCCCGATCTTTCAGTTGGTCGTCGCATTCGCCGACGACCGCGTCCACCCCGCTCTTCCCGACCCACACCGTCACGTCGAGGTCGTGGGCCCGCTTGCGCAGCGCTTGGGTATCCATACACTGTTCCTGGGTCCGAATCGGTTTGAAACTTTATACTAACGGCGCGCGTGGTGCTCGTTCAGTCGTAGGGATACCGCGCCGTCGCGCCGCAGTCACACCGGACGACGACGTGGCCGTCCTGCAACCGGACGCGGGCGTTCCGCCCCGGCCGGAGGTAGGCGTCGCAGGCGTCGCAGGTGAACCGCCGGAACGAGCGGGGCAGGGTGAGGCGGTTGCGCTCGGCGATGCGACGGGCGAGGCGGACGTACTCCCGGGCGCGGTCCTCGTGGCCCTCGGCGACCGCCTCGCGGGCGAGCGCCTGCAGGCGGTCGACGCGCTCCTCGGGGATGCCCATATTCGAACCGGACCGCGGGGTGGCAAAGGCCTTCCGACACGTCGGAGTGGTGCCACGCTATCGGTAGCGTCAAGAGCGTCACCGCGCAATCGCCGCCCGTGCGGGTGTTGAACTACCTCGAACTGGAAGGACGGCTGGATCGAAGCGGCATCGGGACCGCCGCCGACCAGCAGCGCGCCGCGCTGGCGACGACGGACGTGTCCGTCCGCACGTCGCCCTGGACGGGCGGCTCGCCGCCGCGAGCGGTCGCCGCCGCGCTCCGGGGGCGGCGCGCCTTCCGCGAGTACGACGTCGCCCACTGCAACATGATCGGGCCGGGAACGGTCGCGGTGGCCCGCCACGCCCGGCGAACGGACACGCCGCTGGTGCTCCACGCCCACGTGACGGCGGAGGACTTCGCGGAGAGCTTTCGCGGCTCCACCCACCTCGCCGGCCCGCTCGGGCGGTACCTCCGCTGGTTCTACTCGCAGGCCGACCTCGTGCTCTGTCCGAGCGCGTACACGAAACGGACGCTGGAGTCCTACCCCGTCGACGCGCCGATCCGACCGATCACCAACGGCGTCGACACGGCGTCGCTGGAGGGCTTCGAGGACCTGCGAGCGGAGTATCGCGACCGGTTCGACCTCGACGGTCTCGTCGTCTTCTCGGTCGGCAACGTCTTCGAGCGCAAGGGGCTGACGACGTTCTGCCGACTCGCCGAGGAGACCGACTACGAGTTCGCGTGGTTCGGTCCCTACGACACGGGACCACAGGCCTCCGAGACGGTGCGCCGGTGGACGACGAACCCTCCCGCCAACGTCACCTTCACCGGCTGGGTCGACGACAAGCGCGGCGCCTTCGCCGCCGGCGACGTCTACTGTTTCCCCACCAAGGCCGAGAACCAGGGCATCGCCGTGCTCGAGGCGATGGCCTGTGGCAAACCCGTGGTGCTCCGGGACATCCCCGTCTTCGAGGAGTTCTACACCCACGGACACGACTGCCTGAAGTGTGAGACCCGAGCGGAGTTCCGCGAGGCGCTGGATCGCCTGTCGGGCGACCCCGACCTCCGCGAGCGACTGGGTGCGAACGCCCGGGAGACAGCGGCCGACCACTCGCTGGAGCGAGTCGGCGAGAAACTGGTCGACGTCTACGAGGAAGTCACAAGCGATTAACCCCTCCTCGCCGAATCGCCGGCAATGCGTTCGGTCGCCGTCTTCACCGACACCTACCTCCCCACCGTCAACGGCGTCACCTACACGGTCAAAGCGTGGCGCGACTGCTGGACGGACCGCGGTGGCCGCATGGACGTCGTCTACCCCCGGACCGACGGCTACGCCCCCCGTGTCGGCGAGTATCCGGTCCGGAGCCTCCCCTTCCCGTTCTACCCCGGCTTCCGGCTGGGTACTCCCTGGATTCCACGACGGGTCCGGGACGCCGAAATCGTCCACGCCCACACCCCCTTCGCCGTCGGTCTCGCGGGGCTCCGTCTGGCACGCGGGAGCGGTCGCCCGTTCGTCGCCTCCTATCACACCCCGACCGCGGAGTACGCCGACTACGTGGCGCCGAGCGACGCCGTCGAATCGCTCGTCGAGAGCGTGAGCGAGCGCTACGAGCGGTGGTTCCTCGACCACGCCGACGCGGTCCTCGCCCCGAGCGAGGCGACGGCCACGCACCTCAGGGAGGCGGTGGGCGTCTCGTCGCCCGTAACCGTCATCCCGAACGGCATCGACACCGACCTGTTCCGCCCCGTCGACGCGACGGCGTTCCGGGACCGCCACGGTCTCGACGACGCGGACACGCTGCTCGGCTACACCGGCCGTCACGGCTACGAGAAACGCCTCGGAGACCTCGTCGACGCGGCGGCGACGCTCGATGCGACGGTCGTCTTCGGCGGCGACGGGCCGGCACGGGCGGAACTCGAACGGCGAGCGACCGACCGCGGCGTCGACGCCCGGTTCCTCGGCTTCCTCGACCGCGACGACCTCCCCGCGTTCTACAGCGCGCTCGACGCCTTCGTCTTCCCGAGTCCGGTCGAGACGCAGGGGCTGGTCGCCCTCGAAGCCAACGCCTGCGGGACGCCCGTCGTCGGCGCTGATCGCGGCGCCCTCGCCGACACCGTCGAGGACGGCGTCACGGGGCATCACTTCGCCACCGGCGACGTCGAGTCGCTCCGGTCGTCGATCCGGCGGACGCTCGCCGAACGCGACGCGCTCGAAGAGACGTGTCTCGGGGTGCGGGAGCGACACGGGGTCGACCGGGCGGTCGACCGCCTCGCGGACGTGTACGACCGACTCAGTTAATCGTCTTCGAGCGCCTGTGCGATCCGCTGGAGCTGTCGGGTGGCGTCTCGGACCTCGTCGCGGAGCTGTCGCACCTCACGGACGAGCTCCTCGTTTCCTGGGGACTCCTCCTCGCGACCGCCGCCCATGCCGCCGGGACCGCCGCCCATGCCGGGGGGACCGCCGCCCATGCCGCCGGGACCGCCGCCACCCATCATGCCGCTCATCATCTGCGCGAAGGGGTTGCCGCCGGGACCGCCCTCGCCGCCCATCATCTCCTCGGGATCGGGGCGTTCGCCCTCCTCGCGCTCCTCGGCGCGGCGCTCGCGGATCTCCTCGACGCGCTCGCGGAAGGATTTCTCCTCGCCCTCGTCGCCGTCGGTCTCGCCGCTCTCTGCCGGAGCGTCGTCGCCGGTATCGTCGTCTGCCATGGGGTTCGGTTGGCAATCCACGCCGAAAAGGGTTGCCGTCTGTCGGAGTCGAACGGATACGTTTTTGCTTCACGAACCGAATCGTCGTGGTATGGCTACACGTGGACAGCACGACGGCGGACCGACTCTCCCCGGCGTCGTGCCGTTCGACCTGTCCGTTCTGACGCGGTTGAGCTGGGAACTCGGATCGCGCGTGGTCGACGGCGACGAGGCGACCCGAGTCGGTCGGTGGGAACGCGCGCAGTCGCCGTGGTCGGTGTCGGTGTTCCGAGTGACGACCGAAACCGTCGTCATGCGCGTCCGCACGCCCACGGGTCGGCAGCGGTTCTACGGGGCCGCGTGGATGGACTTCCGCGACGTCCTCCCGGAACTCGACGGGGCACCGTCCTGGAATCGACGCGCCTGAACGGTTCGCGGTCCCGTCACTCGAACGCGCCCAGACTGGACTGGAGCCGGCGGTCGGTCCCCCCCTCCGTCACCTCGTATCCGACCAGTTCCCGCAGGTCGACCGCGTAGGTGCTCCCGCCGTGGTCGAGAACGAGCAGCCGACCCTTCGTTCCCCGAACCCGACCGGTCGCCAGCGTCTCCGCCACCGGACGCTCGGCGAGGTCGAGTCCGTAGTCGAGATCGAACGTCTCCAGTGGCGAGAAGTCCTCGATCAGCCGTCGCCACGCCGCGTCGTCGACCGGTCGCCCGAGACCGGCGCGCTTCGCGGGGACGCGCACCCGATCCGGAATCTCCGTCGCCAGTTCCGCCTCGATTTCGCGGGCGATCCGCCCGTTCTCGACGGTGCGGACGTGGGCGCCGCGGTCCGCGCCCTGTTCGCGGAGGCGCGTCTCCAGGCGCCACGCCTTCGTGACGCCCACTTTGAACGTATCGGGCGCGAACGCCGCGAGGTAGACCGCGTGGTCGTCGAAACAGTCCATCTCGTCTTTGAGGCAGGTGCCCGTACACCGGGCGCACACCCACGTCGAGGTGTGATCCGGACAGTGTGGGGCGTCGTCGGCGTCGCAGGGACGATGTCCCTCGTCGGTCACGACGCCCGCACAGTGGCGGTCGCCGAGGCGGTAGGCGAGGTCGGTGCCGGGGTCGAGGGCGACGTACTCGACGGTGCCGGTCGCGCGGCGAGGGTCGGCGCCGTCGACCCGGCCGTCGCTCACGAGGAGGCCGCCGTCGCTCGCGTCGTAGCCGACGATCTGCACACGGGGACGTCGGAGCGCGCCGAGTAAAGTGGTGTCTATCCGATCTCGTCGATCAACTGTCGGGCCGCCCGCCGGACGGCGTCGTCGCTCGACTCCGGTGGCTCCCAGCCCAGCGCCGCGAGTTTCTCGATGGAGAGGCGCATCTTCGGGACGTCGCCCGTCCAGCCGCGGTCGCCGCCCGTGTACTCGTAGGTCGGGTCGAGCCCCATCTCCTCGCTCACGACGTCGGCGATCCGGGTGACGGAGGTGGTCGTCCGGGAGCCGAGGTTGTAGGTGTTCAGCGTCGCGTCGGCGTTCCCGACGACGTGACGGATGGCGTCGACGCAGTCCTCGACGTGGAGGTAGGACTTCTCCTGTCGGCCGTCGCCGAGGATGGTGAGCGAATCGGGGTCCTCGCGCAGTTTCTCCACGAAGTCCGGGATGACGGTTCCGCGCTGGCCCGGTCCCACGATGTTGGCGAAGCGGAACGTCCACGCCTGCAGGTCGTAGGAGTGCGCGTACGTCGACACCAGCGCCTCGTCGGCGAGTTTGCTCGCGCCGTACTCGCTGATTGGTTCGAGCGGGGCGTAATCCTCCGGCGTCGGCCGCGGCGCCTCGCCGTAGACGGTCGATGAGGAGGTGAAGACGAATCCCTCGACGCCCACGTCGTCGGCGCGTTCGAGGAGGGTGTAGGTCATATCGGAGTTCTCCTCGAACAGGCGCCGAGGATCGGCGTAGTTCGTGTCGGTGTAGGCGGCGAGGTGGCAGACGAGATCGACGTCCGGGGTGACTACCTGGGCCACGTCGTCGGCGTCGGTGACGTCCGCGACGACGAGTTCGGCACCGTCGGGGACGCGGTCGGCCTCGCCCTTGGACAGGTCGTCGGCGACGACCACCTCGTTGTCGGGGAGGAGACGCGCCGCGAGGTGCGAGCCGATGAGTCCCGCCCCGCCCGTGATCACCACCCGTCGGTCGGTGAGATCCATGTCGGTCCATCCGCCGGGTCGCGCAAGTGCCTTCCGATCCGAAAACCGTTACCCACTCCGCCCCCTCCGGACGCCCATGCAAGACACCCCGGAGGTCGTCGTGTTGCGACTGGGCCACCGCCCCGGCCGCGACGACCGCATGACGACACACGTCGCGCTGACTGCCCGGGCGCTCGGCGCCGACCGGGCGGTCCTCGTCGGCGAAACCACACAGGCCGGCGAGACGGTCGACGACATCACCGACCGCTTCGGGGGACCGTTCGAGGTGCGGGTGACCGACTCCTATCGCCCCCTCCTGCGCGACTGGGAGGGGACGGTCGTCCACCTCACGATGTACGGCGAGCCGGTCCAGGAGGTCACGCCGGCGATCCGGGAGCGCAGCCGGAGCGAGCCGCTCCTCCTCGTCGTCGGCGCCGGCAAGGTCGACTTCGAGGTGTACGACCGCGCCGACTGGAACGTGGGCGTGACGAACCAGCCCCACTCGGAGGTGGCGGCGCTGGCGGTGTTTCTCGACCGTCTGTTCGAAGGGCGGGAACTCGACCGCGAGTGGGAGGGCGCCGACCGTCGGGTGATCCCACAGGAGACGGGCAAGCGGGTCGTCGAAGTCGGGGACGAGTAGCATCGCTTTTGCGTCCGGCCGTCGACGCCACGTACGATGTCCTCATCCGACGTGGTCGGTCCCACCGAACGGGGATCGGGCCGGTTTCTGAGCTGGTACCACCACGCGCTCGCCCTCGCGTACAGCGTCAGCGCCGCCGTCTCCGCGGCGTCGATGCCGCTCGACCAGCTCGCCCTCTACTTCGTCGGCTCCCTCGTCGGCGCCTACGTCGTCGTGGCGATTCTGACCGTCGTCTGGCGCCGACTCGTCCCCAGGCTCCTCTGAGCGACCGTGTGGTGTGAGTACATACTACAATCGTCGAACCACCCTTCGACAATATATTGCCACGAACACGCAGGTTTTTATTCCGCTCGTCCTTCATCGGAGACATGAGAAGTCCACCCGAGACGAGCCAGCTCGACACACCGTCACGAATTCTGATGGGTCCAGGTCCCAGCATGATCGCACCCCGCGTCCTCCGCGCCATGTCGACGCAGGCGCTCGGCTACATGGACCCCTCCTTCCTGGAGATCATGGACGACATCCAGGAGCTCCTGCGGTACACCTTCCAGACCGACAACGAGTGGACGCTCGCGACGAGCGGGACGGGCACCGCGGCGATGGAGACGGCTATCGGCAACATCGTCGAACCCGGCGACACGATGCTGGTGCCCACGAACGGCTACTTCGGCGACCGGATGGGCAAGATCGCCCGCCGCGCCGGCGGCGACGTGGTGACCGTCGACGCGCCGTGGGGCGAACCCCTCCAGCCCGCGGACGTGGCCGACGCGTTCGACGAACACCAGCCCGACGTGTTCGGCTTCGTCCACGCCGAGACGAGTACCGGCGTCCGCCAGCCGGACGTCCCCGAACTGACCGACATCGCCCACGACCACGACGCCCTCGTCATCGCGGACTGTGTCACCTCGCTCTCCGGCGTCGAACTCCGCATCGACGACTGGGGCATCGACGCGGCCTACGGTAGCCCCCAGAAGTGCCTCTCCTGTACGCCCGGTGCGACGCCGCTCACCGTCGGCGAGCGGGCGCGCGAGAAGATCCAGAACCGCGACGACGACACCGGCTCTTGGTATCTCGACCTCGACCTCGTCATGGAGTACTGGGGCGACGAGCGCAACTACCACCACACCGCGCCGACGACGAACTTCTACGGGCTCCGCGAGGCGCTCCGTCTCGTCGCCGAGGAAGGGCTGGAAAACCGCTGGGAGCGCCACCGCGAGGTCGCCGGCGAACTCCGCTCCGGTCTCCAGGATCTGGGTCTCGAACCCGCCGCGGAGAAGGAGTACTGGCTCCCCAGCCTGAACTCCATCGAAGTGCCCGACGGCGTCGACGACACCGCCGTCATCGAGTACCTGATGGAGGAGTACGACATCGAGATCGCGAGCGGGCTGGGCGCGCTCGAAGGCGACATCTGGCGGATCGGCTGCATGGGCTACTCCGCCCGCCGGCAGAACGTCGCCTGCCTCCTGACCGCGATGGAGGACGCCCTCGAAGCACAGAACTTCGACGTCGACGAACCGGCCATCGAGGCCTAACTCACTCGCTTTCGACTTCCGCCGCCGTCTCGCCGAGTTCGACCGCCGTCCCCCGGTGTCGACACTCCTCCAGCGCGTGTTTCGCCGCCATCCCCGCCGCGTGGGCGTCTTCCCCGCGCCCGACGCCCACCTTGAGGTCGACGCCGACCGCCTCCTCGACGTGATCGATGGCGCCCCGGTAGTCGCCGGCGTCCATCTCGGGCGTGACGGCGATGATGTTGTCGCCGCCGACGAAAAAGGAGAGCCCGCCGTGCTCCTCCCGGAGGTAGCGCATCAGGGTGGCGTAGCCCTGTTCGATCTGGATGAACGAGTCGAACTCGTTGAGCCGGTCGGTGTACTTCCCCGTCGCGTCGTTCACGTCGAAGTGGGCGATTGAGACGTCCTCGGCCGACGGTTCGGCGACCGGCTCCCCCGTCAGCACCTCCCGGCGGTCGCCGTCCTGTGCGCTCCCGGCGTACTGGAGTCCCTCGGTCGCTTGCTCCAGCGCGACGGCGGGGTTCGGATCGACGCCGACGCCGAGGCTGACGCTGACGGGGTAGCGATTCCCCGTCGACTCCTGGAGGAGTCGGTGGTCCTCGGTATCCAGTCCGTTGGTCACCGCGACCATGTTGTCGAAGCGGGTGAAGAAGGCGTAGCCGCCGCGGTGACCGACGAACTGCGCGAGGTCGGCGAAGAGGCGGGATTGGAGCGTCTGGAGGTCCATCTCGCGGCGCGGCTCCGGCGTCACCGTCCACGGCCCGTAGTTGTCGATCTGAATGAGCGTCAACTGCGTGTTCGTCACGGTACCGGACGGTAGGGCGGCGTCCAAATGGCTCTTTGGTTTAGAGACGGCGTTCAGGCCGAGTCGTAGAGCGACTGGACTTCGCTCGCGGAGAGGGCGCGGGCGTAGATGCGGACGTCGTCGATCCACCCGTTGAATGGCGGGCCTTCGCTGTCCGCTCGATCACCGATAAACAGTGGTCTGTCGTTGCTGGTGGGAACTTGCCACGGTGCCGTGGCCGCTTCGGTGCCATCGACGTATACGGTCGCGGTCGACGCCGTCTCGCTACGCGTGACGACGAGATGGGTCCACTCGTTGAGCGGAAGTGCCTGACTGGTATTACTCCACCCCGACGTATCCGACCAGAGCCCAAGGTTACCGCTCCGATTCTCGGCAATCGCCCATCCACTGTACGGACCGCTGTTCTGATGCGAGCCGACAATTCCGTTGTAGGCACTACTATCGTGTGCGGTCGGATACACCCATAGCGAAACAGAAATGTCCGTCTGGGCGTCGAGCGTCTCGTTATCGGCGTTCGCCCTGATCCGGGTATCGTCCCCGTCGAACACCGCCGCTTGCCCGATCTGCCCGCTCGCGAACGACACGTCGCCGGTGATCGTCCCGTCGTACTCGTTCCCACTCAGGTCGTCGGCGCTGTTCTCGAACGGGTAGTACGCGACGAGGTCCGTTTCGCCTGCGTTGTGCCGGCACTGCTCGGTGTAGAAGCCCAGGTCGAACGTGACGGAGTCGGACTGCACCTGGTTGCCGTGGTTGATGGGCAGCCACCAGACCACACTCACCTGGTGGACCGCCGGCCCGTCCTCGGGGCTGCCGGCGAAACAGCCCTGCTCGCCCGTGCCACCGCCGATTTCGGCGTCGATGTCGCCGTCGAGGGCGATTCCGCCGCCGTCGAGCATCGCCAAAAATTCGCGGAGGGTGGACTGCTCGACGGGTTGGAAGCCCGAGTCGGTGTCCTCGAACGCGGCGTCGTCGCCGTCGACCAGACCGACGCCGTAGGCGACCTGCACCTCGTCTAAGAGTTCGACGACGCCCGCTTCCTCGTCGGGGTCGTCGGCTTCGGGTTCGGTGACGCCACCCTCGCTGGCGTCTCGCAGCCCGCCCGTGAGCCAGACGTAGCCGGGGTTGTCACAGAGTTCGAACGCGAACTGCGCGCCGCCGAAGTCGCCGGGTTTCACGTCGTCGATGTCGATGATCGCCGGGCCGTCGGCGTCCGAGTCGGTGCCACAGAGGCCGCCGTCGCCCGCCGCCGCGGTCCCGCCGTTGACGTCGTTCCCCGTTTCGAGGGTCTCGAAGAACGCATCGTAGACGTCTCCCTCGCCCTCGTAGTCGTCGGCCAGGTCGAGCGCGATGGCCTGAGCGTCCGATTGCCCCACGCCCGGCGGCAGTCGGATGTCCGTCGACCCGGCGTCGGCGGCCATCTCCGCGAATTCGGCTTCGTCGGACGACCAGTCGGAGTAATACTCCGTGGCCGCCACCTTCATGTCCAGCGTCCCCGCCGTGAGCTGGTTGTTCTCGAACGTCTCCTGATCGCTGAAGTACGCGC
>Ga0207720_100866_pt1 | contig 14745 bp, 17 predicted proteins | sample A23P2SouthBayCA_2_FD_187751 | JGI IMG/M metagenome (GOLD analysis project Ga0207720, IMG submission 187751) | Aerobic enrichment media microbial communities from Eden Landing Ponds, California, USA - A23 E3 (2) (SPAdes) | ecosystem: Environmental > Aquatic > Marine > Unclassified | place...
CAGGTGGCGACGTTCTCGATGATGTAGTGGTCGGGGTCGACCGCCTGGATAACCTCGCGGACGTTCAGGTCCGCGAACGTGGGGTAGCGCTCTTTCGGCGTCTCGTCCCAATCGTAGCGGCCCATGTTGGCCCACGACAGCTTCGAATACGCCTGGCAACGCGGAGACAGCCAGAGGAGATCCGGTGTCTCGAAGCTCGCAACGAACCCAGCGTCCGACGCATCTCCACGGACGAACTCGCCGGGGTAGGTGTCGCTGTAGTCCTCTATGTCGATGCCGAGGTGACGAACCGGGAGTTCGTCGAGCGCGAGTCCGACGCCGCCCGGCCCGCTGTAGCCGTCGATGACGAACGGCTTCCCCGTCACCACCACTCACTCCCGAAACACTTCGGGTTCCCGCAGAGGGTGTAGTGAGGATACGCCGCGACGGGAACGTCGGTGAACTCGGCGTCGTCCCGGTACTCCGCTTCGACGCACGCCGGCTCGGGCTCGTCGGCGTCGGGGTCGAGCCGGTGGAGCGTGTCGGCGTACTGCGACCGGTTCCGCACGGCCGTCTCGGGGACTTCCTCCCCCTGACTGACGGCCTGGCTCATGCTCCGGCACCTTCCGTCGGAGACGGAGCTTTGCGTCGGGGAATCGCAGGACGGCGGTGGGCCGCAGTTTGCCCCGACCTTGTGTCAGTCTCAGGGGGTACTTTCGATACGTCAGTATCGCCCGATTCTCGTGAGAACAGCGCCGCTACCGGACAAACGGCATTGTATCGGAGTCGGGCGGCGAAGGAATGGGCGCTGCAGGCCTCGGTCATTCGGCGTGATAATCCCTACTTTCGGTCGAATCAGACGCTGTCGCTGTTGGTTCGTGATCGGCAGTAACCGGGTGTCGTGGGACTCGCTTACTTGGAGAAAACCAACTATGAGTCTCGAACCGATCGATGCCGAAACTGCGCTTGAACTGTACCTCGCGGACAGGGGAAATGAACTCTCGGAGGCCTCGCTGAAAGGCCATAAGTACCGGCTCGGCCACTTCGTTAGGTGGTGCGACGATCAGACGATAGAGAACCTCAACACTCTTAGCGGTCGGCAGCTCCACGAGTATCGGCTCTGGAGGCGTGACGACGGCGATCTCAATAAGGTGAGTGAGAAGACGCAGATGGATACGCTACGCGTCTTCATCAGGTGGCTGGAGGCTATCGACGCCGTGGAACAAGATCTGAGCCAGAAGGTGCTGTCGCCAGCAATCACGCCCGACGAAAATTCTCGGGATGTGATGCTGGACAGTGACCGCGCATCTGCGGTGCTCACCCACTTAGAGAAGTACCAGTACGCGAGCGTCGAACACGTCTCGCTCTCGCTGATGTGGCATACGATGATGCGAGTTGGCGGCGTTCATGCCCTCGACGTAGATGACTATTATCCTGACGAGCAGTGCGCTGAAGTTCGTCATCGCCCCGAGGAAGGAACACCGATCAAGAATAAGGGTGAGGGAGAACGGGTGGTCGCACTCTCGGACCAGATCTGCGACCTCCTCGACGACTGGTTAGCGAGCCAGCGGCCATCAGTGACCGACGATCACGGTCGAGAACCGTTGCTGGCTTCGCATCAGGGTCGGACGAACAAGACGACTCTTCGCGCCTACGTCTACCGGTGGACACGACCGTGTGTCTACGACGAGTGCCCGCATGACCGCGACCCTGACGAGTGTGAAGCAATGACGCGAGATACCGCCTCACAATGCCCGTCAAGTGTGAGTCCTCACGCGATTCGACGCGGGAGTATCACGCACAGCCTGAACAGCGACATGCCGGATAAAATCGTTAGCGACCGAGCGAACGTCAGTCAGCGGGTCATTGAGCAGCACTACGACCGGCGAACGGAGCGTGAAAAAATGGAACAGCGGAGGGAGTACTTAGACAACCTGTAATCAGAGTCCCTGGAGCAATCGTCGAACTGTCTGAAGGAATTACTTTCTTTATTCTTTGAACGCATCGAGTTTGCCTGTATCAACGAATCCCGAATCCACCTGTTTAACGTACCCATACGCTTCGAGTTGTTCTAACTGCTCTACGACATGACTCTGTTCGAGACCGCGCTCTTCGGCAATTGCTTCGACCGACATCGGGTCGTCCTCACTCAGTACGAGTCTGACTTCTAACTCGTCCATATACTGCGCGTAGTACTCATTGATCTCGTCTTCGAGCGGCGTTTGTATCTCGTATTGCTCGTACAGCTCATCAAGCGACTCGCGGATATGCGTCGTGAACCGTTTCCCACTTAGCAACTCGATCTGCTCTGCGACTTCGCTCTTGACCGCGTCGAAGTCTAGGTTCGTCTGTACCAGCGTATTCATGTCATCGACGTCGTCAGGACGCTTGGCGACTGTCTTGAACAAGAAGATGTCCTCCAACGCGGTTAGTTCAACAGTGAACTCGCTTGATTCGAGGTGTTCTTCGCTTCGCTGTTGCATCCCGTCGCTGAAGATAAGCTTGTTAGCGACCTGTCGGTTGAAGACGTCTATTCGGCATCCATCGGTGTTTTCGACGCATAGCCTGGCTCCCAACTGTTGATACGTCTCGCCAAGTTCGGACACTTCCTCGTAACCTCGTTCATCCAGCGCAGCGAGCAATCGGTCGAATTCGGCCTCCGTCGTGACCACTAGGTCGATATCCTTGGTCGTGTCTTTCAGTCCTCGAAACGACATCGCCCCGCCACCGATGAGGAAGGCCGTCACGTCGGAGTTGAGCACGGCTCCGAGTTCCTGCAGTTCGGCCTCGATATACGTCGCGTCGAACTGTGGGCGGGACGTCATACGGATATGTCGTAATCAGCGGCCGTCGATTTGAACGTGTCCCATTCCGGGAGCTTCTCCCCGGACACTGCGCCCTTGGATTCGAGGTACGAACAGAGATCTTGGACAGTGCCACTGAGATCGATGTCGGCTTCTCGATCGTATCGTTCAGCTATCCGTGTGAGGTCGTCTGCGTTGAGGTCGCAGTTAGCAATCAGTAACAGGCCGTATGACCGGTACCGAGCGCCGTCGTTGATGAGCAGTAGATGGCACAGCAGGTCTTCAGGAGCGAGTCCGTTTCGCTCCTTGGAGCGGAAATAGTACTGCTCTTCACGCGTTAACAGCGAAATTCCATATTCCTCAAGCGCCTCCGGACCAGTCTGGTGGAACAGCGGTGCTGTCACCTCTGTCCGGCAGCTGAATAGATACTCGTCAACGTCACTCCAGATAAGTCGGACGCCAGCAGCGTGGTCATTCGCTTCCTGTCGGTGTAGATGGCGTACAAGTGACCGCGAAAACGCAGCCAGCTCTTCAAATTGGTTCGTCAGCGCGAATCGGGTGTCCAGCTTGGTGACGATACCAACGTTCTGTAGTTGTTTGAGCCGGCGGTATACCGTTGCTCGGCTCGCATCGGTCCAGTTCGTAAGTTCCGCTGCAGTTCGTTCAGCGTCCAAATAATATAGAAACTGGATCGTCGGTCCAGCCAGAAGATCGGGAAAATCAACGTGTGAGAATTCGCGTGTGAGATCGGCAAATCGTTTGACCGGCTCAGCGTTCGACAGTGAAACCCGATACCGACCGTTTTGCTGGTCTCTGATCACCAGCTCGCTGTCCGCAAGTTTCGAGACAACACGGGACGTATGCCCCTGATCCCAATCGAGTTCGTCAGCTAACTCTCGTTGTATCAAGCCCTCGCCTGCGTACGTGCTCAGATATGAGAGCACGGTGAGCTCTGATTCTGAGAGCAATCTGTCTCATATTACGCAATCTAATTATAAATAACTTGTGCGATTTGAGACAGCACGCTTGTAGGCCTCGCGTTAGGAGTTCCCACTTCATCGATAGTTGCAGGACGAACCGTAGAACACAATCGGCTCACTACCAACTCAGGGCGCGTATTGCTGCCGGATCTTGTCCGGGGTCGGTTCTCTACGAGAACACATCAGACACCATCGAAGTGGTAGGGTACCAAACCCTTCAGCTGGCACTACTGGTGGTCGTTCATCGCCAGGATTGAATCGTGTATCCTGCAACTGTTCTAAGTGAGGGCAATCAACGTGCGTATGAACAACTGGTGCATCAGCTAATGAGTTGGACTCGACAGGCGCGTGAACACCCGGTACGGACGTTGGCCCGCGTTCGCGGTCGTGGTCATCTTTCTGCTCGTTTCGAATATCCTCCAGATAGCTATCCGGCCAATATTCTGCGACCCGCTCCCCACTGTCGGTATCGTTCACCTCGATCCACAGATTGTCCGCTGGCCATATTCTGAGTCGATAGGTATTGTCTTTCGACCACTGGTCGTCCCGATAGTCTCGATCATCAGTCAATGCCGGAATCGTCTCTCCCGTCTCTACAAAGAGATCAGCGCCACGCCCATGATATGTCTTCACACTCTCCTTGAGATTCACGATCCGGTATTCTTCATCGCCAAAGTGCTCTTCCAGAACCTCAAAGACTGCCTCCGCATCAATAGCATCGTATTGAGTATCGAGAGCCCTTCGAAACCGTTCTTCGCGGCTGTACGTCCGCAGGTATGCGCCATCACCCAAGCCTGTCTTCGAGGCCAGACTCAACTGATACCCGTCCTCATGCGGTTGAATCTGAATTAAGTACTCACCGTCGTAGATATTGGCAATGAATCCAGACTCGGGGTCCTCAGATACCTCGACTTCCGGTGTTCTAGGCTGTTTCGACGGCATGCATCACTCGATGTGTTTTGGCGACAACAAAACAATTCACCCCCATCATTTATACTTGTAGTCTCTGAAACCAGTGGCGTGAAGTCTGTCGCTATTAATATCGGCGCGAATAGCGGTCATACCGGCGGACGGGGACCGATTTACGAAGATGGGACCTTTCGGTACGTCCCTATTCCAGAGGATAACGAGACGGTCATGGAACCGACGTATCGTGACCTTGAACTTGGGTCTATACGACCGAAAAGTGCAGAGAATACAGTAGTCCATTTCGACCCGGAGTTTCCCGAAGTTGGCTTCAGCGAACGCTACACCTACGGAGACCGGCATTCACCAAAGACAGACCGACTATCGGAGCTTGAAGAAGGAGATATTCTGTTCTTCTACGCGACGTTAGACTATGTCGGTGAAGACAGTCCAGAGTATGACTGGATAAACGAAGATTGGGGAGCGTACGTTATTGGACACTTCACGCTAGAATACGACCCCCTCTCAGAGGACGAGTACCACTCCCTACCGGAAGAAATTAAGAAAAAATTCTCCACGAACGCTCATGTTCGACGAGAGGTTTTCGATGCTGAATCCCTTGTTTTAGGGAATCCGGACGGCTCACGGTTATACAAAACCCCGATTCCATTGAGTGCTGACTCCGGGACTGAAGCAAACCAATTCGTTACAGAACATTCGGAAGACTCCGGGAATGGCCCTTGGTATCGGCGACCTCTGAAATTCGATACGGATGGAACAAGGGCGCTCTTGCGGGCCCAACAGGACTACCACGATGAGCGGATAACTGAGGCAGATGTCGAATCTGAAACCGAGTTTGACCGTGTGGAACTTGAAGGAAAAGGGCAGTTACAGTGGTTTTTCCATTCATCACACTCTAAGTATCCCGTCCGAGATATCGTGAATCGAGGGAAGACGGAGCCATATATCGAGAAGGAGGCTGAAAATTTTTGTAACGAATGCTATCAGAATTCAATTAAAACGTTCGCAGAAAGCGATTCTCGAAGGTACTTATTCCTCTTCACACGGTGCCAAAATGAGACTCTATACGAATCTGGTGAGCGCCGGATTGTCGGATATATCGACAAAAAGCGTATGCTTGACATGGGTGACCGGGTAGCTGTCCAGGGTGATACCACGTTGGTTAGTTTTGAGAACAGTGTAGACCTGGTCGGAATCGTAGACTCTCCAAACTATGTCCGTAACGCTATCTTGGACGAGAAAACAGCTCAGCGACTTGTGCACTACTTCGACGAGCAAGAGAATATTCTCAACGACTGCCTGGATGAGGTAGAGCGATTGAAGCGAAAGCGGCGAGAGCACGAGCACAGCGAAGTTCCCCTGCCAAGCTCTTCGAGTGGTTGCTGAATAGAGAGGCTGAACCTCTTCATCTTCAAATGATAATAGAGTTTAACTGATTTCAGTTGTTTCTCGTCAGTGGCCGAACCCGGAGTCAGGGTCATCGTCGGCATCTCTGAACTCGTCTTCGAAGCGCTCGCGCTCCTCGGTTGAGTCAGGGAGGTCATAGTGCTGGTCTTGGACGCGGGGGCTTACATCGCAGCGCTGGTTGATGGCATCTGATGAAACGCCTCTGTTCTTCTGGTCAGTAATGTAGCCAGTCCGAACATGATGAGGTGCTCGGCTGCTCGGACACTTGAACGCAGAGTTATTCCGTTGAGCCGCTTCACAGTCTTCGGGGTCTCGGTCGTGGGGACACCCAAGCCCGACTTCGCATGGTCGAGTCCATTTGTACGCAATCTTCTGCAGGGTAGACGGCGCGATTCTACCATCACCTTTGCTGAGCAACGGCTTTCGACCCTCTGGATCAGTCACCGATGGGCGTTGAGTCTTGAGATAGTCTTTGAGGATATCGGCAGCGTCGCCGTACAACGTGATCTCTCGCTCGCTCTTCTCGTTGTTCTTCAACTGAGTCTCGTCTTGATGTTCGTAGTTGAGAACTCTTTCCTCGTGATCGAAGTCATCAACATCGCAGCCTCGTAACCCTCCCTTCCGGGGGCCGGATTGACACATCAGCTCCATCGCAACGTGCTCTACATCCGCATATTCGTACTTGCGGAGATATTCTAATGCTGCTTTGGCGATTTCAGGATCGAGTTGCTTCTCATCCACGCCTTCCCCGTTCTCATAATCCACGTTGGGGATCTTGACAGCTTTCTCGAATCGAACCGGGACCATTCGGTGTTCGATCATGTGCTGAACGAACTCGCGGAACAGGTACATATCGTCCCTGAGAGTGTTGTCCGATAATGGTTTCTCGCGCGGCAAGGAGTCATACTTCCGCCAGTTTTTGTATCGTTCTATGTCTTCACTGGCGAGCTCGTCCGTTGTTTCTGCGTCGATCTCCTCTTGAAGGTACGTCTGGATGTAATCGAACTTTGTCTCGTACTGATCTGTAGACTCGACGTCGGTCAGCTTCTTGTCCCGGAATTTTTCGAGGATTTCCATCACCGGGCGAGATTTCAGCGATAGTTCCGGGAACGAATCCGCAATTTCATCCACGACAGTGGAGGCAATTTCCTCCAGAAATTCGTCTGTCGGGTCCTTAGAGAGACGTTCCTTCAAAACCGCTACCTTGTCAGGATAGTCAGACATTGGTTGATTGGTGAATTTATGTAATTCGTGAGTCGGTAGTGTCAGTTGAAGTCGTCAAGCGAACTGTCGGCATTCGTGCGCGTACTATCCCCCGTGTAGGCGTCATCCGGGAGGATCTGCCGAATGCGATTTCTGAAGAAAATGCGGCGGTACCGTCGCCGACGTTCTGGCGTGAGGTAGTGATCCCGAACCGAACCGGGATCGGAAGCACCTTGTTCCTCAGCGAGTTTCCCCGCTGCTTCCAAAAGATCGGTTTCCGCGTCAGCTAGAATGTTATAATAGAACGACCGGCCGTGCTTCGGAGTAGCAGCCTCACCGTCAAGCGTCACGGCGGCTTTCCGACACAGCGATTTGAAGCGGCCGCGGGCTGTCCTAGCAGACAAGAATTCTCGGGATTCGTTCTTGCTTGGGTAGAGGTGTCCGTTCCAGTTCGGCTGCTGAGCGCGCTTATCCAAGAGACCGGCGAGCGCATCAAGACCGAACATGAGGGTGACTTCGCCTTGACCGTTCTTGCGTTCTCGTTCTTCAAATTCGATTGTCGGATCGTGCCTGTTGAACCGGAACTTATCGACGTGGATTGCTGGTAGTTCCTTCGTCCGGACGCCCCAAACGCAGTATCCAATCACCAGCATGCGTTCTTCGTTTGTTTCTGCGGCGATCCACAGTTGCTTGACTTGCTCACCAGTCAGGGGCGTCGGGTCAGTACTCCAATCCCACCGGAATTCGGCCTCGATTCCGTCCATTGGGTCATACGCGATCCGGCCTGACCGACCAAGCCATTCGAAGAATCGGTGAGTAGCGCGCAAGTGCTTGTGCGCTGAGTCGTCCGAGATTAGATCGACCCTGAGGGCCTTCCCGACTTCTTTGAACGCGGCGTAGACCTCGGGTTGGACTGACGGGTCATTAGCGAGCGCAATAATCGCATCATCTCCGAATTTTTCAGCGAACCGTCCAAAGACCTGATTGACCCGGGAGCGGTTCGTTCGCTTGGTTGACGGGGCCCAATTTCGGCATTCAACACGGTCGTCCAGGTAGGCTTTTGCTCTCTCGATGGTCGCAACGTCGTTAATCTTCCATTCGTACGCATCTGACCCGCCTGCGGACGTGAGCAAGATGAAGAACTCACGCGTCCCCATGTCGTGCTTCTCGCTGAGAATCCATCGCAAGTGGGAATACCCGTTCTCGGTTAACCAGCGCACAGTTGGGTAGTCCCGAGGTGTTTGCGGATTCTGGTCACTCCATTCTTCGAGGATTTCCTCTCCAATCTCTTGGACAGTAGTCAGATTGTGACTCCAGTCTCGATACCCTTCGGACTCATCCGAATCGATGTCTTCTGGCTCGTTTGCCATATCCCCATGTAGCATAGACGGGGAATAGTAACTAACAAATTGAGTATATGTTGGCGTAGGGATAGTGAATCCCAAACAGAATCACTACCGTAACAATTTTTCTATCATAGGGTGAATTCGCAATACAGGAAGCCAATTAGATCAGTAGATCTTCCGCAACTCACGGTCCACAGCTGTCCGGCTCAAGTAACATACGCTATCCGAAATATTTGCGCACATCGGTGTCGAATCTGACAAAGGTGGCATCGCCAGGAGAGGAGATATCCGGCCACGTCAGCTGATTTTTGATCAGGTCCACACTCTCCGTGAGCAATTCGCTCACACTACCCCTTCGCGGCCCTGCGTATTTTATATCCAACATGTCTGAATATAATATACTAAACCTGATGACCATTCATACTCAAAAATTGAGTACATACCCCCCTCGCCGTACTTGACCTAAAGAATAACGCTCGTACAGATGAGCAACTCGCACCACTGCCGAAACAGATTAGACTACATTCGCATGCCGATTAACGTCCACAACTTCAGTCGTTCTCTCACCTGACCCCTCTGCTTCGCGTTCTGCCCGTTCACGAGATACATTCGGTAACTCCCCACGGTCGTATTCCGCGGCAGGATAGACTGAAACACACGTACTTTTCAGCCTCGAATACTCACTTGAGTACAGTGGTTTCAACACGACTTCGCCACGCGTAAGCAACTCATGAAGTTGATCCGGGAGGTCGCTGATGATAGTGACTCGCGCACCGGTCACAACACCAGACTCCAGATCTTCGTTACTGACCTCAGACAGACCAGAAACACCCACAGGCTCCAGTGACGAGCGATCAACCGTATCAGTCGAAAGCACCGCCTTGTCCTGCCCTTCATGATAATACCATGCAACCATCGCACCACTAATTGGATTCAGTCTATCACTTTTAAATCCGACCTCCCGTACGAGCAATGCCGGGAGTTGGAACTGGTTTTGACTCGATACGGAACGTCGAAATTCAGACGGTGCCTGCCGCTCGAATTGACCGTTCTTTACTGCTTCAACCATTGATTCACGGAATTAAATGAAACACCCATGTAAAAACCCTCGTCAGCTGTGAGACCGCCAGCAGTCAACGTGTCGGGGACCAACAGTCCCTACTGCTCTCTCGATGCTGCTGGCGCAGCGACCTGGCCGAGATCAAATATCTGCAAGTCATCACGGTCAGCGGCTGCGTCACGAACAGACTGCGTGAATCCGTTTCGAGCGAACAGCGCATACTCGCGCTTGACACTCGTCCCATCGGAGGACCACCGAATTTCCTCCGTGTGGGATTCGAGTGAGGCGAGTGCGCTGTAATCGAGTGGTGCAGACGTGAACTTGCATTCGCCCGTCACCATGGTCCCGCCTGCAGTGAGCCCGCCGACATCCACCTCGTGGTCGTTGTACCACCAGCGGCCGATATCGGTGAACATCTCCTCGGGATAGAGTTCAGGCAGGATATCCCGGAACCGGATTTCGAACGCCGGACTCACGAAATCCGCTAGTTCCGGTTCGATAACCGTCTCGTACGCATCGGCACCCAATCGCTCTTACCGGTCTTCGTTCCCATAGACGAACCGGAACTAAAACCGGAACAACGGGTCGAGAATCCGGTAGCGTCCGCGCCGTGACTTCGTCTTGTCCTCCGTTACCGGAACCTCCCGTTCGACCACCCGGAGCCGCTCCAGTTTCTGCGTGTACGTCGAAATCTGCTTGCTGTCGATCCCGACGATTTGTGCGATCTCATTCGACATCGTGTTCCCCGCGGCAATCGCTTTCAGGATAGCAAAGTACCGGTTCGGCTCCGTCAGTTCAGTGCGGAGCACGTACTCCGGTTCGTCGTGCAGGGACCCCTGTCGTGACAGTAGCGCTCGCCGGATGACCGTTCTGAGGTCGTCGCCCAAACCGACGCCGTCCAGATAGTACGGTGTCCCGCCAAACAATCAAAACTCAAGTCGCCATTTATGTTGTTATTGATGGATTAGATATGTTTTAGAGAGATTCTTGAAGTGAAGGGCACTACACGTAGTTATTTCATCTAATTCTGGCTGGTAGTAAATGGAGGGTGATCTTGTCAACCAGGATGTTCCCCGGTCTATGAGGTTAATCGACGGACAGCAACACCAGTTCTGCGGGGCTATATTATAGAACCCAAGTGGCGACTTATTTCGACTTTCATAATTGTCGCGTCGACCAAATACGGGCGGCGATCACTTATTGCGCACCGGTGATTATTTTAATTCATAATTGATGTACGACGGCCCAATAATCAAACATACTGATGACTCAGCTCCAGCGCAGGCACCAGACAATGGTTCCTACACAGCACCGACTGCTTATGCGCCGTTTCCAGAGAAAGATGGGGGTGGCTCGAATAGCCGGAAGTATGGACCGATAGAACGCCGTGGAATCGACATTGAAATCTCTTCGCCTGTTGATGACGTTGAGACGCTATTCCGTCGGACACATCTCACTGCTCAGTTTCATGCCGAGAATCGTGATTTCTGGAAGGATATCTCAGCGTATGCGAACGATGGTGGGAAGCTCTATGATGAGGTTGTTCTGAATCTATGCGAGGAGAAACTGGCACTTGAGGGGATTAATCCGGTGGAACTTGATATCCCTGAGCGCCGGCTGAAAGCGCTCTTTCTGCGATTAGCGCGTGGGCAAAATGGAACGGAACTGCATGCCTATTTATTTGATCCTCATTCTGTCGACTCGGTTGTCTACACACTGCTCGGGTACGAAGGCCCGGATGATGTCCCCTCATACAACGTCTTACAGCGTGAGTTCCGCGAGCTTAGCGAAGGTAACGACGTAGATCTGGATGCCTTCGAAGATGCAGTTACCAGGACTGTGTATGCAGCCTATCGGGCGGGAGTCGTTCCTCCAGACGCAATCAAGGAGTCGTACAGTTTTGATGCTGTTGCGCCACCACTAAATGAGAGATCCGTCACACGTGAGACGAAAAAAGAAGAACTTCGGAATTGGGTCCGCCTCTTGTTAGACCAAACCACCGACCCGCTAACCTTCGGTCGCACTACCGGGAAGGTTGATCACGACATGCGGGCGTTTATCGGTGCCCTCGCTACATCGGCATTATTCGATTGTGGCTTAGAACAGATGAAAGATGTCTGTGATTGGGACTATCCCCGAGAGAATATCCCGTCGGGCGGCTGGCTTCACAACTACGTCCCTGAAAGAGTACCGTCTGAGTATGACTTAGGCGACTTTACTCCCGATGCAGACCACGCTTCGGTACCACGGATCGATGCACAATTTGATGCAGTACATACCCGGACGCTGGCTCTAGCGAAGGAATTTGGATTTTGGTCGCGGTCAGATCCGCTCAATATCGGCGCTGATATGTTCCGCATCGATTGGACGGGAGACTCCCTTGAAACCACAATTGGTCGTCCACCGAAAGCGGATAATGACGCTGTTACTGAGGAGTGGACCTTTCTCATCGCCGGTGGTATTGACACAGAAAGCCGATTTGTCCTCGGTGGCCGTTTGGTTCCGGCACTGGATGACTATCCAACGGCTCTTGATGAGATTCTATCGAACGCCTTCGACACCGTCGATATCGATTCGATTTTTATCGACAGCGAAAACGCTAGTGGCGAACTGATCGAGACAGTCCGACGCTTCGCGGGCGACGATTGGGTCATTAGTGCCCCGGATCATAATATCATCAAAGGTTTGAGGCGGTTGACACCGAGCAACTACGTTGGCTTCGCTCAAGACGTGAAGTGGAACACGGAGCCCAAGCCGAATGTAGTCACATACCCATACGATAGCGATGATCCGGATCTCATCGAAATCGACCCTGAGAAGGTGTTGATAGACGAGATCAGACATGAGAAGGATGGGGAAAAAGTCGCTATCCCACTTGCCACCGAGGACGAGAGGGATACCACAGTCCAAGGCTCGCTAGTGCCCGACGATTCCATACCGATGCTCACTGAATCGTTTTCGGATGTTGCCGCAGAGGATGGAACTGGAATTAATAAACACAAATTGCATGCGACGTATCTCACGGATCGCTCTCTACGGGATCGCTCGGGAGCTGGCGTTCGATACCAGTATATTCAACGGTGGGCTATCGAGCCGACTATCAACCAGATTGTGAATAACTTCATGCCGCACATCAAGAGCAAAGACGATAGACAGCGTCTGTACGGCATGCATATCGCCATTTTGTTTTATAATTGGCATACGCTGATTAATCGGTGCCTCTCACCACGCGGACTTCGGCTTGATGTCACCCATACCCAACTCCTCCAAGCAATTCGGAACGTTGCGTTTGAATCAAGCGACTACGATGCGTTCTGGTCAAAATAAATGCCCGAACAGACTATTCCAGAATAGCCTAATTGAGAATTGGCTATCTGACTATAGTCTCTTGGACGAATGACGGTGACAGAAGGTGCGGTTATCCCTCCTACTGGCAACCTTGACGACGAACGCTATCTCACTACCGACCAATACCTCAATCCCTATTGACCGTTTCTGATTCGTCGTCTCGCTCGCTCATCCAGCACACGACTGGCATATCCGGCATCATCCCGATCGCTCTCTGCAACAATTTCGAACGCCTGGCGCGAAATCTGCTTTGTCAGCAACTCCTCGTCTTCAATCCTCCAGGCAAACGGCTCGGCAGGATCAATCCCTCGCTCCTGCAGCATCTCCCCATCCACGCGCAGAGACATCACAAGCTCGTCTCCGTAGGCACGTGCCTGATCACGAGTCAACATCAGGGTATCGAGGTACCCACCAGCATCAGGAGCAGGGGTCGCCCACTCAACTGTCCACTCAGGTCCGACGTGAGATGCAGCCATGCCTCGTCAACGGGCGTCGGAGAAGAAGCCCTTCGATGATGCGATCGCCGACGAATCGCCAACTGCACTTTTGTTACTCGAAATCGAACGTGTCTACATGCCCACGGATGAGGCGTATCGTGTACAGGAAAATACGGGTAACTCCACTCATCCCTCCGTCGATGACGTCATCGAGCTCGCCTTAGAACGAGCGGCTGATCCCCGGCCAGAAGGGGACCCTGATGCCCACTTCGATCGATACGTCAGCCACGCTGTCGAAGCACACGGAAAATCCGCCGTTGCCGAGTGTATTCGTCTCGTCCTCGTGGAGGGACTTACCCAACGCTCGGCTGGCGCGGAAGTCTTCGGCGAAGAAGACTACGTACGGGGGATTGAGGTTGGCGTCGCCAGTCACGCATATCTCAGGGAACTTCTTGGAGAGCGAATAATTGAGTCCTGATTAGCACACAGAGCCACGTCCGAGAACACAGGCCCACTCAACTTTGGAGTCTATTTGCAGAGTCCAAAGTTCAAGTGGCTCGCGCCACGTATGATATATAAACAGAGTTCGTCGAGATGAGTGATCCTGCAGATTCCAAAGTTCGTGCGAAAGTATGGGTCACACCGGAGCAAGTCGAAGCACTCCGGTCCGCCTGTTACACAGTCGGCGCAGAGTATCTTCAGCAGCGCAACGAGGCCATCATCACGTCCATGTACGATACCGGGCTTCGAGTTGGCGAACTCGTCCAGGTAGATGTCTCGTTGCTTCGAAGCAATAACTCGGAACTCTACCTACCAACGGAGCTCCAGAAGGACTACCCCAACGAGAACTCGCCCCCACCAGTGACGCTCGAACTCTCGGACGATACCACACGATTGCTATCAGCCTATCTCACCAATCGCTGGAAGGATTCACCAGCGCTCTTCCCCTCCAGATCATCAAACAGGATCTCCGAGCAAGGCGTGCGGAACATGCTCCACAAAATCGCGGAAGCAGCAGCAGTTCGTCCCTACAAAATTGACGGGAGTCGTGGCGATGCCAGCGATGTAACGCCACACGCCCTTCGGCACGGAGTCGCATATCGAATGATGAACGACGAAGATGACCACACGCTCTACGATGTCCGGAACCGCCTTCGGCACCGAAGTATCCAGACGACCGAACGGATCTATGACCACCTGCTGAAAGTCTGAACCAGCAGAAGCGAATTCCCGACGATTTGAATTCAGTCAATT
>Ga0207720_100868_pt1 | contig 14717 bp, 16 predicted proteins | sample A23P2SouthBayCA_2_FD_187751 | JGI IMG/M metagenome (GOLD analysis project Ga0207720, IMG submission 187751) | Aerobic enrichment media microbial communities from Eden Landing Ponds, California, USA - A23 E3 (2) (SPAdes) | ecosystem: Environmental > Aquatic > Marine > Unclassified | place...
GTCCGGCTTCGTCTCGGTGACGTCGTCGGGAATCTCCTCGGGCACGGTATCGATGTTGACCGAGTTCGCGCCCGTTTCCGCCGCGATCCGGTCGCTCAGACCCTTGAGCTTGTCGACCCCGTACGGGATGTTGCGGTGCGAGTACCCCTTCGTGACCGACACGATCATCAGGTTCACTTCGTCCGGGCCGGGCGTCGGGTCATCGGCCTCGCCGACGGAGACCTCACCGCGCTGGGAGCCCGAATGAGGCGCACAGTAGTACTCGGCCATCTCGTCGGTGGCCGTGAATTCGACGGACTGAGTCGCACCTTCTTCTGAGACCTCCTCGCTGGCGAGTATCTCGTTGCCGTCGGCGTCGACGATGACGAAGTTATGAGCGTCGCCCGTCGTGTTCGTCCACTTGACCGTGTAGCTCTCGCCGGCCGTCAGGTCCAGCGTCGGGTTCGTCTGCCCGTCGATCGAATCGGGCGAGACGCCGACCCAGACGTGATTGCCCTGCTCGTAGTTACAGACGTTCTCCGGCGGGCCCTGAACCTCCCCGTCTTCCCAGACGTACTCGCCACGGCCGCGGCCGCTGCCGCCGGCCTCGACGTTGACCGCTTCGAGTTGGATGACGTTGTCGTCGCTCTGTCCAGCGGCCAGCCCACCGAAGCCGGTGAGGCCCGTCGCACCGATCCCCGCCGCCTGGAGGAAGCGACGGCGACCGGTCGACATCGTCTGACCGAGTCCGCGCTCTCGCGTGTTCGATTGGTCGTTGTGGTTCATCATCTTAGCGTACCTCGTAGTGCTGAATCTCTGATCGATACGTCGGTGTAGGTTCTCGCTCGTGTTGCTGAATTATCCGCATTAGGTGCCCTCCGTAGCGTTGTCGGGCATGCTGCTGTTGCCACCGGTCGACTCGTTGGTGTCGTCGGAGTCGATGGTGTCGATCTCCTCGTCGACGCTCGCGCCGGCGCCGGAGTCGCCGGAGACGCCGGCCTCGGCGGCCTCGTTGTTCACCGTGACGTCGAAGTGCGTGTACGTACTCATAATCGCCGGGTGGTCCGTGTTCTCTTGGAGCACGTCGTACGGGACCGCGGTCGCGGCGACGAAATCGCCGGCTTCGAGGTCGTCGTAGTCCTCGGCTTCCTCGGCGGTGACGGTCGTCCCGTATTCGTTGCCCGAGAGGTCCGGATACTGGCCGTCCTCGCCGTCGGCCATCACGATAGGCGAGTGAGGGCGGACATCTTCGGCGTCGAGGTCGTAGCGGTCCTCGGTGATGAAACTCGCGTCCGGCGAGTGGAGGCTGATCGTATACCGGAGGTACACCGTCGTCGTGTTCGTCCCCGTGTCAGTCTCCTCTTGGAACGCACTTGTGTCGCCCGCAGCGCCGTAATAGCCGTTCTGGGCGTCAATCGGGTCCCCCATCAGCGTGCCGTCGAGGTACGACTCCATCGTCGCGCCGCAGTTGTACGCGCCGTTTTCGTAATCCGGTGCGCCGTCGTCGTCGTAGACCGTGATCTGCTCGTCGCCGGCGAACCAGTCGAGATGGAACTCTCCGTTCGTTCCGGGTCCGGACTCGTCTTCCGACTCGTTCGACGTGCCGTTCGCGTAGCCCGTCGCGCGGAAAACCGGCATATAGTCGAGGTCTTCGATCTCCGGCGGATCGAGGTCGATCTCGCCCGTGGCCGCTTCGACAAGAACGCGAACCTTCCCGACGACGTCGTCCATCCCGTCCCAGGTGACGGACAACGACGGCTTGATGAATACTTCGTCGACCTCACCAGCATCGCTTTCGAGCGTATCGGGGTTGGACGACGAGATGTCGACCGTGGCGGCGGCGGCGGAGCCGGTCAAGGCCGTGACGCCCAGGCCAGTGCCGGTAGCGACAACACCGGTCCCCCCGATATATTTGAGTACAGTACGTCGATCTGCGTCTTTCAAACCGTCAAGTGGTTGCTTAGACATGTCTGTTTACCTACCCCAGATGGGCGTCGTTGCATACTGCTGTGTGGCTTCCACCGGCCACGGAGTATGCAGGTGAAAATATATTGGGCAGTATTTATATTTATGGGATCTGTTAATACGTATCACGCTCGAATCTACCGTATGACCGTCGCGTAAGTGACGCACACGTGAACCGCCGCGCCGACGAATAACCTCCGATATTTGCGGTCTCCCCCGCTGCTGTCGGGCGGTTCAACACGCCTTTTCGTCTCCCGTCAGAGCCGCTGAATCGGTGGAAGGCGTTCGGTGTCTTGCGACACGGACAAGCAAGACAATATGAGCGTTTCGTCCATAATTTTATTTTGGGTTGGGGGGATCGGTTGGGTATGGACGTAGGAGTCCTCACAGTTGCACTGGGCGAGGAACCGTTAGATCAAACGCTGGAGTACCTCTCCGATATCGGGGTCGGTGCGGTTGAGTTCGCCTGTGGCGGGTTCGTCGGCGACAGCCATCTCACGCGCGAGGAGTACCTCGACGACGAGGCGGCACAGCGAGAGCTGCTCGAACTGGTCGACGACCACGATCTCGAGATCAGCGCGCTCTCGACGCACAACAACCCGCTGCATCCGGACGACGACCGCGCCGACCGAGCGGTAACGGAGATCCAGGAAGCGGTCCGCCTCGCCGACCAGTTAGGGGTGGACAACGTCAACACCTTCTCGGGGCTCCCCGGAGGCGGACCGAACGACGAGGTTCCGAACTGGGTGACGGCGCCGTGGCCGCCTGAACACGCCGAGGCGCTCGACTATCAATGGGAGGAGGTCGCCATCCCGACGTGGACCGCGCTGGCGGAGCACGCCGACGACCACGGAGTGAACATCTGTATCGAGATGCACCCGAACATGCTGGTGTACGAGCCGACCGGGCTGATGCGACTCCGAGAGGCAACGAACGACCGGATCGGCGCCAACTTCGACCCCTCGCACCTCTACTGGCAGGGGATCGACGTCACCGAGGCGATCCGGTACCTGGGCGAGCGCGACGCGATCCACCACTTCCACGCCAAAGACACGAAAGTGTACGACACGAACGCGCGCCTGAAGGGCGTGCTCGACACGGAGCCGTACACCGCGGAGGCCGACCGCTCGTGGCTGTTCCGCTCGATCGGTTACGGCCACGACGAGGCCCACTGGAAGGATATCGTCTCCACACTCCGGATGGTCGGCTACGAGGGGGCCCTCTCTATCGAACACGAGGACTCGCTCACGTCGGGCCGCGAGGGACTGGAACGGGCCATCGACGTGCTCCAGCGGGCGGTCTTCGAAACGCAACCGGGCGACGCCTACTGGGCCTGAATCCACGGCGATCGCCCGTGTCGCTTCGTCGTTTCACTTATAAATAACCTACCACCAGTCGAAGTCGATCGAAATACGCGGAGACGGCCGTGGTGTATTGCCGAACTATATTTTCCTAGTAGTATACAAAATGTTGATTATTTTGGCGTCGATCGAAGCCGGACTGCAGTGTTCGACCGGAGTCGAAAGACCGGTCGACACTTCTCTGCCGGCGGACAATCACATAGGCGACCTCGGGTATCTCCTCGGATATCCGTGGACGCGTCTGTTTCCAAGAGCGGCGTATTTTCAGTTTCACCGGCTATCTCCCGATCTATTTTAGCTATTACAATATGATCTACTTTTATTGTTGATCTGCATTTAGCGAATCCGGCGATGTCCCACTGGGATACCGTCGCGACACACTCTGATTTCAGATCGCATTCCACGCGAGGTTGCTTCCAATCGAATATATCGTTATATCTACTGTATGGCATAAATATTTATTTTCATACATTTCTTATGCAGAGTTGGTGACAGCAAAACCACGGCTCTGAGCGCGCTATCCGCTAGCAACGAGCGTTGACTTGTTGTGAGGCAACCAAGAGTGACGGGTGCGTCCACTCATCGAGATTTGGCTGAGGGAGCGCGTCGGGGTCGCCAACGACGGCAACCGGCCTGGCACGCTCGCCCGATAGGACCGAGTTGAACTCCTCGTGGTCGTCACCGAGGAGCGTGGAGACGTTGACAGCCGGATCCTGCCGTCCACTCCCGGCGACACTATCCATCATTGTATTCCGGTCTTTATGTTCAGGTGATTGATGATGTCGGATTTTGGAATACTCTCTCAGACGGTCCTCAGAGCCGTTTCAGTTTGTCCGACAACACACCGTACAGTCGATGTCGTCGCCAAGCGCGTCCGGACACTCGCAGAGGCGAGGCGGTTCGACGCATATTTCGCCGTTGGCGGCGACCTCCTCGTGAATGAGTCGCTACGGGACGGCCGGTCGGTTCTTGCTCCTGTCTGCCGTCTGGGGGACGGCGTTCATGGCGACGGACGTCGGCTTGGCCGATCTCCCCGCGGTGCCGTTCGCGGCCGTGCGCTTCGACGTCGCTGCCGCCCTGCTGTTCGCCGCCGTGTTCGCCTCCGGCGCCGACGTCCGCCCTCGGACTCGGGACGACTACGTTTACGTGCTCGTGGGTGGCGCGCTCATCATCGGCGCGCACCACGCGTTCCTCTTCGCCGGCCAGAAGTACGTCACGGGCGGTGTCGCCGCCGTTCTGTTGGGTCTCGTCCCCGTGGTAACGCCTGCGCTCACGCGTCTCGTCTCCACCGACGAGGAGTTCACCGCCGCTACGGCGCTCGGCGTCGCACTCGGGTTCGCTGGCGTCGTCGTCATCGCCGACCCCGACCCCGCGAATATCGCGGACAGCGTCTTCGGCGTGTCGCTCGTGCTCGCGTCCGCGCTCGCGTTCGCCGTCGCCGCGGTCGTCACGCACAGCCGATCGCCGTCGATGCCGTTCCTCTCGACGCAGGCGTGGATGATGGCTATCGGCGCCGTCGTCCTCCACGCTGTCGTGCTCGCGCTCCCCGGCCAGTCGTTCGCGGCCGCCACGTGGACGCCGTCCGCGCTCGGCGCGCTCGCGTACCTCTCCGCGGTCGCCGGCGTCGGCGGATTCCTGCTCTACTTCGTGTTGCTGGACGACCTCGGTCCCATCGAGATGAGCTTCATCGAGTACGTGATCCCCGTGTTCGCGGCGCTGGCAGGCTGGTTCGTGCTCGGGCAGGAAGTGACGCCGGCGACCGTCGCCGGGTTCGCGTTCATCGTGGCGGGGTTCATTGCCGCGAAGTGGCGGACGTTGCGTGGGACATAGATCGGGGGAACAGTGATCGGGAGACCCCTTCGAGCACAGGGCGCACTCCGAGAAATTCGACCCTACGCATTTTTATTGCCCTCACGTGAACGAGTGGTATGTCGAACCTCGGGGTACCGAACGACCGGGCGCCGGCCGCAGACCTTCTCGCCGTCGTCGTGAGTGTCGTGCTGGTCGCCGGTGTCGTGTTCACCCCGCTCGGCGAACTGCGCGTTCTTGCGGTCGTCATCGGTCTCCCCTTCGTTCTCCTCGTTCCGGGGTACGCGCTCGTTTCGGCGGTGTTCCCACGCGCCGGCGAGGTGGCACCGGACGCCGACACGGGGGTCTCGTGGCTGGCCCGACTCGGATTGAGCGTGGCCGGAAGCGGTATTGCCATCACCGTCGTCGGTTGGGTGCTTGATTTCACTATTTGGGGATTCGATCGGACGGCCATCATCGCGGGACTCTCGACGTTTACGCTCGCGGCGGCGGCCGTCGCGTGGTACCGGCGTCGACGGGTCCCGATGCCCGACCAGGCGGGAACCGACCTCGGCTCAGTCCGGTCGGCGGTCCGGACTGCCGTGGACGCGCAGAGCGCCGTCGGCGTCGTCCTCACGGTTCTCGTGGTGGTCGCCGCTGCCGGGGCGATCGGTGTCGTCGCCGACGAGTCCACCGGCGGCGGGTCGGTCGTCGAACTGTACGTCCTCGGACAGAACGACTCGGGCGAACTCGCGGCGGGAGACTACCCGTCGAACGTGACGGTCGGTGAGCCGATCACCGCCGGTATCGGGGTCGGGACGAGCGACTCGGCGTTCGACGGCTACGTCGTCACGCGTCTCGAACGCGTCACCGTCGACGGGGAGACGGTTACTGTCGAACAGTCGCGACAGCTCGATCGGAGCGAGTTCCGGGTACCTGCCGGCGAGCGGACCGTCCGTCGACACGCCGTGGAACCGTCGGTGGCCGGTGAGCGACTCCGGATGACCTATCGGCTCTACCGAGACGGATCGGCCGACCCGATCCGACGGGTTCACTTCTGGATCACGGTCGAACCGGCGTAACGCCTCCCGGATGCCGGCTGCTGAACGCCGTGATAGTTCGAGAATCTCAAAAAGTAAACGTTAGTGTTTATCTAATAGCACACGATACGTACCGACAGGGACCACACCAAGTGGCTCTTCAGGAGATAGATTGTGGAATCCAACGCAGTGCCGGTCCGGCGAAGTACTGAGCGGCTACCGATGTCGGCTACGAGCGTCACCGAGAGTATCGGGCGGAACGTCGGCCCGGGCGATCCAACGGGTCTCCCGTCCCCCGTGACGACTGAGACGGCCCGGACAGCACTGTTTGTCTCCACGACATGAGTGACACGTCGGCGTCTCGCTTGCTCCAAGGCGTTGCCGTTGGTGTCGTCCTCTCCGACCAGAACGAGGACGCCGTATTTCGGACCGCCCTCCGTGCGAAGAGGCGCGGCCATCCGGTTTTCGTGACCTCCCTGCGAGAGGACTCCGACACGCTGGACGCGTTGGCGGACGTCGGCGCCGTCGTCATCGCGCCGCCCTCGGAGCAGGCCTCCCAGAGCGACCTTCACCGGTTGCTGTCTCGGACCGCGAGGGAGCGCGGGTCGACGGGGATCATCCTCCAGACGCGCGACTGCCCCCGGATCGACTACGATCGGACGGCCGCCGCGTTCGAACGGGCCGACTACGAGGTCATCGCGATCCCCGAACACTGGGAACAGACGCCCAACGGACCGACCGTCGTCGTCGGCATCCCGGCGTACAACGCCGCCGACAGCATCGGCCAGGTCGTCGAGCGCGCCGCCGCGTACGCCGACGAAGTCATCGTCGTCGACGACGGGAGCCGCGACGAGACGGCCGACCACGCTCGCGAAGCTGGCGCGACGGTCGTGGTCCACGAGCGCAACCGCGGGTACGGCGGGGCGCTCAAAACCCTCTTCCGCGCGGGCGCCGATCGGCGGGCCGCACACTTGGTCGTGATCGACGCCGACGGGCAACACGACCCGGGAGACATTCCGACACTCGTCGAGACGCAGACCCGTCACGACGTCGACATCGTCATCGGAAGCCGCTACGTCGGCGAGCGGAAGACGAAGATCCCGCTCGTCCGGTCGGTGGGGCTGGCGGTCATCAACAACCTCACGAACGCCAGCCTCGGGAAGCTTCGTCCCAGCGGCTTCATCCGTGACACCCAGAGCGGCTACCGGTGCTACAGCCTGTACGCGACGCGCTCGCTCGCGAGCGATCGGCTGATCGGAGACAACATGGGTGCGAGCACGGACATCCTCCATCACGCCCTTCGAAACCGCCTCAGCGTTTCGGAGGTCGAAACGACCATCTCCTACGACGTCGAGAACGCCAGTTCTCAAGGGTCGGTCTCCCACGGGCTCGACCTCCTCCGGAACATCCTCTGGACGATCGAATACGGGCAACCGCTCCTCATCCTCGGCCTCCCCGGTGGAGTGATAACCCTACTGGGCGTCACGATGACGGTCCAGCTGATCGCACGGGCCGTTCAGACGGGAACGCTCGTCTCGGCCCGGTTGGTCCCGCCGATCCTGTTCGCGATCGGCGGGGTGTTGTTGTGTATCGCGGCGGTGATGATGCAGGTGTTGAATCGCCATCCGAGTATCGCCCGACTACAGAGCGACGAAAACAGCTAAGCAGCCGGATCGACTTCACGACTGTATGACAACGCTCGCGTGCGTGGTGATGTATGTCTCGTAGGATCGCAGCGGGCGGTCGCCTCCGCGATCGGTTCGGACGGCGAAATCCGGCGCCGGTGTTCGGGGTGGTCGGTGCCCTCCTTCTCGGCGGCGGACTGGCGGTTCCCGCGTTCGAGACGCTGCTGTTCGTCTGGGGCGGAACCGCGCTGTTCGTCGCGTTCCTCCTCCGGTTCGTGATGACCGGCTCCACGGTGTCGTCGTCGGTCACGACCGACATCTACACCGCGATGGCCGCCAACGTCCGACGGCTGACCCCGGCAGACGACCACGAATACGTCCCAGGCTCCGGCGGGGTCACGATCGTCGCCGGGGACCGCGAGTTCGACGCCGCGGGCGAGCGACTCTTACGGACGCACGACGGTTTCACAGCGGCCGAGACGGTCAGTGACCAGCTTTCGGTGTTGGTCGACGTGTTGGTCAACGACCTCGAACTGGCCGCTCGCGCGACCGCAACGGTCGACGGTGAGCGCGCGACCGTGACGGTCACCGGAAGCCGTGTCGGCACCGCGGAGCTGTTCGATCACCCCGTGGCGTCGGTTATCGGGGTCGGGCTCGCCCGCGGGCTCGAAACCCCGGTCGCCGTCGAGGCGACGCGTGAAGACGGGGCGTTAGTCGTCGTCGCGGACCCCCTCGAAGGACACGGCGAAAGCCCTCCTCGGGACGAGGAGAACGTCACAGCGTCCGAATGAACTTCTCGAACGTCCGAACGCCGACTAAGACGAGAAACACGAGCGCCCCGGCGATCAGCGGCCACCGGAGACGCGTCCGCCAGCCGACGGTCGCGTGAATCGGTGACGTCAGCGCGGTCACCACCGCGAGCCCGACGAAGGAAAGGATGAACGCGTATTCGAGCGTCAGCCGCCCGACGCTCGCCAGGACTCCGACGCCAGCGAGCATCCAGCCGGTCTGTCCGAACAGGAACTGGCGCTGGCGAGCGGTCGTCATTACCCGCGATACTCTGGCGGAGAGTATAATCTCACCGCTGTGTCGACAACACTAGCTTCAAGAACGCCCTCCGTATCTGGTTCCGTATCGATGTTCCCGTGGACTCACGCCGCCTTCGGCTACCTCCTGTTGCTCGCCGTCGCCGTCCTCCTCCGTCACCGCCTCTCGCGGGCCGAACTGATCGCCGTGGTCGTCGGCACCCTGCTCGCCGATCTCGTCGACAAACCCCTCGCGTGGTGGTTCACCGTTCTGCCGTCCGGTCGCTCGCTGGCTCATTCGCTACTGATCGCCGTCCCGCTCTCGGTGCTCGTTCTCGGGGTCGCGTGGTATCTGACCCATCCCGAGGTGGGGTTCGCCTTCGGGGTCGGCTACGCCAGTCACCTGATCGGCGACAGCTACGTCGCGCTCTACTACTGGCGTCCCGAGGAGTTCACCTACCTCCTGTGGCCGCTGTTGCCGGCCTATCCTTACGACGATTTCGCCGGCCTCGCCGACTTTTTCTCTCAGGTGACGATCACACAGGAATTTCTGATCTTCTTCACCGCGGCGGCCGCCGTCGGCGTCGGCTTCCTCGTGCAGTTCGCACGCGCCCCGTCGCTCAACCGGTAGCGTCGCCGTCCCCTCGACCAGCGGCTTATTTATCGCCGGCTCGCGAGGGGTCGTCATGACGCCGACGATCACCGACGAGACGATACTCATCACCGGTGGGGCGGGATTCATCGGGGGCCATCTCGCCGACGCCCTCTGCCCCGACAACGAGGTTCGCATCTTCGACACGTTCGCCAGCGGCGTCCCGGCCAACTGCCCGGACGAGGCGACGGTGATCGAGGGGGACATCCGCGACGACGCGGCGCTCGCGGCCGCCGTCGACGGCGTCGACATCATCTTCCACGAGGGCGCGATCGTCAGCGTCGCCCGCTCCGTCGACGATCCGACGACGAGTCACGTGGTCAACGTCGACGGCACCCTCGCCGTGCTCGAGGCCGCCCGCCGCGAGGACGCCCGGGTCGTCTTCGCGTCGAGCGCGGCGATCTACGGCATGCCGGAATCGATCCCAGTCGCCGAGACGGACCCCAAAGAGCCCACCTCGCCCTACGGGCTCGAAAAGCTCTCGGGCGACCACTACTGTCGGCTGTACGCCGATCTCTACGGGCTCCCCACGGTCGCGCTGCGGTACTTCAACGTGTACGGCCCGCGTCAGTCCGGCGGCGATTACGCCGGTGCCATCACCGCGTTCGCCCAACAGGCCCGCGCCGGCGGGCCGCTGCGGGTACAGGGGGACGGGACCCAGACACGGGACTTCGTCAACGTCGCGGACGTGGTTCAGGCGAACCTGCTGGCGGCCACCACCGACGCGACGGGAGAGGCGTTCAACGTCGGGACCGGCGTCGCGACGACGGTCGCCGACGTCGCCGAGACCGTCCGCGATCAGATCGCCCCGTCGGCCGACATCGAACACGTCGAACCGCGTCGGGGCGACATCCGAGAGAGCGTCGCGGACATCGGAAAGGCCCGCGACCGACTGGACTACGAGCCGACCGTCTCGCTCGGTGAGGGGTTGGAACGCTACTTGTCGTAGCTTCGTCCTCGACAGTTCTCCCTTCCGTCCTCGACAGTTCTCCCCTCGTCCTCCGCGGTTCGTCCCTCAGTTCTCCACGACGACGGCCCCGACCATCCCGGCCTGATGCGGGATACAGAAGTACGGAAATTCCCCGGCCGTCTCGAACGTGTGGCTGTAGGTCTCCCCGGCCCCGACGCTTCCGCCGCTCGGAAAGGCCTCGCGTGCGGCGGCTTCGGTCTCGAAGTCTCCGGACGCGAAGTACGACGCGTTCTCGGGGAGGTCGGCCTCGTAGGCGGTCACGCTGTGGGCGATCGAACCGGTCGTCTCCCAGACGACGGTCTCACCGACGCCGATCTGTACCCGTCGCGGTTCGAATTTGAGATCGTCGGTCATCGCGACGACCGTCGGTTCCTGACCCTCAGTCGGTGGCTCCTCCCCACCCTCCCCGCCGGACGACGACCCGCCACAACCGGCTACGCCAGCGGTGAGGGCGGTTCCGCCGAGCCGCAGTACCCCCCGTCGGTCGTACATACGCGTCATCCACGAGCCAGTGACGTAAGGACCTCTCGCCTCATTCTCTAAGTTGACACCGCCCGTTCTTCCCGAGTGGGCAAGCAAACTCTGATTTCATCGAAAACCAGGACGCCGACGAAATGTCGGCGCCGCACCGCTTCTGGCGCGGAAATACCGTTTTTGGTTACTCTTCCGGCAGGGCCTCCTCGAGTCTCTACCTGCGTAACGGGATCGTGGCTGCCCGCTCTCCTCCGCGGTCCCGCTCGGGTGGTTCGCATCCACCTTCGCCTGCGTCTCTTGCTCAACCGTCGCCTCGATCCGGCGTCTCGTCGACGACCGGGAAGCCGCCTTCATCGACCGCCTGCCCGCCCGCTTTCTCGAATGCCTGTTCATCCACCGCAACGACCTTTCCGCTAGCGTTGTTACTAGACATCGGAATCACTACAGGGTGATTTCCGACGAAGGCGTTCACGCGCCGACACCGCGATGCTCCTCCATCGCGGTTTTCCGACGACACCGACTGACAGACCCATCTGCGCGTGGGGCGGGCCGGTGAGGCTATACTGTGCAGCCTTGGCAGTTGCGGACGATACAACGGATATCGGCAGTAACCCCCGATCACTCCGCGCCGACGGCGGTACTGACACGAGCTGTCGCGGCCGCTTGTCAGTAGTCTCCAAGAACGATCCGTCGTACCGATTGTGTCGTGTCGGTGGCGTTACTCTGCGAGTGGGAGCCGGACAACGAAGATAGCGCCTGTCGGATCGTTGTCCTCTACCCAGATCTCGCCACCGTATTCGGTGACAAGCGTATCAACAAGATAGAGACCGATCCCCGTTCCGGGACTCCCGAGCCCCCGTTCTCCTTTGCCGAAAACGGTGTCTTTGTGATCGTCGGAGATTCCCGGCCCGTTGTCGGCGATGCGGACTTCCACTTCGTCGTCGCGGACCGCACACGAAATCTCGATATGGGGAGTCTTCGCGTCGTTGTGCTGGACGGCGTTGTTGAGGAGGTTCCGGAAGACCGCGCTGAGCATACTGTTGGCAGCGACCTCCACGTCAGGCGGGCCGTCCTCCAGTACGAACTCTGCATCTGGGAAGGATTCCTCGCGAAGCGAAAGCTCGGTTTCGAGGACCGAACGGAGCGGCACGGGTTCCACGGTGAGCTCTTCGTCCGAGACGACCGTTTCCACGTACTCACGCGCAACCTCGGTCAGTTCAACGACGTGTTCACTGCTGGCGAGGATCTTCTGCAGGTATTCACGCCCCTCGTCGTCGACGTGGTCGTCGAGCATTTCCGCCCAGCCGAGTACGACGGCCATATCGTTGCGGATGTCATGGCGAACAATCCGATTCAACAGCTCAAGCTCTTGCTCGCGGCGTTTTTGATCCGTGATGTCGGTGGAAATGCCGACGATCTCCGAGACGTTCTCCGCCTCATCTCGTAGCATAATCTGCCGATTGAGTGTCCATCGAATTGAGCCATCCGGGCGAACGACGCGCCCTTCATACTCCGTATCACGGAGTTCACGGGATGATTCCTCGATGTTTGCGCGAACACGCTCTCGGTCGTCGGGATGAATCGTCTCAATCAGTTTTTCAATGTCGTCTTCGATTTCGGCGGGTGGGATCCCCCAGATCTCTTCGAATCCGGCACTAATGTACTCGAATTCTCCGGGCTTGGACGCTGTCCAGAGAGCGACGCCATCGAGTTCATCAAATAGCGACCGAAAATCACGACGCTTCCCCAGCGATTCAGTTCTCATACCGCTTTCTGTAGCCCACATCTGATAAATTCTGGTTTAAAACTCTCGACTCTTCCAGAGTTCTTATCAGATAGTTGTGGCGATCGGGGCGGGCCGGCATGTATCGAAACCAAATCTACGGCACGTTCGCTGATCGTGGAGTTAAGGATCAAATTAAACGGGATCGCGATCTCAGAATAGAGTATGTCGGCCCTTCGGTCGGCTTTCTGACGCCGATTAACGATGGAGGAAAGAAATTCGCTATGCAACCGGAGACCATCCGCTGATCCAGCCTGGGGAACGCTGCCCGCTTGATGAAGGCTACTGACGCCGAACCGTCGAAATCGACGGCCAACTGGCCATTGAAGCGGGAGACTCCGTGCGACCGCTTCAGTTGATCGTACGGAAAGCGGGATCAAAGCCGTTGAGTTCACTAATACGGTCCTGAATTTGTCCGCGGATTCGACTTACTTCCTTGCGTAAGTCTTCTACTGCGGCCTCCGTTCCGCTCGCACTGCTGTTCTCGATGGCGACGATCTTCGAGGTCAGCCTGAAGTATCGCTGGAGTTCATCGTCGAGTTGCGACCGTAACTGGAGTTCGTGGACAGTCTCCTGGAGTTCGGACTTTGTCAGCGGTTTCGTGAGATGCTCGTCGCAGGGGACGTCGACCAGATCACATCCGAGCTCAGTGCTCGTGAGCATCGCCTTTTGATCTTCAATGTCGCGTTCATTCATTTTCTGGAGTACGGTAGACCCCGGAATATCTGGTATCCGTCGATCGAGGATCACAACGCTGACATCCGAGTCGTACCACGTGAGCGCATCCGATCCCGAATTGGACGTACGCACGTCATACTCTGGCTCTAGCCACAGCGAGTACGTCTCGGCGAGATCCCTGTCGTCCTCTACCACCAGCACCGTCGGGTCTGCGGAGTCGGATTCTCTTGGCATAGTTGTGAAGGCCCATGATCGAATCTCGGGGAGTACCGGAGCAGCACGGGTTCACCGTCCCAGGCTGGCAATCATCTGAGGACACGGTTATGTGTGCTTCCGGTATGACACGTCGCCAGCGGAGGGATATAAACCGTCGACCAATTTCGGGCAAGCCGCGAGGGGGGCTCTCGCAGGTCGCGACCCGGATTTACGGGACTGGGGGTCGTTGGGGTGATCGATGGACTACGATTCGCTTCGTTCCCATCTGAGGGAAGGACTCGACTACCGCGACGTGATCGCCCTACCAGACGGGAGTGTCGACCGATATTACAGCGTCGCTGACGTGACCGGCGAGCGAATTCAAACCCTGTCGGCGTTTGTCGACCGCCTTTCCGATGGCGGCGTGAGATCGCTGAAGCTGGTCTCTGAGAGGGTCAGACCGGGAGGACAAGCAGTGAACGCGGCCCGTCAGGTATCGGTACTCGGCCCCAACGTAACTCTGTACGGTCACCTTGAGGACCCCAACATCGGGCCGTTTCGCTTCTCGACGGTCTCGATGGGTGCACCGGCAACAGTCCACGTACTCTCCTTCGATGAAGAGGGGATTATGCTCGCCCACGAGTCCGAGGATATCCGCGAGTGGCGCATCGAGGACCTCTTTGCAGCAGTTCCTACAGATCCAGACACGTGGCTTTCGGACGAGGTGGTCGTCCTCCAAAATTGGGTTGGTCTTACCGGAATGACGGACGCCATCAAAACGCTCGCAGACATCGATCTCGGCACAGCGACTTTCGTTTTCGACCCAGGCGATGTGACCACCTCCGAATCCGAGCCGCTCAGGGACCTCTGTCGGGCGCTGGATGCTCTCGCTAGCGAGTGCGAGGTCGTACTAACGGCGAATGACCGTGAACTCGGTCGTCTCGCAGAGGTCGCCGGCGTGAACGCGACCGGAATGGACAGATATCTGACCCTCCGCGAGAGTCTGGGTGTCGACGCCGTCGTCCTCCACGACAAGCAGTGCTCCGCAGCCGCGACCGACGACCTAACAGTAGTCGAGAATTTTGCTGTGTTGAATAGGTGCTGAGTCACGGTTACAGCGGTTCACACAGCGGTTCTATGTTGCTGATGGCGAACATCAGAACAATTTCACGGAACTGACGA
>Ga0207720_100869_pt1 | contig 14702 bp, 14 predicted proteins | sample A23P2SouthBayCA_2_FD_187751 | JGI IMG/M metagenome (GOLD analysis project Ga0207720, IMG submission 187751) | Aerobic enrichment media microbial communities from Eden Landing Ponds, California, USA - A23 E3 (2) (SPAdes) | ecosystem: Environmental > Aquatic > Marine > Unclassified | place...
GGTCCTGTGCTTTGTGTTGTCTATAAGTAGATAATATTTTATTGACAGGTTTGATACCGCAAAAGAGACTCGCGGTGACCCCGAGAAAGTAGTCGTATCGGCGAGCGGGCAGCGGTAGCATCCGGTCCAAGAATTCAGCGTCTGCAAGTACCGAGGCACCCTGGACGATATTCTCGTCACTGACGAGTCGACGAAAGACGTCGATCGAATCCGTGTCCGAATTCGGCGAGAAATCCTTTCTCTGCCAAAGCGTCCCGCCAGTAGATCCGTTCGGGTCCACTATCTCCGTGTTGTGCCACAAGAGCCTCGCATCGGTTTCTCGATACGCCGAAAGCATCACCTCGATCTTATTCCGAACCCAGCTATCGTCCTGGTCGCACAGGAAGATCAGATCTCCGGAACTCAGTTCGATCGAGCGCTGATAGTTCCCGCCGACCCCCAACTGTTCGTCGTTACTGTAGGCTTGGACGGCAGAGTGTCTGCGAGCCTGCTCAGAAAGGTATTCCCACGTTCCGTCAGTTGATCCATCGTCACAGATAATCACTTCATCGGGAGGTCTGGTCTGTGACAGGACACTAGAGAGTTGTTTCTCGAGGTACGGTAGGCCGTTGTACGTAGGGATCGCGACTGAGATATTCATTCTTTGGCTCGGGGCGCATGAGGAGATCGTAGGCCGATACCGACGCCGTCTTTCTGTTCAGGCGCACAGACGGTTTATGATTACCATTCCTCTTCGACACATGGGCATCGAAAGTAAGAAATGTCTATTTCCACTAAGGTTGCCCGTCTTTGGCCAACGGTTTTGACACCGGTCTCGATCAGCGGTATGGAATGATGAAACTGCATGGTTTGACGTACAGAGGACTAGTCTCTAGTCTTAACGGCCTATATTTCGGAATTCAGTTAGTTCTACAATAGACAAAATTAGAACATAACTGTGAAACAATAGTTATTTCCTTCTGCAAAGGTCACGCGACAATGTGTATAGGCGGTATTTGGGAAAACTTTCGATTTCGTCTGCCATATTAACTCTCGGCCTTTCGACTGCATTTTATATTGATGCTGTTGGGCTCTCACTGGACCCATTCTGGAGATATCAAGGTATAATCATTACGAAGTGGCTCTTGGATGGCGCAAATAGTGAACCAATAGCCCAGTCCACAACCCAAAGCTTGGTATGGGTAAACGATTTTACAAGGGATTTCGGCGGTCCAATGATTGTGGCTGTGTTATCACAGGTCTTAGGCTACAAACCGGAAATGATCCACAACATGCCGACTTTCTATCCATTTCTGCTATTCTCACAGATATTTGCAGCCTCGCAAGTGCTAAGCGATAAGATCAAACTCGGGGCGGTAGCTGTACTGTCGTTCGCCTTTCAGTATAGATTGCTGCATATTTTGACAACGAGCCACCGTGTGATGCTAGGATTTGTCCTATTCTTTTTCCTTATCGGGATCGTCTTATCGCAAACAAAGTTACTCCCACGTACTGTGCTTCTTGTCGTGTTTTCAGCGGCGTTTACTACTAGCTACAGTACACTCGTCTTAAGCTCAGCTGTACTCTTCTTTGCTATTTTTATATTTGGCTATATTATGAACAAACAACGGTTCCGATACTCCGTGGCAGCGATTGTTCTACTAATACCTATATCTAGATACTCTATTGCCAATAAGTGGCTAATGGAAGCGTTTCAGAATTTGTTCATCTACACAGTAGCAGCTATCAAAGGAAATTCCTATTCCCTATTTCAGAGCGGTTGGCAGTCGTCCGTTACCCGCCAATATGACTTAAATGAGTTTCTGTATGATCCAGCAGTACATGATCCAGTTATTTCAACGGGACTCACATTCACCAGAGTTGGGGCCGGTTCCATAATCCTGCTTCTTGCAGTGTCCCGCACCTATTACAACATATCCACGCGGTTTGGTCAGGTTGAATCCCGTGACCTACTGATCTTTGCAGTTGCTCTGCAGGCGATGTGGGGGATCGTGCTTACTCCGCTGTTCGCCGCTAATGCGGGAACAAACCCATTCACATTATTCACACTTATTGCCCCAATATTCCTTGTGCTATTCTATGAAGAGATACAGCGGCATTTTACGAACCGGCCAAATTGGGACACAAAGAAATGGAAACATTTGACGGTAGCTGTGCTTATTCTCTTAGCGGCTCCAGGCATATTAACGACTGTAACCGAGCCCAGCGATCCTATTAGAGAAGCTATGGATGTTGAGGACGGCGAGGTTGCTGCATCGGAGTGGTTAGTTGATAACAGTGGCTCAATGATGGTAACATCGGATTTTAATCAACAGTCTTTGTACTTTAGTTTGGGTGGAAGAAATCACATATATCAACCGAGGTTTGCTGAGAACTCAGTTGAAGACGCAATAAAAGACACATACTACAATAGCCCAACAATTTCACCACGACCGGGGTATTGGTTGGTTACTAGCCAGCTAGAACATCAAGCAATGTTCTTCCGGGTTGGTATACTGACACGTCCCAACCCAAGCCTAACATCTAACATTGAGAGTAGCAGCCAATGGAATAAGATATATGACAACAACCATGCAAATATCAGTTTGAGCAACGTGGCTACTTGAAAGTGGAAACAGGTTTGCGGACCAGTCTCGTTAGGAGATATTGCAGTAGTCATCAAGGAGCCGGTCGCGCTACCAGAGTATTCCGCCCTCATACAGTTGATCCACATTCTATGCGCTTATGAGAATACTGAATCATACAGCTCATCATCCAACACTTATGATCAGATATATCTTATTTTGAATATTATCTCCATAATTCGTAGAAAGGGCAACGGCTGTCATCCCTACCGAACTATCAACGATATCGGCGTAGTACTCAGTAATATGATGCGTAGTTTTGAGAAAGGTACATTCGCAATATTCTCTCTGCTAAACTTCTACCACTCCGATTCCAGCCCAGCCCTGATCAGGGTCCAAAACGAACTCCCACGATGGAAAATCCTCCTTGATTTCGGTCCAGAACTGATCTACCTCGCATTCAGAATCATACTCGTGAGGAATAATGTCGTGGAACGCTACGAGAGCGCCGTCCGCCGCAAATTCTCGGTACATCTCGAAGTCCTGTTTGACACCGTCATAAGTGTGGTCGCCGTCGATGAACAAAAGATCGAGGCGGCCGTCTATTGCGTCCTTGACGCTCGCGTGTGTTTCGCTGTCATGTGAGTCGCCGCGAACGAAAACTAACTCTGCATCGGTTTCGAATGCTTCGAAGAGGTCGATTCGCTGATGGCTGTAGCCTCCACCGAACTCGCCTGCGGGCAAGTCGAGGCTTATGATAGTCTCAGCAGAATCGACCGCTCGACACCAGCCGTAGAGCGTGCCGCCACGGGCCGTACCAATTTCGAGGAGTGTCGTGGGGTCATGGTCGCGGACGAGGTCGAGCAAGGCGCGGTGTTCAGACCGAATTTGCATCGGCCGAATCGACCGATACGGGCCGTAACCGCGATAGCGTTCCGTGGTGTCGAGAACATCCGCCACCGTCTCCTCGTTCGCCTGAAGATGAGAGAGTTCGCTGACCGATCTATTGAAACACGCGCGAGAAGAGACTGCTGGCAGATGTGCCCCCAACGCCAGTTCGCTTTTCACCTCGATTCGCCGTACCAGGTTGCGGTATCCACGTTGCCGCCCCAACTGTAGTGCCTTCGTAAGCGGGGTCGTCATGGACAAATCTTTCCGTAGTGTGTTATAGTGTTGATTATTGAGCGTTCTTAGTACAGCCTCTTTTTTCGAATCCCACGTAACCATCGTCGTCTCATTGGTTGCGATGATCACCGAAATGTCCACTCTGGGATTGATGGGGTCAACATCTCAGCTATCAACCGATTCGCTAGCACTCGTTGCTGACTTCGAAGTGAGTTGGACCGACGACAGCACCACGTCAAGACCGTGGAAAATCGTGACGAACCTTGTCGAACCATCGCCGCTAAAGTTCGTCTCACCCTGGTCCATCGTCTCATACTGGTTCGAGTGAGCTTTTCGATGGGTAGCGAGAACTCGCAGACTGGACTCGCGTAGTTCTCAGGGATATCGATGACGTTGCCGATGAATACTGTTCCGTTTACTGTCGACCATTTATTACCTGTTTGTAGGCTCGTCCGGGGTGGTCTGTCCACTTCACTCGCGTCGAAAGGCGTTGAATCGAATCCAATACTGTCATGCTGTCGTCTTAATCGATGAATATCGCCCCGAGACGTTTGATGTCGGGGTGGCTTAGGTCGGCCTTGTTGTTGTCGCAGAACACGTGCCCCGTGATGGTGCAATCAAGTGGAGTGTCGAGGCATATGGCTGTTTTTGAGTGGTTTCAAAATGTGTTGGCGACTATCGCGGCGTTGTAGGGGTCGATCGCGTGGCCCGAAATGGTGCCGTTTACGATGGTGTCAAAGAATTTATTTGCGATACGCCAGTTCCGAATCGACGACGGGTAGTACACCCCGCAGTTGACCGAACTCCTCAACATCGGACGGGATCTATACAAATAGATCGTACTCTTGGTCCTCGAATCAAAATTGTTCGTATTTCTAAAACGCCAAACGGAAACTCCCAACTGGATCCTCAATGAGCATCGGGAGTATGAACGCGGCGAAGTCACGCAGTTTTTCGAGGAGTGGCTCTCCGATACTCTCGGGAAGCAGTTCAACACCGCGAGAGATCGAATAGAGGATCGAAAGATACCGAGGAGAACCGATCCAGAGTCCAGTAGTCGTGTTGATCCAGTTTACTTCGGGATATTCACGTGCAACGGCTAGGATCGTCTCGTAGAAATCTGAACGTATCGTCATCCCCGGTGACTGGTGCCATCCTTCGATCGGGAGGATGTACGAGTTGAGGTTTGTTTCCTCAGCGATCCACAAGCAGTACTCGACCGCGTATAGATGCCATCCATCACAGATACGCGAATTCAACTGCCTCCGTTCGAACACTTCACCAGGGATCATGAAGAACAGTTCGTCCAACGTAGATACGCGCTCGGGTAAATTCGAGACGTTAGTGTGCATCCGTTCCCTGTCGGGTCCCTGATAGATATTTACCACCTCTCTCTGGGCATAGTTTCGGCCGGTCGATTTTGCCCCTGCAAGTCCCGCGATCCCGAACGAAGAGAGGTCCTCGACCGACGATCTGAGGTCGGAGAGGAAGTTTGGCGATGGAAATCGAACGTCCTGGTGAACGAAGACGTAGTATTCACCGTTCGCTTGCTCCGCTCCGTGATTGAGCGCATCAGCAGCAGACGAGTGTTCGTCACCCGTGTTGTCTACGAGTACGGTCTCGTAATCATCGAAGGACTGTTCTTCCAAGGTCCCGAGCAACCAGTCCGAAAGAACATCGGGGTCGTTGTACACCGAAATGATACTAAATGTCACCCGATCCGTTCCGCTCATACTTCCCTCTCGGTTGCCGAAGCATCCCCCTCGGTAGGAGAGTTTGGGATCATCATCGTCTCCCCCGGTTCCATTCCGACTCTGGATCCCACAGCGAATCGTCTAAACTCGTTGCGTTCAGCTCCGTCGCCATCCGTCCCGGTCCCCACTTTCCATCGAAGTAATCTAGGATCGCCTCAATACCTGTTCCCGCTCGGTCGGACCGGGCACCCGATTCGGTGCTGAGGAACGGCCGGAGGTAGTTGACGAACTGCCGCAAAAAGAACGCTGCGTGTTCGATGTGGGAGTTCTGGACGTACGAATAGATCAGCGAGTTCCGCACGTAGAAGTAATCGTGGTACGTCGACCCGGCTTCTCCGAGGCTCTGGTTGCGTCGATGAACGGCTTCCGCTCTGGGTTCGACAGCGATACCGTGGTCCTGTTCTCGGAGGTGTCGGGAAAACTCCGGTTCGTCGATACTGATGAATAGCGGATCGTACATCCCACCCTCCGAACAGTAGACGCCGGTGTCGAACAACACACACGCACCGGAGTACAACTTCGTGCGATACGGACTGTCTGTCTGGATCTCGCCGACGTACCCTTCCCCGTCGGCCTCGAAGTTGTCCTTGTACTGGTAGTGCCACGGCGAGTAGGTTCCCCCGGCGTACCAGAGGTCGTCCTCGAAGTCGTAGATGACCGGGCTGACGGCGACGACGTCTTCGAACTCTTGAATCGTCCGGTGAAGGCGATCGAGACATCCGTCGCGGAGTTCGGCGTCGTTGTTGAGCACGAGCGAGAACGGGATGTCGAAGTAGTCGAAACACTCGACTGCGAGGTTGTTTCCGGCACAGAAACCCAGGTTCACGTCGCTGTCGAGCAGGAGTACGGACGCGTCCTGCTCCCATGTGTAGAAGACACCGGTGATCGTCCCAGTTCGACACTCCAACTGGACTTGGTTACGGACGGTTGCCCGTTCATCGAGAGCTGAACGGAGACTCTTCTTTTCTACTTCCCCGGAGCCGTTCTCGACGATGGTTAATAAGACTGGCATCGAAGTCGACCCGAGGACGCTCTCACAGGCACCGATCGTGTCCTCCCAGCCGTTGTAGTTCAACAGCGAAACCCCTACCTCGGGGTCGGAGTCGACGTGTTCGGAAACCACATCTACAAGCTCCGAACGCGAACCTTCATCAACTAGCCGGCTCTGTGCCATTCGTCTGATAGAGGCGGTATCTGATCTTAAGAACGCTGCTATCCGCCATCGTGCTACTTTCTATCGAGACAAGATGTGGTCGATGGGGCGGGGGAGGTGTCGGTGGTGTTGGCCCGCTGTAAGGGAAAGGAAGTACGTCATTTCATACATCAACGTATAGGGTATCCATCGAAACTTCCCTTCTCGTACTAACCGGGCGTGCTCCTGAGCGACGTACCGAATCCCGTCGTAAACAAAGGAATCGGAATCACGAGCATCCAATTCACACATCGCTTTTCCATCCCTGTACCGCCTCGCGAACAACGACCGGAGATCGTAGTCGTGCGAGTGATACACGGCCGCGTCCGGACAGTATCGGATCGTGTTCCCCGCAGCGGCCACCCGATACGCGAAGTCCTTGTCCTCCGACATCGACACGGAGTCCCGGAAGCGGAACTCCTCCCACACGTCGGCGGCGACGGCGCAGTTGACGTCCGACAGGAACACGTTGTCGAGGTAGAAGGCCGCCTTGTCCGCCGTGTCCGATCTGTCCAGAGTGACCGGCTCGTCCGGGTAGAAGTACTGATAGAAGAACCGGTCCGGCGGCTTCGCGCCGTGGTGTGCGATCTGGTTCCCGTACGTCAGATCGGCGTCGCCGTCCGCGATGGGGCCGACGAGCCGCTCCAGCCACTCGTCGCCGGCCGGGATGGCGTCTTGGACGGTGAACACGACCACGTCGCCGGTCGCCGCCCTCGCCCCTCGGTTTCGGGTTCGACCGTGGTGGAACTCGTCGGGATCGATCTCGATCACTTCATCGGCCAGCGCCTCCGCCAGCGCGACGGTACCGTCACTGGACCCAGAGTCGACGACGACGACCTCCACGCTCTCGACCGTCTGTTGGCGGATCCGTTCGAGCGTCGTTTCGAACCGCTCCCCCGCGTTCTTCGTCGGGATGACGACTGTTACGCTGACCATCGGCCTCGACGGGAGGTGCGTTCATCGCGGGAAGAAGGTGCTGGATGCGGGCGCCGTCCGCGGCCGACGCCGCCATGCGATCGATCCACGACCGATCAGTCACCGCGAAGCGCGGTCAACAGGAAGCTCCCGAACAGCACCTGGAGACCGACCACGACGGCCGTGAACGCGAGCAGACTGTGCCCGATCGACGGGAGCTGTTGGAACCCCGTGCTCGCCCACCGGAACACCGCCCAGAGGGCGTACCCCATCCCGGCGAGGGCGACGCCGCCGCCGAGACCCGCACCCGCTTCGAGGCTGAACCGATTCGAGAACACTCTCGTGGCCGGGTCTCTCGGCCTCCGAACCGGATCGCTTGCCACCGTGGCGAACACCCCGAACCCGGCGATCTGGACGCCGGTTATCGTCAACAAACTGCCGGCGATCAGCGTTCGGACGCCGAACGTCGCCGATCCGATGCTGACGCCGAACGCGACCATCGAGAGCAACGCCACACCGAGGAGGCCGACCACGGTTCCGGGCGCCGAGAACAGGTACCCCGGCGCGTTCACCAGCATGAACTTCACGTGGCGCCAGCCGTCGGGCAGGCTCTCCAGCGTCGCCTCGCCCTCGCGCTCGTGGTAGGTGATCGGAACCTCCTCGATGTCCAGATCCCGAGCGCCGGCCTCCATGATCATCTCCGACGCGAACTCCATCCCGTCGGTCGTACAGTCCATCCGCTCCCACGCCTCCCGGGTGAACACGCGCATCCCGGAGTGGGCGTCCGAGACGTCGGCGCCGTAGAAGGCGTTGAGGAAGCCGGTCAACAGCGGGTTCCCCACGTACTCGTGGAGCGGGGGCATCGCCCCGGACTTGATCTCGCCGTCGAGGCGCGAGCCCATCGCCAGGTCCGCGTCGTCCTCGACGACGAGGTCGAACAGCTTCGGCAGTTCACCGAAGTCGTACGTGGTGTCGGCGTCGCCCATGGCGATGTACTCGCCGCGCGCTCGCTCGAACGCGTACCGGTAGGCGTACCCGTACCCCGGCTCGTCGGGCTCGACGACGACGGCACCCAGTTCCCGGGCGATCTCCGGCGTCCGGTCGGTCGAACTGTCCGACACGACGACCTCGGCGGTGACGCCCATGCCCCGAAACGCGCGCTTGGCGCGTCTGATGCACTCGGCGATCCCGTCCTCCTCGTCGAGCGTCGGCATGACCAGCGAGACCGTCGGGTCGGTTTCGCTGTCGGCCGGGAGCAGGGACCACTCGTCCGTTGACGACGCCGCGGCGTCGCGCCCGTTCGACGTCGCGTCGACCGATACGGCCCCGTCGTCGATGCGGTGGTGTTGGTTCGATGGCATCGGTTGTGAATGCGAACCACGAACGCGCCGAAACCGGCGGCATCCGGTGGTTAATACGGAGTTACCGTTAGGAAGATTATCTATAACTTAATAGTGTCTATGTGGCTACAATTTTGTTTCGACTCAGAATGGGTTAGATGAAATCGTGACAGGCTGGTTTCATCGAACCGACGGCCGATCGCTCGGACCGGTCCGCCGTCCGAGTGTTCGGCCCGACCGAGAGCGAAAGGCCCATTGGTCGATGGTCGGAGGAGCGTCCATGCAGCCGACGGGTGACCTCCGGCGCGAGGCCGCGGTGGCGGCGGCGGTCGTCGTGATCGCCGTCGTCGTCGACCGTCCGGTGCTCCTCCTCGGTGCCGCAGGGGTGGCGGCGGCCGTGGTGGCCCGTCAGTACGCCGCGCTCCGGTCGTTTGCGGCGGTCGACGACGCGCTGACCGTCGCCGTCGACGCCGGCGGGTCGAACACGGTCGTCGGTCGCGCGACCACGGTTCCGGTCGCCGTTTCGCTGGGGCGGCCGGTCGACTGCGCGGTACGGGTGACCGTCGACCCCCCGGTGCCCGCGTCGCCCGAGGCCGAACCGGCGACGATCGATCTGCCGGCGGGGACGACGACCGCCGAGGCGACGCTCACGTTCGCCGTTCCGGTCGCCGGGCGGTTCGCCCTCCCGGACGCGGCAGTCGAGATCGTCGACTCGTCGGGGCGGATCGAGGAGACGCTCTCGCGGGCGACCGACACCGAGATCGACGTCGCCGCTCGCAGCCCGAGGGACGTGCACGTCGGCGCCGGGGGCCGGCGCGTCGCCGCCGCGAACGGGGCACACGCCTCCGGGTCGCGCGGGTCGGGACTCGTCCCGGTAGAGACGAGGCCGTACGTCGCCGGCGACTCGCTCGCGAACATCGACTGGAAGGCGACCGCGCGCTTCGACAGTCCACACGTGCGGGAGTTCGAGGTCGAGACGGAGCTGCGGACGGTGCTCGTCGTCGACCGCCGGACCGCCATGGCGACGGGACCGCCGGGCGAGACGAAGCTCGACTACGCCCGCGACGTGGCGTTGGGCTACGCCGCTCGCGCAGAACGCCAGACGGACCCGCTCGGCCTGTACGTCGTCGGTGAGGGGACGGTGACCGACGCGGTGTCGCCCACGTCCGGCTCCGAGGGCTACCGACGGATACGTGACGCGCTCCACGGGCTCGAGGTACGGACCGACGGGGCGCCGTCGGTCCGACCATCCGTCGACAGCCCCGTCGCTCCGTTCAGCTCCTCGGTGTCCCTCGAGGAGGGGAGCTCAGCCTTCGACCGGACGCTCCGACCGTTCTTCAGCGTGAACGCGGCGTCGACCGACCGCGTCGACGGTGACCCGCTCGTCGCGGCGGTCGAACGGGCCCGAATCGAGAGCGCCGACGACCTGCTGACGGTGCTGATGACGGACGATACCGATCGGCGTCGCGTTCGCGAGGCCGTCAGTGTTGCCCGCCGTGGATCCGGTCGGGTGATCGTGCTCCTCACCCCGCACGTCCTGTTCGAGCCCGGCGGACTCGGCCGGATCGAACTGGCCTACGATCGCTACGCGGAGTTCGAGTCGTTCCGACGGACGCTCGACGGCCTCGCCGGGGTTCGGGCGCTCGAGGTCGCGCCGCGGGACAGGATCGAGGCCGTCCGCCGCGGGGCGGACGAGTGACCGGTCGACCGACGAACATACACACCTAAGAACGACCGCCCGAACGCCGAACTGAATGAGCCGCTCGCGCTCGTCGGAGGGGCGTCTCGACGTCGTCGGGGAGCGACCGTCGGTCCCGGTCGGGGTCGGGTACGTCGGGGTGGTGGTCGTGTTCGGGGCGCTCTGGGGCGCTGGCGGCGCACTCGCCGGCCTCACGACGGTCGCCGCGAGCGTCGTCGCCGGCCCGGTCGTCGCCGTCGCCGTCGCGCACGGTACGTTCCTCGTGGCCGCCCACTCGGCGCCCGGCTGGACGATCGCCGTTTCCGAGGTCGCGCTCGGCGGGCTGTTGGTCGCGGGACTCCGACACCAGCACGGCCCCGGGCCGACGGCAGTCGTCGCGGCCGTCGCGTTCGCCGCGTTCGCGGTCCTCGCCGCCGGCGTCTACGACGCGACCGGATCCGTCACGACCGCCGCGGTGACCCTCTCGGTCGTCGCGGGGCTCGTCGCGTACGCGATCCACCGGTACGAGCTCGTTCGGCTCGGACTCGTGACGGACGACCCGGAGGGGGAGCCGTGAGCGACGCGGACCCCGATGGGGAGGTGGCCCCCGCGGACGGGCGCCCCGAGGTCGACCTGCTCCGGGAGGAGAACCGCCGGCTCCGCGAGCGGGTCCGGGAGGCACGTCGCAGCCGCTACCGGCGGACCGCGCGGTGGCTCGCCGTCGTCGGCGGGATCGCCGCGGGCGCGGCCGCGCTGTTCCCGACGGTTCGAAGGACGCTGCTCGTGCTCGCCGGCATCGGCTTCTTCGCGGCGGTGTTGACCCGGCTCGTCACGCCGGAACGGTTCGTCGCCGCGGACACCGCCGAGGCGGTGAACTGGGCGTGGCGTCGTTCGACGGACGAGATGGCCGCACAACTCGACCTCGCCGAACGGCGTGTGTACGTTCCAGTCGAGGGAACGCCGTCCGCGCGACTGTTCCTCCCCGTCAGTCGGGAGTACGAGCTCCCCGAGCGTGCGGCCCTCTCGAACCCCCTCGTCGTCGACGTCCCCGCCGGACGGCGCGGGCTCTCGCTCGTACCGGCCGGTGCGTCCCTGTTCGACGAGTTCGAACGGTCGCTCGCCGAACCCCTCGGCGACACCGCGCCCTCCGTGACCGACCAGGTCGCCGACGCCCTCGTGAACGGCTTCGAGTTGGCCGACCGGGTGGAGCGCGACTGTGACGCCGAATCGGGCCGGGCGACCGTGACGATACACGGCGCCGCGTACGGCGGCGACGGGACCGACGGCCCGCTCGGATCGTTCGTGGCCGTCACGCTCGCGCGCGCGCTGGAGTCCCCAGTCGAGCTGGAGGTCGTCGACCGCGAGGCGTCACGCGTCGTCACCTGCCGCTGGGACCCGGAACCGGAAGGGTGAGCGAGCTCCGACGGATTGTCACCGCCGGCTGTCGAGCGCCAGCCGGAGCGAGACGACGAGGGCGGCCGTCAGGACGAACACCAGCCGGATCCCGTCGCCGGCGATCCAGATCTTCCGCTCCGCGTGGAGGGCGTCCGGCCCCATCGTCGGGTCGAACGGCGACGGGTGATGCGTGTCCGCCGTCGACCCCTCCGCCGTGATGCCGCCGAGTTGCGGGAGCTCGCCGAACGGCCACCAACTCGGCGCCCCGAGTTGGAGGACTCCTCCGGGAACGGTGAACAGTCCCGTGGTCGGCTGGATCGCGCTGAGCGTGGTGGTGACGACGATCTGGCCGTCGAACCGGTAGAACCGGTCGTACACCGGATACAGGGGGTTCACTCCGGTGTGCGCGAGGTCAAGCGCGATCCCCGCACAGACGAGCGAGAGGATCGACACCCACGCGATCCGGACCCCGCGCGTGCCGTGGCGGGTGCGGAGCGTCGACCGTTCGCGTCGGACGTCGACGGCGACGAGGAACGCCAGTAGCGCCGGGAACAGCAAGGTGTGGAGGGCCGCTCGATGTGTGCCCGGAACGAACAGGGCCACTATCGCGTCGAGGTCCGGGAACGCCGTCACTGCGAGGACGACTGTGAGCGAGCGGCGGTCGAACTCCTCGTCGAGCAGCACCGCGGCGACGAGCGCCGCGAGCGCGACGTGGACGAGCAGGGAGGGCATACGACCTCCGGGTCGCGCGACCGTCGGTTAGTAAGGAATCGGCTAGTCGAGCGCCCCGTCGGGTTCACAGTCGCGGAGGGGAACTCCACCGGCACTCGGTACGAACCTATATTTATCATGGGGCGGACAGGACGTAGTAGATAGCTACGATGCAGGTACCGAGTTCGAGTCGGCGTGGGTTGCTGGCAGCGCTCGCCGCCGGGGGGACGATGGCGATCGCCGGCTGTTCGTCGAACGATCCGGGAGGCGGCACGGCCGGAGGCCCGGACACGACGACCGGCGGGACCACCACGGGGGACGAACCGACGACGACCGACGAGCCGGCCGAGCCGGAGATCACCGAGATCGTTCACGACGACGGGACACTCTACGCCCGCCTGTCACTGGCCGACCGCGTTCGGCGCGGGGCGCTGGTGGGTCCCGACGGAGAGCGATTCGGGTCGGTGGACCGCGAGCGGGGTGAGACCTCGCTCGCGTTCGATCTGTTCGGGAGCGGTGGCGGGTACGCGTCGGGGACGTACGAGGTCGTCGCCCTCGACGCCGACGACGCGGTGATCGTCCGCGAGGCGGTCGAGTTGGTTCCGTCCCTGGCGTTCGCGGGCGCGTCGGTCCTCGGCGACCTCCGTGTCCGCGTTCGCAACGACGGGACCGGTCCCGCCCGCATCGGCGCCGCGGCGGCCGTTCGCGGCGAGGGGGACCCGACGAGTCGATACCGCGACGGGCCGATCGACACGCCGGTCGTGCTCGACCCGGGCGAGCGCCGGACGGTGTCGTTCGGCCGCCCGGCGTTCGACGAGCGGGTCGCCTGCGAGGAGACGACGCCGCGGTACCGCGTCGGCTTCCGGATCGACCACGGCGCGTTCGTCGCCGACGCCGTCGGCACGTTCGACGTCGCCCTCGGTGGCTACCTCCGCTCCCTCTCGACCGGCGAGTACGCGTGTACGACCGGATCGCTGGTCGATGGAAGCGCCTCCGGCCTCAAGACCACGGAGGTGAACTGAGATGGACCGGACGGACCGCACGTCACGGCGGCGAGTCCTCGCGGCGATCGGTGCGGGGCTCGCGGGTACGGCCGGGGCGATCGGCGCGGCGTCCGCGGCCACCGACCGAGGGGACGCGCGGGCACAGTCGTCCGAGCTGGGTAGCGTCGCAGTCGACGGATCGTCGCTCGTCGTCGAGGCCTCGGGCGAGTCGATCGAGACGGTCGATCTATACGGCCCGTATGGGCAGCGCGTCGCCAGCGAGCCGATCGGGTCCGCGGAGACCGGGGCGACGTTCGACCTGCTGACCGAGGACGGCGCCGGCGACGGGTTCGCTGGGTACGACCCCGGAACCCACCGAGTCGTGGCGTACACCGATGACGAGGAGCGAGCGGCGGAGTCGTCGGTACCGATCGAGCCGCGTCTCGAACTCGTCTCGGTCACACCGACCGACGACGACCGACAGCTCGCGGTGACGCTCCGGAACGTCGGCACCGGCCCGACGGCCGTCGAACGGGTGTCGTATCCGGTCGGCCCGTTCGACCGGGTGGACGACGAGTACACGACCACGCCACGGACGTACGACCTCTCGGCGGGGTTGGTCCCCGCGGGCGCGACCGCCACGGTGTCGACGAAGCCGTTCGAGCTGTCGACCGCCTACGAGACGCGCGCCGTCGGGGAGTGCGGCACCGACAAGGTCGTCGCGTCGGGGGTGACGATCGCGCTCACCCACGCGGCGCTGGACGGGACCGACGAACCGACCCTCGCCTTCGACCTCGCGTTCGGCGGGGAGCGCACGACGGTCGACTCGAACATCGACCGGGACCTGTACGTCTGCACCGAGACGGCCGTCGAGGACGTCGACGTCCGCGGCTGATCGATCGCTCGATGTCGATCGACCGTTCCGCCGTCGTGCTCGCCGCGCTGTTGGTCTGCTCGCTGGTGGCGGCGACGCCGGTCGGCGCCGACTCGGCCGGCCCCGGACCCGGCTCGTCCGCGCCGCCGTTCGACGCGACGACCGCCGGCG
>Ga0207720_100874_pt1 | contig 14651 bp, 13 predicted proteins | sample A23P2SouthBayCA_2_FD_187751 | JGI IMG/M metagenome (GOLD analysis project Ga0207720, IMG submission 187751) | Aerobic enrichment media microbial communities from Eden Landing Ponds, California, USA - A23 E3 (2) (SPAdes) | ecosystem: Environmental > Aquatic > Marine > Unclassified | place...
TCGGCGGCTTCGACGCCGACGCCGTCCTCGACGCGTTCGACATCGACGGCGAGCGGTACGAGCCCGTGATGCTCCTGACGATGGGTATCCCCGCCGACGACGCCGGCGAGTTACAGGCGGAACGCAAGTACCGCCGCCCGGTCGACGAAGTCGTCCACTTCGAGCGCTTCGAGTCCGAACAGTCGGCCGACCCCGCGCCCGCCGACGACTGAGCTATCGACGGCGCTTCCGACGACGCTTTTCTTCGGTTCAGAGCGCGTGTCCGAGGCGAACGCCGCCGGAACGCCGACCGCCGACTCAGAAAATGTTCGCCTGCTGGTAGACGCTGATGCCCTCGTTCGTGAGTTCGTAGGGCTTGGTCTCCCGGGAGTGGTTGGCGTCGCGTATCTTCTGAATCTCGATTGCGAGCCGCGTCTCCCGGAAGTCGTCGCCGCGAACGTACTGGAGGACGAACACGGCGTCCGAGAGGTATTCGACGATGCCGTGTCGGGAGACGTAGGGGGTCGACTGGTCCGCCTCGGAGGTGAGCATCGTCGTCACGCCGGCGTCCTTCAGCGACCGCGTGAAGTTGAACACCTCGCTTCGGCGCTTCGAGGGTTGGTCGTACATCATCTCCAGAAGCGAGACGGAGTCGAGGACGAGCCGGTCGGCACCGAACTCCTCGACCAGCCGCGGGAGGTCGTTGCGGATGCTCGACAGGCTGTTTGCCATCTCGACGGGGTCGAGGTCGACGATGGCCAGTCGGCCGTCGGCCTCGTGTTTCGAGAACTCCCAGCCCTTCTCGTCGGCCGTGTCGAGGATGCGCTCGCGGCTCTCTTCGAGCGTGATGTAGACGCCGCTCCCGCCGTCATCGAGCGCCTTCCGGAGGAACTGCAGGCCGAACGTCGTCTTGCCGGTCCCGGCGCTCCCGATGGCCACCATCAGCGACCGTTTGGGGACGCCGCCGAGAATCATGTCGTCGAGCCCCTCGATGCCGATGTCGATGCGGTCGAGGTCGGAGTCGAACTCCTCGTCGTCGAAGGTCGGGGAGGCAGACCCCTCGGGACCGGAGCCGGGGGTGGGACCGAATCCGAAATCGTCGTCGGGCGACTCGCCGCCGAACCCGCCGCCCGCGTCGGGCGTCGGCGCGTTGTTGAACGCCGTGGCGAAGTCGGTTCCAAACGGGTCGTCGTCTGTCGGGTCGTCGTCGACCTCACCTCCACCGAACGGGTCGTCGTCGACCTCACCCCCACCGAACGGGTCGTCGTCGACCTCACCCCCACCGAACGGGGCGTCGTCGCCGAACGATAGCGGTTCGCCCTCGTCTTCGGCCGCGTCTGTCGCCTCGGGTCCTCCGCGTTCGGTCTCGGCGTCGGTTCCCGCTGACACCGACGCGTCCGGTGAGTCCGAGTCCGCGGCTCCACCGCGACCCGCTGACCCGTCGGTCTCGCTGTCGTCGCTCTGCTCGTGTTCGTCCGGGTCCGCGTCGTCTGCGTCGGTCTCGCTGTCGTCGCGCTCGCGGAGTGCCCGCTCGAACCAGTCGTCGTCGCTCACGGGAGCCACCACCGAACGACAGCGCGGCCGGCGTCCGTGCCTGCCATCACCTCATGGTGGGCAGGCGTCGTGATGAACGTTTCCCGTGTGGCCGCACCGGGACGTCCTCGTCGGAACGAGACGGGCGGACGCGAGACCGGGCGACGTGACGGTGGGCTTTTGCCGGGGGACGCCAAACCGCGGGGCATGAAGGTCGGCATCGTCGCACAGAAGGGCAACAGCCGGGCCGCGTCCCTCGCCGCGGACGCGACCGAGGCGCTCGCCGAGGTCGACGCCGAGGCGGTCGTCGACGCGGCGACCGCCGAGGAGTTGGGCGTCGAGGGTGCCCCCGTCGAGTCGTTCGACTCCTGTGACCTCGTGGTGAGCATCGGCGGCGACGGAACGTTTCTCTACGCCGCCCGCGGTGCCGACGGCGTCCCCATTCTCGGCGTGAATCTCGGCGAGGTCGGCTTCCTGAACGCCGTCTCGCCCGACGACGCCATCGACGAGGTGCTGGCCGAGGTGGCCGCGTTCCGCGACGGGGAGCTGTCGGTTCGGGAGGTGCCCCGCATCGTCGCCACGGGCGATGACTGGGAGATGGACCCGTCGATGAACGAGGTCGTCGTCCACGGCCCGCGACGGGGTCACGGCGGCGGTGCGAGCCTGGAAGTCCGCGTGGACGGCTCGCTGTACTCCGGGAGCCACGCCGACGGCGTGCTCGTCACGACGCCCGCGGGGAGTTCCGCCTACAACCTCAGCGAGGGCGGCCCGCTCGTCCACCCCGGCGTCGAGGGGCTCGTCGTCACCGAGATGGCGGCCGACGAGGGGATGCCGCCGCTCGTCGTCCCGCTTGACGCCGCCGTGACCGTCACCGTCACCGACGCGGCGTCGGCGGTCGTCGTCGGCGACGGCCGGACCCGTCGGACGGTGTCGCCACCGACGGAGATTCGCATCCAGCGGTCCGACTCGCCGGTTCGACTCGCCGGGCCGACCTCCGACTTCTTCGAGGCGCTCGGCAAACTCGACTGACTGCGCCGCCGACTACTCCGCGAGTTCGCGCTCGCCCTCGCCGCCCGAGGCCTCGGCCCGGGGGAGCGGCGTCCAGTCGATATCGACGACGTTGTCCGCCCGCCCGCGAAGTCCGGTACGGGAGACGACCTCGAACGTCCGGTTTTCCGTCTCGCGGGTGAAAAGCGAGTGCGCGAGAACGTTCGCCACGTCGGCGCGGGGGATGCTCCCGCGGACGGAGTCGCCGCCCTCGCCGACGACCACGTCGGCGGTCGCGGGACTGTCGGTGAGCGCGCCGGGCCTGACAATCGTGTGGTCGAGCGGCGCGTCCCGGAGTCGGGTTTCGCTTCGTTCCTTCGCCGAGAGGACGCCCGACGCGGTGAGAATCGCGCGGAGCGACAGCGGGAGTCCGCCCTTCGAGTCGCCGACGCCGATAGAGGACGTGAGGACGAACCGCTGTGCGCCGGAGGCGGTCGCGGCGTCCACGAGGTTCACCACGCCCGCGCCGTCGACGAGGTCGCCGCGGATGGTTTCGAGCCCCGCCGAGACGCCGACCGCGGAGACGACGGCGTCGGCGTCGAGGACCGCTCGCCGGGCGTCGTCGGGGTCGAGGAGGTCGCCGACGACGACCTCGTCCGCGCCGCGCGCTCGGAGGTCGGATTCGGCGTCGGCGTCGCGGGTCAGCGCCCTGACGACGAGGGGCGTCTCGGCCAGCGCATCGAGGACGTGTCGGCCCGTCCGACCCGTCGCACCGGCGAGGAGGACGCGACCGCGATTGCGTGCCATACCCGCGCATGGGGGCGCGGCTCAATAACCTTCGGGAACGCGTCAAAAGTCCGGGTCGGCGGCGGTCGCCGGCCGGGAGAAAGGGGAACCGAATCGAGGTCGAACCGAAACGTCGAGTCGGGCGTGTCGCGCGCCCTACCGACTATTTACCTGAATTGAGGCGCTAAGGCCCCTTCCTCAACGAGCGAGCGGAGCGAGCGAGTAGGGAGGGGATACAGCGCCGCACGAGTAGCAAACACGTTCGACGCTCGGCCCACAGGCCCACCGCCATCTTTATGTTGAAACTATATGTAAACATAGGTGATGGATAGACATGAAATCGAAGGCCACGAAGTCATCGACGGGACGGTCAAAGCCACCGGCAACGGCGCTCACGTCCTCGTCCCGAAACGATGGCGTGGCGCAGACGTGAAAATCGTCCGAACCACCGAACCTGACGAGTAGCACACCCGATGAACTACAACTACAGGTATCGACTCCGACCGTCCGACGCCCACCTCGAACAGTTAACGTGGACTGTCGATACCTGTAGACAGGTCTACAACCACTTCCTCCACCGACTCAACCGCACCGACGACACCTCGGCATACAGCGAGCAGAAACTCTTGCCGAGTCTCAAGAAGTGGTGGAACGACCTGAAAAACGTTCACTCGAAAGTTCTTCAGAAAGTCGTTCAACGCCTGTACGACAACCTCTCAACGCTACGCGGGCGGAAAGAGAACGGCTATCGCGTCGGAACGCTCAAGTGGAAGCCACCGGGCGAGTACCGCAGTTTCACCTACAGTCAATCCGGCTTCAAGCTCAAGAACACGAGCGGTCGGACGCGACTGTGGCTCTCGAAACTCGGAGAAATCCCGCTCACCTTCCACCGTGACCTGCCCGACGACGCCGAAATCAAGACCGTCACGGTCAAACAGGAACCCACCGGCAAGTGGTACGCCATCCTCGGGGTCGAGACGCCTGACGACCCGCCGGAGAAGCCGGAGAATCCCGAGCGGTGCGTCGGCATCGACGTGGGGATTCTCAAGTATGCCCACGACACGAACGGCACGGCGGTTGAATCACTCGACCTCTCCGACGAACGCGAGCGGTTGGAACGCGCACAGCGCGACCTGTCGCGGAAGGAACACGGGTCTGCGAATTGGGAGAGACAGCGCCGCGTCGTAGCCGAACGTCACGCCGACCTGAAACAGAAACGACGTGACTTCCTGCACAAGTTGTCGAACTACTACGCCACTGAGTACGACTTGGTGGCGGTCGAAGACCTCGACGCAAAGGGCTTGGTCGAACTGCCGGGCAACTCACGGAACCGAGCAGGCGCGGCGTGGGGGACGTTCCTGCGGATGCTCGAATGCAAGTGCGAACGGGAAGGAACGCACTTCGTCGGCGTGAACCCGAGGGGGACGACCAAAGAGTGCGCGTCCTGCGGCGTCTCGACTGACAAGCCGTTGTGGGTGCGCGAACACTCCTGTCCTGCCTGCGGGTTCAAGGCCGATAGGGACGCGAACGCGGCGTGGAACATCCTTTCTCGCGGTGTGAAGAAGCGGTTAGGAGCGGGACGCTCCGAATCAACGCCTGTGGAGACTGCGCTCCCTGTGGATACCTCGGTATCTGCAAAGTGCGTCGTGGAAACAGGAAGCCCCACCCTCAAGCGCGAGCCGTCAGGCGAGCGGTAGGGTGGGGTAGTTCACTCCGTCCCCGCCGGCAACGCCTCGCACGGGAATGCCTCCGCGTCACTCCGTCCGCGACTGCCGACGGAGTTCGTTGACTACCGTGGGACGCACGATACCCACGCCGAACAGCGCGACGAGTTCCACGACCTCGTCGTGCAGATATTGCTGTGCCAGGTACCACGCCGTGAGCCCGAGGAACATGAACGCGAGCGTCGTCTTCGTCTCGGCGCTCAAAAGCGAGTCACGAGCCATACGCGACGTTCGGGGACATCGCCTGTAAAGCCGACCCACCGGAGGGAAACGGTCGGCCCGCCGCGACCGGGTCCACCGGCCGACGCCGTGAGCGACCCCGACCGCCGAGTCCGCTCGGCGCAGAGACCCGCCGAAACGGGGGACGCCGGTCGTCATCGGTTGAGCGCGTCCGAACGGGCGATGAGTTCCGGAACCGACTGCCCGGACGATTCGACGACGTCGAGCGTCACGCGTCTGGCCTCGTACGGTTCGACGATTGCGCCGGGGCCGCCGACGGTCAGCCGTTCGGTGCCGTCGTCGACGGTGAACGAGTTCTCGATGGGAATCGAGTTCGTCGTCGGTTTCACGAGCCCCTGCGTGATGTCGGTAATCGTCCCCGAGCGCGTTTCGAACGCCTCGTTCGAGTCCGCCGGTCTGAGTTCGACCTCCGCGACGAGCGTGTAGCCGCGTTTCTGATACCGGGTCGCCGCGAAAATCGCGTGTCGGAAGCGGTCGTACGTCGCCGGAAGCTCGTCGGGTTCGTGGAGGTAAATCTCCTCTGCGAGCGGCCAGTAGTTGCCGAGAAACGAGCCCACGAGCGCGGGAGACAGGCGGTCTTCGGTGAAGCTAATCGCCTGGTGGTTCGACCCCCGACCCATGACGAACTCCGGCGGGGAAAACAGCCCGTGGGTTCGGTCGACACAGACGAGCATCGGACCGCCGTCGGCCCAGTAACGGACGACACTGCCGAGCCCCTGCAACGCCGACTCCGAGACGGCGTCGTCCCCGTGGCCGTTGGCGAGGACGAGCGTGAGCACCCCGCGGTCGACGGCGGCCGCCAGTTCGGACGCGAGGTCCGGAAGCAACGACGCCGGCACCGACACGTTGACCTCGTTTTCGGCCTGCTGTACCAGCGACGCGATGCGCTTTTTCACGGTGGACTTGGATTTGATGACCTCGTAGCGACGGTCCTCGCCGGGGTCGGGGTTGTGGATGGCTTCCAGCTGTGTTTCGAGTGAGGACAGCTGGTTTGAGAGCTTTCGGACGACGACCGCAGGGTCGACGGCGCGAATCGTCGTCGGCGTCTCGTGGTCGTTGACCTCGACGAGCCCGCGGTCCTCGAACTCTCCGAGGACGTTGTAGACGTAGCGCTTGGACACGCCGGCGCGCTGGGCGAGGTCGCTCGCTTTCGCCTCGCCCCGTTCCAAGAGCGCGACGTACGTGTCGACCTCCTTGTCGGAAAAGCCGAACGTCTTCAGCCGTTCGCGAACGGTTGGTTCATCGATGGTCACTACCCCGTCTTTCGAGGCGAACGATAATTGAACTGTTCGTTGGTGACAGGACTACGGGCGACGCGGCCGGCGGCGTCGGTTCGACGGCGGCGGCCCCGCGAGAGGGTTACTCTTCGGTGTCGTAGGACTCGCCGACCGCCGACGGCACGCGCGTGTAGCCGACGCCGACGAGGACGACGAGCACGGCGACGTAGGGGAACAGCCCGGTGATGCTCCCCGGAAGCGAGATGCCGATGGTCTGCAGTTGAATCTGGAGCATGTCCATCGCCCCGAACAGGAGCGACGCGCCGTACGTCCCCAGCGGGTTGTAGTTGCCGAAGAGGTACGCGACGATAGCGATCCAGCCGCGGCCGTCGACCATCGTCACGCCGGTTCCGGTGAACCCGCTCCCGATGCCGATAGACAGGACCGCGCCGCCCAGACCGGCCATGACGCCGGAGAAGATGACCGTCGCGTAGCGGACGCGGTTGACGTCGACGCCGGCGGTGTCGAGCGCCTCCGGGTTCTCGCCGGCCGCCTGGACCCAGTAGCCGTAGCGCGTGCGGAACAGGACGACCCAGGCCGCGACGGCGACCACGATGGTCAGCAAGACGAGCGGCGAGGCGTCGAAGAACAGCCGTCCGAGAACCGGAATCTCGGCGAGGACGGGCACCGAAACCGCGTCGATGTTCGGGAGCGAGGGGCTGGAGACGCCGCCCCACAGCACCGTGGCGGCGAACGGCCCGAAGCCGAGCCCGATGAACCAGACGGCGAGGCCGGCGACGATCTGGTTGGCCTCGTACCGAATCAACAGGACGGCGAACAGCGTCGCCAGCACGCCGGAGACGAGTGCGACCGCGATGAAGGCCAGCCAGAGGTGTACCTGCGTGATGCCGTCGCCGCCGGCGAGGAGCCAGGCGACCGCGGCACCGACGAGCGCGCCGAATATCATGAACCCCTCCAGCCCGATGTTGAACACGCCGCTTTTCTCGGCGTACAGGCCGCCGATGGCCGCGAGCGCGATGGGCGTCGCCGCCTGCAGGGCGCGTTCGAGCGCGCCGACCGTCACGAGGTCCGACCCCGGGAGGTCGACGAAAAGCAGGAGCGCGATGACAGCGACGAGCGCACCGAGGACGCCGACCAGCGTCCGGCGGTCGTCGACGAGCGTGCGAGCGGTGCTCATTCGCGGTCACCTCCGAGCGAGGTGTACCGTCCCGCCGCGCGGAACAGCTCCGGCGCGGCGACGAACAGGACGATGAGCCCGATAACGCCGTCGACGAGTTCGCTCGGCACGTCGAGCGTGAAGCCGATGTACTGGCCGCCGGCGTCGAGGCCGCCGAACAGCAGGCCGGCGGGAATCACGCCGAGCGGGTTGTTCGCCGCGAGGAGACTCACGGCGATGGCGTCGAAGCCGAACGTGGGGAACGTGTTGGGGTCGCTGTAGTAGCCGAGAATCATAATCGCGAAGAGCGCGCCGGCGAGGCCGGCGATCATCCCGGAGATGGTCATCGTCCGGACGATCATCCGCTTGGGGTCGACCCCGGAGTACTTGGCGGCGGGTTCCTGATAGCCGCTCGTGACGAGGTCGTAGCCGAAGCCGGTCCGGTCCATCACCAGATAGACGACGGCGACCGTCAGGAGCGCCACCCCGAGTCCGAGAATCGAAAACGACGGGCTCTCGAAGACGAGTCCGGGAAGCCCGACGTAGTCGGGGAACTGTTCGGTGTTCGGCGCGGCCGCCCCCTCCGGGCGGAGGTACGCGTCGAGCAGGAAGTAGACGACGCCCGAGGCGATGAAGTTCAGCATGATGGTCGTGATGACCTCGTTCGCGCCGGCGTACGCCTTCATCATCCCCGGGAGCGCCCCATACGCGCCGCCGGCCGCCAGCGCCAACAGCGCGGCCAGCGCCATCAGCGGAACCGCGGAGATAGACGAGTTCGGGAGCAACGGCGCGGCGAACAGGATGCCGAGGGTGGCCGCGAAGCCGCCGACGACGAACTGGCCCTGCACGCCGATGTTGAACACGCCCGCGCGGAACGCGACCGCGACCGCGACGCCCGTCAGGATCAGCATCGACGACTGCCGGAGCATGAACGCGAGGTTCGAGGCGTTCCCGACCGCGCCGTACACGAGCGACGAGACGAACTCGACGGCGTCGTACCCGGAGGCGGCGACGATGACCGCGCCGATGAACAACGCGAGCGCGGTCGCGACGAGCGCGATGACGACGCGTTCGAGCGCCGAGGCGTCGAGCATGCGGTCGGCGATGCGGTCCGCGAGAGACCGGACGCCGGTGGCGGCGTCGCTCACGCGTCGCCCTCCACGCCGTGTGGCGCGCGTTCGGTGCCGTCCCGAGCCCGGCCGGCCATCAGTAAGCCGAGTTCCTCTTCGGTCACGTCGTCGGGGTCGACGGTGTCGACGACCGACCCCTCGTACATGACGGCCGTGCGGTCCGAGAGCTTCTGGACCTCGTCGAGCTTCGACGAGACGAGGAGGATGGCGACGCCCTCCGCCCGCATGTCCTGGAACCGCTGGTGGATGAACTCGATAGAGCCGATGTCGACGCCGCGGGTCGGGTGGGCCGCGACGAGCACCGACGGGTCGCGTTCGAGCTCGCGGCCGACGATGAACTTCTGTTGGTTCCCGCCCGAGAGCGATTTCGCGGTCGCCTCGGAGTTCCGCGGTCGCACGTCGTACTCCTCGATTATCTCGTCGGCGTGGTCGCCGATTCGTTGCCAGTCGAGAAAGAGCCCGTCGGAGAAGGCGTCCATCGTCTGGTTGCTCAAAAGCGCGTTCCTGACGAGCGTGTAGTCCTGAACGAGGCCCTCTTCGAGCCGGTCGCCGGGGACGTACGAGATGCCGTCTTCGATGCGGCGGCGGCGGGACAGCTCGGTGATGTCGCGCCCCTGAAGCGAGACCGTGCCACCCTCCGGGGTTCGCATCCCGGTGATGGCCTCGACGAGCTCCTGTTGGCCGTTGCCCTCGACGCCGGCGATACCGAGAATCTCCCCTTCCCGAACCGAGAGACTCACGTCGCGGACCTGTTCGAGCCCGCGCTCGTCGCGCACGGTCACCCCGTCGACGGTGAGCGCGACCTCGCCGGGCGTTCCGTCCGCCGAGTCGACGTCGAACAACACCTCGCGGCCGACCATCATGCGGGCGAGTTCGTTCTGCGAGGTCTCCGCCGCGTCGACCGTCCCGACGGCGCTCCCGTCGCGGAGGACGGTGATGTCGTCTGCGGCGTGCATCGCCTCGTCCAGCTTGTGGGTGATGAAGATGAGCGACCGCCCGTCGGCGGTGAGCGCCTCCATCACGTCGAACAGTCCCTCGACCTCTTGGGGCGTCAACACGGCCGTCGGCTCGTCGAGGATGAGCGTGTCGGCACCTCGATAGAGGCTCTTGACGATTTCGACGTGCTGTTGGATGCCGAGCCCGAGCTCTTCGATGGGCGTGTCGAGATGCTCGTCGACGGAGAAGCCGTACGTGTCGCAGATTTCGGTGATGCGACGGCGGGCCGCCCGCTCGTCGACGAGGCCCCGCGTCGAGGGCTCGTGACCGAGCACGATGTTCTGGAGGACGGTCATGGTGTCGACGAGCTGGAAGTGCTGGTGAATCATCCCGATGCCCGCCGCGATGGCGTCTCTGGGCGAGTCGAACGAACGGGGCTCGCCGTCGATGGCGATGGCCCCCTCGTTCGGGTCGTACAGGCCGTACAGGACGTTCATCAGGGTCGTCTTTCCTGCTCCGTTCTCCCCGATGACGGCGTGAATCGACCCGTGGTCGAGCGTGAGGTCGACGCTGTCGTTGGCGACGACGTCGCCGAAGCGTTTCGTGATGTCCGTGAGCTGAACTGCTGGTGCGGTCGTGTCTGTCATGGGTTGGAGTCTACGCTGTCAGTAAAAACCCTGCGAGGTGGTGCCATGGCGGCGTCGCTAGCAACCGCTGGCGCTACACGGCACGGTGACGTCGCCGTTGATGATGGCCTCTCTCGCCGCTTCGAGGTTCTCTGTGACCACGTCCGGAAGCTCGCCGCCGACCGCCTGCCCTAAGACGACGCGGACGGCCTCCTCTTCGAGACCCAGGATGTTCGCGCCCTGGACCGCCGACCAGTTGTCCTGAACGGTGGCCTCAGCGACCTCGTAGGTCCCCTCGTTGATGTACTTCACCGCAGAGCCCATGATGACGTCTTGGTACTCGGGAAGCGTGACGGACTGGTCCGCGTCGACGCCGATGGCGAACCGGTTTGCGTCCTGCGCCGCCTGGAACACGCCCTGTCCCGCCGCCGACGCGGCGTGGTAGACGATGTCCGCGCCGGCGTCGTACTGCGAGGTGGCGATGTTGTTGGCGGTCTGCGTGTCGGTGTAGTTCCCGATGTAGCCGACCGTGACGTCGAGGTTCTCGTCGACCCACTCGACGCCCGCCCGGTAGGAGCGCTCGAAGGCGTTGATGAGCGAGCCGTCGACGCCGCCGACGAACCCGACGGTGGACGTCTCGGGGTCGAGCGAGTTCCCCTCGTAGGAGAGCTCGCGGGTCGTCATCGTCCCCGCCAACACGCCCGCCTGGAACGACATCTGGTGGTTCGCCCACGTGTACCCCGCGACGTTCGGCTGGTCGATGGAGTCGTTGATTAACATCCAGTTCTGGTCCGGATACGCCTCGGCGTTCGTCTGGAGCGCCTGCGTGTGGTTGTAGCTGACGAGCACGACGAGGTCGTAGTCGGGGTTCGTGCTCTCGGCGAGCCGAGACTGAACCGTCTGGTAGTTCGACTGGTTCGTCTCTTCGACCTGCTGGATTTCGATGTCGTACTCCTCGGCGGCCGTCTGAAGCCCCTGAAGCGCGAGGTCGTTGAACGCTTGGTCGCCGAAGCCGGCCGGACTGGAGACGATAGCGACGTTCGTCGTCCCGCCGTCCGACCCGCCGCTTTCGGTCGTCTCGCCGGTGGTCTCCGAGTCCCCGCCGTCGTCCGCGGCGGTCGTCGTGGTCGCTTCGGAGTCGCCCCCGGAGAGACAGCCCGCGACCCCAGCTATCGCCGCGAGGCTGATTCCCGATTTGAGAACGTCGCGGCGCTCGACGCCTCGCCGTGTCTCCTGAGTCCCTGTCCCATCTGTCGAATCGCCTGCACCAGTGTCCCTTGCTGCCATTATGTTTCCTCAGACTCACTCAGACTTGAGTAACATAAATAATTATGTGCTATTTTCGCATCGTGAACGAGTGAGACGAAAGTGTGAGATAGTCGTTTACCGCACGTCCGCTCGAAACCGGGCGGGGCCGACGACCCGGACGCGCGCGGGAGCGGTCGCGTCCGTTCGACCTAGTTTCTGAACGCGACTGGGCGACGATTCACCGAATCGTCAATTTAGATCGGGGGATTAATCATAATCACACCCAAAAGACTCGGAGATGACCTACGAGAACCTCGATTCCGACCTCATCAACGCGCTCCTCGCAGACGGGCGGCGCAGTCTCCGGAGCCTCGCCGAAGAACTCGACGTGTCGGTGACGACCGTCTCGAACCACCTGCGAGACCTCGAAGACGAGGGAATCATCGAGGGCTACACGCCCCGCGTCGACTACGACGCGCTCGGCTACGACGTGACCGCGGTCATGCACCTCAAAGTGGAGGGGAGCGCCCTCTCGGAGGTCACCGAACTGCTCGCCGCCGAGCCGCAGATGGTCTCGGTGTACGAGGTCACCGGGGACTACGACGTGCTCGCGGTCGGGAAGTTCAGGAACACAGACGACATGAACCGCCAGATCAAGGCGCTGTTGAGCGAGGCCCCGATTCGGGAGTCGAACACGAGCGTCGTCCTCAACGCGGTCTCCGAAAACGATCAGTTCGACCTCGGCGACGACGACGCCTGAGGCGGCGGCTCAGTCGATGCGGAACTCGAACCGCGAACCGCCTGCGGACCCCTCCGAGACCGTCACCTCCCAGCCGTGTGTGGCCGCGACCTGCGAGACGATGTTCAGGCCGAAGCCGGTCCCCTGCGGCGACGTGGTGTAGCCGGCTTCGAACACGGTGTCGCGGTCCTCCGCGGGGATTCCCACGCCGTCGTCTTCGACGAAGAACCCGCGGTCGGTCTCGCCGACGCTGACGGTCACACCGCCGTCGGCAGAGCCGTGTTCGGCGGCGTCGTCGGACGGAGTCCGACTGCCCGTCGAGCCGTGCTCGACGGCGTCACCAGACGCAGTCTGGTTGCCTGTAGAACCATGTTCTACAGCGTCGTCGGATGAACTCCGACTGCCCGTCGAGCCGTGCTCGACGGCGTTCCGAAAGAGGTTTTCGAGGAGTTGCTGGAGTTGGTCGCGGTCAACGTCGACGACGGTGTCGGTCTCGACGGCTAATGTCGCGCCGTCGGTCACTACGTTCTGCCAGCACGTCCGCGCGAGGTCGGACAGCGCGACCGGTTCGACCGTCATGGCGTCGTCGCCGTCGCGGGCGAGCACGAGCAGGTCGCTGATGAGGTCGTCCATTCGGTCCAGCGCGCGGTCGATATCGTCGAGGTGCTCGCTGGCGCACTCGTCTTGAACGAGTTCGAGCCGGCCCATCGCGACCTGCAGTGGGTTGCGGAGGTCGTGACTCACGACGCTCGTAAAACGGTCGAGCCGCTCGTTCTGTTCGACGAGTTCGGCCTCGCGTGCCTTCTGGTCGCTGATATCGCGAATCATCGCGACGAACAGGTCCTCCCCGGCGAGGTTGAGCTGGATGAGGTGCACCTCGGTGGGGAACGTCGTGCCGTCGCGGCGTTCGAGCGCGCCTTCGAACCGCTGTGGCTCGTTCGCCGGGAGGTCCGCCCAGAACGACTCCGAGCGGTCCTGTTCGGAGGTGGGGTCGAGGTCCCAGACGGTCTTGCCGACGAGTTCCGACTCGCTGTAGCCCAGTTCCTCGAACATCCGCTGGTTCACGTCTTGGATGGTGCCGTCGTCTTCGTGAACGACGACGAGGTCCGGCGAGTGTTCGAACAGGGCTTCGAGCCGGGCGGTGTTCGAACGCAAGAGCCCCTCGTAGGTCTTCCGCGGCGTGATGTCGTCTTGGAACCCGACGAAGAAATCGATCACGCCGTCGTCGTCGAAGATGGGCGCGACGCGCACGCGATTCCAGAACTCGGAGCCGTCTTTGCGGTAGTTCAGTAGCTCGGTCGTCACGGGCTCGCGCTCCTCGACCGCCGCCCGGAGTTCGTCGACGGCGGCCTCGTCGGTCGCCTCGCCCTGCAGGAACCGACAGTTCCGACCGACGGCTTCGTCACGGCTGTACCCGGTGAGTTCGGTGAACTGCTCGTTGGCGTAGACGATGGGGTTGTCCGCGGCGTGGGGGTCGGTGAGGACGATTCCGATGGGCGCTTCGTCCATCGCCCGCTCTCTGACCGACAGGCGCGTCTCGAGCGGCTCGCTCCGCGGTGTCCGAATGGCCCGGGCGAGCTCGACGGCGTTCTCGATACGCGTGGCGAGGAGTCGGTACTGGGTCGCGTCGTCGCCCTTCCGGAGATAGTCGGTCGCGCCCGCGGAGAGCGCCTCGCCCGCGATTTCCTCGCGCGCCCGTTCGGTAAAGAGGATAAACGGGAGTTTGGGAAACTCATCGCGGACCCGCGACAGCACGTCGAGCCCGTCGAGTTCGGGCATGTCGTAGTCGCAGACGACGCAGTCGAACGCCGCGTCACCGCGCCGAATCCGGTCGAGCGCGACCCGCGGGTCCGACTCGGTATGGACGGTGAATCGCCCGCGCTCGCGTTCCAGTTGCGACGCGACGCGCGCCGCGAAGTCGCGGTCGTCTTCGATGTAGAGGACGTCGATAGACGCTGACACCGAGAGGGAACGCGACGCGTTAGGGGACGAATCCATACACGACGGCACATAGCACCAAGAGACTATAATGGTGATGCTAGGCTAGATGAGGACGTGCCGCAGTCACGGCCGCGCCGGACTCCCTCCGCCCGATGAGAGACCCGTCAAGCGAGAGGCGCGCGCCCGTCGGTACGTCGACCGCACACACCGGTTCGCGCGCTTGCGAGTCCGGCGACGATGGAACCCGGATTCGAGAGGCCGACGTGGGAATAGTAAAAGCGCATCGGCCGGTTCGTAAACAGAGCGCTTATAATTCAGAATCCGCTTTCAAACGGTGATGACAGCCTCCGACGAATCCGAACGCAACACGCCATCGCGGCTCGCCCGC
>Ga0207720_100877_pt1 | contig 14552 bp, 10 predicted proteins | sample A23P2SouthBayCA_2_FD_187751 | JGI IMG/M metagenome (GOLD analysis project Ga0207720, IMG submission 187751) | Aerobic enrichment media microbial communities from Eden Landing Ponds, California, USA - A23 E3 (2) (SPAdes) | ecosystem: Environmental > Aquatic > Marine > Unclassified | place...
GCCGTGTACGTTCGGTTTCGCATACGACGTGGTTCCCGACCGTTCGTCTTAAACATCGTGTCTTCGCCTCGCTCTGAGGCGTTCGACCGTCCAGTCTCGCCCACGGTGGGTCGAAGGCGGGTCACGATTTCTCGTGGCAGTCGGTCCCGCGGTACTTAGTCCGCGGCGCGCGTGGCCCCGGTATGGCTCCCGACTCACCGGACGCGCCCTCGGAGTCCGACCCGGCACCGAACGCCGCTCGCGCCGCCGACCTCGACTGGTCCGAAAGCGGGCGGGGCGACCGCTTCGCGTTCCGCCGGAAGCGACTCGCGGACCGCGCCGGCGGCCGCGACCTCGGCTGTTCGCTCTACGAAGTCCCGCCCGGCAAGCGGCCGTGGCCGACGCACTACCACGAGGGCAACGAGGAGGCGCTGTACGTGCTCTCGGGGTCGGGCACGCTCCTGACGCGCGAGGGCGCGGCCGACCTCGACCTCGAACCGGACACCTACGTCGCGCTCCCCGCGGGGGAAGACTACGTCAGGCAAATCGAGAACGACGGCGACGAACCGCTCCGGTACCTCGCGCTCTCGACCATGAATCACCCCGACGTGACCGTCTACCCGGACTCCGACAAAGTCGGGGTGTTCTGCGGCGCGCCCCCCGGCGGCGACACAAGCGCGCGGACGCTCCACGGCTACTTTCCACGAGACGCCGAAGTCGGCTACTGGGAGGACGAACCGACGACCGAGGAGTGACTCGCCCACGCGCCGGGTCACGGCGACGGCTCCGGCGCTGAGATTTATATACGAACCCGCGGCCATTCCGCCTCGGACATGGACGTTTCAGACCTCGAAGCCGCGTTCGCACTCCCGCTCGCCGAAGACAGCTCGGCCGACACGGCCGTCATCGGCATCGTCTCGACACTCGCGTCGCTCGCCACGCCGCTCGCGGGCGTCTTGCTCGCGGGCTACGTCGTCCGCCTCGTTCGCGCCGGCGACCGCGAGGCGGCCGCGCTCCCGTCGTTCGACGACCTCACCGGCATGGCCGTCGACGGCGCTCGTTTCTCGGCCGCGCTCGTCGCGCTCCAACTCCCCGCGGTCGGGCTCGCGACCGCCGCCCTCCCGGGTTCCGGGCCGTCGATTGCGATGCTCTCGTACGCGGCCGACCCAACGATGCTCGGGCTTCTCGGTCTCACCGCGCTCGACACCGCCACGCTCGCCGCGGCCGGCCTCGCCGCGCTGGCGGCTTCGTATCTCTCGCTTGTGGCGACGGTCGCCCTCGCCCGCGAGGGGTCGCTCGCCGCGGCGGTCCCGGTCGCGCGCGACCTGGCGTTCGACCGCTCGTTCGTTCGCGTCGCCTCCGCCGTCGCGCTCGTCGTCTTCGTCGCCCGCCTGTTCGTCTTCCTTTGCGCTTCGGTGCCCGTCGCCGGGACCGTCCTCGCCGCGACCGCGTCGTTCCTCTTTTTGGTCGTGTCGGCGACGCTCCTCGGTCGCGGCGCGCCGGATGCGCCGTCGCTCGGCGTCGACGCTCCTCGCGATTCGCACGCTGGCGGCGCAAGCCCGGAATCGGCGTAGAAGAAGACAGGTCAGCGTCGGGGATGCGAAACCGCGCCCGTGGGATTACTCGGCGAGGAGTTCGGCCGTCGCGTCTTTCGCGCCCTCGACCGTCTCGCGCACCGCGTCGACGCCCTCGTCGTGCAGGAGGTTGCCGACGACGACCGCGTCGGCGTGCTGGCCCATCTCGTAGGCCGACTCGTAGTCGTGGATGCCGCCGCCGTAGAACAGCGTCGCGTCGGTGAGTGCGTCGTGGGCCGCGCCGACCTTCTCCGGGTCGCCGTAGGTGCCCGAGTACTCGACGTAGATGATTTTCTGCCCGAACATCTTCTCGGCGACGCGGGCGAACGAAGCCACGTCCTCGGCGGACTGGTCGGTGTCGGCGTCGGTGTACTCGGCGACGGACGACTCGGGGTTCAACACGATGTACGCCTCGGTGTGGGTGCGGTCCCAGTCGAGGCCGTCTTCGATGCGGACCCACTCTTTGTGCGCGCCGGTGATCCAAAACGAGTCGCTCGCGTTGAACACCGTCGGGATGAGGTAGCCGTCCAGCGCGTCGTCGTCGATGACGACGCCGGGGTTCGACGGCTCCTGATAGATGGGCACGTCGTACTTCCCGGTGGCCTCGATGACGCGTTCCATCTTCTCCTCTGTGATGTCGAGCGTGCCGCCGATTTCGAGGGCGTCGGTGCCCGTCTCACACACGTCTTCGAACGTCTCGCCGTCGGCGAGGTCCTTGTCCGGGTCGATTTTGGTGATATGGTCCCAGTCTTCCCACGGATAGCTCATTGGTCGCTCTATGCTTGAGGGGGCGTAAAAAGCGTGCGGATGGACTGGGGGTTCCTGCGTCGTAGTGTCGGCTCTGCTAAACGATGAAGACCATACCCTTTTGTCAATTGCGCGGGCCAAATCAATTATCAATGAGCCAAGCGACGCTCTCGCAGACGCCCTATCTGAACTCTAATCTGTTCTCGGGGTACTATCTTGACGAGCGAGTTGACGATCTCGACGAATGGGAATGCGACGAGGAGGCACGGCGGGTTTTCGAGGAGCTCCGGAGCCTCTACGATCTCGAACGTGAACTCGTCGACTCGTACAAAGAAGACGAACTGCTCGATTCGTGGGTCGACGAAGTTCTCGATATTCTTGGCTTCGGGACGCTCTCGGAAACCACGCTTCCGGGTGGGGGGGGGGCGGATACAACGACCGCCTCCTGTTCGAATCGGCGGACAAGCGCCGTGAAGCCGCGTTCGAAAAGAAAGACAATCGCTCGGAGGCGATGTACGGCCTCGCTTCGGCAGTTCTCGAAGCTAAGCAGTGGGACGCTGACTTCACGAAGCGGTTCAACGAGCGTCGGTCATATCGGGACGCGTCGCACCAGATCAAGTACTACCTCGAACGAACGCCCGACTCGGTTCAGTGGGGCATCCTGACTGACGGCCGAAAGTGGCGACTGTACGGTACGAAGGATTACGAAACCGAGACGTTTTACGAGGTCGACCTGCCGGAGATTCTGGAGTCCGGCAATTTAGCGCGGTTCAAATATTTCTATCTGTTTTTCCGTCCCGCCGCGTTCCATGAGACCTCGGGAACGACGTTCCTCGATAGGGTTTGGAACGAGAGCGAAACCGCGGCTCAGGAACTCGGCGAGGACTTACAGGATAACGTCTTCACCGCACTCCGCGTGCTCGGAAAGGGCTTCGTCGAGACGAACAACCTCGATATCGACCCCGACGATACCATCGCACGGAACGAACTGAAAGAGCAGTCGCTCGTTCTTCTGTATCGACTGATGTTCATCTTGTACGCCGAGTCGCGGCATCTCATCGACCCCGACGACGCGGACCGAAAACAGGAGTACGAAGAGAACTTCAGCCTCGATCAACTTCGCCTCGACATCCTGGATACGGTCGGTGAGGTCGGGTCGTCGAAGACGTTCGATGACTCGTACAGCGAGTTTTCGACGTCGATGTGGAGCCGGCTCCAGAACCTCTTTTCGCTCATCGACGCCGGTCAGGAGTCGCTCGGAATCCCGCCGTACAACGGCGGTCTGTTCGACGAGGAGAGCCACGAATTCCTCGCGGACAACGATGTCGCGGACCGATATCTCGCGGAGGTGATCTACCGCCTTTCGACGACTGAGACGGCAGACGGGTTCGTCCCCGCGGACTACGCCGATCTCGATACTCGGCACCTCGGAACGATTTACGAAGGGCTCCTCGAACACGAGTTCCGAATCGCACCGACGCAGTACGCGGCGGTCACCGAAGATGGCGGTCAGATCTGGAAAGACGCGGCCGAAGTAAGCGTCGCGGAGTCAGTCGAGACTGTTGAAGCGGGCGGGCTCTACGTCGTCAACGACGACGGCGAGCGCAAGGCGACGGGAGCGTACTACACGCCCGACTACGTCGTGACCTACATCGTCGAGGAGACGGTCGATCCCCTTATTGAGGATATCGACGACACGCTCGAAGAATCGGGGCTCGAACGCGGGAGCCAGGAGTACGTCTTTCGCTTCGCCGACGAGGTGCTTTCGCTCAAGGTATTGGACCCTGCAATGGGGAGCGGACACTTCCTCACGAAAGCGACGGGCTACCTCGCAGAGCAAGTCATGGAACGCGTCCGCGAGGTCGAAGAAGCGGCCGGCGTATTCGACGAACAGGATATCCGCCGCCGCGTCTCGCGGGAGTGCATCTACGGCGTGGACCTCAACGGGATGGCCGTCGAACTCGCCAAGCTCTCGATGTGGTTAGAGACGCTCGCGGCCGACCAGCCGCTCGCCTTCTTGGACCACCACCTCAAGGCCGGGAACTCGCTCGTCGGCTCTGACATCACCGAGGTGCTGACGGACGATACCGAAGAAAACGGCGGCCAGCTCACGCTCACCCAGTCGTTCGCCCGCGTCCGACAGCACACCCTCGAACACGTCATGGAGCTGTTTCAGGAACTCCTCGCCATCGACAACGAGACGCTGGACGACATCAAGTCGATGGAGGAACTGTACGGCGAGATTCGAGACGACCCCCTGTACCACCGCTTGTTCGAACTCGCGAACGTCCACACGGCCGAGCAGTTCGGCCTCGACGTGCCGCCAGGCGTCTACGAGACGATGGCCGGCGCGGTCGAAGACGAAGCCGAGTGGGAAGAGGTTGCGGAGAAGCCGTGGTTCGCGGAAGCACAGGCGATGGCCTCCCGCGAGCAGTTCTTCCACTGGGAACTGGAGTTCCCTGAGGTGTTCTTCGGAGACGACGGAGAAATGGCCGAGGACGCGGGATTCGACGCGGTTGTTGGGAATCCGCCTTGGTTGGGAACTAGGACTGGAATAATGGCTGAGGGACTAGTCGAATATCTAAGAGAGGAATATATTTCTGCAACAGGCCAATTCGATCTTGCTGCAGTTTTCTTAGACCAAGGTGTCTCTTTGGTTAGCTCTGACCAGTCTGTTGGGTTCGTTGTTCCTAAACGAATCGCGACCAACGAATCGTACGAAGACCTTCGACGTGGACTAACTATTGATAGAAACATTCTCTCAGCTATTGATCTGGGTGTCGCGTTTGAAGGCGTAAACAATGATGCGTTAGTGATCATAATTGGTCAGACAGATAACGACGAATCCGTATTTGGTGAGCGTGTAGATCGGACCCAATTTAAATTGTGGAGTGTGCCTTCAGACATATCCAAGCTTCTCCCGTTCAATATTATTCCTGTCAATAGTAGCTCGTCAGAGATAGATGTTGTGAAAAAAGTCACAAATTCGGGTACTTCGCTAGGTCGATCCGTCTCTATTGAGCGCGGGGCAGAATGTGGTATGAATCATGAGTCGATCTCTAACGAACCTACTGAGTCTTCTTTGCCAATTGTTGATCACCTTGATGTTGGTCCATATGCGGTGAATTACTCCGGACAACAAATTGACACTAATCGGATTGATGATTCTGTTCTCAAGTCAATTGACATCTATAAGACGGTCCCCAAATTGTTGGTCCGGTTTTTAGCACCAGATCTTCGAGTAGCAATTGATGATACAGGGTACGTATCCACTAACTTGGTCTACCACGTTCAATGTGATGGCCATGTTGAGTTCTTGAGTGGGCTTCTATCGTCAAAGTTACTGAACTTTTGGTATTTCAACGCCTTCCAAAATGACGAAGTCAAGTTCCCTCACGTACAAAAATCACATATCGAATCTCTACCCGTCCCTGAGCTACCCGCTACTACTGATACTGCTGCAGACCAAACTGATATTGAGACGTGTCTCTCTTTCGTACGCTCGAATACCAAAATCGGCTCTGTGCCTGTCTCGAAGATATCGTCAAATATCGAAAGTGCTCATGGCGTGATATCACATATGGCTGATCACGCTGTATCATTTCATGAGTCGAGGAATGATCTCAACCTCTCCCTCCTCGACTACCTCGGCAACTACTCGGACGGCGACACCCTCGGCGAAATCGGTTTCCAGCAGCCGGCTCAAAGCTCCGCCGACTCGATTCTCCACGACACCACCGAAGACAAGACCAAACTCGGCATCACGGACGTCGTGTTCGAGCGTGAGAACCCAACCTCACTCACAGTCTCTGTCGGTGTCCGGTACAAACCCGATAACCCCGAAGAGTACGAAACCGACCAGTACGATTACCACTACGTCGACCCACAACCCGCGTTCCGTATCACTGACCTCACGGAGACGGAAGCGGACTTGATAGAGGCATTCGTCCCCGTCGCCGTCGACGAGGCGGGTGGGTTCGCGAACTTCCGTACGAACGCGACGAAAACCAATTCGCCCCTCGACAGACTGGAGAAGTTGACGCTTCCCGCGGTTGACGACGTGCGCGACGGACTGGCGCAGTATCTGGAGACGAAGGAACGAGCGGATGAACTGGAGGAGAAGATCGAGCGAACCGACGAACTCATCGACGAAATCGTCTACGAACTGTACGGCCTGACCGACGAGGAGATCGCAATCGTCGAGGAGTCGGTCGGGAACTGAACTTCCGCTGGAGTTTCGCGTTCTCGATTTCGGCGTCGGATTTCTGTACTATACGAAAATCGCGCCGCGATTTTCGGCCGACGACCGAACGGAGGCCGACAGGCCGAAGTGAGGGAGGAGTGCTTTTAGTCGAGGTTTTGCCGAGTGAGGCGCGGTTGTACCGCGCCGAACGCAGCGCAAAACGTCGTAGTTAATCCGCCGCCGTCTGCCACTTCCGAACCGTATCGGCCCCCACACCCTCGACTTTCGCCGCGATGTCGTCGGGTTCGGACGCCTTCAGCGTCTTCACGTCCTCGATACCGGCGTCTTTCAGTTTCTCGGCGGTCTTCGCGCCGATGCCGCTGATGCTCTCTAACTCGGAGTCGCCCTCGCCGTTCTGCTGGGCTTGGTACTCGCGGTAGTTGCAGATGGGACAGCCGAGTTCCCACGGCTCGCGGTCGCCCTCGTAGGTAATCCGGAGCTCCGGGAGGCCGTGTTCCTCGCAGGACTCGTCGGTCACCTCGATGTCGCCGCGGCGGGGGAGCGGGAGCGAGTAGTCGCAGTCGGGGTAGCGGGTACAGCCGACGAGCCGGGAGCCGGAGCGGAGCCGCTTGATAGCGAGTTTCCCGCCCGCTTCGGCGGTTTCACCGCCTTCGCCTTGCGACGTCTCCGACGTCGCACCCTCACCGCACTCCGGACACGCCCCGATAACGAGGTCGTCTTCCTCGTCGGCCTCCTCGGCCTTACAGAGCGGACAGCCGTGGACGAACGTCTTGCGGCCGGCGAGCATCTTGATGTGGTGGAGGTCGTGGTCCTCACAGGAGTTTTCCATGATGAGCGGCTTGCCCGTGGAGGGAAGCGGCAGGGTGTAAGTGCAGTCGGGGTAGGAGTCACAGCCGATGAAGTACGAGCCGCGACGACTCTTTCTGACGACGAGGTCGCCGCCGCAGTCGGGGCAGGTGCCGACCGTCTTGTCGGCCTTCAGCGAGTCCTGCAGTTGCGTACCGAGCTCCTCGCGGGACTCCATCAGCCCCTCGAACACGTCTTCGAGCATCTCTTTGGACTCCTCGGTCACGTCTTCGAGGGTGGCCTCGCCGCGGGCGATAGCCAGCATGTTGGATTCGAGTTGCGAGGTCATCTCCTCGCTGACGATGAGCTTCGCGAAGTCCTCGGAGGCCTCCACGACCGCCCGCGCGAGCCGGGTCGGCCGCGGCGGGTCGCTCTCGATGTAGCCGCGGTCGTAGAGCTTCTGAATCACGTCGTGGCGGGTCGCCTTCGTCCCGATGCCCATCTGTTCCATCGTCTCGATGAGCCGTGACTGGCCGTAGCGCCGCGGTGGCTGGGTCTGCTTGGCGTCGAGGTGCGTGTCGGACAGCGCGAGCGACTCGCCTTCCTCGACGTCCGGCACGAACGACTCGGTGGAGTTGAAGTACGGGTAGACGTCGTGGTAGCCGGCTTCGAGCAGGCGCTTGCCGTTAGCCTTCAGCGAGAGTCCCTCGACCTCGGCGACGACGCGGAGGTGCTCCCAGACGGCGTCCTCGGCGACCGTGGCGAAGAAGCGCCGGACGACGAGTTCGTACACGTCCCACTCGTCGTCTGAGAGGTCGGACGCGGAGGGGAGCTCGCCGGTCGGGTGAATCGGCGGGTGGTCGGTCGTCTCGTTGTCGCCCTCGGTGGGTTCGATTTCCTCCTGTTCGAGGAGGGATTCGGCGTCCTCCTTGAACCGGCGGTCGCCCTCGAACGCGCCGAGCAGTTCGCGGGGGTCGAGGTCGTCGGGGTACACCGTGTTGTCGGTCCGCGGGTAAGTGATGTAGCCGGCCGTGTAGAGGTCTTCGGCGATGCTCATCGCCCGCTGTGCGGAGTAGCCGATAGAGCCGGCGGCGCGGATGAACTGCGTGGTGTTGAACGGCGCGGGCGGCGTGTCGGTCCGCGTGCGGCGGTTGACCGACGCGACTTCCGCGGCCTCGACGCCGAGGAGCGTCTGGTAGGCCGACTCGGCGGACTCTTCGTCCCAGATGCGCTCGGCTTCGGTGCCGTCGTCGTCGAGGTAGAAGTACTGCGCTTCGAAGGACTCGGCGTCCCCGTCGGCGTCCTTCGTCAGCTTGGAGAACAGCTCCCAGTAGTCCTCGGGGTCGAACGCCTCGATTTCGCGCTCGCGGTCGACGATGAGCTTCAGCGTCGGCCCCTGCACGCGGCCGACCGAGATGAAGTCGTTGCCGAGCTGGCGGGCCGAAAGCGAGAGGAACCGCGTGAGCGCCGCGCCCCAGACGAGGTCGATAATCTGTCGGGCCTCGCCCGCGGCGGCGAGGTTGAAGTCGAGGTCGTCGGGGTTCTCGAACGCCTCCGTCACCTCGCGCTTCGTGATGGAGGAAAACCGCACGCGGTCGACGGGCACGTCCTCGTTGACGTCGCGGACGAGTTCGTACGCCTCCTTGCCGATGAGTTCGCCCTCGCGGTCGTAGTCGGTCGCGATGGTGACCTTCCCCGCGCGGCGGGCGAGTCGGCGGAGCGCGGCGACGATGTTCTCCTGCGTGGGGTGTTTCTCGACGGGCGCGCCGATGAGTTCGACCGGCTCCACGTCGCGCCAGTCGTTGTACTCCGGCGGGAAGTCAACGCCGACAACGTGGCCCGACAGCCCGATACAGCGCTTGCCGCCCCACTTGTAGACGTTCACGCCGTTCATCCGCTCCGCGGAGGCGGTCTCGCCGCTCAGGATGTCGGCGATTCGCCTCGCGGCGTTGTCCTTCTCCGTGATGATGAGTTCCGGACCCCTGCTCATTGAGCGGCGATATGATGTGGGTTGTCCTAAACCTTTCGTGCCGAATTCGTGCAGTAGCGACCCCGACGCGCGCGGATACGGGCGTGCGGGTGAGCGCTCTCGCGCGCGAAGGTGTGTGTCTGCCGACGCGTCCGCGACACGCCGCGTCTCCCGTCTGAATTCGCGGATTCGCTCTGCGACTCGACGCCGCGGACTCGTAGCCACAGCCGTCACCTTTTGGCAAGGTAGAATCATGTATGACCGGGTACAATAGGGACGTATGGCACACACGCCTGAGTTACCGGACCGATACGTCTGCACCGACTGTCACGCCGTCTACGTCGGGTCGGTAACGCACGAAGACGGACTGTACCACTACAGCGCCCCCGACGAGTGCGCCGCCTGCGACTCGACGGAGTTCGTTCAATTCGACCAGTACGTGAACCACGTGCTCGGCTGAAGCGGCGCGACGAATCGAGGGTGGAAAGTCGGAACGGACCTGACGCGCGCCGCGTCGGTGCGGCGTCGCTTCACTGCGGTCGTTCGCGTTACTCGTCAAGTCGCTCGCGGAGCAACTGGTTCACCGTGCCGGGGTCGGCGCTCCCCTTGGACTTCTGCATGACCTGCCCGACGAGGAAGTTCAGCGCGCCGCCCTCGCCGTCGTGGTAGTCCTCGACGGCGTCGGGGTTCTCGTCGATTGCCGCTTGGACGAAGCCGCCGATTTCGTCGTCGTCGGCCTTGCCGAGTCCCGCCTCGTCGACGACGGTGTCGGGGTCTTTGCCCTCGTCGAGCATCTCGCGGAGGACGATCTCCTCGGCGTTCTTCGTCGTCACCTCGTCGGCGTCGACGAGCTCGACGAGCCGCGTGAACTCGTCGAGGCGGTCCGACACGTCCGTGATCTGCATGTCGCGGTAGTTGAGTTCGCCGAGCAGGTTGTCGGCGACCCACGTCGCGGCGAGGTCGGCGTCGAACTCGGCGGCCACGTCCTCGAAGAAGTCCGCGACTTCCTTGGTCGAGGTGAGCTTCGAGGCGGACTCCTCGTCGATGCCGTACTCGGTGTGGAAGCGCTCGCGGCGGGCGTCGGGTAGCTCCGGAATCGGAATCTCTTCTTTCCAGTGGGCGACCTGGAGCGGTGGGAGGTCGGCTTCGCGGAAGTAGCGGTAGTCCTTTTCTTCTTCCTTCGAGCGCATCGAGACGGTGATGCCACGGGACTCGTCCCAGTGGCGGGTCTCCTGTTCGACGGCGCGACCGCGCTTGATGGCGTTCTTCTGGCGGGTGACCTCGTAGGCCAGCGCCTTCTCTGCGCCCTTGTGGCTGGAGATGTTCTTGACCTCGGTGCGGTTGGCCGCTTCGAGCGCCTCGTCGGAAATCGCGCCGTCGTCGTCGACCTCGTCGGCGGCGACGAGCGAGATGTTGGCGTCGATGCGGAGCGACCCGTCGCGGGTGGCGTCGAACACGCCGAGGTATTCGAGCACCTCTTCGAGCTTGGCGAGGAACGCGCGGGTCTCTTGGGGGCTCCGGAAGTCGGGTTCGGTGACGATTTCGACCAGCGGCGTTCCGGCGCGGTTGTAGTTGACGAGCGTGTAGTCCGCCGTGTCGATACTGCCGCCTTTGTGCTGGAGGCTCCCGGGGTCCTCTTCGAGGTGGGCGCGCGTGATGCCGATGTCGCGGCGGGTGCCCTCGACGGACACCTCCAGCGTCCCGTCGGCACAGATGGGCGCGTCGTACTGGGTGATTTGGAAGTTCTTGGGCAGGTCGGGGTAGTAGTAGTTCTTCCGGTGGAAGCGGGTGTCCTCGGCGATGTCGGCGTTCAGCGCCTTGCCGATTTTGACCGCCGACTCCACCGCCGCCTCGTTGAGCACCGGGAGCGCGCCCGGTAGTCCGAGACAGACGGGGCACACGCGGGTGTTCGGCGCTTCGTCCTCGGCAGGCTCGGTCGAACAGCTACAGAAAATCTTCGTGGCCGTCTCGAGTTGGACGTGGACTTCCAACCCGATGACGACCGCGAGTTCGCGCTGTTCGAGCGCTTGCGCAGTCATTGGCCGCGCTTCGACGGCGGTGGGCTAAAGACTAACGGGACCGGTCGCAGAGCCGCTCGGCCGCGGGTGGCGTCCCGGCGCGCGGTCGTCACACACGGTTGATAATCTCTGTCAATGGTTTTATATGGGTGTTCCATCTGTATAGTTCACAGAGTCTGTTCACATATGACAAACGACACCACCTCTGATAGATGGGCACCGATTCGGACCGGCGGCCGGCTCTCGGCACATCTCCGGACGCATCTGACGGTCCTTCTCATCGTCGTCGTCGCGGAACTCATCGGCACGATAACGTTCCCGCTCGGACCGGGACAGGTCGTGCTCCTGCCGCTTCTGTACGCGGTCGTTCTCGGCCTCGGCCTCAGTTACAGCGTCCTCGGGTCGGTCATCGAACCCCTCCGGTCGGTCGTCGACGAGGACGTGAGCCGCATCGCCTCGCCGCTTCTCGTCATCGCGCTGATGCCGCTCGGCGTCAAGTACGGGACGCTCGTCGCGCCGTCGTTCTACGACCTCGTGGCGGCCGGGCCGGCGTTCGTCTTACAGGAGTTCGGCAACCTCGGCACGATTCTCATCGCGCTTCCGCTTGCCTTGCTTTTGGGCCTCAAGCGCGAGTCAATCGGGGCCGCGGTCAGCATCGCCCGGGAACCGACTCTCGGCGTCATCACCGACAAGTACGGCATCGAGTCGCCCGAGGGCCGCGGCGTCCTCGGTACCTACGTGACCGGGACGGTCCTCGGAACCGTCTTCTTCGGTCTGCTCGGCGGCTTCGCCCCCGCGACGGGGCTTCACCCGCTCGCGCTCTCGATGGCCTGCGGCATGGGCTCTGCGAGCATGATGACCGCCTGTTCCACGTCGCTGGCGGCGGCCGCCGGCGGCGCGGGCGTCGCTGAGGACCAGATTCTGAGCTTCGCCGCGACGAGCAACCTCCTGACCGGCATCACGGGGCTCTACATGGTCATCCTCGTCGGCCTCCCGGTCATCACGCGCCTGTACGCGTTCCTCGCGCCCGTGTTCGGCCGCGACACCGCCGCGACCGACGGAGGTGAGTGAGATGTCGATGTCCACGCCGGAGTTCTCCGTCGAGTCGCTGAAGATGTTGCTCGTGGTCGCGTTCCTGACGCTGACGGCCAACCTCATCGCCACCGGCACCGGCTTCGTCGCCGCGCTCCCCGGTATGGCGCTCATCGTCCTCATCGGCCTCGTCGCCCTGCTCATGGGGCGGCTGATTCCCCTCGACCTGCCGGCGTTCGCCTACGCGATGATTCTCGCCTTCGCGCTCGCACTGCCGTTTTCGCCGGTGCAAGCGCCGTTTCTCGCCGCCGTCGGCGAGGTCGACTTCCTCGCGACGACGACGCCGATTCTCGCCTACGCGGGTCTCTCTATCGGCCTCCAGACCGGGAAGATGAAGGAGGTCAGCTGGAAGCTCGTCGTCGTGGCGGTGTTCGTCTTCTTCGGGACGTTCTTCGGCTCGGCGCTCATCTCACAGGCCGTGCTCTCCGCACAGGGGATTATCTGATGACGACCTCCGCAACCTCCGCAACCTCCGCGACCGCGACCCCCGCGAACGACCGCCGCGCGCGCCGGGGTGAGACGCGATGACCGGCGACGACCGCACCGCGGCCCTCAAAGCCCGCGTCTGCGACGCCATCGACGACCGCGCGGACGAGATTATCGCCTTCGCGAAGGACGTGCAGGCGGAGCCGGAACTCGGCTACAAGGAGGTGAAGACGACCGAGAAGGTCGTCTCGCTCTTCGAGGACCTCGACCTCGACGTGGAGACGGAACTGGCGATTACCGGCGCTCGCGCCCGGGCGGGGTCGGGCGACTTCGTCGCGGCCGTGCTCGGCGAACTCGACGCGCTCGTCAACCCGGACCACCCGATGGCGGACCCCGAGACCGGCGCGGTCCACGCCTGCGGCCACAACGCCCAACTCGCGAACCTCGTGGGGACCGCCTTCGGCCTCGTCGGAAGCGGCGTCATCGACGACCTCGATGGCGCGGTCGAGTTCGTCGCCGTGCCGGCCGAGGAGTACCTCGACCTCGACTACCGGCGCGACCTGCTCGAAGCCGGCGACATCGAGTTCTTCGGCGGCAAGCAGGAGCTCATCCGCCGCGGCTACGTCGACGACTGGGACGCCGCCGCGATGATGCACGCCGGCAGTGACACGCCCGAGCGAACGATAACGAGCGACTTCTCGACCAACGGCTTCGTGGGCAAGTTCGTCACCTACCGCGGGACCGAGGCGCACGCCGGCGCGGCCCCCGAAGAGGGCGTCAACGCGCTCAACGCCGCGATGCTCGGGATGAACGCGGTCCACGCCCAGCGCGAGCGCTTCCGCGACGAGGACCACGTCCGCGTCCACCCCATCATCACCCGCGGCGGCGACGGCGTCAACGTCGTCCCCGCCGAGGTGACGATGGAGTCGTACGTCCGCGCGGCCTCGGTCGAAGCGGTCTCGGACGCCAACGAGTCGGTCAACCGGGCGCTCGCCGCCGGCGCGATGGGCGTCGGCGGCGACGTGGAAATCGAGGATTACCCCGGCTACATGCCGCTTCGGACCGACGAGACGATAGTCGCGTTCTACGACGACAACGCCCGCGACATCGTCGGCCCCGACGCGGTCACGGCGGGAACGCCGCACCTCTCGGGGTCGACCGATATGGGCGACATCACGCAACTCGTCCCCGGCATCCACCCGTGGACCGGCGGCTTCGAGGGCGCGGTCCACGCCCGCGACTTCCGCGTCGTCGACGAGGAGATGGCCTACGTCATCCCCGCGAAACTCACCGCCTGCACGCTGGTCGACCTGCTCACCAGCCCCGAGGCGATGGCGGCGGTTCGCGAGGCGAAAGCCGAAAAGCGCGGCCGCGAGGAGTACCTCGACGCGGTCCGGTCGCTCCGGGCGACGACGACTGAATCGTACCGCGACTGAGCGACCGGCAACGGCAGAGCCACCGGCGACAGCAGAGCGACCGGCGGCGCGGCCCCGAGAGCGGGACTACTCGCACACGTATCACATTTTCGGTGATTGTCTGACGCACATTTATGTCTCACGCGCGGGGCTATGTTACCCATGAGTAACCGGGTGGAGGAACTCGAATCCAAAGTCGCAGAACTGCAGGCCGCCGTGAACGGACTCACCGAGGAGCTCGTCGAGACCAAAGAACGGCTTCGCCAGCTCGAAGACGCCAACGACGTGGAAGTCCCCTCGCGGGCCGCGACCCGTCGCGGCGACTGGGAGACCGAAGACGAC
>Ga0207720_100885_pt1 | contig 14335 bp, 14 predicted proteins | sample A23P2SouthBayCA_2_FD_187751 | JGI IMG/M metagenome (GOLD analysis project Ga0207720, IMG submission 187751) | Aerobic enrichment media microbial communities from Eden Landing Ponds, California, USA - A23 E3 (2) (SPAdes) | ecosystem: Environmental > Aquatic > Marine > Unclassified | place...
GAAAAAGTGGAGAACGAGCAGTCTGGCATCGCGGACTTCATGTAGTACGGTCGGTTTTTCCTCCAGGTTTTGCGAGTCGAGCGAAGCGAGACTCGGAAAAAGTGGAGAACGAGCAGTCTGGCATCGCGGACTTCATGTAGTACGGTCGGCTTTTCCTCCAGGTGTTGCGAGTCGAGCGGGACCGCGCCGGCGACGTTCTGTCACATCTCGTCTTCGACCTGCACTCGGGGTGTGATGCGCCGACAGTTGCCGTTCTTTCTCGGAGTCGTACGCTACTAACCGGTTTTGCTCATCGGTGACTACTATTCCTTCTCGCGCGCGTGACACGGGGGACGCGCGAGCGAGACCGTCTCGCGCTCTGAGCAGTCGAAGGAATCGACGACGCTCTAATTCTATATCGCGTTATTCAGTTTATTATTTATGTCCGGTTCGCGACCAGTCGAACTTCCCGCGGATGCTCGCCTCGATTCGGCCGTTCCATTTTATTCGCTCGCGCGACGAGTAGTCACATATGGCTGACGAGACAGAGCCGACGGTGGGAATGACGGTGTACGCGGAGGACGGAAGCGAACTCGGGAGCATCCGCGGATTCGACGAGGACGGGTTCTACGTCACGATTCGCGGGGGTTTCGCGGGGATGTCCATCGAACACGAGCGCGCTGGCCACGAGTTCGGCGAGGCCGAGTTGATGTGGCGGTGTAGCGACTGCGGCGAGATGGGCGACCTCGACGAACTGCCCGACACCTGTCCGAACTGCGGTGCCGAACGGGAGAACCTCTACTACTGGACCGAGGACTGAGGTCTCGGTCCCGATTTGACCGCCGCGCCGCGAAACTCGCCATTTTTGTCGTCCGCCGAGTACGGGGAGCCATGCGTATTCTCGTCTTCGGTGCGGGCAGTCTGGGCACGCTCGTCGGCGGCCTCCTCGCGTCGGTCCACGACGTGACGCTCGTCGCCCGCGACCCGCACGCCGCGCGGGTCTCGTCGGCCGGTCTCGATATCGTCGGTGCGGAGTCGACGCACGTCTCACCGGCCGCGACGACGGCCGAGACGGGCCACGACGCGGACCTCGCGCTCGTCACGGTCAAGTCGTTCGACACCGCTCGGGCCGCCGACGCGCTCGCCGACTGCGACGTGGATGCTGTGCTGTCACTCCAGAACGGACTCACCGAGGCGACGCTCGCCTCTCGCCTCGACGCGCCCGCCCTCGCGGGGACGGCGACTTACGGGGCGCGGCTCGTCGAACCGGGTCGCGTCGAGTGTACCGGCGTCGGCAGGGTCGTCTTGGGCGCGCTCGACGGCGGGCCCGACCCCCTCGCCGAGCGGGTCGGCAAGGCGTTCCGCGACGCGGGGGTCAACGCGCTCGTCGCGACCGACATGCCGCGGCGGCGCTGGGAGAAACTCGCCGTCAATGCCGGCATCAACGCCGTCACCGCGCTCTCGCGGGTCGAAAACGGCGCGCTCCGGTCGAGCGATGCCAACGACCTCGCACACCGAGCCGCCCGCGAGACGGCCCGCGTCGCCCGATTAGAACGGGTCTCGCTCTCGAACCGCGTCGCCCGCGAGGCGGTCGACCGCGTGGTCGAGAAAACCGCCGCGAACCGCTCGTCGATGCTACAGGACGTCGCGGCCGAAAAGCGCACCGAGGTCGACGCCATCAACGGCGCGGTGGTCGATATCGCCGCCGAACACGGCTTCGAGGTGCCGACGAACCGGACGCTCGCGGCGCTCCTCCGGGCGTGGGAACGGGGAGCGGGGCTTCGGTAGTGGGATAAAGCGGGCTCCCGGTCGGAGCGGGCCGGTCGCTATTCGAGGTAGCCGAGGTCGCGCAGTCGGTCCTGTGTCTCGTCGTCCATCCGGTCGACCGAGTCGTCCGACACGTCGGTGTCGAGCGCGTCGGTCCACGCGCCGCCGATGGCGTCTTCGAACTCCGCGAGGGCGGCCTCCGTCTCCGCGATTGCCTCGTCGTCGGCGTCGGCGACGTTCTCGGTCTCCTCGGGGTCGGCGTCGATGCGGTAGGCCTCGTCGGGGATGCGGTCGATTCGGACGTACTTGGCGTCGGTCCGCCGCGCCGCCCGCATTCGGGAGTAGAACCGCGAGTCCTCGGGGAGCGTGATGCCCGCGCTCGACGCCTTCTCCTCTAACTGCTTGAGCTCGACCACGGGTCGGGAGTACTCGACGAAGGCGTACTCGCCGTCTCGGCGCTGGCCGGGGTCGCCGTTCGTCGCGCGCGAGAACTCCCGGTAGTCGGTCGACAGGAGCGAACGCGTGCGGTCGAGGCCGACCGCGTCGTCGCCGGGGTTCGCGGGCTCGCCGCCCTCGACGCCGAGCGAGTCGAGCACCGTGTGGTAGAGGTCGACCAGTTCGACTTGGTCGTCGCGTCGCTCCGCGTCGAGGTCGGGGTGTTTGACCATGAGCGGGACGTTGACGAGCGGGTCGTACAGGCAGAACTCGTGGCCGTAGAGGCCGTGTTCGCCGTGGAGCTCGCCGTGGTCGGCGCAGACGACGACCATGGTGTCGTCCCAGCGGTCGGTCTCTTTCAGGTGGTCGAACAGTCGGGTGAGCTGGTCGTCGATGTGGGCGATTTCGGCGTCGTAGAGCCCGCTGATGTCCTCCCACTCGTCGTCGTCAATCTCGTCGGCACCGGCGTTGTACTCCTTGGAGTTCTGGCAGACCTCGGTCGAATCGACGCCGGGCGCGAAGCGATCTTTGTACTCTTCGGGCGGGTGGTACGGCAGATGCGCGTCCATGAGATTGACGAACGCGAAGAACTCCTCGGAATCGTCGACGAAGTCGATGGTCTGGTCGATGACCGCGGGCGTCTTCGAGTCCGCGCCCTCGCCGCCGGCGAGGTACTCGTGGGCGGTGTTGCCGAGGCTGACGAGCTTGTCCGCGAGCGTCCGGAGCGCGTCGCTGTCGTTCATCGTCTTCCACGCCTTCGCCAGCGGCCCCGACAGGAACTCGCCGGGCATGACCTCGAAGAAGTTGTCCTGCTCGGCGAACCCGTCGGTCAGGTGCGTGTACGGTGTTATCCACGCGTTCGAGGAGTAACAGGCGGTGTCGTAGCCGGCCGCCGAGAGCGTCTCGGCGAGGGTCGTCGCGCCTTCCAGATAGGGGTTCTCTTGGTCGGCCCCGTGCTGGCTGGGGTACATCCCGGTGAAAAGTGAGGCGTGGACCGGTAGGGTCCACGGCGCGGGCGCGACGGCCTGCTCGAAGACGGTCGCCTCGTCGGCGAACCGGTCGAGGCCCGGCGTCGTCGGGCGGTCGTAGCCGTACGTCGTGAGGTGGTCCTTTCGGACCGTGTCCATGACGACGAAGAGGACGTTCTCGGGCGACTCGGCAGTCATACCCGTGGGTGGGGAGTAGTCGCCGATAAAACCCCTGTTCTCGGCCGCCGACGGGACGAAAACGTCCGAATCGTCGAGTTAGAACGGAGCCTGTGGGCCTTGGTCGTCTTCGATATCGGTCGTGTCGTCGCTGGTGTCGCCGGGGAACGACGGACTGCCGCCGCGGCTGTCGCCGCCCATACCGCCGTCGCCGCCCATGCCGGTGTCGGCGTGGACCTCGTTGATCTCGGGAATCTCCTTGACCATGCGGGTCTTGATGGCCTGGATGGTCATCGGGGAGATACCGCACCCGGAGCAAGCGCCGCCGAGGAGAACGGTAACCTCGCCGGTCTCGCGGTTGAGGTCGCGGATGGCCGCGCTACCGCCGTGCATCTGGATCTGCGGGAAGTTCCGACGGAGGAAGTTCACGACACGCTCTTTGAGGTCGTCCTCGCCGTCCTGCGTCTCCGTGCTCATGTACGCGGCTTCGAGGTGAACGTGCTTAGGCCTTTGGTTCGGGGTTACTCCTCGACGCCGAAGACCCGCCGGAGCTCGCCTTCTATCTCGTCGACGTAGCGGTCGAGGACGGCTTCCAGCTCGTCGTCGTCGATTTCGACTGCCGTCAGCCGCTCGACGGGGTTCTCGGGGAGCCGAACGGAGAAGTCGCCGTCCTCGTAGAACGGCTCCGACTCGTTGAGAATCTGCTGGTCGACCCCGTGGATGAGCGACGAGTCGAACTCGTCGTTCATCGTCTCGAAGGCGTTCTTGTACGCGCGCTGGAGTTCGGGGAAGTAGTTGGCGTACTTGTCCTCGAACTTCTCGGGGTCGAAGTCGGTCATACCCGGAGCTTTCGCGCTCCCGGCAAAAAATCGGACGGTTGGTTCGCCGGGACTACGGATTTTGTATAGCAACGTAGCGTTTATCGACTGCTCGTCACCCGAACGGCGATTCAACTCTTAGCGCGTCTCAAATACGGAAAATCGAGCGACGGGGAGCGTCACTCGATGAGCGGGCTGTCCACGCGCGCGGCGGAGAGTTCGCTCGCCACGAAGATGGACGCGAGCTCGGTTATCAGTTCGTCGTACGACTCGTCGTCCTCGCGCAGTGCGTCGAGTCGCTCGACGGTTCGACGGTCCAGTTCGACCGTCTCTGTTTGTACCTCCGGTTCGTAGCCGACCGGGTAGTCGTATTCGGCCTCGTTCGAGTTGGCAGTCGCCATCGTTCACCCCACTCCGGCATGCGTGCCGGTGCCATGACATACACAACCATCCGATATGAGGATTTCGCGGATTTCGAGCCGCAGACGGAACGCGAGCTCGGTCTGCTCTCGGCTCATCGCTTTTCGACCTCCACAAAATAAACTATATACCGCGATATCGAATTGTGACCGAGTGAAGTTGCGGCTCTCCGGGCTATCGCACCACAAGGATAGAATTTCAGCCGAATCAACGAACTTGCCGTGCTTCAGACTCGGGTCAGGTGGGTCTGTGTCGCCTAGGACCTCTGATTACCTGATTCCAGTCTGCTTCTTCAACAGTATTAATACGACAAATTCTGGTGTGTATTAAAGACCGTAATCCGAAGCAACTCCCGGCAGTTGCGAAGAACTGCGGCACCTCTCAAAACCCTGCTACGGCAGGTGAGATGGGTGTTGTCGGGCGGAGTGGAGCCGCCAACCCTCACGACGTATCGGGCGTTCAGGTGTTCATTCCAGCCGACCCATCCCGGGAAGGTCGAGGGGAATTAAATTCGCTTGCGACGGCACGGACCATTTTGGGACGTGCGGTCAAAACGGTGAAGCCCGGGGTTTATCCTCGCGGTACTTCACTCCGGATACCACAACTGTACAATCAAACTACTTTGAGTACGCCAACGGCAGCTATTGAGGTGGCAACAGCGAGTGGGAACCCGGTTTTGAGGAGTTTCCAGAGCGAAATTTCGACGTTCTCGCGACGTGCTTGGTCGAGCACGATGAGTGTTGCCGCACTTCCGATCGGTGTCGCCACCCCCGCAAGTGTACTCACAGCCGCGAGAACGAACCACTCGCCAGTCGACTCGACTGTATGCGCGAGAAGGACGACTGCGGGAACGTTGCTTACGAGATTCGAGAGTCCAAACGTGAGCGTAGCGAGCGAGAACTGCCGGGTGGCCGTCGTCAATAGGTGTGCGACACCTGCCTGTTCCAGCGCACCGACGAGAACGAAGATCCCTGCGAACATGACGAGGATTCCCCAGTCGAGGTCCTGAACGATGTCGGCCCCTGGCACTCGACGGTAGAACTGTAGCCACGCAATGTGCACGATCCCCATCGTCGTCGCCAGTACTCCCGGTTGTCCTGAGGGGAAGATAACGAGCACTCCGAGCGTCGCCACAACGAACGCACCGCTAGTGAGACCCCAGCCGATATCGAGCGGTGGACGGTCGACACCCGCTTGCACTGGTGTCGTCTCAGCAACCGCCCACAAGACGACTGCCGTGAAGGTAAGTACGCCGACCGTCACCGGCACGAGGGTCGTGACAAACTTCGCGGTGGTGATGCCGCTCTCTGCGAGTATGAACGCGTTCTGGGGATTACCGAGCGGTGTGGCCAAACTTCCGATATTCGCACCGAGTATGACGGCCAACAGCGGCAGTACCGGATCGATATCACCGACTCTGGTTGCCGTAACGAGGATCGGTGTCAGTAGAAGTACCGTCGCATCGTTCAGGGCAACAGCACTCAGAAGGGCACTTAGTCCGAGCGTGCCCAGCGTCAACTGGCGAGCGCTGGCCGACCGGTCGACGAGGATAGCGGCCGCCCACTCGTAACAGCCACTCCGTCGGAGCCCCTCGACATGACACAACATCCCAAACAATAGTAGTAGCGTCGTCGTGTCGAGGCTTGCCAAGGCTTGTTCCGGGGAGAGATACCCGAGCGAGACAATCAAGACAGCCCCGACAGCACTCGTGATCGCACGACTCAGTGGGATATCACCGATCCGTGGCCGCGCGAGCAGTGCGAACGTCCCACCAGTAATCCCGACAGCCAGGACCTGTGAGGGCATCAGCGACTCGCCTCGAACTCGTCGAGTTCCGCTTCCAGATAGGTCGTTAGCTGATCGATGACGGGTGGGTGTCCCTTGACCTGGATGACAACCGCTGTCTCTTCACCCTCTGTCGAGAGCGATACCTCCACGTCTGCACGTCCCTTGTTCGTGTACACTTCGTACGCGCTGTCGCCCGTTTCTTCTCCTTTCTTTCTCGAAATTAGGTACTGGACCATCGAACGGACCGTGTCTGGGTCTGCAGTGATTGATCGTTCTATAGAGCGTTGTTCGGGCGTACGTGGGGCCTTGATCGACGAGAGCGCGTACGCATCGATCTGTTCGGGCCGAAATCTGACGAGTAGGTCCTCGTACAACTCCTCCTGATCGACCTCCTCCGCAACGCGGACTATTCCTTCTGGTTTGTATAGATTTCCGCCTTCCCAGGTGTTGAACAGGTACTCCGCGCGTTTCCGTTCTGCATCGTCCTCGTATGAAACGACGAACAGAAAGCCGTCGGCGTCTCTTGAGTGTTCGGTGGAGTCCTCTGGATGTGGTGGTTCCTGTGTGTGTGGCTCTTCGTGAGGAGGGCCCGGAGAATCCGGTGGGTCGTCATGTGGGTGTTCGTGTCCGGGTTCGTCGTGTGGGTCGCGGTGAGGTGGCATAGTACTGTATTCGACTCCGAGCGCTCGGATGATTGACCTCTATGGAAATTACGGCTTATTCTCCATAATGGAGAAACACATTCTAATATTTAAATATTTTGCTAAACCTCCAGGATATCGAATATGCGGTGTGGGAAGAAGTACGCTCGCTCTGGTATGCATTGAGCGTGCCGGCCTCAACTACGGTGCTCGAACCCGAAACGGGGAGTCGTAGCCAGAACGTCGTGGTGGTTAAAGACAACCGGAATTATGCTCGGAACGTCGTTGAATATTGGCTATCTAAGAGAATACACGCTCGAACACAAGTAATCGTCTGCGGCTACGGAACCTTCGGCAACACGGTGTCGGCGCGGTTCCGCGAACTGGGCCGCGACGTGGTCGTCCCGGAACTCGTGAGCGGCGAGCAGGTCTGTTCGGAGCTCTGAGCCGCCGCGCCGACCCATCTTCTCCCCGACTGCTATTTGTTCACAGCGAACGCAGTTCTCGTATGTCGACCGACGAGCCCCGCTACGACGACGAGGGCGTCCTCAAGAAGAAACACTACAAACGCGAGCTGAACCGTCTCCAGGAGGAGCTGGTGAAACTCCAGTACTGGATAAAGGAACACGACCTCCGGGTCTGCGTCGTCTTCGAGGGCCGCGACGCCGCGGGGAAAGGCGGCGTCATCAAGCGCATCACCCGCCGGCTCAATCCGCGGGTGGCGCGGGTCGTCGCGCTCGGCACGCCCACGGAGCGAGAGCGCGGCCAGTGGTACTTCCAGCGGTACGTCGAACAGCTTCCGACTGAGGGCGAGATGGTGCTTTTCGACCGGAGTTGGTACAACCGCGCGGGCGTCGAGCGGGTGATGGGCTTCTGCACCGACGAGGAGTACGAGGAGTTCCTGCGGACCTGCCCCGAGTTCGAGCGGATGCTCGTCCGCTCGGGTATCGTCCTCGTCAAGTACTGGTTCTCCATCAGCGACGAAGAACAGGAACGGCGGTTCCAGAAGCGAAACGAGGACCCGAAGCGCCGCTGGAAGCTCAGTCCGATGGACCTCGAAGCGCGCTCGCGGTGGGCCGACTACTCGGAGGCCAAAGACCGGATGTTCGAACACACCGACGTCGACGAGGCCCCGTGGCACGTCGTCAACGCCGACGTGAAGCGCCACGCGCGACTCAACTGCATCTCGCACCTGCTGGACCAAATCGACTACGAGGACCTGACACCCGACCCAATCGAACTCCCGTCTCGACAGGACGACACCGGATACGAACGTCCGCCAATCGACAGTCAAAACTGGGTGCCCGCGCGGTTCGGGTCGAACCCGGTCGACGATTAGTCCGCGTTCTCAGCCAACTGCTCGCCGACGATGCGGTCCGCCTCGGCGATGAACGCCTCGACTTTCCCTTTCGGAATCGTCGCGCCCGCGGCGACGTCGTGGCCGCCGCCGTCGCCGCCGACCGCCCGGGACGCCTCGCGCATGACCGCCGAGAGGTCCAGTCCGTCTCGGACCATCACGTACGACCCGCGCGAGGAGACTTTCACCTCGCCCTCCTCGGTGTCGGCGAACGCGAGGACGGGAATCCCGCTTCGGGTCGCGTCGGTGCCGACGGCCATCCCGGCGACGATGCCGACGATGGTCTCGCGTATCTCACTGCCCGCGTCGAACCACTGGAGGTTATCCTCGACGCGGACGCCGTGTTCCTTCACCCACTGGAGGCCGTTCGAGAGGTTCTTGCGGTGGTTTCGCAGGAGCCTGCGCGCTCTGTCGAGCGCCGCGTCGCGCTCGCCGAGACAGACCGCGAGGCCCACGTCGGCGCGGTCGTAGCGCGCGGTCGCGTTCAGGAGCGTCGAGAACTCGCTCACGTCGCGGAGTTCGGTCCCCTCCTGTTCCCGAGAGAGCACGTAGGTCGTCCCCACGAGGTCGTCGATGCGAGAGGCGGGCACGCCGCTGGCGATGGCGCGGCGAATCAGGGCGCTGGCGAGCGTCTGGCGCTCGTCGCCGGTGAGGTCGACCCAGCGCTTCCACTCGCCGTCGTCGTCGCGGCAGGCCACGTCGAGTTCGGTGAGGAACTCGATGGCTCCGGCCTCGTTGTTCGAGATGCCGGGGATGCGCACGTCGGTCGCGTACTGGAGCAGTTTCGGGAGCGCGCGGGTCTGGCGGCCGTAGATGCGGAGGTCGGTGCTCTCCTCGACGACGCCGGCCGCGACGCCCTCGTCGACGATGCCCGCGTTTGCCCCGCGGAGTTCGCCGTTCGTGTCCTGCATATCGCCGACTGCGCCGACGACCGCGAGGGCGGCGAGGTCGCGGTTGTCGCCAGTGTGAGAGTCCGTCTCACGAGCGGACGGGCTGTGCCCGTCAGCGTCCTCGGGTTCGAGCGCCCGCGCGAGGACGTAGCTCGCGCCCGCGCCGGAGAGTTCGCTCGCGCCGTTGAGGCCGAATCGGAGCGGGTTGAGGTGGTGGTCGGTCTCGACGCCCTCGGCGGGCTGGTGGTGGTCGGCGATGACGGGGTGGAAGTCGCCCGCCGCCTCGTATTCGGCGACGATGTCGAGCTGGCCGCTTCCGAAGTCCGTGAACAGCACGGTGTCGTAGTCGGTCGCCGCGATGTCGGCCACGGCGGCCTCGTCGAGTTGGCGGCAGAACACCGTTTCGAAGGGGATGCCGGCGCGTTCGAGCGCGGTCGAGGCGATGCCGGCGCTCGTCAACCCGTCGGCGTCGATGTGCGAGGCGAGAAGCACCCGGTCGGCGTCACGGAGGCGGGCCGCGCAGGCCGCCGCGTGCTCGGTGAGTTCGGGGACGGGTCCGTCCATTGGTGTGGTACTCACGCCCTCTCGGGCATAAACGCTGGTAGTCCGGCCACCCGACCCCTTCGTTTCCACTCCAGTTCGACGGCGAACACGGCCGTCGGTGCCGCGGTTCGGTATAAGAAGGTTCGCTCGCGGGACGCGGGACTGGTCGACCGCGACCGCCGGTCAGATTCGCCGCCGGACGACGAACAGGAGGACGGCCGCGAGCACCGTCGAGCCGGCGACGAGCGCCCAGCCGGCTCCGTAGCCCGTCGACTCCACGACGAAGCCGAAAAGCGGCGGGGCGACGAGGCCGCCGACGTTGAGCGCGGTCTGGCCGCCGGCGGTCGCCGCGCCGATGTCGCCGTCGTCGACGACGCCGCTCAGACAGGAGTAGAAGACGCCGGTCGAACCGTGGATGGTGAGGCCGAGCGCGACGAAGACGGCGATGGTGAGCGCGAACGAGCCGCCCGCGCCGACGAGGAGCGAAAAGAGGACGACCGCCCCGGCCAGCTGGACGAGCGCGACGGTGGCCGCGCCGCGGGGCCCGCCGAGACGGTCGGCGAGGCTCCCCGCACCGATGCGGCCGACGCTTCCGGTCACCTGCGTCGCCGCGAGGACGCCCCCGGCGAGGGCGGGGCCGGTCCCGACCACGTCCTGCACGTAGAGGACGGTGTAGCCGAGCATCGAGAAGATGGACGCGCCGATGAACAGCGCGGCGGCGACGAGCGCGACGTAGGCGCGGTTGTCGCCGAGGCCGGCGAGCCGGGGTCGTTCGAGCCGGCCGGTTCCCGGATTCCCGCGGTAGCGCGTCGCGAAGACGAGCGCGTAGCCGGCGGCGAAGACGGCGATGGCCCAGAAGCCGACCTGCCACGCCGCGACGACGGCGACGCCGGTGACGACGAGCGACGACGCCCCGCTCCCGAGGGTGACGCCGACCTGTTTCAGCCCCATGGCGAGGTTCTTGCTCCCGGCGGGCGCGGCCGCGACGATGCCGCGGTTCGACGCCGGCATCGCGGTCGAGTAGGCCGCACCGAGGAGCGCCACCGTCACCAACAACAGCGCGTACGACGGCGGCGCGAACGTGACGCCGACGAGCGCGACCGACAGCGCCAGCAGGCCGACGACCATCACGGGCTTTTCGCCGTAGCCGTCGACGGCCGCGCCGCTGGGGAAGAGAAACACCGTGTAGCCGAGCAGGCCGGCGGTCAGGAACAGTCCGACCAGCGACTCGGAGACCGAAAACGCGTCGCGGACGAAGCCGGTCGCCGCGAAGATGGCGTAGTAACAGAGGCTCGCGGCGGTCTGCCAGCCGGCGACCGAGCCGACCGCGCGCCACGAGCCGTCTCCCGTCTCGTCTCCCGCCTCGCTCCCCGTCACGTCACTCGTGGTACGTCGGCGCGGCAGTCTCGACCGCGGCGACCGCGAGCGCTTCGAACGTCGCCTCGTCGGGGACGACGGTCACGTCGATGCCGTGGGACGCCGCGGTGTCGCGGGTCGGTGGCCCGATTGCGCCGACGACCGCGTCGTTCAGGCCGGCGACTGCCTCGTCGCGGACACCCCGCTCCGCGGCGGCGTCGAGGAAGTGTTCGACCGTGAGTGACGAGGTGAAGAGGGCGGCTTCGAGGTCGCCGGCGGCGGCCATCTCGGCCGACTTCCCGGCTCCCTCGGGGCGGACGAGTCGGTAGAGCACCGTCTCGTGAACGTCCGCGCCCGCGTCGCGCAGGCCGTCCGTGAGGACCGGACTGCCGTGGTCGCTCCGGGCGACTTCGACCGTCGCGCCGTCCACGTCGGGCGCGAGGTGTTCGACCAGCCCGGCCGAGGTGTACTCGTCGGGGACGCGGTCGACCGTCCACCCCGCCTCGCGGGCGGCGTCGGCGGTCGCGGGGCCGATACAGCACAGCACCGCGTCGCCGGGGTTCCAGCCGGCCTCGTCGAGGAGCTCGACGCCGGTCTTGCTCGTCAGGACGACGAACGCGCCGGGTTCGGGCGTCGCGCCGGTCGGCTCGATTGCGAGCATCGGGTCGGGCACGGGCGTCGCGCCGAGCGAGTCGAGGAGTTCGACGGCGCGCTCGATGCGGTCGTCGTCGGGGCGGAAGACGGCCGCGCGGACCTGCTGGCTCATTCGTCCCCTCCGGTACCTCCCGCGGTCGCGTCGGCCTCAGCGAGGGCGTCCGCGCCGCCGCCCTGCAGGAACCGCTTGACGCGGTCGCGGGTCGCCGCAACCTCGCCGATGACGGTGATTGCGGGCGGTTCGATGTCGGCCTCGTCGCGCGCGTCGACGATGGTGTCGAGCGTGCCGGTGGCGACGCGCATGTCGGGCCACGTCGCCCGTTCGATGAGGGCGACGGGCGTGTCGCCGTCCATCCCCGCCTCGCGGAGTTCGGCGGTGTACAGCGGGAGTTTGCCGACGCCCATGAGCACGACGAGCGTCCCGCCGGTCGCGGCGAGCGCGTCCCAGTCGACCGCGGACTCGTCTTTCGTCGGGTCCTCGTGGCCGGTGACGAACGACACCGACGAGACGTGGTCGCGGTGGGTGACGGGGATGCCCGCCGACCCGGGGCCGGCGACCGCCGAGGTGATTCCCGGGACGACCTCGAAGGGAATCCCGTTGTCGGCGAGGTGTTCCATCTCCTCGCCGCCCCGGCCGAAGACGAACGGGTCGCCGCCCTTCAGGCGCACCACGTCCTTACCCTCGCGGGCGAGTTCGACCAGTCGGGTGTTCGTGTACTCCTGCGGCGTCCACTCCCCGCCGGCGCGCTTGCCCACGTCCTCGCGCTTCTCGGCCGGAATCATCCCGAGAATCTCCGGGCCGGGGAGCTTGTCGTGGAGCACCACGTCTGCCTCGTCGATGAGGCGGGCGGCCTTCATCGTCAGCAGTTCCGGGTCGCCCGGGCCGCTCCCGACGAGGTGGACCGTGCCGACGCCGTCGCCGTCAGTCGCGTCTCCGTCCGAGTGCTCGTCGGTCGTCGCTCGCTGGTCGTCGGCCGTCATCTCACTCCTCGGCCTCCTCGCGGGCGGCGTCGACTAACTCCCCGGCACCGCGGTCGCGCAGGGCCGCCGCGAACTCGCGAGCGGCGTTGGCGTGGTTGCCGACGGGGAGGTCCCGAGAGGTCTTGATAGACTCCGAGCCGTCGGTCGCCAGCACCTGCACGTCGACGTGGACGTGTTCGCCCTGCAGGAGGGCGTGGACGCCGACCGGAGCGATACAGCCGCCGCCGAGTTCGGCGAGGATGGTCCGCTCGACGGTCGTCTCGACGCGGGTCCGCGGATGGTCGAGTTTGTCGCGCAGGAGGTCGATGACCTCCGAGTCCGCGGCGGTTACGGCGATGGCTCCCTGTCCGGGCGCGGGGACGAACGTCGTCCGCGGCAGGCGCTCGTAGTTCACCTTCTCGGTGAGCCCGCTTCGCTTGAGCCCCGCCTCGGCGAGGACGATGGCGTCGTACTCGGTTTCGACCTTCCGGGCGAGCGCCTGTCGTTCGAGTTCGGTGAGTCCCTCGAACCACTCGTCTGCGGTCTCGTCGAACGCCTCGTCGTGGTCGGTCCTGCCCTTCTTTTCTTGCCGCTCTCTGTCGTTTTCGACGCGGGCCTCGTGTTCGCGCTGGAGGTGCGTCGCCAGCAGTTTCTCGATGCGGGTGTCGACGTTGCCGCGGAGCGGCTCGACGTCGAGGTCGTCGCGGTAGTTCAGCAGTTGGGCCTGCCGGCGGAGCGACGACGTGCCGACGACGGCTCCCTCCGGGAGGTCGTCGATGTCGTGGCCCTCGGCCGTCACGAGCACGTCGCCGGCCGGCGCGCGCTCGGGCACGCCGGCGACGACGAGGTCGGCGGGCTTCTCGGTCGGCATGTCCTTCATCGAGTGGACCGCGGCGTCGACCTCGCCGTCGAGGACGCGCTCGTCGAGCGCGCGGACGAACGCGCCGGTCTTGCCCAGTCGGTGGATGAGTTCGTCCTGAATCCGGTCGCCCGTGGTCTCGACTTCGACGAGTTCGACGTCGAGTCGGCGGCCCGCGAGCGCCCCCTGCACGCTCGCGGCCTGCGCGCGAGCGAGCGCCGACCCTCGCGTCGCCAAGCGAAGTGTTGTACTCATACGCGTCAGTCCGGCCCCCGCGTTGAAAAGCCCACCAGTTCGCTCCCGCACGCCGGTCCGACCCCGAACGGAAGACCGATACAGTCCCCGCGCGACGACCCAGACGATGCCCGCCCTCGATTCGGCCGTCCGGCAGGTCGGCGACCTCGTCGTCGTCGCGCTCCTCCTGTTCGGCCTGACCTCGGTCGTCGCGCCTCTCGACGTGTTTCTCTCCTCGGTCGGCGTCGAAGCCCCGTGGTTCGCCGGCCTCGTCGCGGCCGCGCTCGTCGCGCTCGCGCTCCTCCTCGCGCGCCCCCTCCGCCTCCGCCTCGTCGCCCGCGTCTGGGGCACCGGCCTCGTCGTGACCGCCCTCTGGATTCCGCTGTTGGTCCTCCTCGAACTCCACGGGAACCCGGCCGGCATCCTCGTCTCGTGGGCGGTCTGTCTCGGCGTCGGCGTCGCCCTGACCTACCCGCCGCTGTGGCGGGG
>Ga0207720_100886_pt1 | contig 14329 bp, 15 predicted proteins | sample A23P2SouthBayCA_2_FD_187751 | JGI IMG/M metagenome (GOLD analysis project Ga0207720, IMG submission 187751) | Aerobic enrichment media microbial communities from Eden Landing Ponds, California, USA - A23 E3 (2) (SPAdes) | ecosystem: Environmental > Aquatic > Marine > Unclassified | place...
ATTGTGGCTGCACCGTTGACAAAACGTTGTGGCCTTTCGCCGCGCAGCCTAACGACGACGCGCATAACGGGCGCACAGATTGATGTTGAATGAGCAACTAACGAAAGAAGAGTCGTAAAACCAAGGCCGGCAACCAATAGGCGAGGTGCGTCCGCGTTAATGCGCGGGTTATAGTGCTTAAATTCGTTGTACGGATAAAACTTCGACTATTGGGCCGACCATTGTGCAACTCACTAAATCTTGATTCCTGATTTTCATTTGAACGCGTAATCCATCCTCTTTAAAATCATCTGGTAGCTTAACGAGTTCGTAAAGTTCATTATTTGTCTGGAGGCCCCAACCACCGCAGTCAACTTGAAGCTTTTGAATTTGTCCAGCAAGTGTCTCAGTACCATGTTCTGTTGGAGATGTTGAACAACTTGAAAGACTAACGACCAAAAGAAGGATGAGCCACAACAAGTGCACTTTCATATTTATAAATAGTTTAGAGTAAAAATTTAGCAAACCATCTCATACAGTCTATTTTATCTATATAAATAAAGGTATCAAAATTCAGGTACCGATTGGCACTATAACGACATGGCGCATAACCGGCAGGCGCCGGAGTGTCGAAGTAGTTTTAAAACGAAAGATTAACTAATAACTGGAAGGGAGGCAAGGAGATGGCGAGACCTGTCCGAGTTAATGCGCGGGTTAGGTGTTAAAAATCTGCTTTGATTTGGTCAATTGATATTACTTTGGAATTCACCAATTTCATTTGGTTTGAAGTGTATTCATCACCTTTTATCTCGCTTATAGATTCAATTATTTCATGTATTTCGTCTTCAGATGAAACAATCAGATACTTAATATCATCAGGATTTATTTTTAAAGTATGATTCTCTTTAAGAATATTTGAAGCCTTGTTGAAAAAATCGGTTTCATTTTTCACATGTTTGCTTTCCATCACGATGGGTGTTTCAGAACTTCGTACAGGAGAATATCTCCATTCTCTCTCGTCATAGAATTTATGACTTTTACCATCCAGACTGCCTTTATAGGGCTTTAAATACCTTAGAACGTCAAATATTTCATCTTCTAATTTATTTCCATCAGTGCCTTCGACTATTTTTTTAATCGAGGAGGATAAGTTAGAATTTTTCCTCAAGTACAAAATAGGATTAAGGTTATTTTTTGCACCCCATTCTTTTCTCAAACCTATACCATAATTGCCATATATTTCTAAATGGTTATGAATCTGTGATAAAGGAATATCACAAAAGCACAACATTGGAAATGCAAAAGCAGGCTCTGAATCTCCTTTGCTAATATGGCTGATAGTTTCAATTGTATAACTTGGTATGAAATCATTTTCAATGATATTTAATAAGTTTTCAAGCGAACTGGTAAAATGAAATAAAGTATCAGAACTAATTGTAGCCATGACTCATTTTTTTAACACCTAACGACATGGCGCATAACCGGCGCACGTACAGTTGGTAATTCAATTTTCAGTTTACTATTTGACACAAAGAAATCAAAACGGGCAAGGGAGGGCGAGGTGCGTCCGCGTTAATGCGCGGGTTAGCTGTACTTTATCAATTAGGACTGGGCAAAATAAGCATCTAAAAAGTCAGAAAGATTTGAAAAATATGTCTCATCAAGATTCATTTTCCGTGTAGACTTCGTAGAATAGAATAATTGATCATTTTCTAGTTTCTCAATGTCTTCTTCTATTCTTTCGATTTTATCTTTGACTGTCTGAATTTCAGATTTAACTCTCTTGATTTGAGGTTTAGTTGAACCGTGTTTATTTACGACTCTTTCCCTCGTTTGAATAGCTTTTCTTTTGACAGAGATTGTAAACTCGTAAAAATTTTGTTTACCAACATATTCAACAAACCGAAATCTTCTATCATGTTGTTTTTGTAAGGAATAAAAAGAAGAACTATATGATGCTGTTACACCACCATCTTTTTTTTCGATATCAAAATCTGAGTAATTTTCGCTAAAATATTTTGTGAACTCCGTAAGAGGTTCAAAGTTCAATTCCTCTACTTTTCTTTTATAAAGTGATTCTCTTTTTTCTTGAAGTTTTTCTCTTTGATCTTTGAGCTCTGAAAGTTCAGATCTTAGATTTTCGTATTCTCTAACGTCTTCTGGTTTCATAGTCTTAAAACTTAGTTAAAAGTACAGCTAACGACATTGCGCATAACCGGCGCACGTGCAGTTGTTAATTCAATTTCCAGTTTACTATTTGACGTAAAGAAAACAAAACGGGCAAGAGAGGGCGAGGTGCGTCCGAGTTAATGCGCGGGTTATAGTGCCAGTTTTGTTTGAGTTATCGTAAATCAATCCACGCTTCAAAACCTTTAAAAAATACCAGTTTGAAAAACGCACCATTCGATTTCTCGTCAAAATATTTTAAGTAGTAAAAAACATCTTCATTTTCGCCTTCTTTAGTCATGTATTGAATTCCTGAATCAACAAATTCAGCTAAATCCTGTAATTGACTATTTACAGAATTATTTTTCCATAAAATATTTGGGGTGAAAGCTCGTACAGTTCCGGTCCATTTTTTCTTTTTCTCATGATAATAAAGTGCCAACCCAATTTTCTTGAATTGATTTATAATTCTTTCATGGTCAGTTTCGATAGCAAAAAATTCTTTACCATTTATTTTAATAGACTTAAAGTTATTGACAATAACCCCTTGTAAGCCCTTATCTTTCGTCAATGCACGTTTGATTTTCTTTGAATAATGTCGCTTTGAAAGTGGATTATTTTGGTAATGAGCAGTTATTACAGCCAATAGATATGAGTCATCATCAGATTTTCCAGAATTGTGCTCTTCACAGGAGGGTACAGTTATTAAGTTTTTTCTGTAATCTTCACTTGGTCTAATATCTTTCTTCTCTGGGAAGAAGCATCTTGGAGGAACATGTTCTTTTGAGATTCCCTCCTTATTACACATGTAACAATATTTATTTGTTTTGCTCATAATTGATAGCACTATAACGACATTGCGCATAACCGGCGCACGGATTAATGTTTATTATGCAACTAACGAAAGAAGAGCCGCAAAACCAAGGCCGGCAAGAACTGGCGAGGCCTGTCCGCGTTAATGCGCGGGTTAGGCTGAGACCCGAAGACAAGGGCAACGAAACACTTGTAACCTAAAAGAAGCAGGGCTATTCGAAGAAGTGTTAGCGACGCCAGCGGCAAAACGTGAAATAGGAGACCGAAGAGGCACGGGCACCGGAACGATGTTGGAACAGCACGTTTGGCACTTTGGTAGTAAAATATAGCTCGTTCGTTGCTCGAAGTTCAGGAAAAGCACTGGTGCAGATTCGGATCGTTTTGGAGCCACTCGTTAAAAGAAGCAACTGGCTGTAGCTTTGGCCAGCTGACCTGACAGAAGCAATCCCCCGCCAACGACTAGAAATGGTAGTCTGCTAAAAACCCCAAAAGTAGCAGAAATTGCGGCCGAATCTTTAGACAAAACGAGACGGCCTTAGCCGCGCAGCCTAACGACCTTGCGCATAACCGGCGCACAGATTGATGTTGAATTAGCAACTAACGAAAGAAGAGACGTAAAACCAAGAGGGGCAACCAATTGGCGAGGTGCGTCCGAGTTAATGCGCGGGTTAGGTGTATTAATATTTACTAAAAACTACCTGAATTTACCGCAACTTTTAATCCATATAAAATTAGACCAAGTGCACAAATGCCACATAATGCTACAATTTTAAACACTAGCTTGGCTTTTCTAGTCATACTCTTCATGTTTAAATTTTCATAATGGATTTCATGAAACTTTTTAAAAGTCTTTCTATATCTTTCTAAGCCTTTTAAAAATGCCCACCCAATTGCCCCAATAGCTATAATTGCTAGTATTGAGATAACTATACTTAAATTTATAGCAAGATTTTTTATCTCGGGACTCAAATCGCTAATTATTATATAACCAACAAGGCCTGCTAAAATTGTTAAATAATATGTAACCAATTTCCGGATAGTATCTGCGGCTTTTGAAAGGAAATTCCATTGGTATTCAATGAAAATACTTAAAGACGAGTCTTCTTTTTTGTTAACCTCTGATGAATTATTACTTCCCATAACAAATTCTAAAATTTGTTAACTTTTTTCTGTGAATACACCTAACGACATTGCGCATAACCGGCGCAAGGAACTCTGTTTATTTTGCAACTAACGAAAGAAGAGTCTCAAAACCAAGAGGGGCAAAGAATAGGCGAGGTGCGTCCGCGTTAATGCGCGGGTTATAGTGCTTAAATTCGTTGTACGGATAAAACTTCGACTATTGGGCCGACCATTGTGCAACTCACTAAATCTTGGTTCCTGATTTTCATTTGAACGCGTAATCCATCCTCTTTAAAATCATCTGGTAGCTTAACGAGTTCGTAAAGTTCATTGTTTGTCTGGAGGCCCCAACCACCGCAGTCAACTTGAAGCTTTTGAATTTGTCCAGCAAGTGTCTCAGTACCATGTTCTGTTGGAGATGTTGAACAACTTGAAAGACTAACGACCAAAAGAAGGATGAGCCACAACAAGTGCACTTTCATATTTATAAATAGTTTAGAGTAAAAATTTAGCAAACCATCTCATACAGTCTATTTTATCTATATAAATAAAGGTATCAAAATTCAGGTACCGATTGGCACTATAACGACATGGCGCATAACCGGCAGGCGCCGGAATGTTGAATTAGTTTTAAAAAGAAAGATTAACTAATAAATAGAAAGAGAGCAAGGAAGGGCGAGGCCTGTCCGCGTTAATGCGCGGGTTAGGTGTTTCTTCTTTTTAGAACATGGATTACGTTCAGATTTGAAAATCTTCTTTCATCAGATCCTTTAAATTTAACCCAATGACCTTGTTTTTTAATTTTTACAAAAGTTATTATTAGATCTAAATCTTCGGTAATTCCTTCAACTCTATCTATCAATTCCAGTTTATCTTCTGACGGAGCAAAATCAAAAGATTTATTAGCCAGAATGAGCATACATTCTAATGAACTACCGTTGAAAAAATTATTTTCTGATGTGATAACATATTTTTCCTCTGAAGAAACCTTTTTTTGCTTACGAAGTAAGTTGTAGTCAAATATTTCGTATTCAAACAAGGGTTCCCATTCTTCAATTTCTGATAGTTCTCTCCTTCTGAATCCTTCTCCTTGAGGATTTATATATTCCTTTGATGAATCAGGATAATTAGGAAATTTATGCATTAGTGATCCATCAGAATGGTAAGATACTTCTCCATACGGATAGACAACATCTTCATCTTGAAAAACAGTACCTTCCTCAGCGTAGATATTTGCTGTCCCAGCTTTTGGATCATTAAAAATGAATTTTAAATCGTTCCGATCTTCATTACCAATGTTCATTAATTTGAATAAGTAATGATCTTTACCTTTCGACTTGAAGAAGAAGGATTTTTTGAATTTCATATTTGGAAACTATTGAAACACCTAACGACCTTGCGCTTAACCGGCGTGCGGATTGTTGTTCATTTGGCAACTAACGAAAGAAGAGCCTCAAAACCAAGAGTGGCAAGAATTGGCGAGGCACGTCCAAGTTAAAGCGCTGGTTAGGCGTTTTTTGAGGCTATTGATAATCACTGATGTGAAAAGAATTAAGTAAGAATATATAATGAAAATTTTGGATCTGTCATATTTTATGGTTATAGTAAAACCAGTCGATAAGAATTAAATTTTTTATCGAAAGCATTTCTTATTTCCTAATACCAATCATGTGATGGGCAGTCTATGCCCTCTAATCTCTAATATGAGAGGTATTATGGAAGACTCAACAAACACACCGAAGCAAAACAAGGACAACTCAACTATTGAGCGTATTCAAGATGTTCTTAATGTTGTAAAAGACTTTGTTGTAATTATTAGAGTAATTTACTCTTTCCTAAAACCTTTTCTGTAATGGGGAAGAGGGGTATGGAAGGTATTTATGCCAGTATATTCACAAATATATTAGCATAAATATCTTCAGTACAATTGGTGGATGTATGAAAAATGCCTAACGACCTTGCGCATAAGGTGCGTGCGGATCAACGTTGATTAAAAACAAATGTACTACAGAAATTGAATAACCCAAAACCGGCAGGATAGGGCGAGGCACGTCCCCTTAATGCGCGGGTTAGGTGTTTTTTAATTGTTTTAGTGATTTAGGGCTGATAAAGCTTTTAATGATTCGTTCACTGCCATTTTCTTCAAAACTCAATTCAACTAATCTACTGAAGTAGTTGCTTTGGCTTACTTTTTTGAGATTTTGAATAGTTGTTTTGCTTTCGGCCTGAGGCATATCACTTATGAAAAAAGGAGAATAGAGCGTAAGAATAGAAACTTCATTTTCATACTTTGATAAATCTAAAATTCGTAGAGATTTGGTAAATCTATAAATTGGCATGATGAGGAAAAGGCTAACTATTCCTAAAATGGCTGAAATAACATTTTCGGAAAATGCTTGAATAAAACCTACTTGGCTAGACTCTTTTACAAAGTAGGCGACAGCAGAAATCCCAAATATGTAAACAAGAACTGATAATGTGACTACGCCGTAAACTAAAAAGTTGTTTGAAAGTTTTTGAGTATTCTTCATGATTGATGAATTATTTTAAAAACACCTAACGACCTTGCGCTTAACCGGCGTGCGGATTGCTGTTGATTTGGCAACTAACGAAAGATGAGCCTTAAAACCAAGAGCGGCAGAGGATTGGCGAGGCACGTCCGCGTTAAAGCGCGGGTTAGGTACACTTAGTACTTCAAAGAGCTTCTTTAATGATATTTGCTAATCTTTTATATCCAATTATTTGTCCACCAATCTTGGAGTAAATTATTTTCCTATCTCGATTAATGATATAAAGGGTAGGCAGAGCACTTACTTTATACTTTTCTGCAATTTTTTCTCCTTTAATCAGCAATTGGTAATTATAGTCGTTTTGTGACATAAATTTTCCAGGTTCTCCTTTTTCCCAAGTGCTAATACCAATAACAGCTACATCTTTTTCAGAGAAATTCTCATGAACTTTTTGGAGCTTTGGCATTTGCTGTCTGCAAGGTCCGCACCAAGTAGCCCAAAAATCTAGTACTACTATTTTGTCGCGATAATCATTTAAAGAATGATTAATCCCATTAGGACTAGCCAATGCCCATTTGGGAGCAATTTGACCTTCCCCTAATTTGGTGAAAGTTGGTTGCGCTTCGAGGTTAGTAAAAAAGAGGAAAAATAATAATATAGTTACAAGATTCTTGTCTCTCATAGTTATCTTCATTTTTGGAAGTGTACCTAACGACCTTGCGCTTAACCGGCGTGCGGATTGGTGTTGATTTGGCAACTAACGAAAGATGAGACTCAAAACCAAGAGTGGCAAAGAATTGGCGAGGCACGTCCGAGTTAAAGCGCGGGTTAGGCTTGGAGACGTGAAGTTGGCCGGCGGACAAGGAAAACCCAAACAGAAGCAATGGTTTTAGAAAAGGTTGCCGCGGCGCCAGTGACGAAGCGTGAACCAAGATACCGAAAAGGCTAGGGCATCTAGGAAAAATGTTAGAAAAGCAGGAATACGAAATGCCGAAAAGGGCAGGGATACGAGCTAGAGAAAAGGCACTGGTGCAGATTTAAAAAGTGGAACAGTTACTCGTTAAAAGAAGCTAAAAACCGGAACCGATTTTTAGCTTCTTAGGAGCAATCGTTAACCAACGATTTGGAATTGTAACCGATTAAACGCCGAAAAAGCTAGCAGAATTTTTGGCCAACCCTTTGACAAAACGTTGTGGCCTTTCGCCGCGCAGCCTAACGGCCTTGCGCTTAACGGGCGTGGTTACTGATGAAAAGCTAAAGTAACAACTCTTAGCCCAAATACAAGAAAAGGGAGCGGATCCCGCTGGCACAAGGCGCGACCATTTACAGAACCCAGCAATAAAAAAAGGAAAAAGAATACGTGTTACCGCCAAACTTTTGTAAAAGCAGTTTCTGAGAAGAAGTTGAAAAAGAGCGACCACCCGCCGGAAAAGGCTAGGCGAGCCACGTCCCCGTTTAAGGGCGGGTTATGGACAAAGCACGGCGTGTGGCAGAGGTTGTAGAAAGGAGACTCGAAAATGAGCAGGAATTAGAAACCAGCAAAAACCTATTTAGAAGCAATTGCCCGACATGGCAGGGCACAGATGAGGAGTTCGAAAAGCGATAAAAAAGGCCGGCTTCTGGATCAAAATTTTTAGAAATTGGCAAGATTCGGCCGGCGTCAAGGAGTGCCAATTTGAAAGAAGCAGCAGTGCAAGGAACCAGCTCGAAAGAAGCAGACCACAAACAGCGGCTATAAATGTACATTGGCAGTTGACTTGCCAACAGCGAAAAGCCACCAACCCGTAAGACAGTTTTGGAAGCCGCGGTGGGCCATAACGACTTTGCGCATAACCTGCGCACGGATTAATATTGAATTAGCAAATAACGAAAGAAGAGACGTAAAACCAAGAGAGGCAGAGGATTGGCGAGGTGCGTCCGCGTTAATGCGCGGGTTAGGTTACTTTAACTATATTTTAATTCTTTTAGGTATCTATATAGGTCCTGCATTTTGTTGATTTTACTAAGATCTTCATCTGTGAGAAAAGACATTGTTAACTCTCTTACATATGCGATTATTTGATGTATTTCTTTTTCTTCGACAACATGTTTTCCAGAATGTACGATTGCAGATCTTCTACCGTATAAGGATTTAATTGTTTTGGCTATAGCAATTCTATCCTCTTTTGTATTGCCTATAATTAATGCTGAGCTTTCAGATAATCTATGAGTTAACGAAGGAGTGATTGGGGCTTTATCATTATAAGTGAGTAAGATTTCTAAGGCTATTGCTCCCTTTAAAAATGAATCTGTATTTGATCTTTCGTTTATGGCTTGACCAATCCAGTCTATTGCTAGAATTATTCGAGATTCAATATTAGTGAAATTGTCCTTAGAAATTAACGGCCAAATCTTGTCAAATCCATTCTTTTGGCTTTTAAAATACTCATGATCTATAGCAATTGTCTCAATTGGACCATCTGAGTTGTGAGATTCAGATAAATTACCATTTTCATTTAGAACAAAAGCGCTTTTTCGTTGTCTTCCTTGATAATTTAAAATACCTATTTCAAATCTATCACTTTTACCAACGCAAAAGTTTAAAGCAGCTTCAAACCTTTTTAAAAATACATCCGCTTTTTCAATAGCTTTTTCAAAGTGTCGGGCTTTTGCATCATACCGTACTATAAAATTCGGATCTTCTAATGTAAGAACTTGATCCAAATCACCATTGAATAACTCTTGAATTGGTTCCTGATAGTCTTCAAAATTATAAACTGTAAAATCTCCAAAGGTTATTGAGGGGATGTCAGTTTCAAATTTTATTCCAATAATTTCTCTAAAAATATAATATTCAACAACTGGTTCAGATTTCAACTCCTCAAAAAAATCTGTTATTTCGGTATCAGTTGGATTAGATTCTGTTTCAAAATTTTCACGAAACCTATCGAAAAACTTAGAAGTAAATTTTTTTAGAGTGAATGTATCTTCAATAGCTGAGCTATGTTGGTATAGTTTGTCTATTAGCTCATGAAACCGAGATTTATTTTCATTAACAAAAAGTATTGAATTGGGCGGTAATCCAAAGCTTTGGTAAGAGATATCATTTGCCATCATCTCAAAACTATTACCAATTTCACTTATATCAATAAGTTCAGCAACGATATTATTTCTTTTCATAGCTTGTAATTAGTTAAGTAACCTAACGATATTGCGCTTAAGGAGCGCGCGAAAGTTTTGTTGATTTTTTAAATAACGAATGGAGAGTTTAAAAACCAAAAAGGTGGCAAGTGAGGGCGAGGCGCGTCCCCCTTAAAGCGCGGGTTAGGTTTCACAAAACACCTTCTTTTCTAAAGCCATCCATATAAAGTATTGTTGAATGTCCAATTCCATTACCTCTGAATATATTCACACCTTCTTCAACTAAAACAGCTATCGAATTGGCTCCATGGAGGGTCGGTAAAACAAAGTCTTTGTCAGCATATCTAATATTTCGAAGGTGATCAATATTTATATTTTCATACTTTTCTTGCGCCCCTTTGACCCATTTTTTTATTTCTTGATCAGTTGCTGGCTTTGTCTTTTTCATAAACTGATCAAGTATAGCACTTTCAGCAGATTGAAGTTTTTTCTCTAAACTTTCCTTTTCGTGTTGAAGCCTCCATAGCTTTGATTGGATTTCCTTGAGTTCACTATTCCCATCTTTGATTTTTAAATCCCCTCTAATCCAACCAACGCTCGGATTACTAGTTATCGCATGGTGTAAACTTGAGCCAACAGTTGATTTTAAATCTTCTTTGGTTTTCCAAAACTTTACATTTCTGCCTTGATCCGTAAGTTTTTGTTTGAATCTATCAAGTTTCTGCTTTGCTTCTGGAGAAGATTCAACTAATTCTGACGGTATTTTGCCGGGATTACCATGTATGAAAGTTAGGATTTTTTTGTTTTGAGATTCAGCATACTCATATTCTCTTTCAGTATAGCTAATTCCTTCTTCTGTCAGAGACCCATATCTTCCTCCAATTATTAAGATATAGTAGTCACAGTTATCAATTATTTGTTCAATATATTCAAACTGATCTTGGGAAGTAGCAGGAAATGCTTCCATTCCTGATGGAATATGTCCCATTTCAATAATTTGTTTAGTTATTTCAAGCCGTTCTTCTTTGAGATCAGTAAAAGTTGAACTGATGAATATCTGATACTTCTTCTCCATGACGATTTATTTTTTTTGTGAACCTAACTACCTTGCGGTTAACCAGCGTGCGCAGTGATTAGCATTCAATTCAAAATGTACTACAGAAATACAGCAATGCAAAACCGGCAGGATAGGGCTAGGCACGTCCGCGTTGAAGCGCCGGGTTAGGCTGAGACGCAAGGACAAGGGCAACGAAAGGTTTGTAACCTAAAAGAAGCAAGGCTATTCGAGGAAGGCTTAGCGGCGCCAGCGGCAACATGGAAAATAGGAGACCGAAAAGGCTAGGGCACCAGGAACGATGTCGGAATAGCAGGTTCGGCGCTTAGAAAACAATATTGACTACGTTAGTTGCTGGAAACTTAGGAAACGCACTGGTGCAGATTCGGAGCTGGGGAAAGCCGCTCGTTAAAGCAGGCAGAAAACGGGATATTAATTTGTAGCCAGATAGAAGCAATCGTTAAAACAAGCGATGAAATGGATGCCATTTTTTTTGTGCAAAAAGAAGCGAAAAACGCTGCTGAAAAACCACGACAAAATGCGGTGGCCTTAGCCGTGCAGCCTAACGTTATTGCGCATAAGGGGCGTGCAAATTGACGTTGAATTTTGTTATAAAATGCACTACGAAAACTGACCAAATTGAAACCTGCAGCCAACGGCGAGGCACGTCCCACTTAATGCGCGGGTTAGGCGTACTTTACTTTTATTTAGTTGCCTTGATTGCTGTTTGATAATGTTGATAGGTTCTCACCATACCTTCGTATTGAACTGGCCTAGCATTATACATTTCTAAGGCAAAAGTACTGTCACTTTTCCATTTAATTCGTGACGGTGCAAGATCGGTACTGTAATCAATTAACTTTTCAATTCCATCTTTAGTTAATTTAAAAAGTTGAATACCGTTTTTATTATAACTGGTAAATTCTACACCATTGTACGAAATAAAATACTGCTCAGAAGGAGAAAAAATCGGAGGTCCATACGTTTCTATTTTACTCCCAGTTTTTCGAGAAACTAACACATAATTATTGCCTTCCGTCCATTGGACTCGAAATGCTAAAATGCTGGTTGATGGATGATAATATTCAAAGTTATAATCGACTACATGAGATCCAGGCCTGGGACCAACTTTAATTTTCTTGTCATTTGTTAGCGTTAATGACCATTGATCTTGGTCACCATCAATCTGATTAAGAAAATCAATTTCTTGCTTATTCAAAGCATATTTTTCAATTGCTTTCGCTCTACGGTGAGCATTTCGATAACTATCTGCAATAGAATCTCTGGCTGTTTGATCGGGATAAATAGTTGGATACGAAATAGAGTCAGTTTCTGTAAAGGAAAAATAATGGGAAGGATAAGTCGGCGGGAGTTTTTGTGAAAACCCAACAAGAGGAAGCCAAAGAAAAAAAAGTGTAAATAGCGTTTTCATTTTTAGGTTTTTGATGAGTAAATACGCCTAACGACCTTGCGCATAAGCTGCATGCGGATGAATGTTGATTAGTTAAATAACGAACGGAAAGCTAAAAAGCCAGAAGGTGGCAAGTCCTGGCGAGGCGTGTCCGCTTAATGCGCTGGTTATATGGCGCCTCTATTTGGCTATAAATATCATTTTAAGAACTGCTTTTCTTTAATAGATTCAAATAAAGTGATGTCAGGTTTTACTTTGGTTTCTCTATTAAAATCTTTGTCATATACTACCAATGTTTTAATAGAATTTGTATGCTTCTTAACTTCCTTTTTTACGTGGTGTAATGTGCTTCCACTTTCTATTGAATTATCCACGATTAGAACTCTTTTATTTTTAAAAACTTCTTCAGGATTAAAATTAAACTTAACATTATCGAGCACATGTTTATCAGACCCTTCCTGATGATAGTGAATTATTGCTCTTCTTATAGGTTTAAACATAATTTTGGCTAATATCGCAGCATAACTAAGGCCTTGATAATGAATTCCAAGTATTAAGTCTGGTCTAAATCGCATCTCATCAAGTACATCATGTGCTGTTTCTAATGAATCGTAGAGTTGAGAATAATTAATAGATTTTCTAATTCTGACAGGTAGATTTGATTTTTTTGCTTTCTTGATTTGGGAACTCTTTGCTACATCATAAATTTTAATTCCTCCCACTACAAGTGTTATTAGAGCTCCGCTAGTTGTTAAAATTATTGATATTGTACCCATCTTGAATTGATTTTTTATTAGAAAGGTAATGTAATTTGTTCAAAGCCATATAACGATATTGCGCTTAAGGAGCGCGCGAAAGTTTTGTTGATTTTTTAAATAACGAATGGAGAGTTTAAAAACCAAAAAGGTGGCAAGTGAGGGCGAGGTGCGTCCGAGTTAATGCGCGGGTTAGGGCCCCAACTTATATTCAGTTATTCTTTAGAGACTCTCCGATTTCATCAACTATTTCATTGATAATATTAAGGATTACAACTCTATCCAGATTAGGAGATAAGGATAAAGCACCTGTTGTAATTTGAGATAGAGAAATTGCCGTAGAATGAGTTGGAATACCCATACCTGCATCACTTTGGCCAGCTAATAATATTTGTGGTTTCTTTTTCCCTAAACCTAACTTATCCCAAAGCCCTTTAACATTTCCATGTATATTTTGGCTAGCAAATTTGTAGTATGGTCGCATATGATTTAACTCTACATCTCTTTCAATGTCAGAAAAGTTCGTGTACTTATTGTTTACAAAAGGAGCAGCCCAACCATAGTTACCTTTAAATTTGTCACCGTATTTCTCTATGATCTTATCATATTCTCTTTTGTTGGCTTGGAATTCATTTTCAGTGAAAGGATCAACATTAAGCCTATCAGCAAATTTTTGATGTTGCCTCATACCTTTAAAAGTCTGCACTATCTCATGGTCATAATATCTTTGAGCTGCTTCCTGTCCATGTTTCTTAATAAAAAGTGCAATACAAACCACCTCGTGTAAGGCCCTCCAACGAGCCTGAGCACCGTCTGAGAATCCATTTTTTAGTAAAGAAATTGTCTCTTTAGAAATTTGACAGGCTCGAGCATGTAGTCTAATTACAGAATCAAAAACTAAGTCATTTTCTTTTTCTGCTTTTGGACGAATATTTTGATTAAAATAGTCACCAGCTTCAACACATATTACAATTAATTCTTCTAGAAGATCAAAAGATTCTTTCCATTTCTCGTAGTTACGTTTTTTAAATTCAGTATCTTCAACTCTTTTTGTTTCAAGCATTTCAGCTCTAGTCTCTCTTAATTCAGATCGAAGCTCATCAGTAATTCCAGGAATCGAATTTTGAATAGCTTGATCAATTTTCTCTAAAAGTTCTTCTTCACTTAAATCTGGATTTTCTTGAATAATTTCTTCAGACAGGCTTTCCAGGTATCCTTCTAATTCCGTTTGCAAGAAATCCATAGATGAATGTTTAAATTTAGTTGTGGCCCTAACGACCTTGCGCTTAACCGGCGTGCGGATTGTTGTTGATTTGGCAACTAACGAAAGATGAGCCTCAAAACCAAGGCGGGCAAAGAATTGGCGAGGCACGTCCGCGTTAAAGCGCGGGTTAGGCTT
>Ga0207720_100888_pt1 | contig 14294 bp, 12 predicted proteins | sample A23P2SouthBayCA_2_FD_187751 | JGI IMG/M metagenome (GOLD analysis project Ga0207720, IMG submission 187751) | Aerobic enrichment media microbial communities from Eden Landing Ponds, California, USA - A23 E3 (2) (SPAdes) | ecosystem: Environmental > Aquatic > Marine > Unclassified | place...
CCCCCTCGCGGATGGTTCGCACGCGGATCCGCGAACACGGCGCCCCCGCCGATGCGGTCCGTGTCGTCCCCGACCCCGTCGACATGGACCTCGTCCGGGGGGCCGGCGTCGACGAACGGGCGGACGTCCTGTACGCGCGGGACCTGGACGGCGACTCGAACGTCGAGACGTTCCTGCTCGCGCTGGCGGAGTTACGCGACAGGGACTGGCGGGCCGCCGTCGTCGGCGACGGACCCAACCGGGCCGACGCCGAGCGGATGGCACGGGACCTCCGCATCGACGACCGGGTCGCCTTCCTCGGCGACCTCCCGCCGGCGGAGTTCGTCCCGATCATGAAGGGCGCCCACGTCTTCGCCCAGACGGCCACGCGGGAGCCGTTCGCGACGGGCCTGCTGTGGGCGCTGGCCTGTGGCTGCGTCGGCATCGTCGAGTACCAGGTCGACTCCAGCGCCCACGAACTCGTCGAGAACTGCGACCGCGGGGTCCGGGTGACGAGCCCCCAGGAACTGGCCGACGAGATCGTCGCCGCCGCCGGCATGGAGCGGCTCGCGGTCAACGACGCGTTCGCGGAGTACGACGAGGACGAGGTCGTCGACCGGTATCTCGACCGGTACCGGGCCGTGATCGACCGGCAGGGGCTGTTCTAGCGGACGAACTGGTGGGAAAAGGCGAGACCGGGCGCAGCCGGACCGGCTACTCCGGCGTCTCGTAGTCGCCGCCGTACTTGATGAACACGTACGCCAGCCCGAGAGTCACGATCATCGCGACGGTCGTGGCGACCCCGAGCGACTTCGCCGAGTCGGGGAGCGAGGGACCGCCACCGCCGCCCTCACCACCGCCGCCGCCGCCCTCGCCGCCACCGCCGCCCTCGGAGGGAACCTCGCCGATGACGACGACGCCTTTCATGCCCAGCGAGAGGTGCGGCTGGCAGAAGTACTTGATCACGCCCTCCTCCTCGAACGTTTGCTCGAAGGTAAAGCCCGCCTCCGCCGAGAGGTCGGACTCGAAGTCGGCGCCTTCCTCGGCGACGACGTTGTGCTGTTGCCCCTCACCGGTCCACTCCCAGACCACCGTCGTCCCGGGGTCGACCTGGATCGCCGCCGGCCCGAACGCGAAGTTGCCGCCGTTGCCCTCCGCGCCGACGTTGACGGTCACCTCGTCGTTGCCCGTCATGTCCTCGACCCCGTCGTAGTTGCCGACGTCGTCCATCCACCCGTCGAATCCCGGCTGTGCGGCGGCTGTACCGGCCGCGCCCGTCGCCGCGGCGCCGGCCGCGGTCGCACCGGCCGCGGTCCGGAGGAACGAACGCCGCGACATGTCCGTCTCGCTCATGGGCGGCGCTTGGGGACCCCGTGTAGTGAATACTTTGGTTCTCCGCGCGGCGGTCCCCTGCACCATCCGCGAGTCCACCCGTTGCCGCGAACCCCGCAAGTGGCGTCTCAAAGCCCGTACACGACGGAACGACCGGCGAGGGCGCCCTCGTGAACGAAGTGGCCACCTCGAAGTTCCGTTCTGATCAATCAACCGAAATTTTCACACGGGGGTCGTCCTATGACGGCGTATGGACCAATCACGGCGGGAGTTTCTGGACGACCTCCTCGGGACCTCGACGCCCTCGGGGTTCGAGGTTCCGGGACAGCGGGTGTGGGTGGAGTACGTGAGCGAATTCGCCGACGAGGTACGAACCGACGACTACGGGAACGCCGTTGCAGTACTGGAGGGGGGCGACCCGTCCGTCGCGCTGGCCGGCCACTGCGACGAGATCGGCTTCATGGTCCGGGACGTAGAGGAGAACGGTGCCGTCCGCATGACCGCTATCGGTGGCTCCGACCGGACCGTCTCCAAGGGCCAGCACGTTCGCGTTCACACCAGTTCCGGCGTCGTTCCGGGCGTCGTCGGCCAGACTGCCATTCACCTGCGTGACCGAGAGGACGATTCGATCGACGACATCGACGACCAGCACGTCGACATCGGCGTCGACGACGCCGAGGAGGCCGAGGAACTGGTCGAACGCGGCGATCCGATCACGTTCGACCAGACCGTTTCCGACCTGGAGAACGGCCGCATCGCCGCGCGTGGACTGGACAACCGAATCGGGATCTGGGCGGTCGCCGAGGGGCTCCGCCGAGCGGCAAGGCGGGACCCGGAAGCCACGGTGTATGCGGTTTCGACGGTCCAGGAGGAGGTCGGCCTCCAGGGTGCCAAGATGGTCGGCTTCGACCTCGACCCCGACGTGGCCGTCGTGACCGACGTTACGCACGCGACGGGCGCACCGGGAACGCCCCCCAACCGAGATACAGGCGTCGAACTCGGCGACGGGCCCGTCGTGGTTCGTGGAAGCGCAAACCATCCCCGTGTCGTCGAGGCTGCACGCGAGGTGGCAGCGGACGCAGATGTCGACACCCAGCTACAGGCAGCAGGAAACCGAACCGGAACGGACGCAGACGCGTTCTACACCTCTCGAAGCGGCATTCCGTCCCTGAACGTCGGTGTGCCGAACCGCTACATGCACACCCCCGTCGAAACACTCGACCTCGCGGACCTCGACGCGACCGCGGACCTGCTGGGCGAGTTCGCCGCCGCGGCCCACGATCACGACTTTTCGGTCGGGCTGTAACGGTTCCGAAGCCGGGTGTTCCTGGTGGGGACCGGAGAAATCCGAAACACATTGTCGGTTGTTCCGGAATCCTTTTGGGAGCCTTGGCCCGAGAGAACCCATGGCAGACGTCGAAGCCGAACTCCGCGAGCAGTTCCGGGAGGCGTTCGGCGGGGCCGACTTCCCCGTCCAGAACCAGATGGACCTCGTGCCGGCGCTCCCCGGCGGCCCGAGCACCACCTTCGAGGCCGGCGACGTGAGCTACACCGCCATGGAACTGGCCACGAAGCTGAGCGGCCACCAGGAGTTCCCCTACGAGAACGTCGACGCGCTGGTGGACGACGTGATCGAGGGGCTCAAGGCCGAAGGAGAGATCTGAGACGGGCGACGGTTCGCCGGCAGTTTCTCGACCCCAACCGCTTTCACCGACGGCGGCGGGGATGGTGTATGCGCGACATCGAGCGGTATCTCAACATCAAGAGCGCCTACGGCGCCAGCGTCGCCCCCGACGGCGAGACGGTCGCCTTCCTCATGGACACGACGGGGACGCCGCAGGTGTGGTCGGTCGACGGTCCCGGCACCTGGCCCGAACAGCACACGTTCTACGACGAGCGGGTGACGTTCGTCGACTGCTCGCCCGAGCGGTTCGAACTCGCCTTCGGCATGGACGAGGGCGGGAACGAGCGGACCCAGCTCTACCGCCTCGACGCCGCGAGCGGCGAGATCACGAACCTCACCCGCCATCCCGACGCGAAACACCGCTGGGGCGGCTGGAGCCACGACGGCGAGCGGATCGCCTTCACCTCCAACCGGCGCGACGAGGCGACCTTCGACGTGTACGTCCAGGACCGCACGGCGACCGGCGCGGCCGCCGACCTGGTCCACGAAGGCGACGGCTGGCTCAGCCTCGGCGGCTGGTCGCCCGACGACTCCCGCCTGCTCGTCGTCGAGTCCTACTCCAGTTTCGACCAGGACCTGTACGCCCTGGATCTGGCCAGCGAGGAAGTGACCCATCTCACCCCTCACGACGGCGACGTGCGGTACGGCTCGCCCCAGTGGGGACCGGACGGCGAGAGCCTCTATCTGACCACCGACCGCGACGCCGACACCCTCAGGCTGGCCCGCCTGCACCTAGACTCCCTGGAGTTGTCGACCGTCGAAGACGGCGGGGAGTGGAACGTCGACGGCGTCTCCGTCGACGTGGAGTCGCGCCGGATCGCCTACTCCCGGAACGTCGACGGCTACACCGACCTCCACGTCGGCGAACTCGTCGCCGACGAGCGGATCGACGAGTTCGCGACCCCGTCGCTCCCCGAGGGGGTCGCCGGCGGCGTCTCCTGGGGGCCGGACGGCGACCGGGTAGCGCTGACGGTCACCGGCACCAGCGACACCACCAACGTCTACGTCTTCGACGTCAGGGGCGGCGAGGCCGAACGATGGACCCGCGCGTCGACGGCGGGCATCCCGCGGGACTCCTTCGTCGACCCGGAACTGGTCCGATACCCCACCTTCGACGGGCGTGAGATCCCGGCGTTCTTCACGGAACCGGACGACGCCGGCGACGGCGACACGCCGGTGATCGTCGACATCCACGGCGGGCCCGAGTCCCAGCGCCGCCCCTCCTTCTCGGCGATCACCCAGTACTTCGTCGCGAACGGCTACGCGGTGTTCGAGCCGAACGTCCGCGGATCGGTGGGGTACGGCAAGGCCTACAGCCACCTCGACGACGTCGAAAAGCGGATGGACTCGGTCAAAGACGTCGAGGCCGCCGTCGAGTGGCTCCACGACCACCCCACGGTCGACCCCGACCGCGTCGTCGCCATGGGCGGCTCCTACGGCGGGTTCATGGTGCTCGCGGCGCTGACCGAGTACCCCGACCTCTGGGCCGCCGGCGTCGACGTCGTCGGCATCGCGAACTTCGTCACCTTCCTGGAGAACACCGGCGACTGGCGGCGCTCGCTGCGGGAGGCCGAGTACGGCAGCCTCGCGGAGGACCGTGAGTTCCTCGAATCCATCTCGCCGATCAACAACATCGAGAAGATCCGCGCGCCGCTCTTTGTGCTCCACGGCGCCAACGACCCGCGGGTCCCGGTCGACGAGGCCCACCAGATCGTCGAGAAGGCTCGCGAGCAGGGCGTTCCCGTCGAGGAGCGCATCTACGACGACGAAGGGCATGGCTTCTCCAAACTCGAAAACCGGATCGACGCCTACGGCCGGATCGTCGAGTTCCTCGACGACCACGTCGGGGGCTGAGTCGCGCCAGCCCGATCCCCGGCGACGCCCGCCGATCGCCGACCCAGACCCGCGGCGGCGTACTCCGATCCCGGGCCGCGAAAGGTGTATGTACGCCGAGCCCGAATCCACATCGCCGTTTGGTATCACGCACCAGCCCCTACCCGTGTGCCAATCCACGCCTGTTTTTTAGACGGGGGGGCGAAATGGACGGGTAATGGACGAGGAGTTACGCGAGCGCGTCGAGCGCGAGGCCGAGAAGCACGCGCTTTTCAACGCGCTCAAGCACGACAGCGACCCGGACGTGGGCGCGATCATGGGCCCGCTGATGGGGGAGAACCCCGACTTCCGCCCGCACGGCGACGAGGTTCCGGGGGTAGTCGGCGGCGTCGTCGGGCGCGTCGCCGAGATGGACCGGGACGCGCGCCGGTCGCGGCTGGCGGACCTCGACCCGGAGCTGGTGGCCGAACTCGACGCCGAGGACGAGACCGACGAGCGGACGCTGTCGGACCTCGCGAACGTCGAGGAGTACGACGAGGTCAGGATGCGCCTGGCGCCGAACCCGAACGGACCCTGGCACCTGGGCCACGCCCGGATGCCGGCGGTGATCGGCACCTGGACGGAACGCTACGACGGCTGGATGCTGTGTCGCTTCGACGACACCGACCCCGAGACCAAGCGCCCCGACCTCGACGCCTACGACGCCATCCTCGACGACATCGAGTATCTGGGCTTCGAACCGGACGAGGTGGTCCGGGCCTCAGATCGGGTCGAGATCTACTACGAACACGCCCGCGAGTTGATCGAGGCGGGCGGCGCCTACACCTGTTCGTGTCCGGGCGAACGCTTCTCCGAACTGAAAAACGCGGGCGAGGCCTGCCCCCACCGCGACAAGGCCCCCGCGACGACACACGAGGAGTTCGAGGCGATGGTCGACGGCGAGTACGACGCCGGCGAGAAGGTGTTGCGCGTCAGGACCGACATCGAGCACAAGAACCCGGCGCTCCGGGACTGGGTCGCCTTCCGGATGGTCGACCGCCCACATCCCCGGGAGGTCGCCAGCGAGTATCGCTGCTGGCCGATGCTCGATTTCCAGTCCGGGATCGACGACCACCTGCTCGGGATCACCCACATCGTCCGCGGGATCGACCTCCAGGACTCCGCGAAGCGCCAGCGGTTCGTCTACGACTACTTCGGCTGGGAGTACCCGGAGGTGCTCCACTGGGGGAAGGTCCAGGTCGACGCCTACGACGTGAGCATGTCGACGTCGACGATCAAGGCGAAGATCGAGGCCGGCGAACTCGACGGCTGGGACGACCCGCGGGCGCCGACGATCGCAAGCCTGCGCCGCCGCGGGATCCGCGGCGAGGCGATCGTCGAGTCGATGATCGGCCTCGGCACCTCCACTGCGAACGTCGACCTCTCGATGTCGACGGTCTACGCCGAGAACCGCGAGTTGGTCGACGACGACGCCGACCGCTACTTCCTCGTGCGCGACGGCGTCGAGAAGGCGGTGATTGGCGGGCCGGACTCCGGGTCGCCCCCGGTCCACCCGGAACACGAGGAGCGGGGCCGCCGCGAGATTCCGGTCGCGGGCGTCGTCGTCGTCGAACCCGACGACGTCCCCGCCAACGGCCAGCGCGTCTGGCTCAAGGGGTACGGCTGTGTTCGACACACCCGCGACGCCTTCGAGTACGTCGGCGACGACATCGCCGCCGTGCGCGAGGAGGGCGTCGACGTGGTCCACTGGGCGCCCGCGGACGCGAACGTCCCGGTCCGACTCCGGACCCCGGACGGCGACGTGGCCGGCGTCGCCGAACCCGGCTTCGCGGACGCTCGGGAGGACGAGGTCGTCCAGTTCGAGCGCGTCGGCTTCGCCCGCGTCGACGACGTCGCGACCGACCCCGTCGACGGCGACGAGGAGTCGATCGCCTACTTCGCTCACCCGTAGGTCGACGGCGCTCCGACCCGACCCAGGAGGGCCGAGACGGCCCGCGTGTCCGCGGGACAGCGCCCGCCGGAACCGTCCCGCCTCACCGGAGCATCGGACGGCCTTTGTGTGCGGAGACGAATCCATCGCCAAGATGACTGACGACCTGATGCCGAGCAGACGGCGGTTTCTCGAATTCACCGGCGTGGGAGTGGGCACCGCCGTCGCGGGCTGTACCGAACTGTCCGAGGAGGGGACCCCGACGGCCGACGACCAGTCCGAGCCGACCGAACAGACAGGGACCACCGGCGACGGTAGCGGCGGATCGGGCAGCGGCGACGGGAGCCGGCGGGTGTCGGTCGCCGTCGAACCCGACCAGCAAGCCCTCCAGGAAACCCGATCGGACATCCAGCAACGGCTCCAGGAAGAGGAGATCAACCAGACGGAGGCCCAACAGGAGTTCGCGGCCGCACAGCAGGAACTGGTCGCCGAGGCCGTCGCCGACGTCGAAACGGCGGTCGAGGAGGCCGGGGCGACGGTCGAGGATGCCCTCGAAGCGCAGGGGTTGTTGCTGGTCGCGGGTCCCGCAGACGGCCTCATCGACCTCCTCGACGCGGAGGCGACGGGGGGGCTCCTCAGCGCGGACGTGTTCGAACAGGTTCGATCACAGCAGGGCCAGCAGAGCTAACGGTTCCCCTCCTCGCTGCCCAACCGGACGAACCCGGGCCGGTACCGGCGAGACGACCGACGGGTGTACAAAGCTTAAGTGCGGTCCTCCAGTGGTCCTAGACACCAATGGCCATAGACGCGAACTTCGAGACGAACAGGGAGCAAGCCGACGTCGACGACGAGAACTTCGAGGACGACGTGGCCGTCTGGGGACCGTACGAGCCACCCGAGAAACAGGGGATCCACGGCACCCACGTCGCCGTCGACTTCGACATCTGCATCGCCGACGGCGCCTGCCTGGAGGACTGCCCGGTCGACGTCTTCACCTGGGTCGACACGCCGGGCCACCCGGAATCGGAGATCAAGGCCGAACCGACCAACGAGGACCAGTGCATCGACTGCATGCTCTGTGTCGACGTCTGTCCGGTCGACGCCATCGACGTCGACCCCGGCCGCGCCGGCCGCATCTGAGCGCTCCCGGTCCCCTGCTCTCGCCCGCCTCCCTGTTTCCTCCGATTCCGGTCGTCGCTCCGTGGTCCGCCGAGTAGCCACGCTCCTGCTCGATCCCTGGCGACCGTATTTCAATAAAGAATCATGATAATGGAAGATTTTTATATACCGCCTGTCGTCTTCGCTAGTGATCCGATACCTATGCACACGGTTGTTCTGACGAAAGGTGTTCCCGACTTCCGCGAGGGACAGGTCGCGTTCGACGAGGACGGTCACCTCGAACGGGGGAAGACCCCGACGGTGATGAACCCGAACGATCAGTTCGCGCTCCAGGCGGCGCTCCAGACGCGGATCCGCCACGGCGGGCGCGTCTCGGTGATGAGCATGGGCCCCCCCGGTTACAAGGACGTCCTCCGGGAGGCAATGGAGTCGGTGTACGCCGACGACCTCTACATCTGTTCCGACCGCGAGATGGCCGCCGCCGACACGTGGGCGACGGCGATCACGCTGACGACTGGCATCGAGAAATTGGCCGAGAGCGAGGGCAGCATGCCCGATCTGATCTTCGCGGGGTTCAAAACCGCCGACGGCGAGACCGGCCACACCGGGCCCCAGACCTGCTGGGGGCTGGACGTGCCGGTCGTCACGCACGTGATCGCGCTCGACGTCGACGAAGAGGCGGGTCGCCTGCGCGCAAAGCGCCTGGTCGAGGGCGACATCGAGGAGATCGAGACCGTCGAGACCGACCTCCCCGCGTTCGTCGTCACCGACCCGGAGTTCGAACCCACCTACCGCAAGGCCGAGCACCGACTGCTCTACAAGGACCTCCGGGAGGAGACCCAGGCGCGCGCGGAGAACTTCGAGGAGCATCTCACCGAGTGGGACCAAGAGGCCCTCAACCTCGATCCGGACTACATCGGGCTGGACGGCTCCCCGACGATCGTTTCCTCGGTCGATCCGATCCCGAAGGCGCCGGCCGAGCGCGAGGCGACCGTCGTCGACGCCGGCGATCCCGAGGGGATGGAGCAGGTGGTCGAGGAGCTACGACCCTTCGGCACCGAAACGGCCGAAGCGGGGGGTGACTGACCGTGCCCGAGATCGACCCCACCGAGTACGACATCTCCGAACTCGGGCCGGCCCTGCAGGACATCGAGGACGTCGACGAACTGGAGGCGATCCTCGACGCCGAGAAGGCGGGCGAGGACCGGGTCGGCGCGAAGACGCTCATCGAGAGCCGGATCGAGAAGTTCACCGAGGAAGACGACGAGGACCTCGACCCCGACGAACTGGATCTGGCGTCGATGTCGACCGCGGACGTCGGCAACGCGGTCCGGGACATCGACGAGATCGACGAACTGGAGGCGCTGCTCGAACGCGAACGCGACGGCGAGGGCCGCGACAGCGTCGAGCGCCTGATCGAGAACCGCATCGACTCCGTGCAGGGCAGCGAGGAGGAGGACGGCGACGGCGAGGTCGAGACCCAGGCACCCGAGGAGAAACACCCCAACCTCGATCACCCGACGGCGGACAAGCGCCACGTCCGGGCGGTCGAGAACGGCGACTACCGCGACATGTGGGTGTACTGCGAGACCCAGGCCGGCGAACTGATCGACGTCTCCCGGGAGATGCTCGGGAAGGCCCGGGAACTGATGGACACGTACAACGACGAGTACGGGGCGGACGAACGGGTGATCGCCGTACTGATCGGCGACGACGTCGCCGACCTGACCGAGGAGTCAATCGCCTACGGGGCGGACCTGGCGGTGTACTACGAGGACGACCGCCTCGATCGGTTCTACCACAAGCCGTACACGGAGGTGTTCTGTGACATGGCCCGCGGGGCCGGCCACCCCTACGGCCGCGAGGGCCGGCCCGAGGCGGACTGGCGCGACTACGACGAACCGCGCTACACGGTGTTCCCGGCGACGAACAACGGGCGGGACCTCTCGGCGATGGTCCAGGCCGAACTCGACTCCGGGCTGGCTTCGGACTGCTCGGACCTGTACATCGAGAACGCGATGATCTCGAACCCCGCAAAGACCGGGGAGCCGGGGTCGAACAAGGAGTTCGAGCGGGTCCTGCACATGAAGCGCCCGGACTTCTCGGGCTTCGAGTACTCGACGATCCTCTGTATCGACAAGCCCGACCGCGAGTTCCACCCCCAAGGGGCGTCCGTGATCCCGGGGAGTTTCGAGGTGCCCGATCCGGACTCCGAACGCGAGGGCGAGGTAGTCGAACACGAGATGCCCCTGTCCGAGGAGTGGCTCCGGGTCGAGGTAACCGACTACGACCGCCTGGAGGGCGGCGTCGACCTCTCGGGCCACGACGTGATCGTCGCGCTCGGCCGGGGGATCGGCGACGACCCGACCCGGGGGATCGAACTGGGCCTCGATCTGGTCGGGGCCTTCGAGGACGCCGACCTGGGACTCTCGCGGGGGGTGATCACCGCCTCCTACGAGTTCGACGGCCACGTCGAGCAGTACGTCGCCGAGGAGCGACAGATCGGCGAGAGCGGCCAGGTCGTCGAGCCGGCGGTGTACGTCGCGGCCGGCATCTCTGGGGCGGTCCAGCACAAGGTCGGCATGGACGAGTCCGACACGATCGTCGCGGTCAACAGCGACCCAGACGCCGACATCCGCGACTTCTCGGACTACTTCGTTGAGGGCGACCTGTTCGAGGTGCTGCCGCGCCTGACCGAGGCGGTCGAAACGGGCGAACTGGACCTCGGAGCCGTCGCCGACGGCGGCCGGCCGGCCGGCGGGGCAAGTGAGAGTGGAACGGACGGCGGAAGCGACGCTGCGACGGACGGAGGTGTATCCGATGAGTGACACAGCCACGGACGACGGCGGGGAGTACGAACACTACGAGGCAGTGGTCGTCGGCGCGGGGCCCGGCGGGGCCGCGGCGGCGGCGACGCTCGCGGAGTACGGCGTCGAGACGCTGGTGCTCGAACGCGGCGTCGACGCCGGCGCGAAGAACGTCTCCGGCGGCCTGATCTACGCCGAGGAGTCGGCGCCGTACACGATCGACGGCATCTTCGACGGCTTCCGCGAGGCGGCGACCGAGCGGTCGGTCGACGACTACTACATGCACAACGTCGCCGGCGAGAAAGTCCAGACGCTCGATCTGGGCGGCGTCCACCACGCCGACACCGAGTGGTGTGACGCCGTCCTCCGCCGGAAGATGGACTCCTGGCTCGCCGAGCGCGTCCACGAGAAGACCCGCGAGACCGGCGGCGGCCTGCTGACGGACGTGCGGGTCAACGGCCTGCTCCGGGAGAACGGACGGATCGTCGGGGTGACCTGCGACGAACTCGACCCGATCCGCGCGGAGTTCGTCGTCGCCGCCGACGGCGTCAACTCCGAACTCGCCCGCGACGCGGGGCTGATGGACTGGGACGACCCCGAGGAGTGGTTCCAGGGCGTCAAGGCGGTCGTCGACATGCCGAGCGACGAGATCGAGGAGCGGTTCGGCGTCGGCGCCGGCGAGGGAGTCGCCCACCTGTTCTCGGGCGACCTGTTCGCGGACGTGCGCGGCGGCGGCTTCCTCTACACCAACGAGGACACCCTCTCGATCGGGACGGTGTTCCACCTCGACTCGCTGGTCGCCGAGGAGGCCGAGCCCCACGAACTGCTCGACGCGCTGCTGACTCACCCGCTGCTCGGCCAGTGGCTCGACGGCGACTACCACGAACTGGAGTACTCGGCGAAGCTCGTTCCCGACTCCAAGAAGGTCGCCCACCCCGAACCACACCAGGACCGCCTGGTGCTGGTCGGCGACGCCGGCGGACAGATGCAGGCCCAGGGGCCGATCATCAAGGGGATGAACCACGCCGTCACCGCGGGGGCACTCGCCGGCGAGGCGTTCGCGGAGGCCCGGAACCGCAACTCGCCGGAGAAGGCCGGCCAACTGTACACGAAGAAGCTCCACGACGAGGGCGTGATGGACAAACTCCGCCCGCCCCGCTACCGCGCCGGGCGGGTCGCAGAGCACGACGCCGTGGCGGGCGTCGTCGAGTCGGTCGTCGACTCCTGGGCCGGGCGCCTGGGGATGCGGCTGCTCGGCGACCGCGTCGAGTCGCTGTTCAACTCGCCGTTCCTGCTCGGGATGGTGCCCGACACCAAGACCTCCTACGTGACGATCCCGACGGTCCTGGCCGAGGAGCTGGGCGACCGCGTCATCGAGGAAAACGAGGTCGAGCCGCCGGAGCTGGCCGACCGCATCGGCGATCTGACCTACGACATCGGCGATCCCCACATCGAGGTCCTGGACAACGCCTGGGACGCCTCGGGCGCCGCCGTCTCCGCCTGCCCGGTGAGCGCGCGGGAGTTCGGCGGGGGCTGCTACCGCGAGGAGACCGTCTCGAAGAACGGCGACGAGCGGCGGGTCGTCAGCCTCGACACCCAGCCCTGCGTCGAGTGTGGCACCTGCGCCATCGTCGCCGACACCGAGTGGACCCACCCGAGCGGCGGCAAGGGCGTCGAGTTCGAGCAGGGGTGACCGTGAACGACGGGACCCCGGGGGATCGTGCGACCGGCGACGCCGACAGAACTGACGGCGCCGACGACGGTGGAATAGACGGCGCCGGCGACGACGGACACTCGCGGTACCGCCCCCGGATCGAGGACCTCGCCGCCGACGCCCGCGCCGCGAGGAAGGCCTTCGAGGCGCCGGCCGACCCCCCCGACGAGGCGCGGGCGCTGGAATGTGCCCGCGACGGCCTGGGACCGGTCGTCGCCCTCTACGTCGAGGCCCGGACCGCCGGGGCGCAGCCGCGGTTCTCGGCGCGAGAGCACGACCTGCTCGATCGGGCGACCAACGACTGGCTCGCCCAGTACGCCGCCTGCTACGGGGTCGACATGGACCCCGGCTTTACCGTGCGCGAGGCCGCCGAGGTGCTGATCGACACCCACGACGTCGGCGACGTGGCGGCGCTGTTGACGTCGGTGCCCGATCGGACCGGCTGACCGATCGCGCGTGACTCCGGCGACCGCGGACGACCCCCCGATATCGGCGTGATCCGCCCGGCGGTCAGGCGAGTTCGTCGAACAGGGCGACGACCCGCTCCTCGATTTCATCGCGGATCTCGCGCACCCGGTCGGGGTCTTTGCCGCCGGGGTCGTCGAGCGCCCAGTCGCGGACGTCGACGTCCGCGCCGACCTCGCCGACATCGAGGGTCGAACAACCCATCGTAGCGACGTAGTCACAGGAACGGAGTTCGTCCGGGGTGATCTCCCGCGGCGTCCGGTCCGCGAGGTCGAACCCCGCGTCCCGCATAACCTCCCGGACCACGTCGTGGACGTGCTCGGCCGGATCGGTCCCGCCGGTCAGGATCTCGACGCGCCCGTCGAGGCCGCGTCGCTCCCGCTCGCGTTCCGCGAAGGCAGTTGCCATCTGCGAGCGCCCGGCGTTCCGGACGCAGATGAACCCGATGCGGATCGAATCGGTCGTATCGTGGGGGTCGGACATGGAAGCTAGTCGTCGGTCGTGCGCTCAGTGGTCGAGGCGTCGAGGCTGCCGGTGTCGAAGTCGGTCCAGTCGAACCGCCGCTTTAGGTACAGCGCGACGTTGACCAGCGCCAGGAGGACCGGCACCTCGATCAGCGGGCCGACGACGGTCGCGAAGGCGACGCCGGAGCCGACGCCGAACACCGCGACCGCGACGGCGATCGCGAGTTCGAAGTTGTTCGAGGCGGCGGTAAAACCGATGGCGGCCGTCGTCGAGTAGTCCGCGCCGATGCTTCGGCCCATCCCGAAACTCACCAGGAACATCACGACGAAGTAGATCGTCAGCGGCACGGCGATCAGCAGGACGTCGCCGGGCGACGCGACGATGGCACCGCCCTGCGTGGCGAACATCACGATCACCGTAAACAGCAGGGCGACGAGCGTCAGGGGATCGATCTTCGGGACGAACTCGTCGTCGTACCAGCGCTCGCTCTTCACCCGGGTGCCGACGTAGCGGGTGAGAAACCCGGCCGCGAACGGAACGCCGAGGAAGACGGCGATGGCCTCGAACACCTGCATCGGGGCGACGTCGAAGGCGGAGATGCCGGCGACGAGCGACTCCATCCCGAGGGCCGGCGGGAGCACGAGGGCGAAAAACCAGACGTAGACGCCGTAGGTGAGGATCTGGAAGAGGCTGTTGAACGCCACCAGACCCGTGACGTACTCGGTCGACCCCTCCGCGAGTTCGTTCCAGACCAGCACCATCGCGATACACCGGGCCATCCCGATGAACACGAGGCCGAGGAAGTACTCCGGGCGCGCGGGCAGGCCCGGGACGAGGCCGCTGAAGAAGACGACCGCGAGCCCGAACATCAGCGTCGGGCCGATGAACCAGTTCTGGACGAGGCTCAGCCCCAGGACCCGCCAGTTGCTGAACACCGTCGGGAGCTGTGAGTAGTCGGCCTTCGCG
>Ga0207720_100892_pt1 | contig 14254 bp, 15 predicted proteins | sample A23P2SouthBayCA_2_FD_187751 | JGI IMG/M metagenome (GOLD analysis project Ga0207720, IMG submission 187751) | Aerobic enrichment media microbial communities from Eden Landing Ponds, California, USA - A23 E3 (2) (SPAdes) | ecosystem: Environmental > Aquatic > Marine > Unclassified | place...
TCGCGGTGAAGCATCTCAACGAGGGCGGCGGCTGGGTCGACTCGCAGTTCGACGACCTCTCCGGCGACGGCGTCCTCGGCTACACCATCGACCACGTGGACGGCGACACGGCCACGGACGCGGACCAGGCGCGGCAGTCCGCCTCGGGGATGATCCAGCGCGACGACGCCATCATGATTTCGGGCGGGTCGTCCTCCGCGGTCGCCATCGCGGTGCAGGGGCTGTGTCAAAACGAGAAGGTCATGTTCATGTGCTGTCTGACGCACTCGAACGACACCACCGGGACGGACTGCGTCCGCTACTCCTTCCGGGAGATGTTCAACGCCTACATGACGGGGCAGGCGCTCGCGCCGGTCGTCCGCGACGCCTACGGCGAGGACCTGCAGTTCTACCAGCTCTACGCCGACTACAGCTGGGGGCAGACCCAGCAGGCGTCGATGGAGCAGTTCATGACCGATGTCGCCGGCTGGGAGCAGGTGGATTCCGTTGCGACCCCGCTGGGAACGTCCGACTACTCGACGTACCTCTCGGGCGCACAGAGTTCGGACGCGGACGTGCTCATCTTGAACCACTACGGGCTCGACGGCGCGAACTCCATGCAACAGGCCATCGACGCCGGTATCGACGAGGAGATGGAGATTATCGTCCCGCTGTACAACCGTCCGATGGCGGAGGCGGCCGGCGGCGCGATAGAGGGCATCTACGGCACCGTCGCGTGGGACTCCCAGATAGACAACACGCCGTCACAGGAGTTCACGCAGGCGTTCCGCGACGAGTACGACCGGACGCCCTCGGGTCCGGCCCAGTTGGCGTACGCCCAGACGCTCCAGTACGCCGCCGCTGTCGAGCGCGCGGGGACGTTCTACCCGCCGGAGGTCATCAGACAGCTCGAAGACTACGAGTACGACAACATCGGCATGGGCGCAGAGACGATGCGCGGCTGTGACCACCAAGCACAGCGCGACGTGCCGGTCGTCCAGGGCCTTTCCGCCTCCGAACAGAGCGAGGGGACGTACTTCAACATCGTCAACGTCACCAGCCGCGACGACCTCGGCTACGCGTGCGACGCCGGCCCGGCCGCCGAGTGTGAACTCGGGTCCTACGAATAGCCACCCTCCCACCGTTATCTTAATGAAAGTTAATCGCAGACAACTACGCACACGTAAATGAGTAAGATTATCATACCCATGGCAGTTCACGCCTCGAATAGCTGGTGGAGGGGTGGTGGTCGATGAGCCTCCTGTCGGACGTGCTCGTCATCCTGCTCAACGGACTACAGCAGGGGGCCATCTACGTCCTCTTGGCGGTCGGTCTCTCAATCATCCTCGGCACGCTCAAGTTCGTCAACTTCGCGCACGGCGCGCTGTACCTCGTCGGCACCTACGCGGGGCTGTTCGTCGCGCTGAACGTGCCGCTTTCGAACGGGAAACTGGCCGAGTGGGGCTTTTCGAGCTTCGGGCTCGACATCGGCTTTTTGGCGGCCCTGCTTTTCGTGCCGCTTTTCGTCTTCGGCGTCGGCCTGCTGATGGAGCGGTACCTCGCGCGGGCGTTCTACGACCGGCCCGACACCGAGCAGATTCTCGTCACGTTCGGCCTCGCAATCGTCGTCCAAGAGCTGTTTCGCGTCCTGTTCGGTAGCAACAGCCTGCCGTTCGAACAGCCCGAGCGAATCCTCTCTGTCGGCTCGTTCCCCGGCATTCCCGTCTCCGGCCCGATTGCGCTACCCATCGTCGGTAACTTCCCGCAGTGGCGGCTCTGGGTCATCGGCATCACGGCCGTCCTCGTGGCGCTCGTGTACCTGCTCGTCGAGTACACCGACTTCGGTCTCGTCGTCCGCGCCGGGACTCGCGACGCCGAGATGGTCAGGCTCCTCGGCATCAAAATCACGCGGCCGTACATCGTCGTCTTCGGCATCGGCGCGGCGCTCGCCGGGGTGGCGGGCGTCGTCGGCGGGCCGCTGAACGTCGTCAACCCGACCATCGGGACGAACATCCTCGTCCCGGCGTTCCTGACCGTCGTCATCGGGGGTGTCGGAAGCATCGCCGGCGCGGTCGTCGGGGGCATCGTCTTCGGTCTCACGACCGCCGCGCTCGTCGCCTTCGCGCCCGCGTGGTCGCAGGTCGGCCTGTACGCCATCGCGGCCATCGTCCTCCTGGCGCGGCCGCAGGGTCTGCTCGGGGACGAGGAGGTAGTGCCATGAGCGAAAAGGACGCCAACCCGAGCGCGAAGGACGCGCTCGTCGGCGGCTCGCTTTTCGGCCGCTGGGAGAAGCTCCGCGGCCGCGAGGGGACGGTCGTCGGTATCACGGCCGTCCTCGTCGCGGTGTTCCCGTACCTCTTCGCCCGCGCGCCCGTCGTCTCGGGGATTCTACAGGGCTACCAGAGCCTCGCGACGCTCATCCTCATCTGGGGCATCTTCGCCATCGGCTTCGACCTGCTTCTCGGCTACACCGGACTGCTCTCGTTCGGCCACGCGGCCTTCTGGGGCGGCGCGGCGTACGCCGCGGGTATCGTCGCCAAGAACGTCAGCGGCGACCCCATCGTGATGGTCGTCTCGGGGACGCTGTTCGCCGTGTTGCTCGCGTGGGTGCTCGGTTTCCTGTCGCTTCGCCGCGGCGGCATCTACTTCTCCATCCTGACGCTGGCGTTCGCCCAGATGTTCTACTACATGGCCGCGTCGCCGCTGGCGTTCCTGACCAACGGCGAAAACGGCCTGACCGGCGTCGAGGTCGGGAGCTTCCTCGGCGTCATCCACCTCGAAGCGGACGTTCCGTCCGTCGGTGGGATGCTCCTCGGAACGTGGCTGTACGCCTTCGTCGGCGTCTTCTTCGTCGGCGCAATCGCGGTCGCCTACCGCATCCTCAACTCGCCGTACGGGATGGTGTTCCGCGCCATCCGCGAGAACGAACAGCGCGCCGAGTTCGTCGGACTCAACGTCTGGCGCTACAAGCTCATGGCGTTCATCATCTCGGGGGCGTTCGCGGGTGTCGCCGGGAGCCTCTTTACCATCCACGGGGCGTACGTCCCGCTCCAGTCGCTGTTCTGGACGGAGTCCGGCGACATCGTCGTCATGACGGTGCTCGGCGGCGCGGGCTCGATGTTCGGGCCGGTCCTCGGCGTCGGACTGTACCTCTACATCGAGAACATCGTCAGCACCATCCAGGCCCTGACGATTCCCTTCACGGATATCGTGCTCATCAGGGACTTCGGGTTCTACTGGCACCTGCTTTTGGGCCTCGTCTTCGTCGTGGTCGTCTGGGTCGTCCCGGAGGGCTTGTGGGGTATCTTGGACAGGCTCCGTACCTTCGCGGCCGACCTCGGTTCGAAGGCGGCGAAGCGACTCCGCGCGCGCTCCGGAAACGGAGGTGACGGTCGATGACGCTCCTCGAAACCGAGAACCTCGTCAAGGAGTTCGGCGGCCTCGTCGCCACCGACGACGTGAACCTCACCGTCGAGGAGGACGAACGCGTCTCCATCATCGGGCCGAACGGCGCGGGGAAGTCCACGCTCATCAACCTCATCACGCGGCGGCTCGACCCGACCAACGGCGACATCCGGTTCAAAGGCGAGTCCATCGTCGGCCTCGAACCGCATGAGGTGGTCCAGCGAGGCGTCTCGAAGTCGTTCCAGACCGCCTCTATCTTCCCCGACCTGACCGTCCGGGAGAACGCGGAAATCGCGGCGCTGGCGTCCGAACGCGGTGCGTTCGGCTTCGAGTTCCTGAAACACCGCGACAGCCTCACCGACGTCCACGACGTCGCCCGCGACACGCTGGACTCGGTCGGCCTGTTGGACCGTGCGAACACCGTCGCGACGGACCTTCCGTACGGCGACAAGCGCCGCCTCGAAATCGGCATCGCGCTCGCGAGCGACCCCGACCTGCTTCTCATGGACGAACCGACCGCCGGCATGTCTCCCGAGGAGACGAAGTCGACGGTCGACCTCATCGAGCAGGTCAAACGCGACCTCGGGCTCACGTTCGTCCTCGTCGAACACGACATGGAAATCGTCTTCAGCATCTCAGACCGCATCGTCGTCCTCAGCCGCGGCGGCATCATCGCCGAGGGCACCCCCGACGAGATTCGGGGCAACGAAGCCGTCCAAGAGGCCTACCTCGGAGGTGTCGAGCTGTGAGCCTCCTCGAAATCGACGCTATCGACGCCTACTACGGCGAGAGTCACATCATCCGCGACCTCTCGATGAGCGTCGAGGAGGGCGAGATATGCGCGCTCCTCGGCCGCAACGGCGCGGGCAAGACCACCACGCTCCGGTGTATCGCCGGGGCGACGCCGCCCGACGTGCGGAAAGGCAACATCCGGTTCAAGGACGACGACATCACCGGCGTCCCCGCCGAAGACGTCTCGGTCCGAGGCATCTCGCTGGTGCCCGAGGAGCGACGCATCTTCCCGAACCTCTCTGTCGCCGAGAACCTCCACCTCGCGGAGGTCGTCAACAACAAGTCGAACACGTGGGGTCGGGCGCTGTCGTTCGGCCACAAGGGGATGTCGACCGAGGAGGTCTACGACCAGTTCCCCCGGCTGGACGAGCGGCGAGACCAGCGCGCGGGGACGCTCTCGGGCGGCGAACAGCAGATGCTCGCCATCGCACGCGCCCTGAAGCAGAACACGGACCTGCTCCTTCTCGACGAGCCCTACGAGGGGCTCGCGCCGAAGATTATCGAGGACGTGGAGGACGCGGTCGAACGCATCAGCGACGCGGGCACGACCATTCTCCTCGTCGAGCAGAACGCCGCGGCGGCCATCAAGCTCGCCGACCGCGCGTACGTCATCGACCAGGGCGGCATCGTCTTCGACGGGAGCGCCGAGGAACTCCGCGAGGACGACGAGACGCGCGAGCGGTATCTGGGGGTCTGACGATGGCCGCAACCGACATCGACGCCGACCCCGAGACGGCGCTCGAAACGCTCATCGAAGCCGGTGCAGTCGACGAAGCGCCCGACGGGACGCTCTCGACCACGGAGGAGTTCGAGAAGACGCTCGCCGTTTACCACGACATCTACGGTGCGGTCTCGACCGAGGAGTTCCACCAGACCGTCTCGGAGCTCTTCGGCGTCCCGCCCGAGAACGTCGAGGCGCGACTCGACGAGTTCGACGTCACCAGAGCCGACGTGGTCGCGTACCTCGCGGCGAAGTCGTTTCTCGACGTGCCGGTCGAGCGTGACCTGCTTTTCGTCATGGCGGGTCTGCTCGTCGAAATGACCTCGTCGTCGCCGGTGCCGAGCGCGCTCGACGAACTCGACGACGACTCCTTCGAGTCGTACCTCGACGCGCACCCGGACGCCGTCGTCCTCGTGTGGCGGCGCTTCTGCGACCCTTGCGACGCGATGAAAGACGACCTCGACGCCATTCTCGACCGCGTTCCCGACGGGGTCGCGACCGCGGGGGTCGACGGCGAAGCGGCCGACGAGTGCTGTCGGCGCTTCGAGGTCGACGCAGCGCCGACGCTCCTGTGCGTCCGCGACGGAGAACTGCGAGAACGAGCGTCCGGCCGCCAGACCCCAGATGAGGTCGCGGCCGTCGTCGACCGGGTCTACTAGCGGTTCTACTTCGTCGACCCCGTCACCATGACGGGCCGGTCGGAGTTCAGAATCACCGTCTGCGTGACGCTTCCGAAAAGCGCCTTGCCCGCGGGCGAGCGCTTCCGCCCGGCGGTGACGATGAGGTCGGCGTCCTCTTCTTCGGCGAATTCGAGGATGACCTCCGCGGGGTCGCCCGACGACTCGTTGACGTCGTACTCGACACCGCGGTCTTCGAGGAACTCGGACGCCTCCCGGACCGACTGAATCTGTGTCGCCGAGGCCCCGGTCGGGTTGTCGGTGAAGCTGTGGATGAGCGTCACCTCCTTTTCGCCGGGCTCGCCGGGGAGTTTCGCGACCTCTTCGACGCACGCGAGCGCGTGCTCCGTGTCGTCATCGATGCCGATTACCACGTGGTACATACTACCACGTCCCGGCCGCCCGTCTTAGTATTTGTGCTGAACGATAATGCTGAATCAGTCGTCGTCGAGTCCCGCTGAGACGTAGACGACGAGCCCGAGCGGGACGCCGAGGACGAGCGCGATGGTCAGCGCGCCGTAGGTCGCGAAGCCGACCGGCGTCGGGGGAAACGGCACCAGAAAGAGAAACCGGGGCGCGCTGAGGCCCGAGACGAACGTGCCCGTGAGGTAGCCCGCGACTCCGGCGACGGCGACGAGAGCGGCGTACAACCCGAGGACGAAGCGGTGACCGCCGACGTTCGAACTCACGGCTCACGCTCGGGCGCGGACGCTGTTAGGCGTTTCCGTTCGCCACGTCGCTCGGGGAGTCGGCGTCCGCGTACCGATGCACCTTTGACCGCACGCACCAAGGTTCGAGTATGTCGGATACCGATATCCTCGGACTCGTGCTCGGGGCCATCGCGATACTGATGTTCGCGACGGGCATTCTCCTCGTCGTCTGAATGCGCTCGCTTTTCCGCGTCACCACCGTCGACAGCGGCCGCTTCGATTCACCGTAACCACCCTCGCTCGTGAGCGGCGGCGCTGATGGGACGGACGCCGCGACACGCCCGAGAGGACTCCGGCGGCGCTGACGGGACGGTCGGCGGCGTCGGGCGCGTTCGCTCTCGAAGCCCAGCGTCCGAAAAATGAGTCGCGACCGAACCGCGGGCGAGCGGCGTCGGTTACGCGTCCTCAGCGGAGTCCGCGTCCGTGTCGTCGACCGCCTGCCCGCCGTCGGTGGCGAGTTCGCTCTCCTCTTCGCCGCCGTCGGTGACGGCCGTCTCCAGTTTGCGCTCGAACCAGGTCCACTCGGCGGTGGTGAGGTCGTCGTCGGCGAGGTCCCACGGGTCGCCGTCTTCGATCTCGCGGCCTTCGAGCCACGACTGGGCGAAGTTCCAGACGAAGATGATCTGGCCGACGAGCAGGATGAGCGCCCCGACCGTCGCGGCCTGGTGGAGCGTCGCGAACTGCGGCAGGTAGGTCGCGTAGCGACGCGGCATGCCGCCGTAGCCGAGCAGAATCATCGCGAAGAACGTCAGGTTCGTCCCGACCATCGAGAGCCAGAAGTGCCACTTACCGAGCGTGACCTGGTACATCCGGCCGGTGTAGATGGGGAACCAGTAGTAGAGCCCGGCGAAGCCGGCGAAGGCGATGGCACCCATGACGATGTAGTGGAAGTGTCCGACGACGTAGTAGGTGTCGTGGAGCACGAGGTCCACCGGAATCGACGCGAGGAAGACGCCCGTCACGCCGCCGATGATGAAGTTCGAGACGAAGCCGATACAGAACAGCATCGGCGTCGTGAGGCGAATCTTCCCGTTCCACATCGTCGTGATCCAGTTGAACGTCTTGACCGCGCTCGGTATCGCGATGGCCAGCGAGACGGCCATGAACGAGGCGCGGAGCCGGGGGTCGATACCCGTCGCGAACATGTGGTGCGCCCAGACGCCGAACGAGAGGACGCCGATGGCGAGCGTGGAGTAGACGACGAACTTGAACCCGAAGAGCCGCCGGCCCGCAAAGCGCGGGAGCACGAGGCTCACGATACCCATCGGAGGCAACACGAGGATGTACACTTCGGGGTGGCCGAAGAACCAAAACAGGTGTTGCCACAGAATCGCGCCGCCGTCGACCGAGAAGAACATCGTGCCGAAGTTCCGGTCGAGAAGCAACATCGCGATGGCGCTCCCGAGAAGCGGGAACGCGAAGAGGATGAGCCCGGACTGGGTCAGAATCGTCCACGAGAAGATGTCGAGATTCGCCCACGACACCTTCTCGTCACGCTCCGTGAAGATGGTCGCGATGAAGTTGATCGCACCCATCGTGGCCGAGACACCCGAGAGGTGCAGGCCGAGGAGCATCAGGTCGACGCCGGCGTTCACCTGGTTGCCGGAGCCGACACCGGCCGAAAGCGGCGTGTACATCGTCCAGGCCGTCTGCGCCGGGATGACGTCCGGGATGGGGAAGAACCCGGCCCAGATGAGGAGCGCCGCCGGCGGCAGGAGCCAGAAGGCGATGGCGTTGATACGCGGGAACGCCATATCGTCCGCGCCGATGAGAAGCGGGATAAAGTAGTTCGAGAACGCGGCGATGATGGGCGTCCCGAACAGGAACAACATCGTAATCCCGTGGCTTGTGAGCAACGAGTTGTAGAACGTGTTCGAGATAAGCGTCATCGACGGGTCCGCCAGTTCAATCCGCATCAGGACGACCATGAGACCGCCCACGGCGAACGCGACGAGCGCGTAGGTGCCGTAGAGCATCCCGATGTCCTTGTGGTCGACCGTCGTCAACCAACGGATGACCCCGGATGGTTTCTCCTCCGAGACGTACTGCTCTGCGGTACCGCCGACCGTGCCTCCGCCCGCGAGCGGGGTGTACGACCGCCAGTCTTCGACCCGCGCGAGCCACGCGGCGACGGCGATGAGGAAGACCCCCATGAGCACCGTCAGTGCTAACTGTCCGTTAACCTCCATGGAAGTGCCTGAGTAGTGCAGGGTAATGAAAGATTCGGGACCGCCCTGCGATTCGAGGTGCTTTAAGCCGTCTCGTCTGCGGCTTCGACGGTGTCGTCATCCGGCGATTCTTCGAGCTCAGCCGTCACCTCGCCCGTTTCTTCGTGAAGCGGCTTCGCACCCGGAACCGTCGCCTGCCCCGGCGCGTAGACGGTGCCTTCCTCCTCGGAGCCCGCGATGGCCTTCCCCGAGAGATAGGTGAGCGCCGCGAGGAGCACGAACGGCGCGATGAGAAGCGTGTACTGGAGCCCCGAGGTGAGCGATTCGAACCCAAACGGATTGACGAAGGTGAACGCCACCACGAAAAACAGGATGATGGCCAGCGGGACCATGTTGACCGTGAGGTCGAGGATGGTGTCCTTGTCGAACGTCTTGGTTGCCATATCGGGACAGTGGGGGACGCCGTTCAAATAGATTGTTGGTTTCTCGTCCGGTCGAGGCGAGTGGGAGCGGCCGCGGGAGCCTCCGCGGGGCCGTCCGCGGCGGTCAGAAGGCCTGTCGCTGGTCGCGGACGAACAGTTCGAAGACGACGCCGCCGACCACAAGCAGAATCGCGGCGGCGATAACCGCGTATCCGCGGGTCACGAGGGCGATGTCGGTGAACGCGAGTGCCACGCCGAACACGAACAGGACGGCGGCGAGCGCGGAGACGGCCCGAATCGTCGAGGTGACGTAACCGGACTCCTTGAGGATGCCGACGATGCTCCCGCCGAACAGGAGCAGTCCACCGACGGCGAGGGGAAACAGGCCGAACAACAGGCCCAACTCGGAGATGGGGATTCCGAGCGCGATGAACACGGGCCACGGACTGGCCGTGCGGTACTGGTCTGAGAGTCCCGGCGCTTCGTCCATACGCGTCCGTTGGACTGTGTGGTAACAAGCCCTTCGGAACCGCGACTAGCGGAGGGAGATGCCCTGTCGGGCGAGGAAGTCGCTGACCGCGCGAATCTCGACGGGGCTCCCGATGATACGGCACGTGTCTCCGCCCGCCCGGTGGACGGAGACGACGAACTCCGCTTCGAGGTCGTCGCGCACGCTCTCCAAGAGGTCGCAGGGGAGCACGATTTGCGTGCTGTCGCGGAGCGTTCGGGGGTCGGGCATCGGTGTTCATCGGGCGGTCGAAGGGGTCGTGTATAACCGTGCCGAAACTCGTCGCTTCGCGCACGCGAGACGACCACGATATCCGACGCGTCGGTGCGGCGGACCCCGCCGCGCGGAAGGAAAGGGTTTTTCGACGGACGCGGCGGAACTGTTGACGATGGGACTGGAGGAGGAGATCGAAGATATCCGCGAGGAGATATCTAACACGCCGTACAACAAGTCGACCGAGGCGCACATCGGCCGGCTGAAGGCGAAACTCGCGGAACTGAAAGAGAAACTCGAAAACCAGAGTTCGGCCGGCGGTGGCCAAGGGTACGCCGTCGAGAAGACCGGCGACGCCACGGTCGCGCTCGTCGGCTTCCCGAGCGTCGGCAAATCGACGCTCATCAACGCGCTCACCAACGCCGACAGCGAGACCGGCGAGTACGAGTTCACCACGCTCAACGTGAATCCGGGGATGCTGAAGTACAAGGGCGCGAACATCCAGATACTCGACGTGCCCGGCCTCATCGAGGGGGCCGCGGGCGGTCGCGGCGGCGGCCGGGAAGTTCTCTCCGTCGTCCGCACCGCCGACCTCGTCGTGTTCATGCTCTCGGTGTTCGAGATAGAGCGCTACGAGCGACTGCAACAGGAGCTCTACAACAACAAGATTCGGCTCGACACGTCGCCGCCGAGCCTCTCTATCAACAAAAAGGGCAAAGGCGGCATCAACGTGACCAAAAGCGACAGCGTCGACCTCGAAGAGGAGACCATCAAGGGCATCCTCCGCGAGCACGGCTTCGTCAACGCCGAGGTGACGCTCCGCGGCGAGACGACCATCGACGAACTCGTCGACGGCATCATGAAAAACCGGGTGTACCTGCCGTCTATCGTCACCGTCAACAAGGCCGACCTCATCGATAAGGACTACCTCCCGACGGTCGAGGAGAACCTCCGCGAGGTCGGTCTCGACCCCGACGAGGTCACGTTCATCAGCGCCGAGGCCGAGAAGGGGCTCGACGCGCTCAAAGAGGAACTCTGGGACGCGCTCGGGCTCATCCGCATCTACATGGACAAACCGGGCCGCGGCGTCGACTACGACGAACCGCTCGTCCTCCGCGAGGGCGACACCATCGACGACGCCATCCACGAACTCGGTGCCAAACTCGACGAGCGGTTCCGGTTCGCCCGCGTCTCCGGCCCGAGCGCGAAACACGACGACCAGCAGGTCGGCCGCGACCACGTCCTCGCCGACGAGGACGTGCTCCGCATCATCGCCCAGCGGTGACGACCGACCCGGCGGCTCGGTCGGCTCCGCGGTCACCCGCGCGCCGTGGCCACATCCTCATCGTCTCCGTCCTCGGTCTCGTTCCGTGGTCCGTCCAGACGTTCACCGCCGGGGCCGCCACGCTCCTGTTCCCGTGGGGACTCGTCGGTCCCGCGACTGGAAGCGTGACGACCATCACCGACTTCTTCCTGCGGTTTACGATGGGACTGCCGGACTACATTCTCGTCTGGCCGGTCGGTGTCGCCTGTTACCTCGTCGCGCTCGGAAGCGCGCTCTCGGGCGTCTTGTTCGGCCGCGAGGACGTCCGACTCACCGCGGCCGGACTCCTCCTCGCTGGCGTGACTCAGTTGGAGGTCGCCCGCGGCTTTTCGGTCCAACCCGGTCGAACCGCGTGGCCGGTCGGTACGGTCCTGCTGTGGGCCGCGGCGGGGTTCTTGTATTGGTCACGCGCGCGTCTCGATGCTGACGGTTCCTCGCGCCGCGCGTAATCAGCATCTCGCCGACTGTGACGAACCAAATCGGACCGGCCCGAACCGCCCCGAACAGCCGCGTCGCCTCTTCTCAGTCGTCCGCGGCCGCCTTCGGTCGGTAGTTCCGACTCACCGCCTTCCACGTCCCGGTCTTAAAGCGGTAGTAGTTCAGCACCGCCGGGATGGTCGTCTCGGCGAGGAACGCCAGATAGAGCCCGGTGAGGCCGAGCGAGGTGACGGAGCCGATGTAGGTGAGCGGAATCGACCCGAGGAACATCCCGACGAACTGGCTTCCGAACGTCCAACGCGTGTCGCCGCTGGCGTCGAGCGGCCCCGCGGAGCCGCCGGAGACGCCCTGTAAGATGACGGCGAGACAGGCGACGTAGACGAGATTGACGGCGATGGGGACCGCCGGGTCCGCCGGGTTATCGACGAACCCGAGGACGATTGGGCGGGCGAATATCGCCACGAGCGCCGCCGAGACGAGGTACGTGGCGACGGCGAACCGAATGACTTCGTTGCCGTAGGCTTCGGCGGTCTGTTCGTCGTCTTTCCCGAGCGCCTGCCCGACGAGGCTCGACGACGCCAGTCCGAAACCCCAGCCGGGGGTGTTCATCAGCCCCCAGATGCGGCGGGTGATGACGAACGCCGCGACCACGTCCGGACCGAAGCTGTCGAGGATGGCGAGCATCGGGAACTCGGCGACCGTCCAGACGAGGCTTCGACCCATGACCGGGACGCCGATTTTGACGAGGTCGCGTATCGTCTCGGTGTCGAGGAAGGGGCCGAACGGGTCGATGGTGACGGGGAACGCGCCGACGCCGGGGAGCGACCCCCGCGAGAGGCCGACCGCGAACGCGCCGGTGACGACGACGTTCGAGAGGACGGTCCCGAGCGCCGCGCCCTCGACGCCGAGGTCGAGCCCGAAGATGAGCACCGCGTTGAGGACGATGTTGATGACCGCCCCGGTCGCGCGGAGAATCATCGCGGTGTACGCGTCGTCGGTGCCGACGAGGACGCGACTCCCGATGAGGTTCAGGCCGGCGAACGGGACGCCGAGACCGACGATTCGGAGGTAGGCCGCTCCGAGCTCGATGGCGCCTTGGTCGCTACTCAGCACGGAGATGAGCTCGGTGGGGAACAGCCAGAAGACGGCCGTGACCGGGACCGTGGCGACGACGGTCAAAAGCGCGCTCGACCGGACCGCGAGCCCCAACTCGTCTCTCGCGTCCGCGCCGAAGCGCTGGGAGACGAGCGCGATGGTCCCCCCCGCGATGCCGCCGCCGAGCGCGAAGGCGAGTCCCCAGTACGGCCCGGCGAACCCGACGCCGGTGATGGCGACGGTCCCGGAGGCGATTCCAACCATCGCCACGTCGACGGCGTTCTTCGACATCCGGGCGATGCCGGTGACGACGCGCGGCCACGAGAGGTCGGCGATGCGGACGGCGCGCTCACGGTCGAGAAGACCGAGCCGGGCGAGCGCCAGGCCGATGCCGAGGATGAGGAGGCGAACGGGGTTGGGGACCGGAGACACTGCCGAATCGTACCTTCGGGGAGTACTTATGCACCTCGCAACGGACCGAAAGCTCCGGTAGACGGCGTGTGACAACCATCGACGGTCGGTTCCGCGTTCGGTACGTTTTTCGCCGGCGCGACACATCTGTTCGATATGTCCGGAGCCCTCGACCACGTGATGATTCGCGTCGAAGACCTCGAGGAGTCGCTCGACTGGTACACGACCCACCTCGGCTACGAGGAGAAGGGTCGCTGGGAGGCCGACACGTTCACCAACGTCTACCTCGGCCCCGAGAACCTCCACGAGGAGGGCGCGGTCCTCGAACTCACCTACAACCACGGCGACCACACCTACGAGATGGGCGACGCGTGGGGCCACATCGCGGTCCGCGTCCCCGAGGACGAACTCGAATCTTCCTACCAGCAGTTGATGGGCGAGGGCGTCGAAGACTACCGCGACCCCGAGTCCTGCGGCGGCCGCTACGCGTTCGTCAAGGACCCCGACGGCCACGAGGTCGAAATCGTCAAGCGCGACCACGGCGCGAAGTGGAGCCTCGACCACACCATGATTCGCGTCGAGGACGCCGACGAGGCGCTCGGCTTCTGGACTCGCAAGTTCGGCTACGAGCACACCGGTCGCTGGGAGTCCGACACCTTCGCGAACTACTTCATGAAGCCCGAGAGCGCGGCCGAAGAGGCGATGGCCGTCGAACTCACCTACAACTACGACGGTCGGAGCTACGAGATGGGCGACGCGTGGGGCCACCTCGCCGTCAGCGCCGACGACCTCCACGACTACTGGGAGACGCTCATGGAGCGCGAGGCCGACGACTACCGCGACCCCGAGTCCTGCGACGACATGTTCGCGTTCACGAAAGACCCCGATGGCCACGAAATCGAGGTCATCCCGGCCGACTTCGAGTCACCGGAATAACCCGCCTCGGTTCTGACGCCCCGGCGTCTCGTTTTCGCATCGCTGTCGACTGTCGACTATCGACACAGCGGCGGCACTGCGGGTTTAGGCCGCCGGGCCGCACCGGAAGTCGGTGTACGGAACGACAAGGGATTTAATCGGTCCACCACATCCAATACGTATGCCCGGTCTCCTCTCCGACATCCTCGCGTGGGTGGTCATCGGAACCTTCGTCGCCGGCGCGGTCGCAAACGGGCGGGACCGCGAACTCGGGCGACGGGTGATGACTGCCGCGTGGGTGTTGTTCGCGGTCTTCTGGCTCCAACTCATCCCGCATTTCACGCTCGTCCACAAGAGCTACATCGAGGGGTTGCTGACCATCGCGGCCGTCCCGGCGTCGCTGTACGCCGGCTGGCTCCTCTACAACGGCCGCGACACGCTGTTCGTCCTCTCGCGCGCCGTCGCCGCCCTGGGCG
>Ga0207720_100893_pt1 | contig 14254 bp, 12 predicted proteins | sample A23P2SouthBayCA_2_FD_187751 | JGI IMG/M metagenome (GOLD analysis project Ga0207720, IMG submission 187751) | Aerobic enrichment media microbial communities from Eden Landing Ponds, California, USA - A23 E3 (2) (SPAdes) | ecosystem: Environmental > Aquatic > Marine > Unclassified | place...
AACGTGCTCGCTGGCACGAAACACGAATCGGTCTCTTGCGTCCCATATCTTGTTCCACGCTCTCATGGGATAGCAGAATCTCCATCGAGTCAGTTAAGGGCGAAGGGTGAGACGGATCGATTCCTAGCTGTCCATGGCCGAAATCGACCGCCTCAGTGGATATACTAACTGGATCGGTTTGGATTTTGTGGAGCGTGAACGGACACCGCGCCGACTGATGAAGGTCGGTATTCAACTTCATCTGGCAGGATTATCGCATTCGAATACCGTTTCTGAACTTGAGAGGTTTGGTGTCAAACGCAGCCGGAAAGCTGTCCACGATTGGGTGCAGAAAGCGGATCTACAGCCCACCAGTGGTGAAAACTTGAATCAAATCGCGTTGGATGAGACGGTGATTCGCGTCAACGACGACCGGTTCTGGCTGTACGCCCCTGTCGATCCCGAGACGAACCACGTACTCCATATTCGCCTCTATCTACGGCGAACGACCGCGATCACGGAGATGTTTCTCACCGAATTCAAAGAGAAACATAACGTCGAACACGCTGAGTTTCTCGTCGATGGCGCGCCATGGCCAAACAGCGTGTGATCGACATGGGCTCCGATTTCGACACGTCACCCATGGGAATCAGAACAGTGTTGAACGTATCTACAGAGATATAAAACGACGCACCTCATAGTTTGCAAATACGTTTAGCCATGCCGATCTAACCACAGCAGAAAAATGGCTGCTCGCACACGCGAGATGGACAATCCACTTAACTAAACACGATGTCAATAGACCTCCTAACAATCATATCCATGTTAAGTGTAGGCAGCGTTATAAGAATAATGAAAAGTATAAATTTCCTACTGTGCATAATCGATTATGTCGTTAAAATATTACTGTGAACTTTGAGAGAATTTGGTGATAAACTGCTTAATCAATCTCTTGACCCTGAGCTCTGAACTCAAGAACCTGCTCCTGCAAAAACGTAGCTAATTTGAATGTCCCAAACACCCATATGAGTGTTATGGGGTTAACTGATGCATCGATAATATTAATGAATGATGATATTTGCTGAGTTGCGATTTACGGGAACCGCAGTCTTTCTCGCAGTTTCCTTAATTCTCACCAGATTCAAGATGAAGCCTCCGCACTAAGTTGAGAGTGACTTTATGTCCCTCTGACTCTTCCAAGGGGTGCTTCGCTGCCGTGAGAAGAAAGTGAGCTAATCGGATGAGTGGTTTGAGGAAAGATATCGAGGGGCCCTGCGTCTCGGATCGTGCGAACGGGGCTGTGCCTTTCCATAGGTCCCGAAATGTCATTCGACGATTCGATCAGATCGAATATCTTGACCGGCCACCGTCTCGGTGATCGACGTATTTACCCACTCGTTCGCCGGTCGATGATAAATCCGGACTTGTAATCCGAATATACGAAGACACAGAATCCGCGTGTTAACCTACTCTTCTTGGCCTTTACTCGCCTCTTCTAATTAGACTCTGCAAGCTGGTCTTCAGTCTGGGGATTGTGTTTAGGTTGTAGCAGTGTGCCAGCGAGTGGAAGCTTGGAGCTATATTTCAGAGTTTCTGGTTCGACGAGGCCGAATCAGTTCGAGAATAAAGAAGTGAGGCGTTTGCCCTCGCTGAAGATCCGCTTGATTGTAGTCCGATATCCGTGATATCTGTCTGAAATTGGTGACTTGCTTGGAGAAGTTTAGTTTGGAGTTTCTGGGCGTTATCAATAGGAAATTCGGCGGTTTCGACGGCGTGCTTTTCACAGGACCCCGGGAGAAATTCCTGGGGAAGTACGGTTGTCGTCACCGCAACCAACCGGACGTGAGGGAGTTCATTGGTGGCAGGATCAGTAGCGGCGTACAGCCAGTACTGCTGGTCGCCGATCCGAATCTCGGTCTGGTCGAGTGCAACCTCATTCGGAGCCTGGCTAAGTTCCAGCTGTAGGTCGATTCTTTGGGCCCAGTCGTGGATGGTTTTACGATTGCGCTGGACACCTAGGTCCGCGATGAAATCGTTGGTATTCGACAGCATCGAAAGATCTGACTTAATCCCAAACTTCTCGCCGTCTCGGGTTTCCGCTCGCACTCCACAAAATGCTTCATCAATCCGCTCTCTATCACCGCTGAAGCAGATGATCTCGGGCGTGGACACCGAGAAATCTGCCCGCTTCACCCTTTACGCGTTTAAATACATTCGTCCGACTTCTTTATATTCTGGTACGTGAGGCTCAAATTTCGATCAGATCGAATCATTTATGCGGCGATTCCCAGACCGGACTGTCGCTATACCACGAATAAGCGTTAGAATCCTTACAGCGACCCGATCAATGTCTTTTGCGACTCGTTGGGAGTAAATAATCCAATGCCAGAGTCAATTGCTTACTGCGTAACGGCAAAGAACAAACGCTCGCTTTTGGGTAGAGGATTGTTGGTCAGCTTGCCCCAGTAGCTTATAGTCCTCGCGTGGAAGGTGGTGCGAACGCGTTACCCGACGGATTATGATTCCACTCAAGACGTTCGTCTCGGAGTGTCAACTTTGGAGAGGAGTCTCTGACCGTCTATACGGACGGATTTCGGACCTACGATCCGCGCGGCGAATACGACGCCTACAATTGCAAATACGTCGTCCACGGTGATGGAGAATACGCTGACGGCGATATACACCTCAACACTGCTAGAGCTACGCGCCGCTGACGCGACGGCGGCTCTCACCCCCACCAAGGATTGTCAAAAGTAACGCCGTATCTCAGAGCTTTTCAGCTCCGTTTCAAACTATACAGAAAACCTGGTGACGAAGCGTTCAAATATGCTCTCGATGCTGCGCTCTGAAAATCAACAAATGCTTCACAAGAGCGTTGCAATAGGTTTATTTGTAGCCTCTTAGTGATTGAATCCGTGCAACCAGTAATCACCCGCATTGAGAGTATAGAATTTTCTTATCCGTTGGAGGATATCGGAACTGATCAACACGGTTTCAATCTCATCTACGAACCCGGAACTGTAACTGAGCGAAAATTATTTGCGATCAAAATTCACACGGATACTGGTGTCACAGGCGAGTATGTTGGCGGCAACTCCCCTGGTGCCGCGCAAATTAATACGTTCGCGGACTACCTAGTCGGAAAGAATCCGTTGGCTCGCGAGCGTCACTGGAGTGAGATCAAAAGAGCACTCCGCAAATATGATCGGATGGGGATCGGTCCGGTCGATATTGCACTCTGGGACTTAGCTGGGAAGTTTTACGATTCGCCAATACACGAGCTGTTGGGTACATATCAGACTGAGTTCCCAGCGTACGCATCGACCTACCACGGGGATGAAAACGGTGGACTTGAAACCCCAGAGGATTTTGCAAATTTCGCTGAGGAATGTTACTCTCAGGGGTTCCTTGGATTCAAGATTCATGGATGGGGAGGAAGTGAAGGCTCTCGGGATATCGACCGAGAAATCGACGCAGTCAACGCTGTCGGTGAGCGTGTCGGTGATCGAATGGATCTGATGCTCGATCCAGCATGTGAATACGAAACCTTTGGCGATGCCCTCAAAGTGGGCCGTGCCTGTGATGCACAGGGATTCTTTTGGTATGAGGATCCGTATCGTGACGGTGGTCTCTCGCAACATAGTCACCGGAAACTCCGACAGAAACTCGAGACGCCTATACTCCAGACAGAACACGTCCGAGGTCTCGAATCGTATACGGACTTCATTGATGGTGAGTCTACGGACTTCGTGCGCGCTGACCCAGAGTACGACGGCGGGATAACGGGGGCTATGAAACGTGCAAGGATCGCCGAAGGTCACGGTCTTGATGTCGAATTCCACGCTCCCGGGCCCGCCCATCGACACTGTATCGCAGCAACACGCAACACGAACTACTACGAACTTGCACTGGTTCATCCGTACTGTCAAAACACCCAACCGCAGGTCTATGACGGGGAGTACTCGGACATGATGGACACCGTGTCAGAAGACGGCACTGTTACCGTGCCGGACGGCCCCGGCCTCGGTGTTGATTATGACTGGGACTATATTCAGGACCACACGACGGGGAGTGTGCACGTCTATGAATAAATCAGCAAGGTTTGTAGAATAAATCACCCAACAAATATAATAGAGTATATACAAATGAGTTATAAAGCAGCCATAATCGGGACCGGTGGTATCGCAGGCATGGGCATCCTCGGCATGCACGACGAGGAAAAGATCGGTCATGAGAAGATACGTGCAAGTCATGCGGGCGGCTACGAGCAAACAGATGAAGTTGAGCTCGTAGGGGTCGCTGATATCGACGAAGAAAAACTCCAACGATTTGGCAAAGCCTGGGAGATTCCCGAAGAGAGGCGGTATATCGGCCACAATGCAATGTTGGAGGAAGAAGATCTTGACGTTGTTTCCGTCTGTACGCCCTCGTATCTCCATCACGACCATGTCATTGACGTGGCCAGATCCTCGGCTAACCCCGACGTGATCTGGTGCGAAAAACCGATCGCCTCACAAGTAAACAACGCTGAAGAGATGGTCGCTGTCTGTGACGAAACAGACACAGAACTGCTCGTCAACCACTCGTTTCGGTTCACCGATAAGCTCCAGCGTCTTAAGCATTTGATCAACGAGAAGGACATTATTGGGGATATTCACTCGGTGTCGATGCAGTTCCGAATGGAGTTGCTCAGAAATTCAACCCATCTACTGGATACACTCGTTTACTTATTTGACGCTCATGCCAATCAGATTGCCGGATTCATCAACGGAGAGAACGGAGCTATCGATGGGATTGATGTCGACACCTCGGTTGCCGATTCTGGTGGAGGCGGATTCGTCGTGATGGATGACGGAACTTTCGTCACAGTTGACTGCACGATACCGCGTGACATTTCTTCGATGACCCTCAGTTTTATCGGAACTGAAGGGAAAGTCTATTTGAATAATGATGATGGTGAATGGCGATACTGGTCGTTAGAGAACGGTGACCACGTTGAAAGGCCTCTTTCAGGAATCGAGGGAGCTTGGACCTGGGACTGTGACTACAAGAATTCCTTTGCAAACGCGGCCGACCATGTCGAGGCGCTTCTTAGGGGTCAGGCAGTCAACCACTCGACCGGTCGGGAGGCTATCCGCTCGCTCGAGATTATCATTGGATTCTATATCTCCCACTATACGAACGGGATGGTTTCGTTGCCACTTGATCCACCACTCAAAGACGTTCGTGTTAATTCCTGGTAGTCCTGTATTCAGTACATTGAACCGCTTAATACTGGTACTGAGCAACGAACTGCTGCCCGCCATAACTTGTGGACTACCTCGTCCTACCACGCTCGAGCATACTCGTCCTTCGTTTGTTGAGGATTGAGCTTCTCGCTTCTACGTCGGTTCTTACATCTTGCGTGGGTACAGCGGGTCGTGTTTTAAGTGTGAAAAGTGAGGCGGGAGATTTTCGTACTGGTCCATGGCAGATATAGCCCGCCTCAACGGTCATAGAGAGTGGATCGATTTGGATTTTGTGGAGCGCGAGCGGACACCCGAGTCGGCATGGCGCTGGGTATTCAGACGCATTTAGCGGGGTTGTCGCTGTCCCATACCGTCGATCTGCTTAATGCGTTGGGTGTCAAACGCAGTCGGAAGGCAATCCACGATTGGGTACAGAAAGCCGAGCTACAGCCCGACGCGGGCCAGAGCCCGAATTACGTCGCACTTGATGAAATCAATGACGAGCAATACTGGCTGTACGCCGCCGCTGATCCGGCCACGAATCACCTGCTTCACGTGCGGTTAGTTCCACGACTACGACCGCACTCACTGAGAAGTTCCTCCGAGAACTCCACGAGAAACACGATGTCGAAACTGCGGTGTTTCTCGTCGATGGCGCCCAACATCTCCAAACTGCTCTCTGCCAGCGAACTCAAACGCCGAACTTCCTCGTTTTCGAACTGCTCCAGTCACGTCCACCCCGAAACCGCCGAATCATGGCTGCAAACGGTTGTTCTCTGGCATAATGCCGCTAACTAAACACCACCCTCTCCCTAGCCGCGACATTCAAAAAGTTATCTACCGAATTTACGTCATGCAGGGTTGCGCTTGTGCTGGACACACATTCCCGCACCCCGTAGCCTCCTCGGTGAGGCTTTCTATGACATGCTCAATCTATGCGTGCGGTGTATCCACTCCTTGTTCAAGTCTCCGACGTTTATTGGAGGAAAGTGGCTTAACGCACCTGACATTAGCTAATGCGGAGATTTTTCCTCTTTCTCACTGTCGTACTTGGTCTGGACTTCTTCATGATAACGATGCTTTTATTATTGATGAGGAATCATTAGCAACCGCGTTTCCATAGCCCTTCCCACTACAGCAAGTGGGTTAAAGAGATGGTAGACCAGTGACACGATGAATGAAGTTATGGGGAATAACAAATTAAAAATCACATGAACGGGAATACCTATGATCCGACTAATGACGCAGTAAGTGTTGAGGTCGTCAATACGATCGCAGAACACCTGAACATTCCACCCACTGAATTACCACAACTTGGAACAATCATTGATCCAGATGCGCTTGATGCGCTCTGTAGTCCAGAGCAAGCGGTTCGGCAATCAGACACTGATGTATTCGTGCAGTTCGAATACGCAGAAGAGAATATCACTATCAGTTCGAACGGGCGTATTTGGATAAACGAAGGGTGTCAAGAGGACAGTTAGTAACCGTGATTAGTAAGTAGAGTAGCTCTCTCTAGTTCCAATTCCTCTTTTCGGAGTACTATGTTCTGTTGAATCCGATGACGGCGAGCGGATAGCGTCGCTCTGAAGGTGAGAGCGAAGCGGAGAGAGTGAATTTACCAATGCCACTCTTCCGGCTCGTTAAACAGGCCGCATCGCTGGCTCAAAAGCGCTGTGCTGCCAGCCCCACGGCGGTGGTGAGCGACACGGCTGGCCACGGATTTGCTGACTGGAAGCATCTCACGCTGCATTTCCTGCGGGTTCACATGGGTGCCACCTACCGCGAAATCGTCGATTGGGCGAGCGAAATGGATCGAGGTCGCGCCCTCTTGCAGTTGGCCCGTATCGAGTTTCCGGCACCCTCGACGTTGTGGCGGTCGTTCGAGCGGGTGCCAACCCGTGTCTGGCGCCAACTGCTCGACCGGTCTGCGACCGCCTGCGATCCCGGCGACCACGGCGCCCTGGATGCCACATTCTTCGACCGCGAAGCGGCATCCAGTCACTACGTCGTTCGCTGGGATCGCCACATTCAGACGCTGAAAACGACGGCCCTGGTCGATACAGACTCGTGTGCCGTCCTCGACATCCACTGTTCGGCACACTGGCCTCACGATACACAGGTGGGCCGTCGGGTGGCGCTCCGAAACACCGAGAAAATCGAGAGTCTCGCCGGCGACAAAGGCTACGACGACCAATCACTGCGGGACGCTCTCCGTTCAGAGGACGTCCGCCCACTCATCAAACACCGGTTGTTCGCGCATTACGATCACGCCCACAACGCACCTATGGAAACGCTGCTACCCAAACAAACCACCGCTGGCGACAAAATGATTACGCCGTCTCGGAGTCTGCTACTGCCACAGCCGACAGGCGGCCCTCATCGTGATGCGGTGCGGTCTCTGTCTGGCGAAAGCAGTCGCTCTTGGAGGGCCTCGGCCGGCCACTGAGGGCCGCCGAACCGGTGGCCCTCAGTTCCCTCGGCTACGCACTCACACCAGGTGGGTCGTATACTTCGCCTCGGTCAAGCATATGGTATATCTACACCAGCATCTTCCGCGCTGTCGCCACGATTGCTTTCTGTGAGTTCTTTCGACTCGCTAGCCGCTCGTAGAAGCGACTTAGGTACTCGTCGTTGCAGGTGTGAACTGCAGTATTAGCAGCCTGGACGAGCAACCACCGAACTCTTCCTGATCCACGTTTTGAGATGCTCCCTTCGATCCGCGAGTCGCCTGACTCGCGGATCACCGGATTCAACCCAACGTAGCTGACGACTTCTTTGTCGCCGTCAAACCGGCTGATTTCGCCCAATTCAGCGTAAATTGTTAGCGCCGTATAATAACTCACGCCGGGAATCGTCATCAACAGCTGGGTCTCGGTGAGAGACCTAGCACGCTCCTCGATCGCTTCTTCAAGATTCTGGATCTCTTCGGTCAGCGTCTCGATTAGGTCGAGATATGACTCCAGCAATGTGTCCCATGGTGTCGGGAGCGAGAGTTCCCGCAGGAACTCTCGTCCCTCCACGTTCAGTGGTTTCACGTCTTCAGTGATGCCGTGATCGGAGAGGAGGCCGTGGATCTTGTTGGCGTACTCGGTCCGGTTTTCGACCAGTGTCTGTCGCCCGCGCACGAGTGCGCGGGCTTCCCTGATCTCGTCAGTTGGAACGTAGCTCTCAGGCACCGAATTCAACCGCACCATTCGCGCGAGGTCTTTGGCATCAACGCGATCAGTTTTCTTGTCAGTGTCGGCGATCTGGGTCAGCTCTTTCGGGTGAGCAACAGTCACATCCAAATGTTCCGACAGCGTATCGTGGATGTGGTAGTAATTGCTGGTTGCTTCAAGTGCCGCTTCGGCACCAGCGTACCGCTGGGCGAGGTCGTCGAGGTTCGCGTTCTCGACGCGAACCTCTTCGACAAGCTCACCAGCTTCGTCCATTACTGCCACCTGTGCGTACCGTTTGTGGACATCAATTCCGAGGTACATGGTCTGTTCACCCGGGACGCCAGTGCGTGAAGCAGAGATGCACCTATTCGGGCTTTCCCGGGTGCCGCGCCGCGCGGCACCCGGGCTGGCACGCCCATGACTCGGCTTCCTTCGCACACGGACCAGTCACGGTTACGTGCTCTATGGCACGGCGTTGTGGTCGGTCTCTTGCGCCCCATATCTTGGTTCACGTTCGCATGGCGTAGCAGCGTTTCCATCGAGTCACGGTTGGACAGCCGGCTTTACGGGCAACGCTGGATGGCCGAGTCAGCGTTTTCGGCTATCAAGCGCCGATACGGCTCCGCTGTCGGGCCGAGCGCCTGGTACCGCCAGTTCCGTGAACTCGTGCTGACCGGCACCGTCTACAACCACGAACAAGCCATCCAGGAGTGATCGCTACGCACTCTGTGGATTCAACAAGGCAAACTGAACCGCTTTCCTTGTGAAGCGGGAGATCTTCGACATGAACCATCGGCGGTTTGCCGCTTCATCTTCCTAGTTCTGACGGTCGAAGCCGACGCTGTACAGCGATTCACCAGAGCCTGAACGACTCAATGAATTTATAATCTGAATATGATATAAATTTTTATATATTTAGATTACATGTAAAACAAGATCTGGTACGTTTCCAAAAGACTATACCCGACATAGCATAAGGCCGGGATCGACACCACGATAAATCGCTGTCGGCGATTGATGGTACTTGAATATTTTACCGCATACAACCAAAAGTAAGCGCTGAACGCGACAAAAGTACAACTCGCAAGAGTGGTGCCAACAATCACTGGATCACCATGAAATTGTGCGACAAGCTCCCGGTACCCCTCAAACTCGGAGAACATCTCGCCACGTCGCACTGGTCTCGGGAGAGACGCTCCTTTGAACGCGTAATATCGACCAACGGCGCGCGTGATGCCGGTCAAGATCATCGGGGCGAATCCCCATCCGACTAATTTAAACAGACGGCCGTACCGTAGTTTTCCGCCGAGTAGTTTCACGATCAGAGCGAACGCTAACCAAAAAACAAACCAGAGAAAGAACGGGCTGATGAATCGAATGATCCAGTCTGCAGCGAGAGCGTTTTGAATACTGACGTCTGCGCCAGTTTCTAACGCGTAAAATATCGCCACGGGTTGGAGCGCCCAGCTCAAACCAGTCAGTGCCATAATCACAGCTACACCCCGGTATCGCCCAAACAACGCCTGGTCTTCAAAAAAAGGGTCTAATCTATTCGAGTTCACAACCATACATCCGAATCATAGAGTGGAGATTTAAATCTTGTGTGATGAAACCATACCAGACCGCAGGCTATCTGTAAGTGTCGGCAGCGATTGACCGAGATTCTCGGTTAACTATACGTGAGGACTCTGAACCTGCAAGAAACAACGCGTCCAGAGAACCTTCGATAGAGTCCGAGTTCACTCGCCAACATTCCCTGGTAGTTCTGATCGGTCGCGGTAAACCCGAGACTCCTACTGTCTGGTGAACATCATTAAGCGGCTGGACAAACGATGATGCCGTCTCCGTGGAAACAGAGCCAGTAGGCAACCAGACTATAAACAGTGATTCGAATTCGATTTCACCGATACTCCGCGACACAGCGCTCTGCAAAATACTTTCCATCTTATATTTTATATAATCCCATTCGTAAACAGTTCCATGCTGATGGTATCGGGGGAAATCAATGAACCAGTACTGGAGCTTCATGACATCGATGTCGACTTCATTCACGCTCGCATGGTGTAGCAGCGCTTCCATCGAGGCAATACAGCAAAATGTCGTACTCTGGCATGCTATCCCTGCGTGGCAGGAATCAAAAATACTGATCCAGCGGGATACCGAGCGGAACTAAAAATGCCCTTCTGAAAAAGGTGCCGTGTCAGCTTTCCGGGTTTCTGAATGCGTTCGCGGGTCCTTTCTCAGTGCGCTCATCGTCTGCGAACGACTGTTCGTGACAACGAAAAGTAATAGTTTTCTCAACCGGTGACCAGTCTGTCATCACGACCCGGAGGAGCTCTCCTTCGTCGTCCGTCGACGGGGTTTCAGTTAGTCGATGGCTGAGGAACCCGTTTTCGATCGTAATGGCATCGGTTCCGGTTAGGACAGTGAGGCTTTCCGAGCCGTGACAAACCGGGCCATTTTCGGTTGATGGAGAGAACATTGAGCCCTGGATCTCGACGTGATCTGGCGACGCAAACCGACACTCGACGACGAATGGTACCCCAGGCATTCCACCCTCGGTTCGGATCTGTACGTCGAATTCAGTTCCATCTCGCTCGACGTCTATCACAATCTCGAATTCAGGTCGTGATTCCAATTCTCGTTCCTCAAGGCGTCCGTATGGGAGGTCCTCGAACGGGACGGGGTGCCCCAGCGGTTTCCAGAACGCGGGCAACTGCTCCTTGCCGTAGTCAGTCGAAAGTCGAAGTTCGGCGCCTGACTCCCGGAAACTGATCTGTTCTCCTTCGAACCATGAGGCTCCGAAATAATTCGCATAGACGCCGATTCCGGTCATCGCTACGTCGCCATACGTCAGTTCGAAGGGTGCATCGCTGGTCTCTATCGCCATCGTCGCCGTTAATTTCCCGTCCCGGACTTGCCAGATGCCAGAATCCTCCAACTCTCGCGTGAAAGCAGTTTCACGTTCACCAGGCGTTAGTCTCTTTTCCGCCCAATCAGGATAGCGATGGAAGTGCTCAAGTAAGGTCGAGGGCCACTCATCCCGCTTGAGGAGTTCGTAGGCGACGGTTTTGAGTCGGTCATCGTCGTCGTGACGCCCCATGTAATAAAAACTGTCCGCACTCCGTGTTGGGATAGTTCGCTGCCCACCGTCCTGTCGGTGGGAAATAGAGGTGAGAATTGTCCAATCGTCTCGGAGTAAATCACTCATAAGATGTAGATTTTTCCGGACTGGTTCGAGGAGTTCTGGACGTTCGAGTATCTCTGCGGCCCTGATCAAGTGTCGATTTACGACGGCATTGTATATCGCATTGCTTCTTTCCGAGTACAAACCGTCTTCGTTGACGTCGATCCCCTCTGACAGGTACCGCTCGATCTCGGCCTCAAAACTGTGGTCGGTATAGAGAGCATTCACCTGTGTGAGAGCGTCGACGACGACCCATCGATGGTTCGGTGTATGAAAGCCGGCGCCCGCTATTCCTTTGGCTGCCGAGACGAGATATGGACGTAAGCAGTCTGCGACTAGATCGGCTTTTGCTGCTTCGGATTCGCCGGCCAACCAGGCAACCGGCGCGACTTGACTGACACTGAATGCCGTGTCCGGTGGAGAGTCGAAATTGGCGAAAGGTATATCGATTCGTCCGGAGGGCCGTTGACATCGTTGCTGGAATTCACTCGCCAGTCGAATCCGCTCAAATATATCCTCATCCTGATAATATGACGAACCTTGAGTGAGATACCCAAGCCCGATCAGTCGAAGGAATTGGGAATTCCCTATATGTGATGGCGAGGCAAAACCCAAGTTTTCAGAAAAGTACCCGCCGTAATCTGGCCGGGTTTCTTCCATCACCTGATCGTTTAGCATCGATGAGATTTTTCTATCAAGTTCTGTAACTACTCGCTCGTAATCTGTTTGGCCTCCCATCAAAACTCTCTTAAGTTTTATCTCAGTTAAATCTGTTGAATTTAAACCCGATCTTGTTACTTGTTGTGTTTATGATGGGCCCCTTTCTTGCGATTGAGCCTCAAATCATCATTATCAGTTCGCTCTTGGTTGGTGATATACGACTGATAACTCTACAGTGCCATGACAACATCCAATTAACTTCGTCATGTCGGCATGTATCAGACGCCACATTTGGTAATACCTAAGGATAGGGTGTAAAGGAAGCAGTCGAGCTTGGGTGAGTTGGTGACTCTCAAGTACTCGACGACGTGGTCGAACATATATATCAGGGATAAATATTTTCGCTTAAGTACACGCCGACGGCGAAGTGTGTTGAAGCGGCGTGTCTGTACCATGCAGGCTTGTCGACGCTTCGAGCGGGTAGTCAGGCGATCATGTGAGGCCGTGCGCCAGTGGTTTCATCGGGTTATGAACTGTTCGAACCGGAGCCTAACTTCCAGGGGACAGTGGATGTCAATGAAACCAAGTTTAGGCTCGAAGGTGACCGAGGATATATCTGGTCAGCTGTTGATGTGGAAACCTTCGAAGCCGTCCACATCGAGGTGCTTCCCGCCTGATCCGGCCTCAATATGCTGCTATTTGGCAAAACTGTGTTGAAACGTTCTCGCGGTCAGCCAGTGATCGTCGGCCATCGTGGCCGCTGGTACAACTGACCGCTCAACAACCTCTATCCCTCTGAGTTACGCCGTGAAACATGGGGGAACGATCCCTCATCGAACCCTGGTTCGGTCTATTCAAATACCAAACCAGGTCCTTCTACGGCCGTTCCTCACTATAGCTCCTGGAAATATGCCGCTCGCTGGACTGAAGGCTCCGCCGCACTCCACAATGGCATCAGCCAATCTTGATACCCTCATATATATAAGCGTTCATCATACATTTATCGGCATGATTGGTGATAGCGTCAGGTTCGGTATAATCGGGTGTGGTGGAATCGCGAACCTGCTCGCGGAGGGCATCGAACGTGTCGAGAACAGTGAACTTGTCGCCTGTACCGATTTAAACGCTGACCGCTCCCGAGGATTCGCTGACGAGCACGGGATCGGGGACTGGTATACAGACCACCAGCAAATGTTGGATGATGCAATCTTAGATGTCACAGTCATCGCGACACCTAATGGTACGCACGGTGAAATTACGGTCGACTGTGCAGAGGCAGGGGTCCACATCCTCTGTCAGAAGCCACTTGAGATTACAGTCGAACGACTTGATGAGATGATATCGGCCTGTGACAGGCACGGGGTAAAACTCGGGGGGCTCTATAACCTCCGTTTCGACGACGGCAGCCAGACGACTCACCATCTCATCCAGAATGAGGATATGGGCGATATTGTACTTGCAAACGGTACTCTCCCGGCCTTTCGCGACGAGGAATACTACACAGGATGGCATGGAACGAAAGCCCTGGACGGTGGCCTCTTGTTCACTCAGGCCTGCCATACCATTGACCGATTAGCATGGTTTAACGGTGGTATCGAGTGGGTATTTGCCGACACCGCAACAGCTCACCATGACATCGAAACCGAGGATGTTGCGACGGTCTCGATTCGGTATCGCAACGGCGCTCGGGGGACGCTTGCTGTAACGACGGCCGCCAGAGAATATCCACACTATGATCGGATCGATGTCTACGGCACGCGGGGATATCTCAGCACGACTCATTCGGAGGTACTCTCGTTCGCAATGGACCACAAAGACACGATAGACTACGAGAATCCCTATCGAATTAAGGATCCTACGGACAGCTTTGTCGTTCAGATCGAGGACATGGCAAATGCAGTTCGAGAAGACCGCGCCCCTGCAGTGGCTGGAGATGAAGCCCGCCATGCGCCGGACGCAGTGTTAGCAATGCATGAATCCGCTAAACGTGGCGAGCCAGTCGTTATCCGAGATTTCCTAGAACAAACACGGGAGAGCTA
>Ga0207720_100895_pt1 | contig 14225 bp, 13 predicted proteins | sample A23P2SouthBayCA_2_FD_187751 | JGI IMG/M metagenome (GOLD analysis project Ga0207720, IMG submission 187751) | Aerobic enrichment media microbial communities from Eden Landing Ponds, California, USA - A23 E3 (2) (SPAdes) | ecosystem: Environmental > Aquatic > Marine > Unclassified | place...
AAGTACTACGGCGAGTCCGAACAGCAGTTGCGCGAGATCTTCGAGGACGCCAAAGACGAGTCGCCGTCGATCATCTTCATCGACGAACTCGACTCCATCGCGCCGAAGCGCGAGGACGTGACCGGCGAGGTCGAGCGCCGTGTCGTCGCCCAGCTGCTGACGATGATGGACGGGCTGGAGACGCGGGGACAAGTCATCGTCATCGCGGCGACCAACCGGGTCGACTCGGTCGACCCCGCGCTCCGCCGGCCGGGGCGGTTCGACCGCGAGATCGAGATCGGCGTGCCGGACGAGGGGGGACGCAAGGAGATCCTCCAGATTCACACCCGCGGCATGCCGCTGTCGGACGACGTGAGCCTCGATCACCTCGCCGACGAGACCCACGGCTTCGTCGGCGCCGACATCGAGAGCCTCACCAAGGAGGCGGCGATGAAGGCGCTCCGGCGCTACCTCCCCGAGATAGATCTGGACGAGGAGGACATCCCGCCGAGCCTCATCGACCGGATGATCGTCAAGCGCGACGACTTCGGCGGCGCGCTGAACGAGGTCGAACCCTCGGCGATGCGGGAGGTGCTGGTCGAACTCCCGAAGATCACGTGGGACGACGTCGGCGGGCTGGAAGACCCCAAACAGAACGTCAAGGAGGCCGTCGAGTGGCCGCTCTCCTCGCCCGAGAAGTTCGACCGCATGGGGATCGAACCCCCGAAGGGCGTCCTCCTGTACGGGCCGCCGGGGACCGGGAAGACGCTGATGGCTAAGGCCGTCGCCAACGAGACCAACGCCAACTTCATCTCCGTTCGCGGCCCGCAGCTCCTCTCGAAGTGGGTCGGCGAGAGCGAGAAGGCGATCCGGCAGACGTTCCGGAAGGCCCGGCAGGTGGCTCCGACGGTCATCTTCTTCGACGAACTCGACTCGCTCGCGCCGTCCCGCGGGAACGAAGTCGGGAACAACGTCTCCGAGCGCGTCGTCAACCAGCTCCTGACCGAACTCGACGGGCTGGAGGAGATGGGCAACGTCATGGTCATCGGCGCGACGAACCGCCCGGACATGATCGACCCCGCGCTCATCCGCTCGGGTCGGTTCGACCGCCTCGTGTTCATCGGCGAACCCGAACAGGAGGGCCGCGAGCAGATCCTGAAGATCCACACGGAGGATTCGCCGCTCGCGCCCGACGTGAGCCTGCGCGAAATCGCGGAGATCACCGACGGCTACGTCGGCTCCGATCTCGAGAGTATCGCACGCGAGGCGGCGATGGTCGCCCTGCGCGAGGACGAGACGGCCGAGGAAGTCGAGATGCGCCACTTCCGGCAGGCCATGGAGAACGTCCGCCCCACGATCACCGAGGATATCATGGACTACTACGAGCAGATCGAAGAACAGTTCAAGGGTGGCGGCGGCGAGAGCTTCGCCAGCCGTGGGAGCGGCGGTCGTATCGGCTTCCAGTAGCCTCCCGTCTGCCACAGCCTTTTTGTGACGACTCACCTACCGATAGGGGTGCCCTGGGACCCGACGCTGTACACCGTCGTCGGCGTCGCAGCCGCCTGGCTGTTCTTCGTCATCGCCGTCGCAGGCTGGAAACACCGGACCGAACCGGCCGCGAAGGCGTTTCTCGCCCTCATCACGGCGCTAGGTGGCTGGGCGCTCGTCTACAGCCTCCAACTCGGATTCACGACGCTCGACGCCCAACTCGCCTGGCAGCGAGTCGCGCTCGCCATCGGCGGCCCGGTCCCGACCCTCTGGTTTCTGTTCGCGGTACAGTATTCGAACCGGGAGGCGTGGCTCACGCGGCCGGTCCGCGTCCTGATGGTGCTCGATCCGGTGATCTTCGGACTCCTGACGCTCACGAACCCGTCGCACGGTCTCGTCTGGAGCGACGCGACGCTCGTCTCGTACGGTGCGCTCAACGCTCTCGATCTCACCTTCGGCCCGGGGTACTACCTCCACATCCTGTATACGTACGTGGTGACGCCGACGGGGTTCGGTCTCCTGGTGCTCTCGGTCCTGCGTTCGGCGCTGTACCGGACGCAGGCGGGGCTGCTGGTGCTCGGCTCGATTCCGCCGCTCGTCGCGAACGTCACGTTCTCGCTCGGGTACGACTGGGGGATGGCCGCCGTCGACTTCACGCCCTTCGCGTTTCTCGTCACCGGACCGTGTTTCGGACTGGCGCTGTTTCGATTCGACCTGCTCGAACGCGTCCCCGTCGCGCGAAGGCGCATCATCGCCGACGCCGACGACGGATTCGTCGTCCTCAACGAGAGCGAACGGATCGTCACCGTGAATCCTGCCGCGACACGCATCCTCGACGGAGCGGCCGACGGTGACCCGATCCGGGAGTACGTCCCCGCGTCTCCGGACGACGACGGGGTCGATCTCGACGCAATCGACGGGACGACGCTGACGGCGACGGTCGACGGCCAGCAGCGAGTCTACGACGTCTCGCGGTCGACGCTGTCGGACTCCCACGGTCGAGTCGTCGGATACGTCCTCCAGTTCAGGGACGTCACCGACCGACACACGTACCAACAGCGACTGAAAGTCGCCAACCGGGTGTTGCGTCACGATCTCCGGAATCAGATGAACGTGATCACGGGTTGGGCGGACGAACTCGGCAAGCACGAATCCGAGGAGGTGAGGACCGCCAGCAAGCAGATCACGGCGACGGCCGACGGCCTGATCGAACTGGGCGAACAGGTCCGGCTGTTGGTCGAAACTGCCGACTACGTGGGCCAGGCGACCGAATCAGTCGACCTCGGCGCGCACGTCGAGCCACTCGTCGAGCGCGCCCGACGAACCCACCCCGAGGTACGGATCGACGCGGAACTGCCGTCGGACACGAGGGTGCTCGTTCCCCACGCGAAGCTTCTCACGATCAGCGTGGAGAACCTCCTCGAGAACGCCATCGAACACAACGACGCGGATCGACCCCGGGTCCGCGTGACGGTCGAACCGGCGACGGGGGCGGACGCCTACACTCGACTTCGTATCGGCGACAACGGTCCCGGAATTCCCGAGGCCGAACTGGAGGCGTTGCGAGCGGGGAACGAGACGCCGCTGAAACACGGCAGCGGGCTCGGTCTCTGGCTGGTCCACTGGACCGTCACCGCCGCGGGCGGCACCGTCGCGTTCGACCGGAACGAACCACGGGGAAGCGTCGTCACTCTCGCACTCCGACCGGCAACGTAGCTTCCCGTCGAGACCACCAGTGCGTATTAGTGACTCGTCGGCGTACCTTCGGGAGGAAGGGTGGCTCAGTGGTAGAGCGTCTTCGTCGGTCGCCGGCCGAGCATCGACGCTGGCCGACGCCCGTCGGGGACGTCGACCGATCCCGGTCGGCACACGGCTTCGCGTGGTTCGAATCCCGCCCCTTCCACTCGGCGCGGACGGCCGTCAGGAGTTTCGGGGGGAGCGGGCGGTCCGAACGTCCGCACCGTCACGAACCATATCTTCGCAGCGGGGGCATACGCGGGGTTCTTCCACACCGTCCGGTGTGAACACCCGGGCGTAATCGCGGGTGACGAACGCACCACAGTTTTGGCACTCGGGCATACGCCGCGGAACTCTCGTCAGATTTCACATAAGTCTTGGGGCACGGGTCGTCGGTGCCACAAACCACTTAACTTTGAACGGCCGACTGGTGATATGGAGGGGCTTCTGATACTGGGGATCGACCCACAGCAACTGGGACTCGAATTCGGGGGTGGCGCGGCGATTGGTGGGATCATCGGCTTCGCGGCCAAGAAAGTCGCCAAGATCGTGGCGATCATCGTCGGTCTGGAACTCGCGCTGTTCAAATTTCTGGAGTCCCGCGGCATCCTCAGCGTCGACTGGGCGGCGCTGTCGGCCGGACTTCTGAAGACGGGCGAGGGTGCGGCGAGCGGCCCGCCGAGTTGGGCGTCGACCATCCTCTCGACGCTGTCGGTGTCCGCCGGGTTCACCGGCGGCTTCCTGCTCGGCTTCCGGCGGGGATAGTCGGGTCACTCCCCGCCGACGTCGATTGTCAGTCCGAGCGACTCGCAGACGTCTTCGAGCGACGCGATGGCCTCCTCGAACGCCGCCGCCTCGGCGCTTCGCTCCGCGCCCAGCAGGTGATCGGCGACGACCGACCCGACCGACCAGTCCAGCCCCATCGCCCCTTCGCCGCCGCCACCCGCCATGACCGCCACCTCACAGGTCCGGTCGTCGCGTCGTTCTAGCACGACCACGACCATGAGATCCGAGTTCGTCCGCCACGAGTCCCAGCGCTCCCAGGCGAGCACGCCGAAGTCGCCGGCGAGATACCGCGTCCGGTTCATCGCCCGCTTCGGTCCGGTCAGTTCGGACAGTAACGCGTCGGCGTTCTCCCCGCGGACGACGACGGTGCCGAACTCCATCCCTACCGCACGTTGAGGTCGTCCGCGTCCTTGACGATCTGCGTCTCCGCCTCGCCGCTCGTCACCTCGTTCACCAGGTCGTAGAAGTCGTTCTGCATCCCTGCAGGGAAGGTGAGGACGCCGATCCACGAGCCGTCCGCTTGCCATTCTTCCCGATCTAGGTCGCCGAACTGCCGGATCTTCGCCTGTGCGCTCCCGGCCTGGTCGGCGGGCACCTGCACCGCGACGGTCACCTCCGCGAAGCGGATAGGGATGACGGGCCGAAGCGCGTCGAGGGCGTCGTCGACCTGCGTCTCGACCCGCTCCATCGGATCGACCCGGAAGCCAGCCTCCTCCAGTGCCCGCTCGATGCGTTCGGGCGGGTGGGGGGCGTCGTCCATCTGGGGGTTGACCGCGTTGCGCGCGATCCGGTTGATCAACTGCTTGCGCTTCTGTTCTTGCATCTCGCGACGCTGTTCGGCCGTGATCTGGATCTCACCGCGTTTGACCACCTCCGGGATGATCTCCAGTGGTTCGGTCGTGCCGAACACCTCCTCCAGAGCGTTCTCGGCGGGGCGGTCGCCGCGGGAGGCGTCCTCGAAGACGTCCTCGGCGGCGATCACGTCCTCCAGCTCTCCGTCGAACTCGTCGCGTTTGATGGCGAGTGCTGCGTCGGGATCGATCAGTACCTCGAACCGTTCGCCGTGGGATTCGAGGCGTGCGGTGACGGCCTCGTCCAGCGAAATCATACGCCGAGATAGATCCTCCGGGAGTATATACTCTCGGCTGACGGTCGGGATTCGGCCGTCCGCGGTACCGGCTGGTGGCGGAACCGGCGAACGGGGGTTCGGACGTTGGCGTACCTCGACGGCGACCGCGAGGTGGATACGGCCGAACGAGGCGGATCAGGAGAGGTCGTCGATGATCTCGATCAGGTTCGCCTTGTCCTGTACGCCGATGAGTCGCTCCGCCTGTTCGCCGTTCGCGTAGAATTCTAGCGTCGGGACGCTCTGGATGCCTCGCTCCTGAGCGAGCGACTGCAGTTCGTCGATGTCGACTTTCAGGACGACTGCGTCGGTTTCCGCCGCGATCTCCTCGACCGTCGGTTCGAGCATCTTGCAGGGACCACACCAGTCGGCGTAGTAGTCGACGAGGACGACGGCGTGTTCCTCGACGAGTTCGTTCAGGTGATCGGCGTCTTCGACGTGGATCGGCTCGGTCTGCTCGCCGGTCGACTTGCTCATACCCACCTGTAGCCACGCGATCCCCTTAACGGTTGAGTCGTGCTGTCGAGTCGGTGCACGACCGTCACGTCTCGACCCGATACTCGAGGACGACCCCGTCGTCGAAGCGGTCGACGGAGACGAGATCGAGGGTCGGGAACTCGTCGACGAACCCCGCGCCGTCGACCAGCGTCGGCGCGTCCCGGCCGCCGACGACGAGCGATCCGACGAACACGTTCAGTTCGTCGACGAGACCGGCGTCGAACAGCGAGTAGATGAGTTCGCCGCCGCCCTCGACGAGCAGGCGGTCGACGCCCTCGTCCGCCAGCGCGTCCAGGGCGGTCGGGAGGTCGACCCGGTCGTCGCCGGCTTCGACCACCGTCGCGCTCGCTTCACGCAGGGCAGTCACGCGGTCGTCCGGTGCGGCCGTCGAGACCAGCAGATACGTCTCCGCGTCGTCGTTCAACAGCGTCGCGTCGGGCGGCGTCCGGGCACGGGAGTCGGCGACGACACGCGCCGGGTTCGCCGGCCGGCCGTTGCGCAGGCGCTCGACCCGTCGATCCTCCGATTTCACGCCGAGGTGGGGATCGTCAGCGAGGACCGTCCCGACGCCGACGAGGACGGCGTCGGCGGCCGCTCGGAGCCGGTCGACGCGGTCGAAGTCCGCGTCGCCGGAGATGCGGATCTGCCGGCGCTCCCGCGTCGATAGCTTCCCGTCGACACTCGTCGCCGCGTTGACGACGACTTCCATGGCACGTCCTTCGGGTGGTGGCGCAAACCACTTTCGGTGGCGAACGATTATCCCTCGTCCCGATGAGTGTCGTTGCACGGACGACGGGAATCCGCCGACTGAACCATGACCGATGCACCAGCTGACGAGGGCTCGGCGATAGCGAACGACGAGGAGTCGAGTTTGTTCGACAGCTTCGGTGACACCACGGAGGTTGAGGCACTGTTATCGGAACAACGCGGTCCCGACATGCCACCGTCCGGGACTGACGATGAGACCCTCCGGCTCACCAGAGACGAAGCACGGTCGATACTCGATCATCGACTGGAGTGGCTCAGCGAAACCGACGACAAAGCCATGCGAACGGTTCGAACGGCGGTGATCGTCCTCTCGATCATCTTCTCTGCAGCAGGTATCGCTGGCGAGGAAGCGCTGAATAGGATTCCGCGGATTCCCTTCGTGTTGAGTTCGATCGGCGTCGTCGGCCTCTTTTTAACCATCATCTACGGAATCTACACGTACTCCGATTCCGAAACCGTGTACGGTCCCGAGCCGGCACTTCGGCGGGAAGTTCTCGACTACGAGTACTCGGAACGACAGTGGCTAGTCATGTTACTCAACGGATATGACGAATGGATCGACGTCATGGAACGGGTGAACAAGCGGAACGCCAAACACCTCTCCAGAGTGCAGTACCTGTTAGTGCTCTCTCTTTTCTTCCTCTTACTTGCGCTGGGCGCAATCGTGATGAACAACCCCTCGATCTGAGCGTCCTCGTGAGGATTTTCACCCCCTACTTCAACGCCTACCGTAGATTTATATCGGTTCGCCAGCTACGTTGGATCGAAATAATGGTTCAGTCGCCCCATACCGGCCGCGACCTCGGTGGTGACCGTGGCGACAAGGCTCCGAGCTGGCTGCGTCGCCTCATCGGTCGAACCGAACGCCAGCGCGACGGGCACGAGACGTCCGGTGAGACCGATCAGTAACGCGTTCCCACTCCGTTGCGGAATTTCCTGTCGTGTCCCTTCGGTCTCCTTCGGTTTACTCTGTCGCGAGTTCGAGATCGGCTGGCCGATCTGCAGACAGCTGTGAGTGGTTCGTTTGTGCCGAATTGAGAGGGGGGTCCCATTGGTCACGATACGGTTCCTCGTCCGGGAAAACGGGCGATGTGCGAGGTTTTTATGACTGCGCGACGCAATCTCTACCCGATGCAACTCGACGATCATGCCGAGGATCTCGCCTCCGACCTCGGCGTAGACAAAGCGGAGGTCAAAGCGGATCTGGAGAGCCTGCTGGAGTACAACGTGCCGGTCGAGGAAGCCAAGGCGAGCATCCGCCGGAAACACGGTGGCGACGGCGGTTCCTCGTCGGCGCCGACGGCTAAGTCTCTCGCCGACGTGACGCCCGACGACGGCTCCGTCACGGCGACGGTCCGGGTGTTGACGAAAGGTACCCGGTCGATCCGCTACCAGGGCGAGGATCAGGTCATCCGCGAGGGCGAGTTCGCCGACGAAACCGGCCGCATCTCCTACACTGCGTGGGAGGCGTTCGACTTCGAACCCGGCGACTCGATCACCGTCGGCAACGCGAACGTCCGCGAGTGGGAGGGACGCCCCGAACTCAACCTGGGGACGAACACGACCGTCGCGCCCGCCTCGGACCCGGTGGAGACGCCCTACGAGGTCGGCGGTGACCGAGACCTGATCGACCTCGAACCCGGCGACCGTGGCCGGGCAGTCGAGGTGACGGTGCAGGAACTCGACCGCCGGACCATCGACGGCCGCGACGGCGAGACGGAGATCCTGTCGGGCGTCGTCGCCGACGAGACGGCGCGACTCCCGCTGACCGACTGGGACCCCCATGCCGGGATCGAGGAGGGGGCGTCGCTCCGCCTCGGGGACGTCTACGTCCGCGAGTACCGCGGCGTCCCGCAGGTGAACGTCACCGAATTCTCGACGGTCGAACGCCTCGACCGTGAGATTTCGGCGCCGGCCACGGCGCCCCGCATGGGGATCGGCGAGGCCGTCGACAGCGGCGGCCTGTTCGACGTGGAACTCGTCGGCAACGTCATCGAGGTTCGCGACGGGTCCGGGCTGATCGAGCGGTGCCCGGAGTGTGGCCGCCTCGTCCAGAACGGCCAGTGCCGCGCCCACGGCGACGTCGAGGGCGAGGACGACCTGCGGGTGAAGGCCATCCTCGACGACGGAACGGGGACGGTGACGGTCGTCCTCGACAGCGACCTCACCAGCGAGGTGTACGGTGGCGACGTCGAGGACGCCAAGGCCGCCGCACGCGACGCGATGGACAAGGAGGTCGTCGCCGACGAGATCAGCGGGCGGATCGTCGGGCGCGAGTACCGCGTCCGCGGCTCGCTCTCGGTCGACGAGTACGGCGCCAACCTCGACGCCGACGAGTTCGCGGAGAGCGTCGACGACCCTGCCGACCGGGCGAGCGAACTCCTCGCGGGGGTGGCGCGATGAGCGCGAACGACGACGGACCCGGCCGCCGCGAGGTGGCACACCGCCTGTTCGCCGCGGAGTTCGACGACGCCACCGTCTCCTACGCCGAGAGCGACGAGGAGCGCGCGCCGAAGTACGTCGTCACGCCCACCGGCGCGCGGGTGAACCGCCTGTTCACCGTCGGCGTACTGACCGAAGTCGAGTCGGTCAACGACGACGTGCTCCGGGCGCGGGTGGTCGACCCCACGGGGGCGTTCGTCTCCTACGCCGGGCAGTACCAGCCCGACGCCGCCGCCTTCTTCGAGCGGGCCGAGTCCCCGTCGTTCGTCGCGCTCACCGGCAAGGCCCGGACCTTCGAACCCGACGACGGCGACCGGGTGTACACGTCGGTTCGCCCGGAGAGCGTCTCCGAGGTGGACGCCGGGACGCGCGACCGGTGGACGGTGTCGGCGGCCGAGGCGACCCTCCGTCGCGTCGCGGCGATGGCCGACGCGCTGTCGATGGAGGAGCGGGGCGACGACCTGCGGGCGGCGCTCGCCGCCCGCGGCTACGACGAGTCGCTCGCCGCGGGGGTGCCCATCGCCCTCGACCGCTACGGGACGACGGTCGCGTATCTCGACGCCGTTCGCGAGGTGGCCCTCGACGCGCTGGAGGTCGTCGCCGGCGAGCGCGACGCCGTACGGGCGCTCGATACGGCCCCCGGCGACGCGGGCACCGGCTCGCTCGGCCCGCTTCCGGAGGCCGTACAGCGGACCCGTGAGAGCGTGGGCGCCCCCGGCGAGACGCCGACCGCCGAGACGGCGACGGCGGATACGACGGGAGACGAGACTGCCGAGACGGCGGCGGCGAATACGACGGGAGACGAGACTGCCGAGACGGCGGCGGCGGATACGACGGGAGACGAGACTGCCGAGACGGCGGCGGCGGATACGACGGGAGACGAGACTGCCGAGACGGCGGACGAACCGACGGATTCCGGGGCGACCGGCGGAGCGACGGCCGAAGCGGCGGAGCCAGCCGAACCGGACGCGGGGTCGAGCGAGACGTCGGACCCGGCCGAGACGACGACCGACGAACTCGGTGACTTCGACGACGACGACCTCTACGAACTCGACGACGAGGAACGCCGCGAGGTCGAGGAGGAGTTCGACGTCGGCTTCGAGAGCGGCGCCGAGGTGGACGACCCCGGCGAGGCCGGCATCGACGTACCGGGACCGGAGGGCGTGGACGAGGCGCCCGCCGAGTCCGGTGCCGACGCCGACGCCGACACCGGGACCGAGGCGGACGCGGGCGACGGGGACGCTGGAGCCGAGGGGGAGGCGGAGGGAGAGTCCGGCGCCGATGCCGACGTGGACCTCGAAGCTGCGGCCGTCGACGCCATGGACGACCTCGACGACGGCGACGGTGCCCCGCACGACGAGGTCGTCGCCGCGGTGGTCGAGCAGTACGACGTCGACCCCGGTGCCGTCGCCGACGCCATCGAGGACGCTCTCATGAGCGGGCAGTGTTACGAGCCGAGCGAGGACCGGCTGAAGGCGATCTGAGCGCATGGCGCTCGTCGAGCCGGCGCCGGGTGCCTCGGCCGCCGTCGCCGACTGCGGCGCGGAGCGTGCCCTCGTCGTCGCCGACTACCACGCGGGCATCGAGGTGGGACTCCGGTACGAACGCGGCGTGGAACTCCGGAGTGACGCCGACGGACGCCGAGAGCGACTGCTCGCGCTGTGTGACCGCGTCGATCCGGACCGCGTCGTCGTCCTCGGCGACTTGGTCCACCGGATCGGCGACCCCGGGCAGGGCGAGCGCGACGAGGTGAGCGCCCTGCTCGACGGGCTGGACCGCCGGGACGTGCCGCTGACGCTCGTCCCCGGCAACCACGACGGGGGCGTCGCGGAGGCGTACGAGCGGATCGAGGTGGCCGACCCCGGCGGCCTTCGCATGGGTGACGTGGGCTTCGTCCACGGCCACACCTGGCCCGACCGAGCGGTCCTCGGGGCCGAGACGGTCTGTATGGGCCACGAACACCCGCAGGTTCGGCTGGAGGACGAGGTGGGCGGCGGGCGCACGGAACAGGCGTGGCTCCGAGGGCGACTCCGGGTCGAGCCGTTCGCCGATCACCTCGACGTGGCGCCCGAGTCGCTGTCGTGGGGCGCTCCCGAACTCGTCGTCTTCCCCGCGTTCAACGACCGTTCGGGCGGGACGTGGATCAACGTCGAGGGGCAGTCGTTTCTCTCCCCGTTCCTCCCCGAGGCCCTCGGCGACGACGCGGAGGCGTACCTGCTCGACGGGACGCGACTCGGCGTGTACCGACGGGTGTAGGGCGGGGCGACGGCCCGCCGGAAGAGGGGCGGGGCGACGGCCCGCCCTCGGAACGGTGACCTTAATCGGCTCGCGCGAGTACGAGACCCCGAATGCCAGACGCGACGCTCGACGGGATGGACGCGTTCACCCACCTCGGCGAGCGGGTACGTGCGGCGCTCTCGGAACGTGGCTTCTCGACGCCGACCGAGCCACAGCGGCGGGCGATTCCACCCCTCGCGGCGGGGGAGAACGCGCTCGTCCTCGCGCCGACGGGCACCGGCAAGACGGAGACGGCGATGTTGCCGGTGTTCGACTCGATCCACCGCGCCGAAGATCGGTTCGGCGTCTCGGCGCTCTACATCACGCCGCTCCGTGCGCTCAACCGCGACATGCGCGAGCGGCTGGACTGGTGGGGCGACTATCTCGACGTCGAGGTGGACGTCCGCCACGGCGACACCACGCAGTACCAGCGGAGCAAGCAGGCCGACGATCCGCCGGACGTGCTGGTGACGACGCCGGAGACGCTGCAGGCGATGCTGACCGGAGAGAAGCTCCGAAAGGCGCTCTCGGACGTGGAACACCTCGTCGTCGACGAGGTGCACGAACTCGCGTCCTCGAAGCGGGGCGCGCAGTTGACCGTCGGGCTCGAACGACTCCGGGATCTGGCCGGTCCCTTCCAGCGTATCGGTCTCTCGGCGACCGTGGGGTCGCCGTCGGAGGTGGGTCGCTTTCTCACCGGCGACCGCGGCTGTACGCTCGTCGAGGTGGACGCCGGCACGAACGTCGAGTTCCGGGTCCGCAACCCCGAGCCGACCGACGAGGACGAACGCCTCGCGGGGGAACTCGCGACCGACGTCGACATCGCGAGCCACGTCCGTGCGATCCGTGATATCGTCGCGGCCCACGAGTCGACGCTCGTGTTCGTCAACACTCGGCAGACCGCCGAGGCGCTGGGTTCGCGATTCAAGCGCCTCGACGCGCCGATCGGCGTCCACCACGGGTCGCTCTCGAAGGAAGCTCGCATCGAGGTGGAGGACGCGTTCAAGTCGGGCGAGATCGACGGGCTGGTCTGTACCTCCTCGATGGAGCTCGGTATCGACGTCGGGCGGGTCGACCACGTCGTCCAGTACGGGAGTCCGCGCGAGGTCGCGCGCCTGCTCCAGCGGGTCGGGCGGGCGGGCCACCGCCGCGACGCCGTCTCCGAGGGGACGATCCTCGTCGACCACCCGGACGACACGCTCGAAGCGCTGGCCATCGCCCGCCGGGCGGTCGAGGGCGAGGTCGAACCCGCGGCGATCCACCACGGGAGCCTCGACGTGGCCGCCAACCAGATCGTCGGTCTCGTCATGGATCACGGCGAGATCGGTGCGAGAGACGCCTACGAGACGCTGACGCGGGCCTACCCGTTTCGGGACCTCTCCGAAGGGCAGTTCCGCGAGGTGGTCCGGGAGCTGTCCGGGAACCGCCTCCTGTGGCTCGACGAGGACGCCGACCGCCTGGAGAAGTCGGGCGGGACGTGGCGGTACTTCTACGCCAACCTCTCGATGATCCCCGACGAGGAGACTTACGAGGTGTACGACCTCTCCTCGCGGGAGACGATCGGTACCCTCGACGAGAAGTTCGTCCTCAACTTCGCGACGCCGGGCGAGACCTTCATCCAGCGGGGCGAGATGTGGCGGATCACGGAGGTCGACGAGGAGGAGACGCGCGTCGAGGTGACGCCAATCGAGGACCCTGCGGGCGAGGTGCCGTCGTGGACGGGCCGGGAGATTCCGGTCCCCGCGGCGGTGGCCGGCGAGGTGGGAGAGATGCGGGGCGTCGCGGCCAGGCAGTTCGACCGCGGTGCCGACCGCCCGACGGTCGCCCGCGAGTTCCTGCCGCGGTATCCGGGCGACGAGCGGACCGTGAGCGAAGCGCTCGATCCGGTCGAGCGGCAGGTCGAAACGGCGTCGCCGACCCCGACCGCCGACCGCGTCGTCGTGGAGGGAGGAGACCGGACGGTCGTGATCAACGCCGCCTTCGGCCACGAGGTAAACGAGACGCTCGGACGCCTTTGCTCGGCGCTCGTCGGCCAGCGGACGGGGTCGTCGGTCGGGATGGAGGTCGATCCCTACCGGATCGAACTGGAGGTACCCGGCCGGACCGGGCCGAGCGAGGTGATCGAAGTCCTGGAGACGACCGATCCCGCTCACGTCGAGGGGTTGCTCGAACTCGCGCTGAAGAACTCGGGGACGCTGAAGTTCACGCTCGCGCAGGTGGCCGCGAAGTTCGGCGCGCTCAAGCGGTATCAGGGGCGAGGGCGGTTCGGCGCCGACCGCCTGCTGGCCGCGCTGGAGGACACGCCCGTCTACGACGAGGCGGTGCGGGAGGTGTTCCACACCGACCTCGCCGTCGACGAGGCGGCGGACGTACTCGAACGCATCCAGTCCGGCGGGATCGACCTCGTGACCGCCCGCGAGTTGACGCCCGTCGGCACCGGCGGGCGGTCGAGCGGGCGCGAACTCCTCGTCCCCGAGAACGCGGACGCGAGCGTCGTCGAGACACTGAGAGAGCGGATTCAGAACGACCGGGTGATCCTCGCCTGCCTCCACTGTACGGAGTGGACGCGCAAGACGAAGGTGAAACGCGCCCCCGACCAGCCGCGGTGTCCGGAGTGCGAGTCGACCCGGATCGCCGCGCTCAATCCGTGGGACGACGAGGCGGTGAAAGCGGTTCGGGCGGAGGAGAAAGACGACGAACAGGAGCGCCTGACCGAACGCGCCTACCGCTCGGCGAGTCTGGTCCAGAGTCACGGCAAGCAGGCGGTGATCGCCATGGCCGCCCGCGGTGTCGGCCCGCACAACGCCGCCCGCATCATCGGCAAACTCCGCGAGGACGAGGCCGACTTCTACCGGGACATCCTCGAACAGGAGCGCCAGTACGCCCGGACGCAGTCGTTCTGGGACTAGACGCGGCTGTGGTCACGTCGTTTCCCGGACGGCACCGAACCGGCGGGTCGAAGCACACGTCCACCCGACGCATCGCGATCCGTCGGCCACCCGCCTACGCCCACAGATCGGCGTCACGGAGGTACGCCTCGACGTAGGGGTGGACGTCGGGGATGGGCGGGTCGAAGATCCGGAGGTCGGCGTGTTGATCGTCGGGCGCGAGGCGACCTCCCTTC
>Ga0207720_100896_pt1 | contig 14190 bp, 14 predicted proteins | sample A23P2SouthBayCA_2_FD_187751 | JGI IMG/M metagenome (GOLD analysis project Ga0207720, IMG submission 187751) | Aerobic enrichment media microbial communities from Eden Landing Ponds, California, USA - A23 E3 (2) (SPAdes) | ecosystem: Environmental > Aquatic > Marine > Unclassified | place...
CCGACGGTGCGAGGGAGTCGGTGCGGCGCTTGTAAGCGCCGCACCGACGAGGTTGGGGAGGCGTGGGGCACGGTGTGGGGTGGGACTAAAAGGGGGCAGCGGCGAGGCGGGCGCAGGTGACGTAAGGACCGCAAGGAGGGAGCGCTAGCGACCGACTGAGGACCGCAACGAGCGTGCGCCCGCCTCGTCGACTGGGGCTTTGGCAGTGTTCACCGCAGCACCATCGATCACGTATAAACAGCCGACAGCAACATCACTCGTTCACTTATAAACAACCGATCTGCCGAATTGGGACACAGACTCCCGCAATCGCTCGTTTTTGTCCCGGCACAGACCGCACATGGGCCAAACTGGGTCTCAATAAGGATGGCAACGAAGGCCGCAACCGCAAAAGACCGCAGTCAGCAGATCGATGCGATGCCGAGAACGACGAACGGAACCCCGTCGGATCCGGCGTTAGCGGATGACGTCGAGCCCGTTGTTCTGCTCGGTCGGCTCGCTGCCGCCGTCGGACTCCCACGCGCCCTGCTCGGTCCCGCCCGAGACCGCCGCGTTGCCGGCGGTGCCGTTCGCCTCGGCGGCCCGCGAGCGCGAGTCGCCGAGGTCCTCGCCGTCGACCGCGGCGCGGGACTTGTCGGCCTGCTTCTGAGTCGAGGGGCCGAGCACCTGCGCGCTCTGGACGCCGGTCATGATCGCCATGACGCGGACCTTCCCCTTGTACTCGTCCTGGATGCGGGCGCCCCAGATGACGTTGGCGCTCGCCTCCAACCGCTCGGTGATGTTGTTCGCGATCCCCTCGGCCTCCTTCAGCGTGAGGTCCGGACCGCCCGTGATGTGGACGAGTCCGCCGGAGGCACCGCGGTAGTCGACGTCCAAGAGGGGGTGGTTCATCGCGTCGTTGACTACCTCCTGGGTCTTGTTCTTGTCCTGGGTCTCGCCGACGAGCATGACCGCCACGCCGCCCTGATTCATGATGGTGGACATGTCGGCGTAGTCCAGGTTGATGAGGCTCGGCTGGGTGATCGTCTCTGAGATCCCCTTCACCGTCTCCGCGATGATCTGGTCCATCACGGAGAACGCCTTCCCGATCGGCAGGTTCGGCACGTAGTCGAGCAGCCGGTTGTTGTCGAGGACGATGATCGAGTCCGCCTCGTTGCGGAGGTCTTCGAGCCCTTCCTCGGCTTTCACGGTGCGGGCGCGCTCGACGTTGAACGGCGTCGAGACCATCCCGACGACGATGGCGCCCTGCTCTTTGGCGATCTTCGAGACGACCGGCGCCGCGCCGGTCCCGGTGCCGCCGCCCATGCCGGCGGTGACGAAGACGAGGTCGGCGTCGCCGAGTACCTCCTTGATCGTCCCCTGGGCCATCTCGGTGGCGCGCTCGCCCATCTTGGGGTCGCCGCCGGCGCCGAGCCCCTGCGTGAGCGACTTGCCCACGAGGATCTTGGTGTCGGCCTCGATCATCTTGAGGTGCTGTTTGTCCGTGTTGATCGCGACGGTATCGGCGCCGTCGACGCCGATGTTGTACAGCCGGTTGACGGTGTTGTTCCCGGCGCCGCCGGCACCGACGATGACGATTCGGGGATCCCCGAACTCGTCGTCGTCCATGTCGACGTCCATGTCGCGCTTCTCCGCTTCCGCGTTGTCGAGGGCGTCCTGAACGAGATCTTGCATCAGTTTACACCTTCGCCCAGTTGCGGTTGCGGCCGCGCTCGTCGCGCTCGCCGTCCTGTTCGTTCAACATGTCGCGGACGGCAGACCGGATCGCCTCGCTCCGGTTCGGGAACTCGCCCGTCTCGACCATCTGTTCGACCTCGTCGATCTGCTGTTTCGGGATTCGTAGTGTCACACGCTCCATTGGTATTCCCCCGGTAAGACGGAGACCACGCAACGCGTGTGTCTTACAGCGACGAATCGCCCGCCGGCGGAGGGTCACCCCGCCCCGGACGGCCTCTGTAAGACGACCGTCTTACGCAATTGAAGTCACCGAGGCTACCATTATAAAACTACCGGAGGTTGTAAGACAGAAATCAGAAACATCAGAATTCCGGCGTATACATGGCCTTAGAAGCCCGTTATCGATCTTTCAGTACGTCGGCAGCGGGGGTTCGGCGTCCGCAGCCGGGGCAGAACGCCCAATCGGTCCGGAGCTCGTCACCGCACTCACAGAACGCCCGGTGCGACTGCTTTGTCCCACAGTTCGGGCAGTATACATGGTCATCCGGAACGTTTTCGCCACATCCGCCACAGCTGTTTTCGCGCGTTTGCACGTCCGGATCGGCTGTCGTCTTACGTGTCTGCGCGTCGGCGTCCGTGGCCGTCTCACGCGTTACACGTGCGTCGTCCTCACCGGCCCCCGGAGCGTCGAGCGTGACGTTTACGTTGATATCTCCGGCGTTTCCGGGCGTATACGCCGCCCGAGGGGGTGTCGAAGACGCCGCGGATCGGTCACCGAGTCGCTCGTCTAACGCGGCGTCGAGCCGATCGGCGATGAGGTCGTCGATCCGATCGGCCAGCGCATCGTCGACCGTCGCGTCCGACGGGGTCGTCTCATCACCGTCGGAATCGCCGGCGACCGCACCGCCGAGGTGGGTCCGGAGGGCCTCTCGCATCACCTCACTTTTCGAGGCGTCACACGCTTCCAGCCGCTCGACGAGGTCGTCGTCGGCTCGGAAGGTGATCTTGCTCATACCGGACCGATATCAACCCTCACTACAAGTATCTTCTCTTCGTGTCCGACGGTCGACAGACACACATAGGTAGTGTGAAACGAACAGCCGCCAGCGCCCGATTTCGTGTGGCATGGACACACATGTCTGACGCAGATTTATACGGCCCGCGTGGGCATACGTGTGTATAATGAGTAACCGCGTCGAGGATCTCGAACGACAGGTCGCGGAGCTACAGGCGGCGGTCAACGGGCTCACCGAGGAGCTCGTCGAGATGAAAGAGCGCGTCCGACAGGTGGAAGACTCACAGGAGGTGTCCGTCGCGGCCGACGCGGCCGGGACGAGTGAGTCGGCGGAGTCGGCGGAGCCAGGGCAAGACGACCCGGCGACGTCGACCGCCGAGGAGTCCGAGACGCCCGAGGCGACCGGCGGCGAGCGGCGGACCCACTCCGACGACCACGTCGAGGTCGTCGAGCGAACCGACGACGGTCCCGCGGCCGACGATTCCGGGACGGCCGACGGCGACGCGGACGCCTCCGAGGGCGACGACGTTCTCGTCCCCGAGCAGGAGGCGACGACGCCCGACGCCGAGGGGTCGGAGGCCGACGGAGAGAGCGACGAGGAGTCCGACAGCGACATCATCGTCGCGTAACCGCCGCCCATCCTCCCGCGACTCATGCACATCACAGAAGTGGTTTTAGACGGGTTCAAGAGCTTCGGACGAACGACGAGAATCCCCTTTTACGACGACTTCACGGTCGTCACTGGGCCAAACGGCTCCGGGAAGTCGAACATCATCGATGGCGTCCTCTTCGCGCTCGGACTGGCTCGCACCCGCGGGATCCGAGCCAAGAAGCTCACGGACCTGATCTACAACCCCGGCCACGACGGCGGGGAGGGCTCGGGCGGGCCGAACGAGGCGTCGGTGACGGTGGTGCTCTCGAACGAGGACGGGACCCTCGACCGCTCGCAGGTCGTCTCCGCCGCCGGCACGGAGAACGTCGGCGACGTCTCGGAGATCACGATCAAGCGGCGCGTCAAAGAGACCGAGGACAACTACTACTCGTACTACTACCTCAACGGGCGATCGGTGAACCTCTCGGACGTGCAGGACCTGCTCGCGGCCGCCGGCGTCACGCCGGAGGGCTACAACGTCGTGATGCAGGGCGACGTGACCGAGATCATCAACATGACTCCCTACCAGCGCCGGGGGATCGTCGACGAGATCGCGGGCGTCGCCGAGTTCGACGAGAAGAAGGAGGCCGCCTACGAGGAGCTAGAGACCGTCGAAGACCGGATCGAGGAGGCCGACCTCCGGATCGGCGAGAAGCGGGACCGGCTCGATCAGCTGGCCGACGAGCGCGAGACCGCGCTCCAGTATCAACAGTTCCGCGACGAGTTGGAGGAGTACCGCGGCTTCCTCAAGGCCTCCGAGTTGGAGGAGAAACGGGAGACGCTCGCGGGCGTCGAGGGCGACATCGGCGACGCGGAGGCCGACCTGGAGGACCTCCGCGCCGAACTCGACGCCAGACAGAGGAAGCTCACGCGGTTAGAGGAGGACCTGGCCGACCTCAACCACGAGATCGAGACGAAAGGCGAGGACGAGCAGATCGAGATCCGCTCGGAGATCGAGGAGGTGAAAGGCGAAATCTCGCGGCTGGAGGACAAGATCGAGGCAGCCGAGGAGCGCGCGGCGGAGGCTGAGACGGAGCGACGCGACGCATTCGTCCAGATCGACCGGAAGGAGGAGACGATCGAGGAGCTCGACGAGGAGATCCGCGAGGTGAAAGTCGAGAAGGCCTCCGTCAAGTCCGAGATCGCCACGAAGCGCTCGGAGCTGGCGGACGTCGAGTCCGAGATCGAGGGCGCCGACACCGAGTTCGACGAGCTGAAAAGCGATCTGTCGGAGAAGAAGGAGGCGATCGAGTCGCTGCGAGAGGAGAAAAACGAGCTGCAACGCGAGAAGGACCGCCTGCTCGACGAGGCCCGGCGGCGGTCGAACGCGGTGAGTGAGGCGCGGACCGAGCTGGAAGAGGCCCGCGAGTCGCTCCCCGAACACAAGGCGCGGATCTCCGAGTTGAAAAGCGAGCTCGACAAGGCGAAAAAGAACCAGGAGACGATCGAGGACGCGGTCGCCGACCTGTTCGCCGACAAAGCCGAGAAGAGCGAACGACTAGAAGCGATCGAGGAGGACCTCCGCGAGAAACAGAACGAGTACGCGAAGCTGGAGGCGGCCGCCGACCAGCGCGGCGACACCTCGTGGCCCCGCGCGGTGACCGAGGTGAAGAACGGCGGGATCGACGGCGTCCACGGCGCGGTCGGCGAACTCGGCTCCGTCGAGGCCGAGTACGCGGAGGCGTGTGAGACGGCCGCCGGCGGTCGGCTCGCGAACGTCGTCGTCGACGACGACGGCGTGGGCTCGACGTGTATCGACTACCTCAAGCAACGCAACGCGGGCCGGGCGACGTTCCTTCCCATCACGAAGATGGACGACCGGAACCTCCCGCGGAAACCCTCGGTGCCGGGCGTCGTCGACTTCGCGCGCAACCTCGTCGACTACGACCGCGAGTACGAGTCGATCTTCTCGTACGTGCTCGGCTCCACGCTGGTCGTCGAGGACATGGCGACTGCCCGCGACCTGATGGGCGACTACCGAATGGTAACGCTCGACGGCGACCTCGTCGAGAAGTCCGGCGCGATGACCGGCGGGTCGGGCGGTGGCTCGCGGTACGCGTTCACGAAGTCCGGCGGCGGGAAGCTCGAACGGCTCGCGACCGAAATATCGGATCTGGAGGACGAGCGCCAGTCGCTACAGGCCGAGATCGACGAGCTGGAAGCCGACATCGACGACGCGCGCGACCGGAAGGCCGACGCCGCGGAGCGCGTCCGGTCGCTGGAGGCCGACGTCGAGCGTGCGGAGGACGAGCTGACGGACGCCCAGGACCGAATCGACGATCTGGAGGCCGAGCTCGACGATCTGGAGGCGGAACGCGAGTCGGTCGACGCGGAGATGAGCGAGCTCGACGACGATATCGACGAGCTGAACGCCGAGATCGACGAACTCGACGACGATATCGACGATATCGAGGCGGAGCTCGCCGACTCGAAGATCCCGGAGCTCTCGGATCGCGCCGACGAGATTCGAGGGGAGATATCCGACCTCGAAGACCGGATGAACTCGCTCGACGGGCGGCAGAGCGAGCTCGAACTGGAGAGGGGGTACGCGGAGGACGCGGTCGACGATCTCCACGACACCGTCGAGAACGCCCAGAACCGGAAGGCCGAGGCGGAGGAGGCGGTCGCCGAGCACGAGGCGAAAATCGACGAGCGAGAGGAGACGCTGGCGGCGAAACGCGAGGCGATCGCGGAGCTCGAAGAAGAGCTGACGGAGCTGAAGGCCGACCGCGAGGATCTCCGCGAGGAGATCACCGAGGCGACCCGCGAGCGCGACGAGCAGCGCTCGCTCGTCTCGGAGGCGGAGTCCGACCTGGAAGACCTCACCGACCGGCGCGACCGGCTGGAGTGGGAGATCGACGAACTGGAGTCGCAGGTCGGCGAGTACGACGCGTCGGAGATCCCGGACCTCGACGATGTCGAGTCGCGGATCGAGGAGTTGGAGGACGAGATGGCGGCGCTCGAACCCGTCAACATGCTCGCGATCGACGAGTACGACGAGGTCGAGGAGGCACTCGATCAGCTCCAGGAGCGCCGCGACGTGCTCGTCGAGGAGCGCGACGCGATCGAGGAGCGCATCGAGGGGTACGAGGCGGCGAAGAAGGAGACGTTCATGGCGACGTTCGAGTCGATCAACGACCACTTCGAGGACATCTTCGCGCGGCTCTCGGCTGGCAGCGGCGAGCTCCTCTTGGAGAACCCCGAGGACCCGTTCGAAGAGGGGCTAACGATGAAGGCGCAGCCCGCGGACAAGCCGGTCCAGCGGCTCGACGCGATGAGCGGCGGCGAGAAGTCGCTGACCGCCCTCTCCTTCATCTTCGCCATTCAGCGCCACAACCCCGCGCCGTTCTACGCGCTCGACGAGATCGACGCGTTCCTCGACGCGGTCAACGCCGAGCGCGTCGGAGAGATGATCGAGGAGCTGGCCGAGGACGCGCAGTTCGTCGTCGTCGGCCACCGCTCGGCGCTGTTGGAGCGCTCAGACCGCGCCATCGGCGTCACGATGCAGGGCGACAACCTCTCCGCCGTGACGGGGATGCAGTTCGGCGAGGACGCCGACGGCGACGAGGAGGTGACCGCGGATGACTGAGGAGCCGGCGGGCGGCGTCCCGGACCTCGATCTGACGAGCGAGCGCGACGGCGGCGACGGTCCCGGCGTCGACAGTGGCGACGGTCCCGTCATCGGCGGCGCGACGGCTGCCGACGCAGGCGACGGCGACGAGAGCGCCGACGACGGTGGCGGGCCCGACGAGGGGCCCAGCGAGGACGGCGAGGTCGAGCCCGTCGAGCTCCTCGTCCAGCTCGCCGAGGAGGGCGAGATCGAGCCGTGGGACATCGATATCGTCCAGGTGACGGACGCGTTCTTAGCGAAGCTCGACGAGACCGATCTCCGGACGACCGGGCGCGCGCTGTTCTACGCCAGCGTCCTGCTCCGGATGAAGAGCGACGGCATGCTGGCCGACGACGACGGAGAGGACGAGGAACCCGAGCCGGAGCCGTGGGAGGTCGCGATGGAGGGCGGCGCGCCCGCCCCCGCCGACGGCGACGTCGACCCGATCGACGAGCTGGAGGCCGAGATGGACCGCCGGCTCGACCGGAAGAACACCCGGGGCTCCCCGGAGACGCTCGACGAGTTGGTCCGCGAACTCCGCGAGGCCGAGCGCGGCTCGTGGTGGAAGGACTCCCGCGAGTACGACACCTCGGAGTCGCCGCACGGCCACGCTCGCGGCACCCAGACGCTCGACTACCACACCGGTGACCAGTTCCGGCAGGACGGCGAGCCGACCGCGGGCGAGGCGACCGACCGTACCCACGACGAGGACATCGAGGAGGTGATCGTGGAGATAGACACCGTCCTCCGGGCCCACTTCGACCGCGGGCGCACGGAGGTGCTGTTCGCGGAGATCGAGACCGCCGGCGGTCGGCCCTTCATGACGTACCTCGCGCTGCTGTTCATGGCCCACCGCGGATCGGTTCGGCTTCAGCAGGACGACCTGTTCGGCGACCTGTGGGTGAAAGACCCCGCGGCGATGACCGGGGAGTCGGAAGCGATCGCGGACTGACGGACCGACGGACCGACCGATTCGGGTTCAGTCCTCGTCGTCGTCGGACGGAGCGGGTTCGGTCTCGGCGCCGGCGTTCTCGTCTTCCTCCTCAGACCGCGCCGCGACGAGGGCACCGCTGGCGACGCTGTACATCGGCTCGTCCGGCGAGTGGACGCCGCTGATCGAGAAGGGAATGTTCGCGTCCGCGAGATGGTCGGCGAACAGGTCCTCGAATCCGCTGGGGCTCGAGGTGCCGCCGGTGACGACGACCGGCACGTCGAGTCCCTCTTCGACGTCCTCCTCGTCGACTTCTCTGCTGATGTTCTCGATGACGTAGTCGAGCAGGTTCTCGTAATAGATTGCGAGCGCGCCCTCGACACCGCCGACGTCGGTGCGGAAGTCCAATTCGAAGTCGTCCTCCTTGATGCTCGTCACCTTGTCGACCGGCGTTCCGGTCGCCTGTGCGGTCTGCTCGTCGATCCAGTCGCCGCCGCGGGCGATAGAGAACTTCATCACCGGGACGGCGTAGTAGGCCAGACAGACGTTCGTCATGCCCGCGCCGAAGCTGATACCGAGGCCGGTGAAGTTCTGGTCGGCGAGCTCGGAGTAGATGACGGCCATGCCCTCGTTGATCGGCTCGGGGTCGTACCCCATCTCGCCGAGCATCGATTCGAGGGTCTTCTCGTGGTACAGCGTCGACAGGTCCGAGTCGATCGGGTCGGCGGGACTCGAGTAATACAGCCGCTCGTTCGGCCGCGAGGGCTCTCCGACGACCTGCTCGGTGATGAGCTTGATCATCGGAATCGCCGACGACTCGTTGCTAGAGAGGATGCCGTGCTGCATCGGCCGGCGAGTCTCCTCGTTGAAGATGTTCGCAAAGTTAAGCGCGTCATCGCCGACAACGTACACGTCGTCGTCCTTCCGGATATGGAGGACGTTGCTCCGCGAGAGCATCTGCTCGGCCATGTCGCTGTACTCGATCTCGACGAACGAGTTGCGCTGTTGTACGAAAACTGTCTCGGCACCCTCCTGTCGCGCAGAGAGGATGTTCATCGTGCCAACGTCAAGCCCCTTGGCCATACCCGACGTTCATAGTCAATCCACATAAACGTTCGTAGCACCCGAATCGGGAGACGTCGTCGCCGCTTCAGCAAGCAACAAGTTTCGACGGTCGGATGCGGGGATCGGTCGCTCCGACGGAGGCGCCGTACCGCCTCGGTCGAGGGTCTCAGGCCCCGCGGATCCGGTCGACGAGACCGCGGATCCGGTCGGTGAGTCCGTCGGCCTCGTCGTCTCGTTCCGCGTCGCGCTGTTGCTCGCGGAGTTCGCGGAGCGCGGCGGCTTGATCGTCGGTGCTACCGCCGCTCGCGGTCTCGACTTCGCCGCCCTGTAGCCCTCTGAGCTGCGCGACCGCGTCGTCGACGCCGCCGTCGCCGGTCCGGGTCTCGGTGCTGGAGTCCGACAGCGAGTCGCGGTCGATGTCGTCTATCTCGTTCGTATTGAGGCTCAGCCGCCGCGTCTCGGTGCGCTCCACGCCGCCCCACGAGAGCTCGGCGTCGCCGAGTTCGCGGTCGATGTCGGCTTGCACCTGCTCGTCGCTGACGCTCGCTTCGCTCTCGTCGTCGTCATCCGGTTCGGCCGCCGTCGCGCCGTCCGTGACGCGTTCGACTCGGTGAGCGACGAGGGCGGCGCCCGTCGCCGCCACGACGAGCGCGATGCCGACGCTGTAGATCGCGATCGCCTGCGCACTGTAGTCCGGCGGGACGGTCACGTTCCAGTCTTGTGGGTACGCCCACACGAAGAGCCCGACGGCTGCGACGGTCACGGCTGAGCCGGCGGCCGAGACGTACAGCATGCGCTTGTCGACCGGCAGCAAAACGACGATACCGAGCAACAGTGCCGGAAGCCCGACGGCCGCGGCGACGCCGGCGACCTCTCGAACGGCGTAGGTCGACAGTTCGTCCGGCGGCAGCGTCGCGCTGTAGAGGAACACGACGACGCCGACCGCGCCCAGTCCCAGCCCCACAAAGAACAGCCCGAATCCGGCGTAGACGTCGACCGTACGGTCGGGGTCGCCGACGTACTGCCGATAGTAACGGAGAAGTCGGTTCGCGTCGGTCGACTCGCTCATGCCTGGGCGTATCGCGCCGAGCGTAATGACTGTTCCCCTGACCCCAGTACTTTACCGCCCCGGCGGCGAACTACGGACGATCAGTAGTGGAACCGGACTGTCCGCGATGCGGGGGAGAGCTGACGGCGTTCGCGCTGTCGGACGTCGAGGCGTTCACCTGCGAGGCCTGCGGCTACGTCGGCGTGGAGGCCGACCACTCCGGGGAGCCGCGCCCCGCAGAGAGCTGGGAGGACGCCCTCCGCCGGTTCCACGACGAAGAGGATAGGTGACAATGCACTCGATCGAAATTACCGACGACCAGTACGACCGCATCAGGGCACTGCGCGAAGAGCTCGCCGATCGCCACGCCGACCGCTACACGTCGGTCACGCTCCCCGACGGCGTCGCCTACCTGCTCGATCTGGCCGAGAACGTCGACGACCCGGACCGCACCGCCGAAATCGCGTCGGGCGCCGTCGACACGGGGGGCGCTGACGGGACCGACGCCATCGATGGGTCTCACGGGACCGAGCCCACCGATCGCGCCCGGTCGTTCCCGCGCGAGGCCCTCGAAGTCGAACTCACCGAACGAAACCGCCGCCACACCGACCCGGAGTCCGCGTCGCGGATGGACCTCTACGAGATCGCCGCCGAGTACGAGGTCTCCGGCCGCAGCAGCATGACGAAGGAGGAACTCGTCACGGCGATCGTTGAGACAATCGAACGACGGTACACCGATCCGCTTGCACCCGTCGACGTGGACGTATCCGGGCTATCGCCCGAGGACGAGGGACGTGCCGACGACGAGCAGGCGGCAGATGACGACGAGCAGGCGACACATGACGACGAACAGGAGAAACATGACGACGAATCGGCGGACAGCGACTCGGATGATGGAGCGGCGGACAGCGACTCGGACGACGGATCGGCGGACAGCGACGGCCAGCTCAACGCGATGTTGAGCCTGCTCGAGACTCACGACGACAAATGGCGGTCGGCCGACGGCGACGCCCGCTACGAGGTCGACCTCCCGGACGGAAGCGTCGAAGCGGCTCGGACGAAAGACGACGTTCGCGCGGTCCTGTTTAAACACTACTGACCATGGGACTGATCGAGAGGCTCACGTCGTGGCTCGGGATCGGAGACGACGCCGATCGGACGGACGCCGAGACCGCGGCCGGCGACGCCGCCCCGGCCGACGCACCTGACGAGGACGCAGACGGAGAGAAACGGGACACGGACGGAGAGCCGAGACTGGACCCGGAGGGCGCGACGGAGATACGGGTCGAGACGACGGAAGCCGCGGTCGACGCGCTCAGGGACGCCCGCAACGCCGCCGACGCGCCGGAGAGCGCCGAGGCGGAGAGGAGTGACCCGCCGGACGCGGACGACGAGGACGGTTCGAGCGACGCCGTCGACGCGGACGGCCCTACCGGCGGGTGAATTATTTATAGGTAGATTTTAAGTAGTTTATAAGTAATCGCCGAGCAGCGGCTCGACGCGCTCGCGGGTGTCCTCGGGGATCGCCTGGGTCGGCGTGTTGACGGTTCCGTCGAGGGAGGTGTGCGCCTCGCACTCCAGGTCGTCGGGGAGCGTCCGGACCGCCTCCTCGACGGCGGCCTTGATCGCTTTCTGGTTCTGCTCGGCGTTTTCGAGGACCTCTTCGAGCGTCACTTCGCTGTCCGCCTTCCAGACGTCGTAGTCGGTGACGCCGGCGATCGTCGCGTACGCGATCTCGGCCTCGCGGGCGAGTTTCGCCTCCGGGATCGCGGTCATGCCGACGAGGTCCCACCCCTGCGCCTTATAAAACTCCGACTCTGCGCGGGTCGAGTACTGTGGCCCCTCGATGCAGACGTAGGTGCCGCCCTTGACGACGCCGGTATCGGCGGGCGCGGCGGACTCCGCGGCCGCGGTGAGGTGGTCGACCAGTTCGGGGCTGTAGGGGTCCGCGAACGGCTGGTGGACGACGACACCGTCACCGAAGAAGGAGAGGTCGCGGTGCTTCGTCCGGTCGTAGATCTGGTCGGGGACGACGAGGGTGCCGGGCTCTAAGTCCACCTTCAGGCTCCCGACCGCGTTCGACGCGAAGACGTGGGTGACGCCGGCCTTTTTTAAGGCGTACATGTTCGCGCGGTACGGGAGATCGGTGGGCGAGACGCCGTGCTCGGAGCCGTGTCGGGGGAGGAACGCGACCTCTTTGCCGGTGTCCGCGAACTCGCCGATCGTGATCGCGTCGCTGGGCTCGCCGTAGGGCGTGTCGTACTCGACCTCGCGCACGTCGTTCAGGGGTAACGCCTCGTAGATACCGCTGCCGCCGATGAAACCGATGGTGCTCATACGCGGTCTCCGCCCGCTCGCTACTTATAAGGAGTGAAACGGCGACTTACAGCAGCCACCGCACCGCCGCCAGCGCGAGCGCGCTCACGACGAGCAGGTGGACGAGGACGGCGCCGACGGCGGCTCCGCCGACCTCCCGCATCTCGCGGATCCGGATCGAGAGCCCGAGACCGACGAACGCAAGCGTGAACAGGGCGTCCGAGACGCGCCCGATCGACTCGAGCGCGGCCGGCGAGAGGAGCCCGCTGTTCGCGATGGCGGCGACCGCGAGGAACCCGAGCAGGAACTTCGGAAACTCCGCCCACAGCCGGCGCACGCCGGGGTCCGTCGCCGACCGCGCGGCGTACGCGAGCGAGTACGCGACCGCGACGCCCCCCAGGAGGGAGTTGCGCGCGAGCTTCGTCACGGTCGCCCACTGGCCCGCCTCCGGCGAGTGCGCGAACCCCGCGGCCGCGACGGGGCCGGTCGAGAACATGCTCACGCCGGCCCAGACGCCGAACTGCCGGCCGGTGAGCCCGAGCCACTCGCCGGCGATCGGGAACGCGACGAGCGTGACGGCGTCGAACAGGAGGACGGTCGCCGCCGCGAACGTGATCGCCGACCCGCGCGCCTCGAGCACGCGCCCGATGGCGACGACCGCGGAGACCCCGCAGATGCTCGCGCCCGCCGCGAGCAGGGAGGGCGTCTCACCGTCGAGCCGGAACAACCCCCGGGCGATCAGCTCCGCGATCAGGAGCCCGCCGGCGACCGCCGCGACCACGAGCCCGAGCACGGTCGGTCCCGCGGCGAGGAACTCCTCGACGACGACCGCCGCGCCCAGGAGGACGATCCCGGTCTCCAAGAAGAGCTTGTCGACGCCGACGCCGGGCTCGGCCGCGTCGGGCGTGCCGACGGTGTTGCCGACGAGCGCGCCGACCGCGACAGCGACGACGAGGGGCTGGAGCCCGTCAACCGCGCCGGCGACGACCTGGGAGAGGAGCGCGCCGGCGGCCAGCAGCGCGAGGCCCGGGAGATACGGCCGAGCGGCGGCGACGGGACGCATCAGAAGAAGCCCACGGCCTGCGCCCCGGCGTGGGCGGCGACGACCCCCAGTCCGAGCGCGAGCGCCTGCCAGCCGCGGTCGAGTGCGAGCCACCGGTCGGCGAGCGGGGAGCCGGGTTCGCCGGCGGCGTCCGATACCATATCCGGGGATCGTCGCGCTCGCTACTTATAAGGACGGAATCGGAGCGTTTCGGGAGGGAAAGGCGTCGAACGGCGACCAGCGACCGGAGCGGGACCGAAAGAGGCAGGTCGCGGGACGGTGTCGTGTCGACAATCGATGCCCACCACGCAGGTCAAAGACCCCGTCCACGGCTACGTCGAGCTCCCGGACGCGCTCGTCGAGGGCGTCGTCGACACCCGACCATTCCAGCGGCTGCGGTACGTCCGCCAGCTCTCGGCGACGCACCTCGTGTATCCGGGCGCGAACCACACCCGCTTCGAGCACTCACTGGGCGTCTATCACCTCGGCCGGACCGTCTTCGAGAATCTCCGCGGGCAGTCGTACTTCTCGCGGGGCGCGACCACCGACGAGTTAGAGGAGATCCAGCGCACGCTGGAGTGCGCCTGCCTGCTCCACGACGTCGGCCACCCGCCCTTCTCGCACCTCTCCGAGCGGTTCCTCGACGAGGGGGTTCTCCGAGAGCGCGTCACGGACACCGGGCTGGTCGACGCCTTCGATCGGGCCGGCGTCGGCGGCGCCCCCCTCCGGTCGGCGAGCCCGCACGAGCTACTGGGCTGCGTGCTCATCGTCGAGGAGTACGGCGACGCGCTGCGCGCGTTCGACGTGGACCCGTTCGAGGTGTGCGGGTACGTG
>Ga0207720_100897_pt1 | contig 14163 bp, 11 predicted proteins | sample A23P2SouthBayCA_2_FD_187751 | JGI IMG/M metagenome (GOLD analysis project Ga0207720, IMG submission 187751) | Aerobic enrichment media microbial communities from Eden Landing Ponds, California, USA - A23 E3 (2) (SPAdes) | ecosystem: Environmental > Aquatic > Marine > Unclassified | place...
GTTGTTGCCCAAACGAATGAGTCGATTCAGCCTCCGAAGATACTTCGAGAACCCAATTCAGGTGTTCCTCTAACAGATGCAAACACCAAGCGGTGGTTACTGGATTCAGAGGCCAGCGTCACTGTTGCATCAAGCCGGACGGAGGACGTCACTGGCCATTACATCAGCCGAGTTGAGCTATCGGCCGATCCAGCGGATGTGACTGGCCTAGACAACCGTTCACAGGGGGACCTGGTTACCTTCACAGCGAACGGGACCGGGAGTCGTCTCTCAGTCAAGGAAACCCTCATCGCGGCAGATCCGTGTGGACAAACGTCTGAGGGATCCGCGTTAATTTCGTGCTTCCCCATTCCCCTGGATGCTGTCATCCACACAGGCGTTCTCTGGGGGACTGATGTACCGGATGCGAATGCCACGGTACCCTACATTGGCGTTTCCAACACCATCCAGGACGTTCCTGCTCGGGTTGAGCAGGGCCAGTATAAAATCACTGGTCGCGTAATTAACGCGAGCAACATTGACCCCCGCCTTCCTGAAGAGCCTGCAATTCTGATTTACAAGCGAGATCGCATTGGAGATGTCGGACCGGTTTCTGAAGCCCGAACCCGAGCTGACGCGATGAAATCACTGCTCCGCGAACAGATTGTTGCCAATTCCAGCGACTGGGAGTCGGTCCGTGATGCGGCCGCAAGTGAGGAGGTTTCCAGAAACGAGACTGTCACAGCGATGGAACCCACCCCGACTGTGACTCAGAGTCCTGTTCCTACAGGAACGCCAACCTCTCAACCTAACCAGGAGGGAGGGGACGATTCCGACGCAGGTTCCAATCCTGGGGGCTCGAATTCAGGCCCCTCAGACAGCAACCAGATTGATGATGATAGTGATGAAATGAATGCGGCTAACTCGGACTCTCCGGGTCTCATTCCATCACTCGCGGGTATTGCTGGGGTTGTGTTACTCATTTCAGGCCTGATCCTATCATCGACTGGCGTTGTCCAACGCCTTCGCGGGCGGGAAGTCGCATACTCTCAGACTCACAAAGACGCAGTCTGGGCTGGTGGGGTAATCCTCGTGATGGGATATCTCTACGTTGCCCGGCAAACAATGGCGATTGGTGTGGCGATGCTGATTATTCTGGTCGTGGGTTGGCGAACCGTACTCAGCTCACTTCTCAAGTAGTCCCTCAGGAGAATCTAAGGTTTATATACAACCTTCAGATACGCTGTCACAGGAGAAGATCATCTGGTGACACTTCAGCTGCCATCCACGCCGGTAGAACGACAGAACCGCAGGCCGACTACTGGACTTCCCGACGCTCCGAAGGAGAGTGACCGATATGAGGGGTGAGTCAAGTCCAGCCGGACCTCGTGGGCAGAGTGGTGAACCGAATTCACGGCAAGAGGAAGTGCAGAGTGCGTTCCGGGTCATCGGGTTCGCAGGTGATGGCCGGTCTGTCATGCTGTACGACGTCGACCGAGAGGGCGCCATCTGGAGCTGGACTGCAAAGAGTGAATACTCGTACCCGGCTACGCTCGAGAAGACTCTCAAAGAAGTCCAGCCCGGAAATCTGGTTCAGGCGACGGTCGCCGGCGATCCGCATCAGTCTGCACCCTGGGAGATTCGGTCCATGGAGATAGTCTCTCAGACTACGCTGGCGTTCATCCCTACGGAGGACTACGTTCCTGGAAGGGCCGACGAAGCATGGGATACTCGAGATCAAGCCGACGATGTCGGGCTGGTCACGTTCACGCACCAGGATACTGATGAGGTTCTGGTGGAACTCCAGACGTTTCCCGAAACCTTCGAAGGGGAGGAAGTTTGGGAGGGCTTGCGCCGAGGCACCCTCTCTATCGAGCCCTGGTACGATGAGCTCACGTCGACGCCGGCAGGCGCTGACCACCTCTATATCGTAAACCCAGAGCTACGGCCCTACGTCGCCTTCCTTTGCTTCCCTCGTCACAACTCTGCCATGGAAGAGGTGAAAGAAAACCTGAAGGCGTACGTCCAGGACCATCCCGATATTTCGTATCAGGGGTTCCCGGAGGCCCCTTGACGTATTCGAGGGTTTTGTAGTTTCTATCGGGCGTTTTTGCCGGCGCGTAAGTGACACTACCCCTTCTGTTCATATGCAGCGGATGATACGTAAAATACAAGACACTGTGACTTATTCCAATATTCTCTTTTTTGCCTTTTCATATTCTTCTTCAGACAGATCCCCGTTGTCACGCAATTCTTGTATCCGTTCAAGTTCGTCAGCTATCGAATCATCCTGTACTTCCGCTGAATTGACTGACCTTTCCGCATTTTCCGCTTTAGATTCTATACGTTCTACAATTTCGTCCAACGTAGCCCCGTCCACAGGTTTCATTGAACTTTTGAGCAAAGAGCTAAAGAACCCGACATTATTCTTTTTAGTGAAAAGTACGAATTTATATACATCCCCAGAGGTCTCGAAAGTAAACCCGTCATGCTGCATGATTTTTTCATTCCCAGTCTTCACACCTCCGACTTTGTCTCTCCGTACATCTGTAATATCGGAATATGGGATCCTGATATGTCTGTTCGGCCCGTCTGAATTACCCCGTTTAACCTGAACCCATGTCCTGTTACTTGATTCCAGCATGACTCCCATTAGGATGTGATCCTCGCAAATATGAAACTTTGAGACGATATCCTCATACTCGTCTTCTTCTACTTTCCCCTTCGACGTAGTCCGCGAAATTGTATCCCCCCCGATCTCCCAACCACTTTGACTAATTGTAGCCCCGTCAGAACGGGTCGGAACGTAGAGCTTTGCAGCGACTTGGTTGTCCTCTGTTATGACCTTCATCTTATTATCAACTTGATCGCCCATATAATGTCATTTCTTTATTTAATATTAAACCTTTACAGCTTCTGAGAGCGGATAACGAATTTACGAAACCCAATGGAGCGGATGATGTGAATTCACAATGGCGTGAGGGTGGCGATGCAACTGTTGCTCTCGTTTGAACGCTCCTGATAGATAGCGCAGTCTGGTGCATGACAGTGTAGCTAAGACTTTTACGAGGCGCCAGGGGTACCCAGGCGTGGCAATCTATGAACTCCACTATGGATGCCGATTCCGGCGGAGACCCTGGTCCCAACGCAGACCAACAAACCGTGGATGAAGAGCAATCTGACGATGCTGGAGAGACCAGACGTCTATTCGCACTACGGCAAGACGGGGAAGAGGTCGGATTGTACCGGGGCCGGGTGCCGCGCAGGGCCGCACTGAAAGCCGCTCGTAAGCGGCTCCAGCCTAGCGCAGAGTCAGAAGCTGAGGCTAAGCAATCCAAACAGAAAATCGTGCTCCGTGAACGCGGAACGTCGAAACTTCACATCTATACTGGCTGGGTCTGGACGGAACCCAGCGATCCTGAGGCTCCGGCCTGGCTGGGCACCGAAGTCACGAAGGCCAATGTCTCCAAGGAAGGAATTCGCCATCTCGATTGAACGAATGTCTACGGTGACACTCATTTGAAAACGCGAGAGGAAGGCTGAGAGTGGGGTTCTATGGGGCTTGCGGCAAATTGGGTTGGGGCTCAGCTCCCTCTCAACATGGCAGTCAACTACCACGATTATAATTTCTTTGGTATGGTATTCCGTGGAAAACAAGCGCCTTGGGACCAGCCCTTAGAGATTCGCGTCTCAGCTTTCGAGCCCCCATCCCCTGAAGTTCTAGCGGCTCAGTAGATACCCGACAAGTTCCAATCAGGGACTCGACTTATCCTTTCATTTGGTGTGCAGCATCGGGCTCCCTTGCGTTTAAATGAGGCTGTGGAGGAATGCAATCCTACGTCAGTGTGAGATCGTCAGTTTCCCATGGCTATAGGACTTAGAGCAACTCTCACCCGGTGGTTGGTTTCCCGTCGAGTAGTCGAGCGACTTCGCCGGCAGGTCAATAGCCGCGTAGCTGGCACTCGCACCGGTGAGGCGTTCCAAGGGACGCCGTCGACGCCAGCGTATACCTCTGCCGGCGGATTGCTCCCAGTACTGCCATTGTTCCTTGATAAGGTCGTTTCGTTGGTCCTCGACGTGTTTGGGACGATGACCGATGGGTTCCTCTGGCTTGCTCGGGCTCTCACCGAGGGGATGCTGACGGCTGCTGCCAACCTGTTCATGGTCGGCATTAGCACGTTTTTGATACCTCAGAATCCGCGCCACATGGAGGCTCCCAATGAGCTGTGGCTGAAGATGCTCCCTATCGCCGCGATCTTTCTCGTGCTTGGGTTCCTGGGCAATCTCATCACTGCGCAGGTGTTTGCGTCGTCAGAGAAGGCAGACCCCCGACGCATGCTTGACCGCATGTTCAAAGCCACGTTCATGATCTTCCTTTCACGGCCCTTCCTTCAGTTTATCATCGAATTCACGAATGTACTGACGGCAGCGCTGTTGCCGGCGGATTATTCCTTCCAGTTCGGGACTTCCATCACCGAAGGAATGGTCACAGTCCTACTCGGGAAAGGAGTCTTCGCAGCGTTCATCTTCAGCTCGATTACGATCGGGAATCTCATCTTCACTGGGCTCCTATTCTTTCTGATCCTCGCATTCAGGATGCTGCTGATATATACGTTATATGCGCTCTTTCCCCTGATTGTGGCTGCTTGGGTGGTTGACATCGGTCCTGCCAAGTACGGCAATATGCTCGCGAAGATGATGTTCAAACTCACCGCGGCACTGTTGGCCTATGGCATTCTCGTGGCGGCCTTTTTACGTGTTGGCTCAACTTTGGCGGGGAATCCGGCATCAAGCGGATCGTATTCATCCGATAGTACGTCCCACAGCATCGAGGAGTTTGGCCCAGGTGGAACGTTCAATCTGGCCGAGATCGACCAGCAGACTGGCCCCGGTGGACTCACTGCCGCCGACGCGTCGTTTTCAACGTCGGCAGGGATCCAGGGAGCACTCGAGCAAGGACTAGTAAAGTACGTCGCGTTTTTCGGGCCGATCTGGCTCTGTATCGCCGCGGGCATCAGCCTCTTCACAGTGTTGTTGACGGTCCAGCCTCGGTCGAATCCTGTCCGGGGCGCTCGCAAGCAGATGCAACGCCACGGCGGGTTTGGTGTAAAACGTGGGACTTTGCGGCGACTTGGCTACACTGGGTCGGCCACCGCTGCTGGGAGCGCCGGCGGTCAGCCTGGGGCGATGACGATGGAACAGGCCACCGGCTCTTCGACAGGTGGGAGCGAGGGCGCTGCGATTCCCACTACGGATGGTCTCAAACAGCCGTCTGTCTCACTTTCGAACCCGGATACACTCGATGACCCAGGGGCGATAGGCGAGGACGTAGACCAGGTTGCGCCAAATATCGCGCGTGACTACACCGGGAGGTTAGGCTCTGACCCGGGGCCGGACGTCGATACAACGATACCATTTGGTGAACGAGCCTCTGAATACGCCTCGCGCACACGGTCCCATATCGAAGAGAAGGCCGAGGAAGGCTCATCTGTGGCGACTCTTGCCGACTCGGCCTTTGTGATGGGCGACCGCGTGGCCGACCCACTCGGCGAGTACAGCTCTCAGATCGTCTCCGACGATCGCGTCGAGGCCGCCACCGGGATGCTCCGCAAGAGTGTCGGAACGCTTTCGCGGGCCTCGAAATCACCCACTGTCCTCGGGACATTCGCCACACTCCGGCACGGTGTCCGAGAAATGGACACGCTTCGTCCGGAGTATCCGGCCCATCGCTATCCTGGCCACCTCACGCAAGACGACGTCTGGGGCGCGCACCCGGACAACGTCCCCGCGTCGTTGACGGGGGTCTTGCCTCATACTGGGAATCAACACGTTGGGGCGGCCGCCGATGCAACTCAGCCAGCTGACCTCCGCTCGAATCACGACATTGGTGGGGTTTCCCGGTTGAGTACGACGCCGGCAGTCGTCGTCGCGACGGCTATGGATACCGGCGCTGACCTCGACTCCGAGATGATGGAGTTCCAGGCTGGGCCTGCTCGAACTACCACCCACGAAGGTCAGATTGGCGCCTTCCAGCAGTCGGCCGCCGACGATGTTGCTGATACTCCAGGTGGAGTGAGCCAGCCAGCATTAGTCAACCCGGCTTCCGACGCTGGGGGTGAGCACGTGACGCTGTACGGCCAGGAGATTGGATACGGGGAGACTTCCGATGGCGCGGCCGGGATAGAGACCGTCGGAATTGCCGCTCCAGCTGCTCGCAGAAGTGCGCCCGAATTGGGCGACCGCCCCGACCCCACGGTCACAACGAATAGTCAGCAGGCTACTATGGGTCCAAACATCGCGGAAGGGCCGTCGAGCCAGCAGAGGCAGAGGGAGACTCAGGACTCACCGCCGAGGGCCGACGCCAATGGACATGTCGACGCAGGCGAGGATGCAGATACCAGGAAGAACGCTGGCGAGTCTGAACCGTTCCCCACCGGAGGAGAATCCGGGAGCGATGATCCCTCCGAAGACGGCACGTCGGATGCTGAGGAACCTGGTGAAGAGGCCAGTGATACTGACGCTGGGACCTCTGGTGAAGACACGACTCTGGACGCGATCCTAAGTGGAGTCTTCACGGGTGCGGCAAGTGCCGGCGCAGCAGGGGAGGCCAGACCCGAGGGTGGTACCGAGGGGGCTGTCGCCCTATCGTTGGGGCTGATGGCTCGGGGGCGAACCCCTGCCGGTGATGATGAGGAGGACTTCCTGGAAGCGGTTGAGCAACGGGTTGAGAGAGAAACTGGGGTCGACCCAGATGACGCTTCTTTCGAAGACGTTGAGGAGTCACTCGACGAACTGGAGTCCTTGACCGACGGAGACGACACCAGCCCCGACTCTACGGATTTCGAGGCCATGCTGGAAACCCAGCAGGCGACCGACGCCTCTCCGAAACGAGCACTACTGCGGATGCACACTGTCGCCGTCGACGACCGTACTGAGCCGATCGGGGAGTTCTCCTCGAACGAATTCCTCGAAGGGGCAACCGGGATGCAAGCGGTGCCTGATGATATCCGGACAGAAACGGCCGACCGGCGTGAACAGGTCGTGCCGAATCCAGCGGACGCAAGGCGCTGGAAATACGAGTATGTTGACCGCGATAACGCTGTCACAGGCCGGGAATTGTCTGACCCAAGTGTGGGCCCGGCCACACTCCTCGGCGACGAGCTGACCGACCAGCAGAATATCGCCACCCCCGAGTCACACTACGACCCCGAACAACAGTTCCTCCGAAGTGAGGACATCGAAGGGGCTTCGCCCGCGGACATAGCGGATCCTTCCACGGAGACAGACGTTAGCGCAGAGGATATCGATACAGACTCCTACACCACCGCCTTTGCGGAGATGGCCGTCTTGGGGATAACCGACCTGCACGAAGACAGTGTGACTGTCACTCCCGAGGGGGAGACGGTCATAACCGATACCGACGATGTCGGCGCGACCCGGATCGATGGCGATGACGTCGACCACATCGCCTCATCAGGCGCTGCGGTCGCGGAGGAACTCGGCCTCGAGGTGACCGAGGACAGCATCAAAGAGGAGGTCGACCGACTTGCCAACGAGTATGATCCGTCTGAAGTGGAGACGCGGACCGTCCAGCGAGTCCACTCGCGGATGGGCGTCGCCGGGACGGTTTCCGGACTGGAGAAGCAGGCGGAGGCGACAGATGACGAATCCTGGACGCCCGAGCGGGCGGCCGAGTTTGTAGAGTCGGTCGACGAGCAGAAACGCCAGACAGTCGAGCGAGCGGAACGGGTCTCGTCGAACATCCGTCGGATACAAGACGGTGAGGTCAATACCGGTAGTCCCGGCGCCGATTCTGTGACTTCCGACTCAGATACCATCGAGCAGTCTGTCGACTCGGCATCAGGGTCGGACTCTTCGTCGGATGATGACCCCACATTCGACCTGCTGGTGCCTGAGTTGGCTGAACACGAAGAGCAACTCTCTGAAGCAATCGACGACCTTGAGGACACAGATGCCGATATCCCGGCCAACCAGTTTGTATCGGAAATCGAGATGCGAGTCGCATACGAAGACGAGAGTCCCGAGGAAGCGATCGATGATGTTGTCGACTCTTACGATGGATCGGGAAGCGATGCTTGATCTCGGGAATCGACGAGGTCACTGAGACTTATAAGGCAAGGACCGACTTCACCTGCCCAGACCATCGCGCATGCAGTTACCGACGAAGTCCAACTCGATTGTCTCGTCCGCTCAAGAGTCAATCCGTCCCTGTGTACACAGCCATGGATACTAACCTCGACCGACGGAAATTCCTCAAGTACAGTGCTCTGTCCGGAGTGGCCGCGATAGCTGGGTGTTCGGGTGGGTCTGATTCAGGCGGTTCTGGCTCAACTGACTCGGACTCGGAGAATCCCTTAGCGCAATTAGGGGGTCAGACGGATACACAAGACTCCGACAGATCAGCGGATAGCGGATTCAATGCCGAGGACTCGACGCCAAAGCCTCTCCCAGAAGAGAGAGAAATAACGCATGAATTCGATCCAACAGGCTCCTGGCCGATGTACCAATTCGATGCTGCAAATCGCGGCATCCATCCGGACTCGGGGGCCCCGTCCGAGGGGGAGACGGAACAGCAAGAGTATCCAATTCTGGAGATAGTCCCCGATTTCAGTGAGGACACTGCTCTGGGGAAACTTTCCAAGCCGGTCGTGCTTGATGGGAAACTCTATGTCGTGGTATTCACCGCGGCGGACCCTGATGGAACGTATCTGGTCGCGCTGGACCCGATCGCAGGCTCGCACATCTGGACGACCGAAATTCTGGACTTTGGGATCAAAGGCGTTCAACCGACAGCCATGGACGGAGTGGTGTACGTTGTCCTTCCCCAGAGGGTATCCGACGAAGTGTCCGGGCAGGTCCAGGCGTACGATGTGTCCACCGGTGATGAGTTGTGGCAAGCACTCAACGGCCGGTATCTATATCCTCGGATGACGATTCGAGATGATCGCCTGTTCGTGGGGTGGCGGCCGACGGTCGTCCTCGACACTGAGGGGTCGAAATTGTGGGAATACCGTCAGGGCGACCACATTGATTACCTCCATCAAGGGGGCCCGCCAGCAGTCACTTCGGACCGGATTTTCGCATCGACAAACGCTGGACTGACTGCGCTGGACCATGACGGCACCAAGCTCTGGACGAGAAAAGTAAATGACCAAGAAGAAGTTTCTGAGAGACGGCCAGTGACCTCACCGCCGGCGGTGGGGCATTACGTCTACGTACCCTATGGGAACTTTAAGGGCGGAGCAAATGGGAAGTTGTTGGCTTTGGATCCGCGAGACGGCGCGACAGTGTGGAGCTTTCAACCCGAGTTGGGTGAGGAATGGCGCGAGGAAACATTTTCGACGAACGTACCAGCCGGTGAGGTCCCCCCACATGCGGCGATGTACAACACGCCGGTCGTGTCTGGAGATACGCTCTACGTCGAGGGTGTCCGGTACCCTGACGGGAATGACTCGGTCGATTACAACCTCTACGCTCTAGATGCAATCTCGGGGGACCACCTCTGGACGTCCGACACCTACGAGAGTACCCTGACTTTCACACCGCCTGTCGCTACAGAGGATACAGTATACGTTTCGACTGGAACCGGTGTGTCGCTATTCGATCCTGCGACAGGAGCCCGGAGAACCCACCACGATTTGAACACCTACCCAAAATCGATGGCTATCGTCGACGATGCCATAATTGGAAGCGAGATCAAATCACTCTATGTTCTCCAGTAATTGAGGTCAATTCACTCTATATCCTCCTCGGACGGAATATTTTCGAGAGCCCACTAACTCGCCGGTCGACCACTTGCGATGCCTCGCGGAGGGTAATTTAAGAGTCCGGTGTCTGATTATACAGTTCGTCCATGTCGCTTCCAAAGAGGAGCGAGTTTGAGGGATTAGGCGGGTGGGTGTCTGCAGTCGCCGACGAGACTGACCTGCCAGAGGAGACCGTCTGGGAGATCGTAGAAGAATTCAGACCCGGGGCCTCCGCGGTTGCGGCTGACGATGCCGGTGAGATGTTTCGGCGACTGCTGGAAGAGCACACGATGTACATGCGTGCCTATGTAGATGAATACGGCCACCCGGACCGAAACTGCAAAATCCAGATTTTCGTCGAGGATTCGTGTGTCTACGAATTTCGGTGGCCCAGCCACAACATCATCGATTTAGAGGCTTCCCAGAAGGAGGAGGTTTCCCAGATGCTCGAGGACGAGGAGTTCACCCTTCAATCGGAGGGAGATCACTATCTCACGGGCTTTCTGGAAGAGGGTGGAGTCGACAACGAGCTTCGACTGATTACTCGCGTCCTCCAGCGGCTCTATGGTGTGCCTCCGGGTGAAGCCGACACCGTCATCGAACAGCGTCACACTGACCAACTTTCCTGGACCGACGACGAGAGAATCGAGGCTAATATCGAGGACCTCCAAGATGGAACGCTTCCAGAGCGGATGAAACACGACGACGCTGGCTTCGCAACAGCCCCGAACAGTCGCTCCGATGGGAGTGAGAATCGCACTGACCACTCTGGGGCGGGACACTCCGAGACTGTAGACAGCGAACAGCAATCCAATGAGTACGACGATTGGGTATTCTGCCAGATCTGCGGCGAACAAATCGACGATCCGTCAGAGAACCCGCGGTTTTGTGTCGACTGCCGGGGGTGACTCGTTGTACGTATGCTCTGGGTCTGCGAACAATGCAACACCGTCCACACGCAGAATCCGACCGCATGTCGCAACTGCGACCATCGCATTTTCGAATCGATGCCCCCCGAAGAGTACGAACGGCGGTACGACGAAGACCGCCCAGAAAGTGTTGAACCGATCACCTTTGGGACGACCCCCGACCCAGATTTTGACTCTTCACCAGACGTCGCTGCTGACGGCTCAATCAAACGACCGAGGGGAGATGATCAGAAAAAGAGCGGTGACACCCCCAGCGGCCTACTTGCGCGTATCTGGAACTGGCTGTTCTGAATCGCTCACCCCACTCCTTCGTACAGTTGATCGGCTTCAGGGAGCTGCGGATTCGTGAAGTGTAGCCCTTGGGTTGTGCCCTCGGCAGGTTCTCGACCCGTCCTGATCCGGTCGGGATCGGCAACCAGGCTGCCGGTGATCTCGTCGACGGCGGTGACTCGGAACCGTCCACGGACGTTTCGAACGAGTGCCACCGCATCGTCCGTTCTGTATCTGCTCGCGAGGACTGCCATCGTCTCATCCATCATCTCGGTGAGGTCCTCGACAATAGTCTGAGTCTTCGTATCCCAATATCCCTGTACTGTGTAGCGGTCACGACCGTTCCCCTGAGCGACCGCGACGACCCGGTAGCGCTCCGGGACGGAGTGGCGTTTGAAAAACTCGGGCTGAGACCCCTCGTGTATCTCCTGGTAGGCGTACTTCTCAACTTCATGTCGTTCTGCGTGGCTCAACCTCCCGTACCGTTTCAGCTGCGGCCACTCGCCTGGCCACACGTACGAGCGTTCAAGCGGTGCAGTCTCCTCGACGGGGACGCCAGCCACGACCGGCGGGCTCTCGAACCACCGCAGCAGCGCGATGGGATCGGTCAGCGGCTCGCCCAGTCGTTGCTCGACTGTCGAAAGGAACTCCGCCACGCCACTCCCTTGATACCGCTGGGGGAGTCGCTGCTCGATGCGCGGGGCCGTCGCGACGATGTCTCCGGACTTGAGGCGGCAGACCTGCTTGCGGGCGCGCTCCTTAGTTCGATACCCGCCTGATCCATCCTCGTCGACGACGAACAGGCTGATCATCGGAAATGCTCACTCGGGTAGCGTGGTCCAGGCTATGCACAGTGAAATAAAAGCCCAAGCCTTCGAGTGCTCCCAAAGACTGCTCAATGTAATCTCACGTAGGCCCTAGGTAAGCGATATAGCACGGAGCGCGTCGAACTACCCGCCAACTGGTAGGAAACCCGTGTAAGACATGGAGTATAGATTCATCACGGTTTCGTCGGATCAATTTCGACAGCGTGATTGGCCCTGTGATTTGATTACAACTCTTATCGTTTACTGACATATGCCGAATGGACATGGGCAGAGGCAAAAAGATGAGGAGCAACTAATTGAGGCAGTTGAAGAAGATGGATGGGTTCACTTCCCAGACCCGCCTGACTGGGTTGTTGACGGTGCTGAATCGGACGGAGTTCCGTCTGCGAGTATAGGATTTGAAGCAGCACAGAACAAGTATCACGGAGATAATTACGTCTATCTCGCCGTCTCGTCTGTTCACGGAAATCACCTCCATGTCTTTTCGCAAAAGAAGTCTGAATACTTCGAGACAACTCCAGAGGAAGGGACATGTCCGAACTGCCAAGAATACGTCAAGAGATACGAGGTGGATGACTATCTCACCTGCCACCGCTGTGGTTGGCAGTACAAACCTCTGAAGGAGCGGTTGAATAATCTGCTCTGAACTTTTTAAGTTCATAGGCGGCCACCTCTATTGGCACTTCCTAAATACAGCGAAACAGCCCAATCTACCTACGATAGGCAAGTGGACTACCTCAGGAGAGAGGGTGTGTAGGGTGAGGCCTCACAGTCCGCCACTGGTGTCCTGATACAATATATCCACCTTGACTACCATCAATTGACCTGCACCTATTTGGCTCTGGACTCGAAAATAGAGATGTGACCGAGTACCCTCCCACCGGCGATGGCGCGTCTGAATCCGAGCCGAACCCGTTAGACCGCCACCGCGAGATGATGGAATTACTCTCGCAAGAGACGCGACACCATATTGTGCAGACACTCTTGGGCCACCCGCACCACCTGGCATCTGAGGCGGAAATCGACTACTTCGTACACGACAAATCCGCAGGAGCGGTTCAGAATGCGCTCGATCGTCTCGTCGAGGAGGGTATCGTAGCAGTGTACGAGCACGAACCGAACAAGCACACTCGGGACTACCCGTACAAGTTCTATGGATTCACGGAGTACGGCATCGACGTCCTCGACCAGTTCAACCACCTCAAGGGCCTGCCCTTCGCGAGGGCGATCCAGGAGAAGACGCGCAAAACCGCGAAGGTCGAACGACACGAGGAGGCACCGCGACCAGCGCTCCCAGATGCTGTGGAAGAGGCCCTGAGTTTCGAAGGTGACCCGACCACGGACGGTACCGAGGCGACTGACAACTCCTGAAGGAGAATTAGCGGTAGCATTCGTAGGGGCCGGTGATTCGATGGGCTTGCTGCGCCGTCACGACTGGGAGGACGTCGCCGGTTTGCGGGCTGTCCTTCCATCGAAAAACAGTGTCAGCACTCGCTCGCTCCGCGAGCGCACCCTCTGCTCGTGGAGTAGTGTCGCCTCGGAAGTGGAGCGACGCCGGCGACGTTCCCTCAGGGACGATGCACGGTGGGAGTGCGATTTCTCCGATACCCTCGTAGCGGGCCCACTCGTAGGCGGTACTCGCCAGCCACTCGAATACGTGGCTCGGGTAGGCCGCGCTCCCATTCGAAGCGTAGCCAACGAGTCGGCACAGTTGGTCGGATTCGTCCCGGTCTTCTGGACTGACCACCGCCAGCGCCGCACCCAGTCGGCCTCTGTGGTCGGCGCCGAAGATCGAGAGCTGTTCCGGACGATTCGCAACTCGGTCTGCAAGCGCTGCGAACGTGTCCGTCTCCGCGAACACACCATGATCCTCAAAGAAACTCGCTGCGCGGCCGTGATCCCTCTCAGGCACTTCCTCTCTGGTGAGGGCGTAGTCGGAGACGCTCAATTCATCTCCCTGAAACGGAAGGTGAGTTGTCAAGGCTTGTTCGCGGGAGGATGCCCGCGGCTCAATCCAGGTCGGCTCTCGGAGAACCGCCAGCCACCGCCGTTTCGAGCGAGAATTCTTCCACTGGTCGCGCCCATCGCGATTGGTCCAGCCGGCGCCGTCAGAGTCGCTCGTCCCGGCGAACTTGAAATTCGAGGCCTGATAGATGCTCCCGGGATTCTGGTTGGCGACGCCCGAGTAGCTGAGAATCGTCTCGAAGCCGTTCACGCGAGCCCAGTTGAATACATGTGATAGTAACCAGGAGGCCGTGTTCGCCGAACGGTGGGTAGTGCCGGCAGGTGAGTGCGTGTCGGGGTGCGACCCGAATCGCGACAGTTCGATTGTCCGGCTCGAGCTTACAGGGACTCTCTGGTCGGGGGGCGTGTTGGCGTCGTCCGGCGAGT